>Ga0315287_10002689_pt1 | contig 16950 bp, 21 predicted proteins | sample YL17G11_0_MG_FD_205037 | JGI IMG/M metagenome (GOLD analysis project Ga0315287, IMG submission 205037) | Sediment microbial communities from Yellowstone Lake, YNP, Wyoming, USA - YL17G11_0 | ecosystem: Environmental > Aquatic > Freshwater > Lake > Sediment | place: USA: Wyoming | collected...
ATAGATGTTTTTATCGCATACGCCACTCTTTCTGCATCTTTGACTTTGAGTTTTCTTTCCACCCATCTCAATATAACGTCGTATGGAACTGGTCCTGGTCCGCGTCCGAACTCTACTATAGCTGAATACGGAGCATCCCACTTGATTATTATTGCATCTGTTGTTCTTTCAATATGCCCAGACTTCATAAGCATACCTGTATCTGTTGGCGGACCTTCTGGATATTTTGTCCTCTTTGTTGCATTGACATTGGCAAGACGTCTGAGTTCTTCTGCATCCACAGCTACGATATTTTCACATGCTCTGGCAAAGATAAATTCAGCTACCTCATTCAACATTTTGGTTTCTATTTCCAATGATAACTGTCTTATGTCATTCATCTGAACTTCTTATGGAAAGCTTCCCTTCTTCCCAAAGCTGCTAAACATTTCCCACAAACGTAGATGTTTACCTGAAACAAAACTCCAGTTCTTTCATAACACCAGTCGCATTTTGGTCTTGTAAACAGCACCTTTCTTTGTATGACTTTTATGCCTTCCTTATTTTTCATAAATGTGCCAGTGCACCTTTTGCATAAGTCTATTAGTGTTGGATACAAAGCATCATCGTTATTACCGCATTTCTGGCATCTGCCACTTGGCAGGTTATTCTTTTTATCATTAAATGCCATATCATCATATATGCTGTATCTTTTGTTGTTGACAAATTCTCTTCGCATATTACTTCACTATTCTTAATGTTATCTTGTCTATTATGTCGCTTGAAGAACCGTTTTCTATTACCACAGCCAAGTCACCTATAATCAAATACATTTCTTTTGATGGTGAACTGTCTGATAAGATTAAGGCATCGTCATACTTCTCGCGTGAAACGTCTTTTCTTGGATAAAATATCGCCTTTTCTCCTATTCCTGACTGTTCTTTTTCAATTAATACTTCTCCGTGTGGACTTACAACTTTTATTTTCATTGTTGGTGTATTTGTCTTTCTGCTCTGTATTATTATCGCTTCTATCTCACACCTCAAGTCTGATACTGCTATGAACGCCCTTCCGTCTTCCTCTAATAAAACATTCTCAATGTCTATTGTTTCGTACATACATCCCTCCTATATTCCTAAAGCCTTCATTATTAGCATGATTCCGCCACCGCCACCTATTCCTGCAAGACTGCTTACTCCTGCTATCTTGGCTAACTCTATCTTATTTCTTGTTATTTCGTCCACAAGTTTTTCTATCTTATCATTCAAATATTTGACATCAGCAATAACCTTTATTTCCAGTTTGTTAAGATTTACATCGGTTCTTACCAGATTTTCATTTATCCCTAGCAAGTGACCTTCTATTTTTGCTATGTCTATCTGTATCCTCTGTATGTTATCCACCAGCCTTCTTTCAATTATCTTGTCTGGCATTGTTTTCCCCCGTTATTAAATCCTTTTATTGTTTCTTCTATTTTCATCATACTTTCTTCTATCTTCGCAACGTTTATCTGTATTTTCTGTATGACATCCTCAACATTGTCTCTCTTTTTTGGCATGGTGAACTCCTTATCTTTTAAAGCATCCTGTTGTACAACTTACTACACATGGACTTGAGCCACTTGTGCTTTTCATTGTTAATTTTCCGTAATTAGAAACGTCACCTGTGACTATAATCCTGCCGAATCCTGATATTACTATGTTCTGCCCATTGGCATTGCAAGCAGTTATCGTGCAATTCTCGGCACAGTTGACTGTAATTCCAGCTTGTATGCTTGCACACAAACAGGAACTTGTATCAATATGCACATTTCTTTTATCAGTAGAGTTCCATAGCCATAGTTCTTCTGCTGCAAACGCCTGATAATTATATGAACCGTTATCAAGTATCACAAGCGAACTTTTTGTCTGATTGATAAACAACGTCCAACTATTTACGTTATACTTAACAAGGCTTGTCATATACTGCTGGTTTACTTCAACAGATGTTAACGTTCTGTTCCATATCATAAAATCATCCATGTAACCATGCCATCCTTCTGTGGATTTTCCTGTCTCTGTGCCAATGGTTAAACCTGCATTAAGGTTCACGAATCCTTTACAAAATGTTCCTGTAGCCACCAAGGTATCTAAAACTCCATCAAAATACATCGCAACAAAGGTATCGTTCTTTGTCAAAACGACATGCGTCCATTTATTTCCATAAGCTGCTGAATAATTCGTGACACTAAAATGGATATTTGGAGCATATACTGCTCCCTGATTGCATTGATACTTAAACATCCCGTCATGTGTTTCTTCGTTTGCTATCTTAAACGTCCACATATTTATAGGTGATATATCAGTGCTTCCTGCCATTATAACTACATAATCGTCTACAAATTCTTTCAATACACTTGTATTAAAATAAAGCCATCCCGAAAGCGTCATGTCTGATATATTGTATCTGTCCTTGTATGGAATGGTATATTTACAGTCCTTATAGCAGGGGCTTCCTAATGTGCCTTCAAAATAAAATCTTGCAGACTTTCCGTATTTTCCATCAAATCCAAGTGATGGACACGTAGAAATATTACACGTTGCGTTATCTCCGAATATGCTTATGTCCCTTGCAAGAGTAGTATTCTCTCCTATAGCGGATAAATTCTCAAAATTTAGCAACAATATCAAAGAGTTATCATAAATGGTGAAATTAGTCCCATTCCAGTTATAAACAATCTTGGACAATGCCATGTCTGTTATGCTGACATTTATAACAATACTTTTGTTTATCGTAAAAGCATTATTAGCAAATGTCGGGGAGACAAAAGATATTTTCGGAGCTACATTAACTATAAGAAAAACAACCTGTAATGTATTATTTATGTTACCTGTTGTATCATTGCACCAAAACTTTGCAGTATATGTTCCTATTCCTATGCTCGAATTTCTATAACCAAAATGTGTGGCATTTAATCTCAACATGGTATAATTGCTTAACCAGCTATCCAACGTAAATATACACATATTGCCTTCTTCATCAAGACTTACATTAAAATCCATGCTGGCATCTGAATAATTCTGAGCTAATGGTGCTATCACGGTCACACGTGGTTTAACGTTATCTATTCGTATTTTCCTGTTCTCAGTCGAGTTCCATAAGCTTTCGTTGTCTGCAACAAACATCTGATACGTATATGTTCCATCAGTCAGAACATTGGGTGAATTGGACTGATTAACATAAAACAACCATTCATACGTATCAAACCGATACAAATTAGACATATATAATTGGTTTATTTCAGCCGAAGATAATGTTCTGTTCCAAAGCATTACTTCGTCCATGTATCCATGCCAGCCTTCTGTGGCTTTATTCGGGTCTGCTCCGATGGTTAAACCATATACTGACGGACCAATATAACCCAGACACTTTGTCCCTGTTGCCTGAGACGAATCTAAAACTCCGTTAAAATACATATTTACGGAGGTGTCATTTTTCGTAACTGTCACATAAGTCCATTTATTTGCATAAGTAGCATTATAGTCAACCGTGCTGTTATGAGATGACTGTGCCCAAGTCGTTCCCTTATTACATTGATAAACAAGTTTTCCAACAGCACCAGCATTATCATTTGTTAAAAATATACTCCACATTGTTAAATCACCTCCAGCATTTGCATTTCCAATCGATATTAGTAAATAATCATCAATCGGTGTGGTGGTATTAAAATACAACCAAGCGGCATAAGTCATATCCGAAATATTATAAGCTGTTCTCAATGTATCTGCATACCTGCAATCATTTGTGCAGGGGCTTCCTGCTGTACCCTGAAAATAGAACCTTGCGGCATTGCCAAATACTCCTGTATTACCCACTGTCGGACAATCTGCTGTTGGGCACAGCAAAGTATTTCCAAAGATACTGGCATCTTTTACCTGAGTATTGTTTTCTCCCAGAGAAGAAATATTCTCGAAATTCAACAACAACACAATAGAATTATCATATACTGTGTAATTGGTTTCGTTCCATTTGTAAACTATTTTAGAAATTTTATCTGATATACTAACGTTTATCAGTATACTCGGAACTGTTGTATTTGTCCCATCTGCAGGTGTCGGGCTCATAAAAATTACCCTCGCTGATATTCCCAGCCAAAAAGGGTCTACGTTATAAAATGCCCACTTAATTGTATCTGATGGTTTATTCTTCTCTGCTACCACCATGATGGTGTATGACTTTGTGTCTCTCCAGACTACTGAATACTTCTGCGTTCCTGTATTGTCTGGAGAACCGCACCATGTTCCTGTGCATGATACTGTCATTGGTATCTCTCTCCATCCCTTGCCCCATGAACGATATATCTTCCATGACTTAACTGATGGATTAAACATAAAAGATTCGTTCCTGCCCCAAGGGTCGTAATTAATCGGATACCAGAAGCTGTCCCTGTTCGCAGTAAAGTTTACTATGAAAAAACACGCTTCATATTCCCCATTGTATTTCTGTGGTGTCCAGTTGGAATAGAACATGCTGCCATCATTGTTCATGTCGGCTCCCCAGCATTTCATGTCATTGGTATTTCCTGTGACTGTTATATCCCCCACAAAAATAGAATACAAAATGTATAACACAATTACAGAACCTATTGTGCCTGCTGGCAAGCCTATTGATTTAGCCCATTTTATAATCGTCTGTTGATAAATCCTTGCCATATCATAATCCTAGCAAATCTCCAATCTTGATGTCGGACCATATATAATTGTGCATGTTCCATTAGAACCCATCAATCCATTAGGCACTCCTTGTGCTGTGATATTCTGGTTTGTTATGTTCAAAGAACCTGTCATGGAATCGCCAGTCTTATGCACAAAAGTTCCGTTTGAAGCAATAGTCCATACAGGTGCAGTCAAGTTTGCAGACGCGTAATAGAAATCCTTCCATGCCCCTAATCCAGTAATATTTGCTTGATTCCAATAGAATACAGGGCTGGCAGTGAGATTTGCAGGGTGCCAGTACATGGTTGGCGTGCTGGTGATGTTTGCAAGAGAATAGTAATAACCAAGTGCTGATATATTGCCTGTGGCTATATAACACTTGGACAAGCCAGAAACATTAGAAGCCACATAATAAAAGTCATGTATAGCTGTTATGTTCGTTGGGCTCCAGTAACAGGCACTAAGACCAGTTATGTTGGCAAGATTCCAGTAGAATGTCGGACTGCTTGTTAAGTTTGCAGGGGAATAATAATAGCCGAGTGCTGATATATTTAAGGTTGATATATATGCCTTTTCAAGACCTGATACATTAGAAGCAGATATGTAGCATTTTTCAAGACCGCTGACATTGGCTATGTTCCACCAGAATGTAGGGCTTGTTGTAAGGTTGGCACCTGCAATGTAACATTTCTCTAATCCTGATATATTGGCTGTGTGCCAGTATAGTGTCGGGCTTGTGGTCACATTTGCACCAGCTATGTAACACTTTTCCAGCCCTGATACATTGGCAGTCGTGTAATACCATGGCGTGTCGGATATATTGCCTGATTTTATAGCAAAGTTGGGACCAGTTATTGCCCCGTCAACTTTGAGTGTGGACATATTCACGTCAACATCACCGCCTGCTGTAGTATTGGGCTGCATCCATCCGCCTATGACCTGCCAGTAATTAGCACTTACACCTGCTAAATCTGCCGAACATGTCCACACTCCACCCACTATCTTTAATATCTGGTTTGCAGAGCAGACTGTTAAATTACCAAACCCAAGAAGCCCGTTATATCGGCTATTAGATAAATTTATCGTAGCAACCAATATATCACTTGTCGAGTATTCTGAATAATAATCCAGATGACCTGATACTTCAGAGTTATCGAATGTGTTGTATATCGTCCTGAATGTCAATGCATCTGAACCTTCTATGCCTAAAATTATAGTAGCCATTAATGCAAAACATATCATTAATTTTAATTTCATGCGTAATTATATCCTGCTCTTGAATCCCATACATATCCGAATGAAGGGTCACCTTCTGCCCACTCTATCTTAACAACCCTGCTATTTTCGTATGTTAATTTTTTAATTCTCCATCCTGTTGTACTTGTCAATGTGCCTGGTCTGGCTTCTCCCTGATACGTCATACCATCATCACCATTCTCCATCATCTGGGTATATGACGAAGACGCTCCTGTCGTGTCAACTGCTTGTGTTTTTAATGCACCTGATACAGGGTCGTATGCTTCCTGCAATACATCTTTCGGGTCTGTCTCTTTTATCCTGTTTATAAGATAAAATGCAACGAGATTTCTCTCATACAAACCTACAACTGTGTTAACTATAAATCTATAATCCAATGTGTATCTGTGCGGATTTTCTGACCACGCTCTTAAAAAACATACATCTAAATTATTATAACCTGATGCAAACTTTGCCAAATCAATCATAAATTCTCCGCTTACAGACAACACTGAAACATACTCTCTTGTTGTTGCATTGTAAACTTCCACTGTTGCATTATTTAGGGCTGCACCATTCTCATCTTTTATTGTCCCAGATACTGAATACGGAATACTTGGCATTTAAATCACCTTTATTTGAAATACCTCACAAAGCTGTGTCTGCAGTTGGCGTGTGGAACCCAGTCCCTTACTGCCCAATTTGCATCTGCCTTTCTCGACTCGTCCTTAACTATCTTTTTGAGTTCTTCCATGCTGACGCCTTTCATTGACCTTGATTTTATGTTTTTACATATATCTGTTGTCCTTGCGTCTGTTGGACCAATCCATTTGTATAACATCTTATCCTGCGGGTCTGCCTCTTTGTATGATAATTCTCTTGCTGTGTTATATACTGCTGACTGTTCTGTCCTGACTATCATCTCTGCCTGAAATCTGGATATCTCTTTGGATATTGCCATCAGCTTTCTTACTACGCCCAACATGGTGTGTTCCCCAGATTCAAAGGCACTTGTAAGCACCCTTCGCACCCTGTCAGATTGCGGTTTACTCAAGTCGCTGAATCTTCTCCTGAATAGACTTCTTTTTATTGCTGAATGGATATTACCTTTGGCTGCTTTCTCTCTGTATATATTTATGTTCAATTCCTTTTCAACATCATCTATTGCCTTGTCAACCAATGAAGAAAGATTAAACTCCTTGTCGCCTGAATCTATCCTCGTTGGTGCAGAAAACCCGAACTTGTTTAATAAATATGACAACTCCATTTTTCTTTTTGTTTCGGATTTGCTTTCCATCTTTGGTTCTCCCTCAAACCTTCCTGTTATTTCTTCCTGGATGGGCTTTTTCGGCGTTTGTGCAGGTATTAACTCCTGTGGGAGCTTGGAGAACTTAAATTCTCCGCCATGCTCCATTTCAACATCAAAACCCATCTGAACCATTGATACTGCATTGGCTATTTTCTGTGCTTCTATTTGTAATTCCCTCATCTGGTCTGTCATTTCTGGTTCTTTTAATTTTAATGTGTAATCATCAATATTATACTGCTTAAGTATGAACTTGAGTATCTTCTCATTGTGTATCTCCTGACCTATCTGCACTGACCTATTAGTTACAGATATCTGCATGCCTTCGTTGTTCAGTCCTCCGCTTTGTGATGTGTCTGAATGGAATATTGGCATGACTCCATATAGGCTGCCTATTGTCCTTCTCATCTCATTCCTTGTCTCTATATACTGCATCTCTTCCAGACTTTGCATGAAATTTATGAACTGTGCAACCTGTCCCCTGTCTGAATTACTTTCAACTGCCAACGGGTGAATCGAGTGCGGATTAAGCTTTGTTTTCTCCAATACCCATTCCCATGACCGTTTTAAGTCTTCAGCATTTTTCGTGTTGACTAAAAATAAACTTTTAGGTGGACGTGTCCTGAGATAATAATCCTTCATGTACTTGTCCATATTCATTAATGTCGTTGCCTTCATCCAGACAGACAAAATTGGCGGAAAACCATACAATAATGATGGCATGTACTTAGAAGCATGTGCTATCTCTCCTTCTATGTAATAGATTTTCTTTTCGCTTTCTGTAACTCCTGACGTTCTTGAAACATAAAATGCTTTGTATAACACCTTCCCGCACACTGGACATTTTGTATTTTCTTTTAGATTATATACTCTGTCCCGATGTTCTGGACACGTAGCTATTATATCCCCTCTTTCATCCCTTCCTGGCAGACCTTTCTTGTCTGCTATCATTCCTAAAAATAATGGATTACCCCTTATAATCTCCTTTATTGCCCAGCTTACTATCTTTCCACCTGAATCAAAAACATAATCTTTTAGCATCATCAGATACATATCGTCTACTACATTTACGTCATTCTCCATCTGGCTCATTACTTCCAGCAGATTCTGATTGTTTTCATTGATATCTTCATCTATGAGTTTTCTTATTAAGATTTCCTCACTAAAATCTGGCTTCCTTACGTCACCACCACACTGGTCACATAAGTCTACTTCATCCTGAAACTCTTTGCCACATGTTTCATTTATGCATTTGGACACAAACTTGGGCTTTATTTCAAACTTGTTCCTGAATATTTCCTTATTAAGCGAAAACAATATCGTCCTTAATATATCAGAATATTCCACCAGTTGATACATCATATCCATTGGTATTGCATACAACGGAACTTTTACACCTTCTGACGACAATCCTTCTAAAAATTCAACTCCAGGTCTCATAACGCTGTTAACAGTCTTTGATGCTTTAAGAACTTCATTTAATTCTTTATTCCTAACGATACTGAAGCCTAACATACTTAACTCTTAGTATCTGACTTTTTTATAAGGTTTATTATTTCCATGACTTTTTCCTCACTTAATGTGTTTGTGTATCTGAATTTTAATTCATTCCTGCAATGCTGGCACAGATAAATATGTTTCCCAACATTGAGCATCTTTCCTCCAGTATTCAAATCTTTTTTACACTTACAACATAATGTATGTATCAAAATATCAGACCTTCTTTGTCGTCTAAAACTAAAATCTTGAAGCGATGTTCGGCTAATCCTTTGAGCGCCATAGCTATTGACCAGAAGCTATTCCCTGACCAGCATGGTTTTCCTTCCCTTCTGACATAGATAACATGATTTGGGACAGTAACACAATATATTTTACCTTTATATACAGACCATCTATCACTCCTTTGGTTTCTGTCATTTTTGTGTTTGTTTACCATTGGATTGTTCTTTTTTTCTATCACCCCTATATTGTAACATAATAACCGTGTAATACCATGCGGAGCTCTTCTCCCTATAAAATCCCTGACATATATATTACCACTTCTGTTTACTTTCAGCAATAATTCTTGGAATTGTCCTGCTAATCTATATGACGATGTAAAATAACTCCTAAATGTTCTATTGAATGTGCCATCACCATACATCATAGCTTGATATAATATTTCTAATAAGCGGCTATTCAATTCCAATATCCCATCTGGGATATATTTCTCGCCTGACTTGCCTAATGGATGCAAGATTTTCCCAAGTTTGCTATTATATATCCAAAACCCTTTCTCATTTTCTGTGAACTTGAATGGCAATCTCTTTAAACACTCTCGTATCTTTGTTCTTTTTGGTTCATTCTGTGATATTCCTATCTGGTATTTTCCCTTTCTCTTAGTTGTATGTCCTTCGCTTATATAATATCCAAGAAATTCCAGCCAATCTTCCGATTTTACTTTATTATTCATCACATTAAAATATTCTTTTTGCTCGCCATTCCATTTTGCATTTTTTTTATATTTGACTTGTAATCCTTCTATATCTTTTACTGCCCTTAATTTGCCATTCACAAACATCTTATGCAACGGTGTCACTTTGAGATTTATTTGTGATGTGTCCACTGAATACATCATTCCATCATATTCCTTAACTATGTAATCACTTGGCTTTTGCCATTCAACATATCCATTTTCACTCAAAGTTGCAACTTTTTCTGTTTTGTTCAAATCTTTAAAGTATTTCCAACCTTCAGACGTTAACAATTCTGTTTGGTCGTCATAGCAGTCACCATGACCTCCTGCTGTTTCAACGGCTTGCAAATCGTTTGTAACTGTTAATATTTGTTCTATCATCCTTGAGTCGTTTATTAATATCAGATTCTTGGTTGTTACATACTTTTCAAACTCTGAAGCCATTGCGGCTTTTTCTTTGAATGTAAAAATCACTGGCTCGAATGTGCAGTATTGATGCCTCATTATTCCTTGTTCTGCGAACCCATCCAGTTCACCTCTTGTTGCATCATAGAATACTTTATCTACTTTAAACATTTCTACAAGCCCTTTAACAAAGTCTAACTGTTTAATGTAATCTGTATTATCAAGGAATTTTTGATATATCTGCACTGGTGTGCCACCTGTCATTTTGAATATTGACAAGTGCGTTGGGTGGGATTTCTTACCTATATCCCAGCCCATCACGGTATTTGCTTTGTCTTGCCCTTTAACTACATCTTGTATCTCTTGCGTATTCTTTACTAAAGCTAGTATATTTTCCCTTAAAAAGAAAGCTTCTGTTACATAGACTGGTTCTATCATGTATTCTTTCCTGAACGCCTTTTCTCCGATTGTGTCTTTTATTGACATCAACCTTTCATAAGAAAACACTGTCGGCCATAATGTCTCCTTTGTTGCTTCGTTCGTTATTGCTGGCGACATCTGCCAACCGTCTTTAAACTCTGACGTATTTCTTATCTTAAAAAAGAAGTCTTCTGGTGTCATTGCTGTTCCTATGATTTTCATTACTCCTACGCCTTCTTTGGGCAACTGCATCACTTCTGTGAAAAATATTTCATTAACCCTCATAACTTGTGTTAAATTCATCATTGATGTCGGGTCTCTCATAACGTCGTCTAATATTGTCACTTCTGGGTGCTTTCCTCTATTAAATGATAAAATACCTTCTGGATTGATTTCTAATATATGTTCTCCATCCCATGTGTACTTGCCGACTCCTTCCGCAGTAGACAATTCCTGTAACCCATCAAACCATGGATTTCTTTTTAACAATCGTTTAATCTTTGTCACATGTTCATGTGCCATGTTATAACTGTATGACATATACAAAATGTATTTATCTTTTAATTCCACCCTGCCACAAAATATATGCCATAAAACATATCCATAAATGTGAAAGCTTTTGCCATGCTTACGCGGAGCTAATATACAAGTATTCGTTCTCAGTTGTAAAAACCAACTCCAAACATCTAAATGTCTGGCTGTGATATATAAATCATCCTGCCCCCATGGGAATACATTATTCATAAAGAACTTGAAACTCTTATGAGCTTTTTTTAATGTCAAAATATATTCTTCTACTGTTATGTCTTTATGTCTTAATCTCAACGGAACTATTTTATTTATATCATCCATGTACTGACCTCAAATCGCAGACGTCATTATTTCCGCCACATTGGACTTTCTTTTTATATCCTAATTTTGGGTGGTAACACATTTCCAAATCTGGGAGGTAATTCAAACAAATCTTTACTGAGATTACTTCAGGGCTAATTACATCATTCGGACTAAATGACTTTTTTGGGGATATTTCTGTGGGAACTTTCAGGTCTGTTTCTTTAGGAACTAAATCTATTTTTGGACTTTCTTTTAAAGTTAAATCCTCTTTTAGGGTTAAATCTTTAGGGGATAAATCCTCTTTTAAAGTTAAATTATCTTTGTTTAACGTTAAACTTTTCTTCTTCTTTAACGTTAAATTTGGTTTATTTAAAGTTAAATCCTCTTTTTTAACATCATTTAAAGTTAAATTATCTTTCTTCTTTAACGTTAAATTTGGTTTATTTAAAGTTAAATCTGTAATAACAACCTCGCCATTTACAACTTTAACGTTAAACTCACTATCTTCTTTTGGTAGATTTATGTATAACTGTTCGTAAACTTTCCCTTTTATTTTAAGTTTCCTTTTTTGTACTTTCATACTACTCATTGTAGTCTCCTTCTACTATCATACTACCTGTTGTGCTTTCTTCTTCATCTTCTCACGGAGAAGCGCTTCTAATTCAGCTTCAGTCTTGTCTGGCATACTGTCCAAAACTTGTTTGATTATGTCTATCTTTTGTAGATTCATTACGTTGGTTTGCTCGTAAACATTAACCTGAGTTGGGTGCTCTATCTGCCACACAATCTGAGCTATCCTGGCATAATTACTTTTCATTGAATCAATGTTCTTGTCTATAACTCCCCCGTCTACTGCTTCAAAATGTGTGGCTCTGCTAATCCTTTCTGCTAAACTGTCCAGCATAGTTTTCAATGTTTCTCTTACTTTATCAACATCCCGTCCTATATTCATCTTCTGAAAGAACTTATGCTTTCCGCATAGGCTCTCTGCTTTAAATTCTTCGCATCTTTCTTTGATATAACAAGTATCACAATACAACGTTGTTAATGTCTTTGCGAATTTTCCGTGCTTTAAACCATTTGCTCTGCTATGCATGTATCCGCTTTCTACAGGAATTAAAGCAGTCTGGGATATTTCCTTATTCGACCAATAGCTGTTTAACCATTCCTGATATTCTAACCATGACTTTATATTTAATTTTGTTACTTCTTCGTTGTCATCTTCCATTATTTTCTTAAAATCAAGTCCCCATCGTTCGATTTGGAATCTAAATCTTGCTCTTTGTTTCTTATCCCCTTTAAGAAAATTAAACATCTTTCCATTAACAAATATGAATGTAACACCATATCTTGCCCCTACTGACCATGTTGTACTATCTACTGAATAAAAATTAAACTTCCTTAATACTGTTGGACTTGTTATTCCAAATCCATGGATTTTATTCTTTGTTGCTTTTGTAAAGAATATATTCAGTCTCTTATTCAGGTTATACGCTGTATTAAATGTTTTTATATCCTCTTCTTGTGAACCACCCCAGGCTATATATGTTCCATCTGATGCTATTTCATCTATTATTTTTTCATTTTTATACTCTGTATGATATACTTCTACTAGTTTGTCTCCGACAAGACTCCTTAATAGCTTTCTTTGTGCTTGCATTTTTTCATAACTGCCTACGTCTACTTCTGCTATCTGATGAAAAAACTGGTGATGTGTCTTTAGCCACTCTGCATATTCTTCCACGTATTTATCTATCTCTTCTTGTGTGTTTTTGTGTTCCATCAATGTAAATGCACCTGAATCTAAAAAGACATGGTCAAATTGTTTTAATAAATCAAAGTCTATTGACTGCTTATACATATAACTGACAAGTATGTTCCTTACTCCTATATCTAACAGTTTTTTCTCTTTACTCTGTGCTCCTGCGAAATATATTATCGTCATTTTTTCCCTGATGCAACTAACTTCCATCCTCCACGAAAATTATCCTTTGGAACATAATCAAAACCATCTTCACTATGCCATTTAACTTTAACTGTACCTTGTATTCCTCCTCTTGAGTTTTGTATCATCTCTACTGTTATTTGTTCTGGTATGATATAATAAACAATATCATTCAATACTCTTGTTGCTAATTCTTCTGCAAAAGAATTTCTATAGCGATACTGTTGCAAATATAACTTGAAGCTTTTTGTTTCTATTATTCTTTCCTTTGGAATATATGTTATTATGAACGTACCGAAATCTGGTTGCTGTGTTGCTGGACAGTTCCATGTAAATTCATGGCAAGTTAATATTATTTCCATTGTTCTATGACTATCATTTTTTATATAATCTATCTTATTCATATTGCCTCCAACCCTTTTTCTTTAGCTAATTGAATTGTTTTTATTGGAATCAAATCTTTTGATAAGTCTAATTCCTCATTTGTACCGTTTCTCCAATTAAATAGTTCATACTGGCATATTTCATTATTACATGACCATCGTGTTTTATACTCTTCAAAACCAAAGCCTAAATCATAAAAAATGCATTTATTTTCTATTGCTATTTTAATCATACTAGCTATTATGAAATTGCCTAATCCTTCCTGTGACTTCATATTCAAATCCCAACCACAACATTGCTTACATACCGTACAAAAATCCCAAAGGGTCGGTCTTTCCATTTAAATCAAATGCCTCCTTACGTTCATTACATGCTCCACATTTTTTACATGGTTTTTCTTTACCTTTATAACATGTCCATGTAAGCGAATAATCAACACCTAATGCTGTTCCTTTTTTTAATATTTCTGCTTTATCTATATCTATATATGGGGCTTCTATCATGATTTTTTCATAATCACATAAGCTTGCTACTTTTTGCATTGCTTCTATGAAATCTTTTCTGCAATCTGGATATATTGCATGGTCACCTGCATGTGCTCCATAATAAACTTTCTTTGCTTTTACCGATATTGCATACCCTATTGCTAGACTTAAAAAAATCATGTTCCTGTTTGGAACAACTGTTGCTTTCATACTGTCTTCGTTGTAATTACCTTCTGGAACGTCTATGTCTGATGTCAGGGAATTACCTTGCAACAACTGATTTATGCTTGTTATATCAACAATTTTATGTGGAACTTTTAATTTTTCACATGTCTTTCTTGCCATCTCTAATTCCTTCCTATGTCTTTGTTTATAATCAAAAGATAAAGCATAGACATCATAACCTTTGTTCAATATGTCATAAAGCAACGTGGTTGAATCCATTCCCCCGCTAATGATTATTACAACTTTCATAACTTTATTATCCTGTTATCTTTTAGTTCAAAAATATTTATTTTGTACCAAAATCCACGATATTTTTCTGGGTTTCCTCCAACTGATTTTTTATTAGACAAAACTACCAGAACTTCTATATCTCCATCATCCATTTCAGCTATATCTGCTTGACTTAGGGAATCATATACAATTCCATCTTTCCTGTAAATTGGATGGCTATGAAACTCCACCTTTCCTCTATCATAATCAAAAACATCAACAGTTCCTCTGGATTTTTTACAATTTTTATATTCCAATACTTCTTTTCCTAGTTTTCCTGCTGTTTCTAATGGGTAACTATTAATAACAATGTCTAGTATCTCCTTTTCTTTATCTTTTTTCAATACTAAACTATTTTTTAATTCAAACATCTCTGCCTCCTATTAATTTCAGAAACTCATCTCGTACATCCTGCTTTTCAAAAACACCTTTTATCGCACTTGTAATCATTACAGAATTTAATTTTTTTACACCCCTCATCTTCATGCATAAATGCTGTCCTTCTACTACAACCATAACACCTAATGGATTTAATTTGTGTTCCAAATAATCAGCTATCTCCTGTGTCATTCTCTCTTGTATTTGTGGTCTCGATGCAAACTTATCCACCACTCTTGCAAGTTTTGATATACCACATATTCTTTTGTCGGGGATATAACCGATGTGCACCTTTCCTGTAAATGGTAACAGGTGATGGCTACATAAACTAAAAAAATCTATGTCTTTGAGCACAATCATTTGGTTATAATCTGGATTTTTGAACACTGTAAAATTAAAATCATTATTCTCTTCCCATTCTTCAAGGAACTTCTTATGTCTGCCTTGTGTGTTTTCCATCTCTTCTTCTGTGAAATACTTATCTGGATATTCTATTTTCATATTGCTACGGATTTTCCCATGGGAAAACTACCCACTTATCTGTTTCATCAACAAAATATGTCGGCTTTTTACTTGATGTTGCTTTGTAAAACAGCGTTGCTGTATCAAAAGAATCATACCCTTCAAGTGTTTTCCCTGAATCTGCTATGTCATCAACCACTAAAATCTTTCTGTTTGGTATTATACTATCCATTGGTATCCCCGTAAGGTGTGACAATCTTACAGCAATCGTTAATCCACCTCTTGGGACTCCATATAACTTACCATATTTCCCTTCTGGAATCATTTCTTTTAACTCGTGAACCATTTCATCAAACTGTTCCCAGCCAACATATAATTTTTCCATGTTATCGCTTTCCCCAAACACATTCCAGATATTCCATATCTTCTCCGTATGGATTGTTTTTGTCGTCTGCTTTTAGGACTTTTACATCTCCGACTATGACCTCTTTCAGCTTTGTGTTAATCAGTGGTGTGAATGTCACTAGATTCGTATTGAACTTCCTTGTGAGCACTTCCATTATCCCCTTGACGCACTTCTCGCCAGCTATGTGATGCACCCATATCCTCCCTTTTGAGAATACCCCTGATGCACTCCCTTTCTTTGTTGAAATCTCAAACCCTGTCATTCCTTCGAGTTCTGAGTATGTCGCTTTCATTTATGAAAACTATTTTTCTGTAATTTACAGAATAAATTATTAATTTCTTTTTTGCCTTCCTCACTATTCCATAGACTTGTCAATTCGTTATTGTACAGTCGCAATACTTCTGCCACCTGTGCTATGCTGATACTCTCCTTCAGACCTTCCTGAAGCGTTATCTTCTTTGCCATGTCTCGCATATTTACCATATTCCTCGCCTCCATTTTTATAACCTTGACTTGCCTTGCCTTGCCTTGCCATGCCTTGCCACGCCTTGCCACGCCTTGCCTTGCCCTGCCCAGCCACGCATCATCAATTTGATGACTATAATTTCAAAAACTCTTTTACGACATCGCGACATTTAGTAAGCGAGTCTGCTGTCACATGGATTTTAGTTTCCTCAAATATCGTTCCGTCTCCTGTGCGTTCGATTTTTTCGTATTTAATGGAACTAAATTCCTTTGCGATTGCCATAAATCATAACCTGGATTCTGGGACAAAATCTTATCCCGTTCACTTTGCAACGTTCAATCAACCATTTTGACTTGACTTTAAACTCTTCTTCCGTCGTGCACTGTGGCATAAACATTGAAAACTCCCGAATATTGAACGGATTGATTACAGTTTTCATAAAATATTTGACATCATCGTCGTCATTGACGACAAATTTAAACATCGTGTTGTTTTTTTCCTTGGCTAAAGCAACAAAATCAACAATATTCTCATTGGATTTTTCTATTTTTGGTGATACTGCATAAAATAAATTTTCTGACTTAAGTAACGGTTTTATTG
>Ga0315287_10002690_pt1 | contig 16950 bp, 16 predicted proteins | sample YL17G11_0_MG_FD_205037 | JGI IMG/M metagenome (GOLD analysis project Ga0315287, IMG submission 205037) | Sediment microbial communities from Yellowstone Lake, YNP, Wyoming, USA - YL17G11_0 | ecosystem: Environmental > Aquatic > Freshwater > Lake > Sediment | place: USA: Wyoming | collected...
GCCTAGAACTGATGAAAAAATGAGAGAGGTGCTACTCCATCCAAAAGCCAAGGGTCCCGCTGTGCATTATCATATGGTCCGCGGGGCCGGTAACGTTACTATTTGGGAGCCAGGAGTGGTTAAAGATGAATTTATAAAAACCTATGGCCATGTCCATGTTGGCCAGATTTCGGAGACTTACGAAATCCTTCATGGTGAAGGATATGCCGTTTTACAACGTTATGCCACCGACCAACAGGGAAAGATGATTGCCGACGAGGTTGAAGATGTTAAAATAATTCCAGTAAAAGTCGGAGACTCTATCTTTATGCCGCCTGGGTGGGGTCATCTCTTGGTTAACACCGGTGTCGACTATTTTGTAACCATTGACGACAGTCCTGTGTGGTTCGGCGAAAAACCCGATGAAGCGAGTATGCCGGGACACGCCGATTATGAAATCGTAAAAGAAGCAAGGGGATTTGCCTACTATATAGTCCAGGGATCTGATGGTCAACCCGCGCTTGTGCGAAATAAAAAGTACAAAGAAATTCGCTCTCAAGATCTCGGTGGTTTAAGAGTCGTTGAAGATTATAAATACGACGACGCGTAATTAATTATCTCTTCTCAAAATATAAAGTCACGGTTGAAGTGATGGTTTGGCTGCCGGGTTCGATGGCAGCGGCATTACTATCTCCTCCGCCCATACCCATCGCCGCCGATCTATATAGGGGTTGAACTGTGTCGGGAGTTGACTCAACAATATTGACTACTTTACCCAAATTTATTTTTAAATTTTTTGCCAGTTTTTCTCCCTGGGTGCGTGCGTTTTTTATTGCCGCGTCGCGTGCCAGTTCGCGGAAATTTTCCGGTTTGTCTATAATAAAACGCACTCCTTGAATCTGATTGGCTCCGACCTTGGTCGCCTGTTCGATGATCGAAGACACCAAATCTATTTTTTTGGTTTTAATGGTAATCGTCACGTTACCGTTATATCCGGAAATCTGATTTGTATTTCCCGCATAATTGTAGTTCGGATAAATCGAATAGTTAGATGTTTTAATATCGTTCTTATCAATTCCCAATTTTTTCATCGCGTCAATAATGTCGTTGTTGGTTTTGTTGATTATCGACTGCGCCTTCTCAACCGTCGCCTCATCATTAACGTTTATCCCTGCGTCAATGTATGCTGTGTCCGGAGTTGCCTCCACCTTCCCCTCGCCGACCACTGCCAGTTCTGATGTTTTTGTAGTATTAACAACCGTTAACGGATAAGAAATATCAAAAGCTTTAATTAAAAATAAAAAAACAAAAATTATCAAACCGGTTAAGAAAATATTTTTGGTAGACATAACTCATTATAATATACATTATAGTAACCCAGCAACTTTCTTCCCCAACTTAACTGCATAGTTAACTCCCCGGTCATAAGGATAAGTCATGTCAAGATTGGCAATAAAAAAATTCTTTACCGGCGTAACCATTTCGGGTTTATTTTTTAAGAATTCCTTATCAAAAATCGGCTGAGCAAACTTCGCTTTAAATAACCAAGAATTAGAAATTAGAAATTCCTGCCTGCCGGCAGGCAGGGGAAAATTAGAAATTTTCTTAATATAAGAAGAAATATATTCAATGATTTCACCTTTATTCATCGACCAAAGCTTATCATCTCCCGCGGTGTACCACCCGCAGTACAAAATGTTTTTTTCTCCATAGTGTTTTTTGTCGATAAAATTGGTTTGCTGAAATAATCCCATAATCGGTATGTTTGGGGTAATAATATTTAACCAATAAGTGTTTTTTAATATTGGCTTATCCGTTTCTAAAACAAGAGACACCGAATGCAGATATTTGATTTTTTTAAGTTGATTAAGATATTTTGCTTGAAAAATGTCTCTACTTGTTTCTATTAACACTGGTGTTGGCAGGGTTGAAATCACCGAGTCAAATTCTTGGTTATCAACAATAAACTTCTCCCCTGTTTTGGTAATATTTTTTACTTCACGGTTCATTAACACGTTAACTCGTGAATTCTTTAATTGGTTTTCCAAATGATTAATCAATGCCTGAAATCCACCTTTCGGGTAACCAAGCTTGCTGGTTCTTTTTTTTACCCGCGCCCAAATAAAGATTGCCAAAATATTTCCCGCATATTTACCGAACTTTTTCCGAAAAAGCTCTTGCCACAGGACTTCCCAGTTTTTTTTCCCCATAAATCTTATTAGAAGCTGTTCTGCCGTCATTGACTCGAATAACAATAGCAGGGGAGACAGTTTTAAAAACGCCAACACCAGACCTGCCCTCAATTTATCGACCAGTCCGAGAAGAGGAAAGTGTATTAAATCTAACGGGGTGTCTAACGGAAATATTGAATAATTTTGAGCTTTAAGTTGAAACTTTGAACTTTGCACTTTGAACTTTGAACTTGAATAAAGAGATGCTGTCTCCGGTTTACTAAAAAATATTTTATCAAATCCGATTTCTTTGGCAAAATTTAAAACGTCTGTGTCGTTGGAAAATATATGATGAATGGTTTTTTCCAAATACCAATCCCAGTTTTCTTGTTTAAATACACCGGCTAAACCGCCAACCGCCGGTTCTTTTTCAAAAATTGTCACCTGATGATTTTTTTTTGATAAATAGTAGGCGGTGGTTAAACCGCTGATACCTCCTCCAAACACTGCAATTTTCATATTTTTTATTTACCTCAAATTAACCGCAGATTTACCGAATAGATTATTATAACAATTAAAACTAAGAATGTTTTTGTTTTAATAACTCAATCAGGAGTGTTTCTAAAAACAAAGTGGCGGGAATCGCCAAAATTACTCCTAGCGCACCACCGACCCGGCCACCGATAATCAGCGCCATCAGCGTAATGATCGGATTTAGACCGGTGACTTTTTTCATTACATAAGGAACAATAAAGTTGTTTTCCAGCTGCTGGACAAGAAATGATACGGCCAGTGCTGCAAAACCTAAAAACAGCGATTGCGACAACCCGATTAACACTGCCGGAATTGCTGCCAATGTTGGACCGAGATTGGGAACAACCTCTAGAAATCCCGCCAACACCGCCAGCGCTAAAACATATTTCATTCCAATTAAACTTAGTCCGATAAAAGTTAAAAATCCGATTATTACCATTAAAATAATCTCTCCCCAAAACCAGTTGCTCATCCGTTTTTCTGCTTGTGTAAAAATGTTGGCAACCGTACTGGCTTTTTTTTCCTCAAAAAATTTAATTAATATATTTTTTATTAGATCTTCCTCCAGCAAAAAATAAAAACCGAAAAATATCGTGGTGATTGTAAATACCGCGTTGGAAAATATATCCCGCGCAACATTAAATACCTGACTGGTAATCCCGGGGAGATATTGAGTCAACGCACTAATGTTTAGAACCTCGGTCAGTTGGGGAGAGATCGATTCAAGTATTGATGGAAGGCTCAAAATTAACTGGGCACTTTCAACAATTAAAGGAGGAACAACAAAAACAGAGCAGGTAATAATAATTCCTAAAAACAATAAGTAGACAATTATTGCCGCTATTGTTTTTGGTATTTTTCTTTTGGTTAAATAGACAACCATTGGTTTAAGAGCGCTCATGATTATGAAAGCGATAAAAAGAGAAAAGAGTAGGTCTTTGATGATCCAGAGAAACTTCAGAGAGATAAGGAAAAGAACCGTAAAGATAATCGTCCGGTGGGAAATTTCAATTTTGTTTATTTTATCCATTTGAATAAATTAATTATAACGAATTTTAATTAATTGCAACTGTTTTATCCTTTGGCTAAAGTTAATACATAAACTTTCTTTGCGCCGTTTTTTTTCAAAGTTGTCGCGGCCGCCTCTGCCGTCCTGCCACTGGTTAATAAATCATCAACTAAAACAAAAGTTCTATTTATAACGTTGTTTTTTTTCTTGACCGCGAACGCATTATGAAGATTTTGCGCCCTTTCTTTTTTTGATTTTATTGAGGCTTGGGGCTTCGTTTCTTTTGTCCTGATTAGTGTATCGGTCGTTAGCAGACTCAAATACCGCTGAAAAAATTTCGTGATAATTAGCGCCTGATTAAAGCCTCTTTCACGGATTTTTTTCGGGTGCAAAGGAATCGGTTGCAGGAAGATTTTTTCATTTTTTATTACCCGGTTAAAGAAATTGGTCTTTAGTAGTTTCTCTGGCCTTATCGATAAACTCAACTCGTCCCAAACCGCAGTTGCAAGGCGGTATTTAAAACTTTTAATCGTTTTTTTTAATAGGTCGTTGTATCTAAAGATCGTCATAAAGCCGTCAATTCCCAACGGCTTCCTGCATCCCGGGTGTGTCAGTCCATATGGGCTTGGTTTTTGGCAATATATACAACAATCCTTATCAAAATAAGCCAGTTTTTTATAACAGTTGTTACAAAGATAAGTCCCCACCTTTCCACAACCGAGACAAAATTTCGGAAAAAAGACGTCTTTCAGAAATGTCGGCACGATAAAATTATACTTTATCCTAATTTTCCAGTCTCATAATTTTCCAATAACTCACTGTTTCCGTTCAAGAAATTTTTTGCATCTTAAGATTTTCTTAATAGTAATTTTTTTTCGTGCCTGAAAATAAACCTGATCCAGTTTTTATATATTATGACCTCTTGAAATCGCATAGTTAGTGTTATAAATTTTTAGAGGACACTATATATATTATGTTTTGTATTTTTTGCAAACACACTGACACCGAAGTAATTGAAACACGCCTGTCTGAAGATGGGACAAAAATTAGGAGAAGACGACACTGTCCCAAATGTCAGCATCGATTCACGACCTATGAAAGAGTCGAGGAGTTGCCGGTGCTGGTAATTAAGCGTGATGGCCGGCGGGAGAGATTTGACCGGGAAAAGTTACGTAAGGGACTGATAAAATCCTGTGAAAAAACCACGATCTCCTCCGACCAGATTGAAAAAATAATCGGGGCGATCGAGGCCGAGATTAAACAGCGGGGGACAACTGAAGTAGAAAGCACGACGATTGGTAAATTGGTTGCCCAACAATTAAAAAAAATTGATAAAATTGCCTACATCCGTTTCGCGTCAGTATTTCGCCGGTTTGTCGATGTTGAGGATTTTGAAAAGGAAATTAAAAAATTATAAATAAATGATCAATGTATGAAACTTACCGGAATTTCTGAAAAAGTCTTTCTAGACCGCTATTCGCTTAAGGACCAAGCGGGTAAGGCGCTTGAAAAAACTCCGGAAAAGATGTGGCGCCGGGTCGCTAAAGCCGTTGCCGCCATTGAAAAAAAAGATCTGCAAAAAAAACACCAGAAAGATTTTCTTTGGGCAATGAAAGATTTCAAATATGTACCGGGGGGAAGAATTTTGGCCGGCGCCGGCAGTGGTTTTACCGTTACTTACTACAATTGTTTCGTAATCCCAAGCCCTAAAGACTCGCGTGACGGAATTTTGGACACCTTAAAACAAATGGTTGAGGTGATGGCACACGGCGGAGGAGTAGGAATTAATTTATCATCATTAAGACCGCGTGGAGCCAGAGTAAAAAAAGTCAATGGTTTTTCTTCCGGACCAATTAACTGGGCCGAATTATTTTCTGTTGCCACCAAAGATATTATCCAGCAGGGGGGGTCAAGAAGGGGAGCGCTGATGTTAATGCTTTGGGACTGGCATCCGGATATTGAAGAGTTTATTACGGTCAAGCAGGACTTAACAAAAATTAATGGGGCTAACTTATCGCTTTGTATTTCCGACAAATTTATGGAAGCGGTAAAAAAAGATGCCGACTGGCCGTTGATTTTCCCGGACCTGGATGACCCTGAATATGACGAAAAATGGGATGGAGACATAGAGGTTTGGAAAGCCTTAGGAAAAAAAGTCAAGGTAATGAAGGTCGTCAAAGCCCGAAAAATCTGGGATCTGATTGCGGCTGCCGCCTGGAAAAGTGCCGAGCCGGGAGTGGTTTTTATGGAACGTTACAACAAATGGCACAACAACTATTATTGGAATCGGATTAACTGCGTTAATCCCTGTGGAGAAGAAGGACTGCCTCCCTGGGGCGTGTGTAATTTGGGATCGGTTAATCTATCGGCGCTCGTTAAGGGAAACAACATTGAAAAACCGGGAAAGTTTGATTTTAAAACGTTGAAAAAAATCGTTGGTGTAGCTGTCCGCTTTCAGGACAATGTCATCGATATGGACCCGTATGTGTTTGAGGGAATAAAAAAAACCCAGCTTTTTGGAGAAAGACGATTGGGGTTGGGAACAATGGGTTTGGGAGATACATTAATTAAACTACATCTGCGTTACGGATCAGAGCCGGCGTTAAAATTCATTGATAAAGCTTACCGCATTATTCGCGATGAAGCCTATCGGGCCGCCGCTGATATCGCTAAAGAAAAAGGGGCGTTTGCCCGTTTTGATAAGGAAAAATATCTGGCCGGAAAATTTATCCAGCAACTGCCGCAAGAAATTAGGGAAAAAATAAAAAAACTAGGAATAAGAAACTCCCTGTTGTTAATGCAGGCACCTACCGGATCAACTTCCTTAATGGCTAATACCACATCTGGTATTGAACCGGTGTTCGAATTTGAGTTTATTCGACATGACCGTTTGGGCGAACATGTTTTACGTCACCATTTATATGAACAATGGCTCGATAAAAGTTCAAAGTTAAAAGTTAAAAGTGAAAAGTTGGAAAAACCCGCGTGGTTTGTGTCCGCTAATGAGTTAACACCGGAGGAGCACATTAAAGTCCAGGCGGCAATCCAGAAATATGTAGATGCATCTATCTCCAAAACTGTTAACGCCCCGCCCACGCACACGGTTGATGACGTAAAAAAACTCTATACCATGGCATATGATCTTGGCCTGAAAGGAATTGCCTATATGCGCGAAAATTCACGACCTGGAGTATTAGAACGCCAGGAAAAAAAGAAAGAAGAGAAAAAAGTCGTTCCCCAATATGTCGTAAAACCAAGACCGGTAGTAGTTAATGGCTCGACTTATCGGATAAACACACCTGTTGGTGTGGCGTTTATTACCATCAACACCAACGGAGGCAGTCCGCCAGAACCACTGGAAATTTTCATCAGCGTCGGAAAAGCGGGCACTGATGTTTACGCGATGGCTGAGGGACTGGGAAGGATGATTTCATTGGCGATCAGGTTTTCTTCCCATTTAACTCCGTATGAAAGAATCAAAGAAATTATCAATCAACTGCGGGGTATTGGGGGTGCACGAACAATGGGTTTTGGAAAAGAAAAGGTTAGAAGCCTACCTGATGCCACTGCTAAGGTAATCGCCATGCACTATGGTTTAAACGGTTACCATGAGCATCGTGAAGAAAATGGGGTGATAAATGAAAAACCTAAACTTGTCACTAAAACTACCCAACCGACATTGTTAACTACAGCTGCTGAAAATACCGGCCTTTTTGATATCTGTCCTTCTTGCGGCGAAGCGTCGCTGGCACATGAAGAGGGATGTAAAAAATGCTATGGCTGTGGATATTCGGAATGTTAAAATTGACTCATGACAATATATACTCGCACCGGCGATAAAGGCACCACTGCATTATTCAGAGGAAAAAGAATTTTAAAGTCAGATGTGCGGATTGAGGCTTATGGTTCAGTTGATGAGCTGTCAAGTTTTATTGGTTTAACAATAACTAAGCTCGACAATAATCCGCAAATGAAATTATTAACCGCAATTCAGCATAACCTTTATCGAATTATTGCTTATCTTTCCGGGTCAAAAATTGACTTAGACGCACTGATAAAACAAGTTAAGGTATTTGAACAAATAATTGACCGTGAACAACTCCACCTGCCTAAGTTAACACGTTTTATTTTACCCCAGGGAACAGAAATCTCCTGCTGGTTCCATGTTTTGCGTACTGTCTGTCGCCGTTGTGAACGGGCGGTGGTAAGAGAGTCCAAAGCTCAAAGTTCAAAGTTCAAAATTATTAAGTATTTAAACCGTTTATCGGATTTGTTTTATATACTCGCAAGAAAATACAACCAGAGTAAAGAAATTTTAATATAATGATTTTATGACAATACAAAATTATACGGCAATCGATGATGTAATTAAAAAAAATATTCGTTCCCCAATATCTCTTCCAAAAGAAATTGAACCGGTTCCCCAACAGGAAATCGAAATTCAAGAGATGGTCGAACACGAACCGGAAAAAGAAGTCGCCCCCTACATAAATAAGCACGCCGAAACAATTCAGTTGCCGCCGGATTTAAAAAAACTTGGCGTCCAAAGCTCAACCACCAGCCAATTTTCCAGTTACCAAAATGTTAAGACGCCTCTTGCCGATGACAAAATTATCTCCGGTATGCATGCGCCGATTAGTTCTTCATTAAGGTGGTTGGCAACCCTGGCTTTATATATTCTAAAAAGAGCTCATTTGGGTTTAAAAATTGTTCATGGCCACGTAGTAAGATTCATCCGCAGATAAACCTTTTTTATTCCTCACGAATGCTTTTATTGATTTCCTGCAAAAATCCTTCTTTGCTTTGTGCGCCGACAAACTGACTGACAATTTTTCCGTTTTTAAAAATGACAAATGTTGGAATGGAAAAAATCGAGTATTGGGAAACGAGGTCGGGATTTTCATCAACATTAACTTTCACAAACTTTACCTCTTTGATTTCTTCGGACAGTTTATCAATGATCGGCCCGGTCGTCTTGCATGGCCCGCACCATTCGGCAAAAAAATCAACCAAAATAATTCCTCTATAATCAACCACATCCTGCTTAAAACTGTCCTTAGAAACTGCTGTCACCGCCATAATTAAAAAAGAAAACTTTCAACTTTTACAATATAGAACTTTGTTAAAAATTAGTCAAGTGAAGATATAAATTGGTAAGGATTTGATTGTCGGGAAACTTTTTTAGGGCGGTTGTTTCCAAAAATATTTTTGCCGGGTTTTCTTTTTTTTGCCTGATTAAAACTTTGGTGTAGTTTTCGTAAGCAAGATAATAATCGCCGTTTTGAATTGCGCGCAGATAATAGTTTTCCGCTTTGGGCAAATCTCCTTTTTTTTCATAAACTGCTCCCAGATTGTTCCAGTTTACCCACCAGTATGGGGCCAACTCTGTTGATTTTTTAAAATGGGAGGCTGCCTCGTTTATTTTCCCGCTGCGAAATAATGCCACGCCAAAATTATTTTCCAAATCAAAGGTGGGAGTGATAAGTTTAATATCGTGGGAAAAAAGACTCATGTCGTTACGCCAATCAAAACTACGCACGAGTGTTCTGACTGACAACAAACAAACCACAATAATACACAGGGCAATCTTAAGGCTTTTTTTTATTTTGATTTGCTGCCCTAACACCTCCAACATTCCCAATAATCCTATCATCGAAAAATACATCCAGCGTTCTGCCGCAGTCATATTAAGAGGAATCAACTGCAGATGTGGCAGTAAACCGATCATATACCAAAAAGCAAAGAAAATAAATAATTTATTTTTTGTCTTTAAACAATAGATAATGATCGCACTAAAAAAAACAACACTAATAATTAAAGGAAAATAAAAATCAATTAATGTTGGGGTGGTCACTACCCAATGCTGGGCAATCGCCAGCCGCCAGGAAACAAAAAACTTTTCCAGGTAAAATAAAATTATTTTTGGAATCGTTAGCAACCGCATCCACCATGTCACCCTCATAATCGGAAACAGTCCTGGTCCTTGGACGTATGAACCGCCGCCCGATACCCTCAAAAAAAAATACAACCAAATCGAAACTGTCCCGATTATTAAATATTTATTTATGTATTTTTTATTAAAAATAATCAGGTAGAAAAAAATTAAAACGTAAAAAATAACGGCGGTTTCTTTGATTAATAACCCGGCAAGCAATAATCCCGACACTATTGCCAACCTTCCTAAGCTAATTTTCTGGTTATGAATAATCAATAATAAAGCAGTTGAGCCAACCAAAAAAAATAAGGGATCTTGGGTTGCCGATGTAAACAATACCGCTTCGCTATTTGCCGGGTGAACTAAAAAAATTAACGCCAGAAAAAAGGCGGTTAAATATTTTTTATTAAACAAACCCGCGAAGATTAGAAAAATAATTACGCCGTTTGACAGATGTATTAAGGCTTGAAAGAATCGGAAAAAAAACGGTTGTCCGCCAAAAAGCGAATAAACAATTGTGTGTAATGTTAGCATCGCCGGTCGATAATAGGCCGAACTTTTATCAATATTGTTGGTAAAAAAAAGAGGAATATTTTTTATCGATCTGATGGCAGGATTGTTTACGATAAACTCTTCATCGTCCCAGACGAATCGATTAAATAAGGAATTAGAATATACCAAGAAACCAACAAGAATTAATATAAAAATATGTTTCTTCATAACTGTTTGGTTATTGGTGATTGATTATTTATTAACTAATATATATTATTATGGAAAAATGTCTGACGCAATTCATGTCTTTCGCAATGTTATCAGAAATGGGGTCGAAATTAAAATTAGAAGGAAAACTTTTCGGGTTATTTATCCGGCTTCTATCTGGAATAAATTTCCCCGTTCTTTACACCGGGTTTTCGCTGACAGTCTAACTTATATTGCTACCTGGCACTTTGCTTTGTCAGAAAAAGAGCCGGTAGTTTATCATTTTTCCCACCCGCCGATTGAACCGGTTTTTTTTAAGCTGTTGATGTACTCGATACCGATGACTGTGTTTGAAAATAAAAACGAGGAAACAACAAAAATTATCAAAAATTTTTATAACTCCACTTATAAGATCCAGTTTAAAGGTTTAAATTATCCCTTCTCCGGAAAAAAAGTTAAGCGAATTCTAAAAGAAAAAGCTATCCTCCTTTTTTCATTTGGCAAAGACAGTTTGTTAACCTATGGGCTGTTGGATGAGCTGGGAGTAGCAGCGATTCTGATTTTTATGAGAGAACCGCAAAGCGCCTTTGAAAATGCCCACAAAAGAAAACTCGCCGAGAGATTTTATAAAAATTTTTCTGAAGAAGTTATTTTTTTTCCGGTTTCGGTTGGTCGCCTCAGACAATCGACCGGTCTTTACTGGGGTTGGGATATTATTTTATCCCAGTATGCATTTATGCTCACCCCTTATTTTTTTGCACACCAAACCCGTTATATGTTTTTTGGTAATGAGCAAAGCTGTAATTTTTCCACGCTTGATCCCAACGGTTATCTTTTGAACCCGGTTTTTGAACAAAGTGTTTATGCCATGCAACATCTGCAGGATATTCCCAAGCAGTTTTTTATCAATACCCATATCGGCAGTTTGGTTGAACCGGTTCATGAAATGTTTATTACATATATATTGCACCGTCGCTATCCGGAAATCGGTCGCTTCCAGATGTCCTGTTTTTCTGAAGGTGGAGAAGCGAAAAAAAGACGCTGGTGCGGGGTGTGTGAAAAATGCGCTCGGATGTATATTTTTTTAAGAGCATTAAATATTTCGCCCGACCGGTGTGGTTTTTATAACGGTGATATGTTGTCACTTGATAAGGAAAAATATTATGTGATTTTTGACCAGGCGAGTGACAGCGCGTATGGCGGCAGCGGACTCGGAAAAGACGAACAACTCCTGGCGTTTTACCTCGCTTATAAAAACGGGGTGCACGGAGATTTGATAAACAAATTTAAAACTTTATAGTTACCTGCTGTTGAACAAAAAAAAGACAAATTAATTAAAGAATATTTTGGTATTCATTCTTCATATTGTTTACCGTCTCGTCTGCGGGGGAGAGTCTTAAAGATATTTGAAAAAGAACAGAAAAAAGTTCTCTGCATGATTAATAAAATTATTCAATAAATTATCTTTTCTCAACATTAAACAATGGCCCGACAATTTGAATGTTGGCCGGTGCGCGCAGATTAAACCAGTTTTTAAACTCCGCCCCATCTAGTGTTGTACTGCCGCCGTCACCGGAAAAACTGATCGAGTTGACCTTTCCATAGCCAAAATCTGCGCTGACTAATCCGTCAGAAATCGAGCTAAAAACCGGACCACCGCGGCTTCTTAGTTCTGATTTCACCCTTTCCTTATCCCAGGTTTCTTTACCGGCCGGGTTGGGCTTATCGGGTTGATAAAGGTGTTCTTTGTCATCGGTGGACAATGAGCGGGCAAGCAAAACTATGTTAATAATGTCTGCCAATTCGTCCGATTTTAACCAAGCGGTTTTATTGTAATCGCCACGTGAACCCCAGTCACAGTAAAACCAGGGCGACTCCCGGTCATAAGCATTACTATTTAAATCGCTAAAACTCCCATGTCCGCCCGGCGCGTCTGTTCCGTGTTTTGTCCAGTCAGTACCAGACCAACCAATCTCTCCTGTAGAAAAAATGTATCCGCCGTGAGTTGAAGAAAACCAAGCCTTAATCGGTGAACTATTTTTTTTCATCACCTTACCGCTGGTTTCATTAACCGCTCTTTCCCAATTACCGCCTTTTGGATCAGAGTGCACCACCTGACATTGCTCGGTTGCACAAATTGATCCCTGGCCATTATTGGTATATGCCAACGCATAGGAACGGGCGGCGATCGCCTGGGCTTTTAAGGAAGCAAAACCATCGTTACCCCAGGAATCAGGAACTTCATAGACTCTTTTTGCATATTCTTCCAATGAATAGTCGCCAACACCATCAACCCTGATTGTTGTCCCAATATCAACACTTTCTAAACTATCAAAATTATAATAGGCGCGTAAAATCTCTTCTTCGCCCTGTCCAGCTTTTGCCCGACCGTATGCGCCGTACTGGTTTAAACCAACACGGTTGGGAACACCATAGGTAAAGAGGGCAAACTTCGGTCCAAATCCCGGATCGCGGCCATTGGTCAGATCACTATCACAACGTCCCAGGGTTGAAGCGGAGCGGGAAATATTTAGACTGGCTAATTTTTGGGCGATCAAAGATTGTTGCTGGGAGGTAAGAGTAGCGATTTTTTGTTTTGTTTCATTTATTTCCCCGGAAAGGATTTGCGCTTGTTTATCAACTTCTAACTTTAATACTGCTAATTGTGACTTTTCTGATTCCAATAATTTCTTTTTCTCTTCAAGGTTTTTTATATAAAGAACGATTTTAATAATTGTTTTCCTGTCTTCATCAACGACGGTTTTTTGGTAAAAAAAATTGTCTAAGGATTTGGAAAGATTACTCGCCATTAACAAACTAAGAATATTTGAAGTATTTTTTCCAATGTTTTTATAGTAGACCCGCGCTCTTTCGTTAAGAAGTTTTTTTTGATAATCCAGAACTTTTTCTCCCTGGGACACCTCTTGCTGTTTTTTAACAATGTCATTTTCTACTAAAACTATTCTTGATTTGATGTTTTGTAATTGTGAGTTTAGTTTTTGATAATTCACTTCTTTGCCTTCTAATTCCTTACTCAGTTGGGAAATTTCATTTCCCAGGTCATCAATTAAATCGGCGTTCGCCCTGTAAACAAATAAGAAAAAAAATGCAAACAATATTGTTACCCAAAACAACTTCTTCATGTTTCAATTTTAACAATTTTTGTATCTGATATACTGAAATTATGAAGAGGTTTTTTGTTTTGTTGTTGGTCGTTGGTTGTTTTGTGTTGTTTACAAACAATTACGTTGTTGCTGAAGATGTGCGTCTTGCAACCTGCGATCTTTGCGGTTATTGCAGAGATTTTATTCCCACGCCCCCCCAACAAAACCCGCCTGGCAACTGGGAAAAATGTCGTGAGTGTCTTTATGAAAATGCTCGTACTGATCCAACCTTAAACGACACTTTAATAGTCGACGATACAAACATGCCTCCCACACCCATACCCGGTCATTGGTATACGATGCTGGGTTGTATTAGCACCTCTTTAGATAGTTTTCAGGCTGATGGAGCGGCCAGCAGTGTTGTGCAAAAATTATTAAATCTTATATTTGGCGCAACCGGAGTAATTGGTTTGGCTTATTTTGTCTACGGCAGCGGACTAATCTTAACCTCACAAGCTGAGCCGGAAAAACTCGGTCAGGGTAAACGATTTGTGGTGGGAGCAATTGTCGGGATAATTTTTTCCCTCGGCTCGGTTTTTATCGTTAACTTGTTAGCTTCTGGGGTATTAAAGATTCCCGGTTTTGGAGGACCTTAACTTCTTTTTCGCAAATACAGACCACTCGCCAACATTGATATTAATGAAGGAATTAAGATTGTAGGTGAGCCGGTTGCCGGAATCGTTTTCGGACTGGTGGTTTTACCTGTGTTTGTGGTGCTTTGATATTTTGTGTTGCCGCTCGTGTTTATAGATGTAGATGTGTTTGACCCGGCGGTTGTTGATGTTGGGACCGCTGTTGATTTTGGAGTAGGGGTAGGGCTGGTTTTCAGGGTAATTTTTCCTGCCAACTGAGGAAATGTTTTTTTCAGATTTATTTTACCGCTGATGATTGCCAAAAAGACAACAACAATAACCAAACCCAAGACAAACGAGATAACCTTGTTAAAGCTGTCCATAATGATCTATATTATATCATTATAGGATAAAAAATTCAACTCCCTTTGCAGAGCTTGACTTTCCAAAGTAAAAAAGGGAAAATGATTATATATGCCCAACAGTGAAGATAATTTTACCAACCCCCAGGTAGTATATTTTTGGAAAGCCCCGCTTCGTCCTTATAAAAAACGGGGGAAGCTTGTCTTAAGGTTTTATCTTGCTGTGGCACTTTTACTCTCGTTAATCGTCTTTTTTTTCGGAGATAAAATATTATTAATTCCTATCTGGTCGCTCTTGTTTTTGTTTTATGTTTTAACTATCACCCCTCCACCCGAAATAGAGAATAAAATTACCCGTTTTGGGGTCGAGACCGCTGGAATTACCCTCCGTTGGGAAGCATTGTCTCATTTTTATTACCGCACACGGTTTGGATTTAATGTGTTAACGATCGTCAGTCAGGCCCCATATTTTTATCACGCTTATTTAGTTATTCCAAACAACGAAATTAAAAAAACACTGACCTCTATTTTATCAGAGCATTTGATTTATCAAGAAAAACCGCAGCAGAATTTTACGGATAAAATGGTCGATTGGCTCTCCAGTCTTATCCCTGATGACCAAGAAGAGAGTCCAGCCGCGCACGAAAAGCCGGCGGTCGCACCTCTTTAACGCCAAACAATCTACCCCAATAAATCACTCCTTCATCTGCCGAGACTAAAAAACCATCGGTTTCTTTTGCTAAAACAATCAGGTCGAGATCAGTGACGCTGTCAAGAAAGCCGGTTCGGGTTGCCTGACGATATCTTTCACGAAATTTTTTAATTACCGCCCCGATTTTTATTTCAAAGTCTTTTTTATCAAGATTACTTTCGCCCATTAATAACCGACCGGCCTTTTCAATCTCTTCTTCTCCTAAATTTAACCCCCGGTAGCTTCTTTTTCTGATTTCATCTATTAGTTGATAAAAAACCATTGAAGAAAAGTTTTGTTTATTTTTGTCGGGTGAGCGCACTACGACAATTGAAAGAAGTTGTTTTAATTGTGGCTGGTCTTTATCAGGGAAAAAGCTTAAAAATTCGTCAACTGCGGTCGGGGGCATGAGTAATTCTGCCTTCCCTTTTAATTTTGTACCATAACTAATAATCTCGCCAATAACGTCATTCGTCTTTTTTCCCAATCCAATACCGGCCTCCATATTAAAAAACAGGTTGGCGTCGAGAATATATTTTTCCATAGAAAAAGTATAACAAAAATCTTCTTGACAATCGTTGTTTAAATGTTTATTATTTGTGGATAAGTTATCCACATATTTATGCAATCTTCAGTTTGGAGCCAGTTTTTAACCTCGGCTGAAACCGGGTTTAACAAAAAACAGCCGGTTTTATATCTTTTCCTCAAACAGCTCCAAATGGTTGATCTTGATGATAATAAAATTACTCTCAGTTGTAACAATTCCGGATTAAAAATATTTATTGAAAAAAAAATCGATTTAATTGAACAGGAGCTGGCGGTTTTTACCAAAAAAAATCTTAAGGTGGAGCTTGTTGTTGCCCAAGCAAACAAAAAGATTAAGGAGGCGCCCCTGCTTACTTTCCAGCCAACCGCTGAAGACGTTTTAATCAAGTTTGGCTTTTCCCACCGCTATAGTTTTGAAAATTTTGCCGTCTCTTCTTCCAATCAAGTTGCTTATGCGGCGGCTCAGGCGGTGGTTGACAATCCCGGCTCTGCCTATAACCCGTTGTTTTTACATGGTGGTGTGGGTGTTGGAAAAACCCATTTGGCACAGTCCGTTGGCAGGAAGATACTGGAAAAAGACGGACAAAAAAAAATGTGTTTTTCTCCCGGAGATTTATTTACCAATGAATTAATCGAATCTATCAGGGAAAAAAACACGGGCCGGTTCAGACGAAAATACCGCCAGTTGGATTTGTTAATAATCGATGACGTTCAGTTTATTGCCGGAAAACAAACGGTTCAGGAAGAATTTTTTCACACCTTTAACTCAATTGTTTCGTTTGGGGGGCAAATTATTTTAACCTCAGACCGCCCGCCGATTGAAATAAACAACCTTGAGGATCGGCTGCGTTCGCGCTTCTCAGGCGGCCTGACGATTGACATTCAGTCCCCTGATTTTGAACTGCGCTCGGCGATTTTACTGATCAAGGCCAGGGAAAAAAATATAGAAATTGATATTGAGGCGGCAAAAATTATCGCTGAAAACACCGTTGACACAAGGGCGCTTGAAGGAACCCTGCTTTCAATTTATGCAAAGATTCTGGGTAAAAAAGAAAAAATTGATCCGTTAACGGTGGCCGAGTATTTTTCCGACAAAAAACAAACACAGATAAAAAAAATTACGCCCAATGATGTAATTAAAGCGGTTTGTTCCTATTACAACGTTAAGCTCTCCAAAATAAAAGGAGAGGAAAAAGAGAGTCAGATAGTATTGCCGCGACAAATAACCATGTATCTGCTGCGCCGTTATTTAAAACTGAGACTAACCCAAGTGGCTTTTTTTCTGAAT
>Ga0315287_10002692_pt1 | contig 16947 bp, 15 predicted proteins | sample YL17G11_0_MG_FD_205037 | JGI IMG/M metagenome (GOLD analysis project Ga0315287, IMG submission 205037) | Sediment microbial communities from Yellowstone Lake, YNP, Wyoming, USA - YL17G11_0 | ecosystem: Environmental > Aquatic > Freshwater > Lake > Sediment | place: USA: Wyoming | collected...
TGATCATATCCCTACTGCGCTGGGGATAGGCGGTCTGGAATCAGAGCCATCAGGTCCATATCTACGCGGTCAGGCGTACATAACGGACCCTGGTTATAAGGCGTACCCAAAGAGCGACTACGCCTTTCGTACCTATTATGAGAGTGATTCCGTCATTCCCGCCCCTGGCGCCGTACTTCTCTGTGGCATTGGCACAGGCCTTGTGACTTGGCTCCGCAGACGCAGAACACTGTAAGAGTGTCTTACGATTCAATACTCGAAAGGGCTGTGTGCATTGGCATGCAGCCCTCTTACATATGGTTCTATCTCTCTTTTTCTGGGTCTTCCAAGGAATCTGTGGGTGGAAATGACAAGAAAGGAAGGCTGTTCAAGGGGGTCCATCCTGCCGCTTCCATCCGCCAGGTGCTCTCGCTGTCTCGACCTCAATCCCGGCTGGGGTTGAGCTGTTCATGGCCGGACAGACAAAGATCGGCCATAGATGGACGAGGCCAACTTCGTCCAAAAAGAGTGTCACCGGCCACAACCATCATCAACTGCGGAGCGTTCCTCCTATGGCCGGCATAAGGCTTTTCCGGCCATGAACAGCATCACCATCGAGTCGCGTTACAGGGTACGGTGCACAAGGACTACTCGCACGGGAATCACTCTCCGCCCTCCCCCTTGAACCGCCTCTTGAAACCATGCGGCATTGCCAAGATGGTATTCTCCTGTGGGGTAGTGGAGGGTCTCAACAGCAAGGCGGAAGTGACTACGAGAAATGCGTACCTGCCTGTCGCCTGCCTGTCGGCAGACAGGGCAGACAGGGCAGGCATGTGGCTTTCAGGACCTTCAAAACCCTTGAGATCGCCCTGTATCACAGTCTGGGATATAAGCTCATGGCTGCTCTCGCTGTGTAGGGGAGAGGAAACGGCGGGGTAAGGACCCGCGAGGAAATAACTGACTCATTTTCCATCTCATCTTCAGGCCATCTTGGGCCGCTCCTCAATCGCGAAATCCTCAACGTAGCAGGACTACGCCTCCGGTTTAGCTCAATCGTAGCGTCCCAATCTGACCCAAATCTGAGCGGCAAATGCATCACCTATTTCCTCGTGAGTCCTAAGCCTCCCTGTGGGATCCGGACTGCCAAGGAAACACCTTCTGGGCAGGCAACAGGCAAGAAGGAAGACAAGTCCTCTACTCCATTCTACCTAAAGATTTTTAGCCCGGACAGATCGCTACTTGAGACGGGTCTTGCCCGGATAATGGTAGTCCAACCACTCCAAGTCCGGATTGGGCGGATTGAACGCCGCTCCCTTGCCGTAACCCTTGGCTGCAGCCAAATCGCGACTGTCGCAGTAAATGATCGTACGCGAGTCCGCCCATCTGTGTCGGACCGCATGGCCGTCGAAGAAGCTGAAGGTACAGGACCGGCTGTGGTAGATCCCCAAGGGATCCCAAAGACTTCCGGTTCGGGGTTCGTAGGACCACCCTTCGTGGTTGTAGTTGCCTGAAGCGCCGTCGTAGTACTCCTCTACGAAGAGCATCTTTTCGGATGCAGATTTGAAGTTGAAGATCTTCTTGTCATCCGTGCTGGCGGTGGCCCTAAGATAGTCAGGAAGCGAGTAACTGCGGTAGATCCGGTACTGCATCCCCCGGCTCGTCCCCCGTATGACCCGTTTGTCGCCCGGACAATGATACGCCTTGACATTCTTCACGTACTTGTACAGGGCCCCCTCCTTGATGCCGTTGTATCGTTGCTCCAGGGTCAGCTCCCCTGTCGGCATTTGAACGATCGTCCCTCCCGAATAGTCCAGGGGCGGCTTCACCCATGGCGGGATGTCATTAGTATTATTATAAGTCGCGAAGCCCCCAACAACGGTCTGATTGTTCTCATTGGCGTACATAAGGTAGGCCAAGGCGAGGTTCTTGTGGTTGGACTGACATGAAACACCTGAAGCCTGCTCACGGGCTCGGCTGAGGGCGGGCATGAGGATCCCCATCAATATCGCAATGATGGCGATGACCACCAGTAACTCTATTAAGGTGAATGCCTTGTCTCTGCACATGTCTGTACCCTTTCAAGCGGGGTGTCTCAATCCGCGTGAAGACGCCATCTGCATTATACTTATACAGCCCTATCTGACCAGGACCATTCGGTTGATCTTTGCCTACTATAACCATTACGGGACCATCTGTAAAGACCTTATTCATCACGGCAATGACGGAGCATCATGGGCATCCTATGGCCTCCTTCCACACTGGTTCCGTCTGATCCAGTCCACCGCCCACTCTCGGGCGTTGTCCGCCGTCCGCACCTGGCCTTCCAGTTGGGCGACGTACAATTGCTCGGCAAGTTGTCCGAGGCCAGGTCCAGGCGCCATTCCCAGTCGCATCAGGTCATGACCGCTGAGCAGGGGCTTTGGCCTGAGTTCCACGCCTGCCAGTTCCCTGACCCGTCGTCGCAGTCTGACCAAGGGCTCCACCGGCCCGGTGATTGCCTTTTGGATCGCCCTCTGCAGTTCGTACAGATCCCAGAAATATGGCTTGGCAAGGAACCGCTTCAACTCCGCCAGAGACATGTCATCCTTGATCAAGTCCCCGCGGTGATCGAGCAGGAATTGGACGTGCCTGGTCTGGCCGCGGCTGAGCTTGAGCAGGTCCATATTCTCCAAGGCAGCCTCCGTACGGCATCCGACAAAAAACGCCGCCAGGGACAACGGAAAGCTGGTTACCCAACGCAGTCTCCCAAGGACACCCAGGGCCATCTCCATCTGGTCGGAGCCCAGCCCCGGGAAGATCGCGGCTGCAAGCCCGGTCTCCTTGAGCAACCTCGCCCCTTCTGCCCTGCCGGGGCACGTCAATATCCCCTCCAGCTCCATGCTGATCCGCTCACCACTGATGCCTGTGATCTTGGGAGCGTGATCGCAGATGGCTGTATACGTTGCCGGATCCATGGAGAAGGCCAGTTGGGTTGAAAACCGAACGGCCCGAAGCATCCTGAGAAAGTCCTCGGAGAACCGCTCCGACGGTTTGCCGATTGTCCGAATGACCCGCCTTTCCAGATCTGCCTGGCCGCCCACGTAGTCGATGACCTTGCCCTCCAGGGGATCGAAGAACATCCCGTTGACCGTAAAGTCCCTGCGCAGGGCGTCCTGCTCCAACGTGGTGAAGGTCACCTGTGTGGGACGGCGGCCGTCTACATACTCAGCATCCGAACGGAAGGTGGCGACCTCGATCTGGTGGTCGTCCACAAGCACGATCACCACACCGAACTTGGCGCCGACCTTGAGGGTTCGCCGAAAGAGATGGATCACATCGGCCGGCTCTGCGTCTGTGGCCACGTCGTAGTCATTGGCGGGCCGGCCCAGTAGCATGTCACGCACACAGCCGCCGGCCAGTAAGGCTTGAAAGCCCTTGCTGCGAAGCCTCTTCACGATCTGGATGGCGGCGTCTTTGGAGGTCATAAGACTGAAGAAACTAGAAGCCAGAATTCAGAAGCCAGAAGACATCGAGATGAGGCCGTTTGCAAATTCCGGATTGTGGCTTCTGGCTTCTGGATTCCTTTCTTTATCATGTGTCCTTTGTCCCTAAAAAGGTCAGTGCCATCTTCCCGTATTGACGGCGGTCGATTACGGATAAGCTGCCGTACCGGTCCAGGAGCTCAGTCTTGCGCTCGGTGCGGACCACGACCAATACATCGGTCGTCACCTGGTCAGCCAGTTTCCGCATCAATCCTGCCAGAGGTGAGGCCTCGTTCACATCCTTAGTCGCCGCATATGGCGGGTCAACGAACACCAGGTTGTACCTGGGCCTGCCCGGTTCCACGATCGCCCCCACCGTGAAAACGTTGGCGCGGATAACCTTGGAATTCACGGCGAAACCAGTCTTTTCGATATTGCGTTGCAGTATGGCCGCTATGCCGCTGTCCATCTCCACGAAGCTCACAAAGGCGGCACCGCGGCTGAGGGCCTCCAGGCCCAAAGACCCAACGCCTGCAAACAGGTCCGCCACCATGGCCCCCTGTGGCAGGCCCCGGCTGAACAGGATATTAAACAAAGACTCCTTGACCCGGTCCAGGATCGGCCTGGACACGAGCCCTTCCGGTTCTAAGAGCTTCATGCCTTTTTTGATGCCTGATATGATCCTCATGGCTGGCCATGATACAGGAGAAGAGCGTACAGCGTCCAGCGTCAAGCGTACAGGGCTTGGTCCTTGTCTGAGTCTTGGCAATGGGTATAATCTTGACCGCAGGTACAGATACCCAGAAGATCTGCCCATGATGGCCGGATGAAATGAAAGGAAAGGTCACGATGACGAAACCCATCAGCATCATGCCGTGTCTGGACATGCAGAACGGTCGCGTTGTCAAGGGTGTGCACTTTGTCAATATCAAGGACGCCGGCGACCCGGTGGAGTGTGCCAAGGCCTACTGCGCAGCCGGTGCCGATGAACTGGCAATGCTTGACATCACTGCCACGGTCGAGAACCGACCCACCCTTCTGGACGTGGTCAAACGCACCGCCGCCGTTGTGACCGTACCCTTTACCGTGGGCGGAGGGATCAAGGACGTGGCCTCCGCCGAGGCGGTGCTCAAGGCGGGCGCCCATAAGGTATCCACGAGCAGCGCGGCCTTCCGCAGGCCGGAGGTCATCAAGGACATGATAAAGGCCTTTGGGGTGGACAAGGTCACAGTGGCCATCGACGTGGACCAGAATCCAAAGATGCCTTCCGGCTATGAGGTCTATATCGACGGCGGCCGCACGGCCACAGGCACAGACGCAGTGGAGTGGGCCAAGAAGGTCGACGGTATCGGCGTCAAGGTTATCCTTCCTACCAGTAAGGCCGGTGACGGCGCAAAGACCGGCTACGACCTGCCGTTGATTAAGGCCATCGCCAAGTCATGCAAGGCCGCTGTAGTCGCATCAGGCGGGGCCGGTAAGCTCGAACACTTCTACGAGGCCGTACAAGTCGGCGCCACCGTTCTGCTGGCAGCCTCGGTCTTTCACTTCAGTATGATCACTATCCCGGACCTCAAGACCTATCTTCAATCCAAGGGCGTGAGGCTCAAGAAAGCGTAGGGACTACTGACAGGCAACGGGGTCACCCCCCGGTGATTCTTGCTACAGCGAGGGCTGCAAGGAGACAAAGTACCAACAAGGCTGCTCTTACTACTCGCATGAATTGAGTCCTGGGCTCTATAAGATGCCATACAAAGCCCCAGACTGCCAAAATCAGTAAGATCCTAAGAACAAGCGGTATAATACTTCCTAACATAAACATATAATAGCCCATTTTATCGGGCAAGTCAATCTTTTCTTACCCATATTAACATCAAGTAAGGCTGCTGGGTTCCATCGCAATCTTCTTCGGTCTGGCCTCGAATCCGTTGCCCTGCGTCCTTCTGCTGGAGATGGAGAAGCCTTGGTAGTATGTCTTGCCTCCAATCGCCCTGGAGATGACCTGTATAATGAAAAAAAGCTCAGAAGAGTTAATTACCCACCCACAGGTTGGCGAACCAATGGGGTATGAAGGGCTGGCCCTCGTCTCAGTATTGATATAAAGGATTCGGTCGCATTCCGTCAAGGCCACCGGCCCAATAGCATCACTTTTGCATGGCAACGCTTTCGAGTATTCAACACATACATATTAAGTAACGCCAAGAGATGAGCCGACTAGCAGAAGGACGATCATTGCGATGTATTCATTGTGTTGTATTCAATAAGAATAAAAATGTAAGGAGATTTGATCATGAGTTATCTGCAAGAAGTAAAGAAGTGGCTGGGCGAGATAACTGAGATTTCTCTCTTGGTGATTGCCCTCGGGATCGTAGTCGAAATCCTGTTTGGCGAGACGGTTCCCTTCTTTGGAGGGATTGTCAAGAATCTCACCGGATTACTCAAGACGCTGGGTGAGAATGGCCTCGCCGGTTTGATCGCCTTGGCCATTATTATCTGGTTTTTCTACCGCAAGAAAGCTGTGGCGTAGCCTAGCCCTTCTTTCTCCTCCTTAAAAGGGGTACAGGTATACCCTTTCGGCCAAGGGGCTGCGATACACGTGCCGACGATAGCCTAGCCGCCCTCATCGACGTTGATGTGCTCGATGGTCATCTTCAGGTGACCGCGTTCACCCGATGCCGCAGGGCGGCTTGAATCGTGTTGTAGAGTAGCATGGTAATGGTCATGGGACCTACACCGCCAGGGACTGGTGTTATCAACGAGGCCTTCTCCTTGACCGCCTCAAAGTCAACGTCCCCTACCAGCCGATAACCGGTCTTTTTGCTCGGGTCCGCCACGCGGTTAACGCCCACGTCAATCACCACCGCACTCGGCTTGACCATATCGGCGGTTATGGCATGAGGACTTCCAGCGGCGGCGATCAGGATGTCCGCCTGTCGGGTGTGGAGGGCCATGTCCCTGGTCTTGGTGTGACAGACAGTAACAGTGGCGTTGCCGGTCTTGTTCTTTTGGATCAGCATGTTGGCCAAGGGTTTTCCGACTATGTTGCTGCGCCCAACGATAACGACATGGGCACCCTCTAGTCTGACCTCGCTCCGTACCAGCAACTGCACCACGCCATGAGGAGTGCAGGGCAGAAACGCCTCCTGTCCTGTTACCATCTTACCCACATTTATGGGGTGAAAGCCGTCCACGTCTTTGGCGGGATCGATTGCCAACAGGACCTGAGACTCATCGAGCGACCGGGGCAGCGGCAATTGTACCAGGATGCCATGGATATTGGGGTCCGAATTCATCCGGGCGATCAGGCCAAGCAGGTCCTTTTGTGAGGTCTGGGCATGCAGATGGTTGTCGTCGGAGTAGATGCCGATCTCCTCGCAGGCCCTCTCCTTGGCGGTCACATACGACTTGGAGGCTGGGTCCTCCCCAACCAGGACCACCCCCAACCCTGGCACAATACCCTTCTCCTTGAGCCGGTCGACCTGTTCCTTCAACTCTAGCCGCATCTGGGCGGCCACCTGCTTGCCGTCAATGATCCGTGCCGTCATGCCTGACTCCTGTTTGAGACATCTATCGTTCAACTGCTCAGGACATTATACCAGCCGTGGGAGGGGAAGTTACATGGTTATATCAGTCCTGTCGCCAGCGAAGGAGTAGCCCAATGAATCAGAACACAGAACGCAGAACCCGGCACTCAGAAGGGTAACAAAGAGGCCAAGAAGGCGCAAAAAGAACCCCCAGCGCAGAGGCCGGGGGGTGTCAGGTTCGGTGGAGGCAATGGTACTTTACGGGTCCTTAGCCCCGTTTTCCTGCAACGCTCTTGCGGTGCCCCACCTTCGGCAGTCCCAATGTGGGATCCCCCTCGTTCCAACGTCCTTCGCCCTTGAGCCGTTCGATTCGTTCGGCCCTGGACAGGACGTTACGATGCCGGCTTAGCGCGGTCTTGACCTTCAAAGATCTATCTATGGACATGACTATGTTCTCCTATTAACCAACCTATCCACTAATCATCGGCTGTTTCTTGGGATTCCGACGTTATTACAGCCATGTGTCACGGGCCATGCACACCGCTCTGGCCCCATCGGTAGGCAGCCACTACGATCAAGATGAGGGCCAGCACAACCGCCACTGCGATCGGGTACGGGATCGTCAGCTCAATCCTTCCTGCGTTGAACTGTATCAATCGGGGCCGTCGCCACCGCACCGCAGGACTTGGCGTCTGATTGGTGCCTGGGTCTTGGTCATCTTCCGGCGGCCTATCCGCGTCCTGCTGCAGCATGGGCCGCAACGGTCCGGCCGAGCCCGCAGGCTTGAGCCCTGACTTGTGCATCACCTCATACAAGGCCTTTTGACCACGATGCCATGCCATGGGCAGGCTCCATCACTACTCTTACGGCATCCACCTCCAGACCAGGTAGACGCCTATACCCTGAAATCAAATCTGGTTCAAGGGCTTCCTTTTACACTATTTGCGGCCCGAATGCAATCGGAAATCCCTGCTTAGGCAGGCTAGGGCATATCCTCCCCTACCGGGAACTATCGGTTTCCGTACATGGACTCGTAATAGCCCTGGTAATCGCCGGATACGACGTGCTCAAGCCAGGCCCTGTGATCCAGGTACCAGTCGATCGTCTTAGCCAGACCTTGCTCAAAACTGACCGATGGGCACCAGCCCAGACTGGCCATGATCTTGGCCGCATCGATCGCATAGCGGCGGTCATGTCCAGGCCTGTCGGCCACGAACTTGATCAGCGTCTCGGGCTTGCCCACGTGCTTAAGTATGAATCTGACAACGTCGATGTTGGTCTTTTCGCTACAGCCGCCCACGTTATAAACCTCATCCGCAGGGGCCTCGGTCAGTACCTTCCAGATCGCGGTGCAGTGGTCGTACACATAGATCCAGTCACGGACGTTCAGGCCATCACCGTACACGGGAAGCGGTCTATCCGTGAGGGCATTGTTGATCATCAGGGGGATGAGCTTCTCCGGGAATTGGTAAGGCCCATAGTTGTTGGAACAGCGGGTTATGTTATATGGCAGGCCAAAGGTATGGCCAAAGGCCGCCACGAGCAGGTCTGCTGAGGCCTTGCTGGCCGAATAGGGCGAATTGGGCGAAAGCGGCGTGTGTTCCGTGAATGCCCCTTCCGCTCCCAGTGAACCATAGACCTCATCGGTCGAGACCTGGACGAAACGCCGGATGCCCTTATCACGGGCAGCCGTCAACAGCGTCAATGTACCGGAGACGTTGGTCTCGATGAAGACCTTGGGCCCTGTTATGGAACGGTCCACGTGGCTTTCCGCCGCGAAGTTGACGATGGTATCAATATCGTACTGCTCGATCAACCCCGCCACACGGGGCCCGTCGCCTATGTCGCCTTTGACGAATACATGCCGCGGATGGTCGAGGAAACCTTCCAGGTTCTCCAGGTTCCCCGCATAGGTGAGCTTGTCGAGGTTCACGACCAGATAATCCGGATGCTCGGCCAGGACCATGCGCACAAAATTGCTACCTATAAACCCGGCACCGCCGGTCATTAGAAGTCGTTTCATAGCTTCTCCAGGAATTGCCCCAAGGGTATTGGCCAGGGTGCCATTGGCTCATCAAGATAGTGCGCGATCTTTCGGCAGTCAAACCGACTGTTCAGAGGCCTGGCCGCCGGGCTCTGGAAATCGCTTGTCTTGCATGGCACGACCCTATTTGACAGAGACAACCGCTCTACTATGAATTGGGCCTCACCCAAGCGACTGACGTAACCGCTGTCGGCCAAGTGATACAGGCCTTCGGGCCTTCGCTTCAACAAAGAGCACAAGGCCTTGGCCACCTCAATGGTAGCGGTAGGCGTACCAATCTGGTCGTCCACCACCTTTAATTCCGCCCCTGACCTGGCCCGCTCCAGGAGCTTGGTGACAAAATTCTTGCCGTGTCGACCATAGGTCCACTCGATACGAACGATGCAACACGACGAGCAGTTGGTCTGCAAGAGCCGTTCGCCGGCCAGTTTGCTTCGCCCGTAGGCCCCGATGGGATTGGTGCTGTCTTCTTCGTGGTAGGGACGATCGAGCCTGCCGTCAAAGACAAAGTCGGTACTGATATGCAGGACCCAAACGCCGGTCTGCTTGGCCAGCGCACCCAACTGGCCTACCGCCTCGGCGTTGACATCAAAGGCACGTTGCGTCTGGGACTCGGCGCCGTCCACATCTGTATACGAGGCACAATTGACGACCGCATCTGCCCCTTCGATCGACCGCCGGACATGATCGGGGTTGGTGACATCGGACTCCGGTAGGTCGTATACCTTCACGTCAAAGCCGGTCTGTCTGCACGCAGTGGCCAGGTCGGTTCCCAACATGCCCCGGCCACCCAGAATGGCCACGCTCAGCCTACCCATCCTTGCGCGTCCAGTCATAGGGGATGGAGTTGTCGTGGGGATGTGTGCGGAACTCGTCGGGGCTCGAGTAGTCGTACATCTCGGAGACCACGTTGACGATGTAGGCCTGGCAATCGCCCACGGCCATCCACCCATGCTGCACGCCCGGCGGGATCCTTAAGAGACCCGGGCAGTGCTCGCCCAGATAGAGCTCATTCACAATGCCACAGGTCTCCGATCCCTTCCGGTCGTCGTATAGGGCGATCTTGACTGTCCCCTGGAGGACATAGAAGTGATCGGTCTGTTTCTTGTGGAAGTGCCAGGCCTTGACCACGCCAGGGTACGTAGTCGTGAAGTAAACCTGGCCGAACCTCTCAAACCAGGGGTCATCAGCCCGCATGATCTCGCCTAGCCTGCCCCGCTCATCACAGAGGACCTTGGCCCGCCGTACCGCTATGCCCTCGATCAAAGATGGGCCGGAACTGCGGATTATGAATCCGTCTTGGTTGTGGACAGCCTTAAGGGGGGCAATGGGCTTGATCATTTCGGCGGCGCCTCCTCCACCAATTCGTTGGCCCTCTTGAGTGAGTCAAAGGTCCCGGCGTCCGTCCACCACCCATCCAGGACGTCATAGGCCAGGGATCCCCTGGCGAGGTATGCGTTGTTGACGTCCGTGATCTCCATCTCGCCTCGGGCCGAGGGCCTCAGGGTCTTGATAATGTCAAAGACCTCCTCGTCATAGAAGTAGACGCCGGTGACCGCATAGTCGGACTTGGGTCTCTTGGGCTTTTCTTCTATCCCGATCACCTTGCCGCCGGCGACCTCGGCCACGCCAAATCGATGAGGATCAGGCACCCGCTTGAGAAGGACCCGGGCGCCGGCCTTCTGCTCCATAAACCGCTTGGCATAGACATCGAGGCCGTCCTGGAAGATATTGTCCCCCAGGATGATCACGATGCGGCTTGCGCGGGCAAAGTTCTCCGCCAACCCCAATGCCTGGGCGATGCCGCCCGCCTCGTCCTGTACCTTGTAGGTGAACCGACACCCAAAGTCCTTGCCGGACCCCAGGAGACTGACCACATCGCCCATATGCTCTACTCCGGTCACGACCAGTATCTCCTCGATCCGGATACCCGTCATCTTCTGGATCGGGTAGTAAATCATGGGCTTTTGCCCAACAGGCAGCAGGTGCTTGTTGGTGACGTTCGTTAAGGGCCGAAGTCTCGAGCCAGTACCGCCTGCCAGGATGATACCTCTTAAATCCATAAATCCTCGTATCAGTCGATCAAAACAACCCAATTCTATAGCAGTGAGACACTTGTGTCAAATAGACCATCGACCAATAAGGCTCGAACCTTCATGGCCCCTTCAGCAATCAAGATTTTTTACAAAATTCTCGTTACGCCGCAGTTCGCCCTTGGAACTATGAGGGTGAAAACTCAAGAAGATCTTTGAAAACAGAAGAGTTGCCAGGTCATGATGCGGATACATCCGTAGGCAGGACGGACGGAACGGTACTCCTGGGCATCCAGGTGATAGGCATGCCTGTGACCTGATCATGCGGTTCCTATACCGCTAAAACGCTAGCGTTTTTTTTCGACAGCGATTGCATAGACGGCTCTCTCCTCCTTCAGATACTTACGTTCGAAGTTCGTTCCAACCCACTCGCCGGTACCAGCACCGGCGGTGGGCTGGAATCGAACGTACTCCAGCCTGCCTGAGAATCCCGCCAGTTGGGTTCTGATGTGGTCGAAGTAGTCCGCGTGATCTGTGGCAATTTGAAGCCGACCGCCGGGTCTCAACATCCTGATGATCTGCTCAACGTTTTCCGGGCATAAAAACCGCCTTCGATGGTGGCGCCGCTTGGGCCAGGGATCTGGGAAGTAGACATGTACACAGTCAATACTGCCGTCGGGAACGGAATCCCTTAGAAATGCCGCCGCATCCGCCCGGATCATCCTGACGTTGGCTAGGCCCCGGCGTCCGACCCGGTCCACCGCATGGCGATAGTACTTGGCCGCCCACTCAATGCCCAGGAAGTCCATCTCGGGGTGTGCCTGGGCCTGTCCCACAACGAACGTCCCTTTTCCGGAACCGACTTCGATCTGTATAGGGGCAGACCGGCCAAAGATCTGGACAAAGTCGATCCAGCCCTGCGATGCCTGGGGCTGAAGTACTACCTGGGGATAATCGTTCAAGACCTTTCTTCCCATAATTCTGATCCTGAGCCGACCCTGGCCAGAACGGGCAGCCAGGGAGAATTATACGACCCATGGGGGAGCGAGTACAACGGCCAACCACAGTCGGGGCATAGGATTTAAAGTCCCCTTCAAGACTGTTCGATAGTATAGGTACGCCGTCTGCGATTCATAGAACGGGACTGAACTGCTGAAGTCAAGAAAGGAAGATCCCAGCCATGCTGATTCAGATGGTCAGACCAAGGCGAAAGCAGGTTCTGCTGGATATCAACACCCAGCGGGAATTCCTCTTGGCCGACGGCCATGACTGTATCCGAAACCATCGCAGGGTCTTGACACACATCCGGCGAATGATGGCCTGGGCCAGGATTCACGAGATCCCGATCATCTCGACCTGTCAAGTCCATACCAACGGAAACGGGAATGGTAACGGCGACTCCAACGGAAACCAAGGCGTGAAGAAGGTCCCCTATACCCTGCTCTCCAATCGGATAAGCTTTGTCCCCGACAGCACCACAGACCTGCCTAGAGACCTGTTGCGACACTACAGGCAAATCATCTTTCATAAGCGATGCCTTGATCCCTTTGACGAACCTCGGATCGACCGGCTGTTGACCGAAGTGAAGGCCGGCGAGTTCATCCTGATCGGCACGACCACGGAAGGCGAGATCCAAGCGGCTGCCTTGGGACTGCTTCATCGCCACCGTCATGTCACTGTGGTCCTCGACGCCATCGGGTCCCACGATCTTCACGAGGCCCAGATGGCCCTGCGCAAGATAGAGGCCAAGGGTGCCCGTCTCGTCGAGACCCGCAAGATCGCCGGCATCTCGCATCTGCGAATGGTGGGCGCCTGCCCCTGCGAATGCTGCCAACGGTGGTCTGCCAGGGCCGACACCTACGCCCATCAGCGGAGCTAGCCCTGCCCTTTACCCCTAGATTTTGCTGGACAGTGGCTTTATTGCCGCGCATACTCGCGGCATGGATACACAGAACCAGATCAAACGGACACTGTCGCAGCCTGACGTCCTTGCCTATGTCGTCGGGCTGCTAAACGTCAACGAGTTCGTTCACCGGAGCGAACTGGCCGATTTCCTCTGCGAGCAGTTCGGGTTTTTCGACGTTCGCGGACAACACCAGCGTGACGGCTGTATCAAGGCGCTGCGGGAGTTGGAAGCGGCCGGCCACTTTACGCTCCCGGAGGCCAGAGGAAGGACCGGCCCGAACACGCCTAAACGGTTGCCGCAAGCAGTGCCGGATCCAACGGACGTGCCCGCCAAGGCGGGCCATGTCCGTGGACTGGAGTTGATCCGGGTCGACAGCGAGCAGCACATGCGGATATGGAACGAGATGATGATTCGGGAACATCCGCGCGGCCATGGGCCATTGGTGGGACGGCAGATACGCTATCTGATCGGATCGCAACACGGTTGGCTTGGCGCGATCGGCTTTGCTGCGCCCGCTCTGCAACTGGCCGAACGTGACCGATGGATTGGCTGGACCGTGGAACAAAGACGCGACTATCTGCACACGGTTGTAAACATGAGTCGGTTTCTGATCCGGCCGAGCGTCCACTGTGCCAACCTGGCTTCACGACTGCTGGCCATGGCTGTGCAGCAACTGCCCGAGGACTTCGCGCAATGTTACAACTACCGGCCGTGGCTGATTGAAAGTTTTGTGGACCGTGCCCATTTCGTGGGCACTTGCTATCGGGCCGCCAACTGGATACGGGTGGGCCAAACACGGGGTCGGGGCCGACAGGATCGTTTGCGGCAAGCGAAAGAAACGACCAAAGACATTTATGTATACCCGCTGGAGAAAGACTTCCGATCCAAACTGGGCTTGGCCGCCGATGCCGGTCGCAGCGTCTTGGGACCGACTGACGGCTTGGAGAAAGACACCTGGGCCCAAAAAGAGTTTGGCGGCGCGCCCCTGGGCGATGCGCGACTGGGCCGAAGACTCGTGAGCGTAGCCGACGCCAAAGCCGACGAGCCATGGCGCGCCTTCTGCGGTGTCGCCCAAGGTGACTGGGCTGCCACCAAGGGCTACTACCGGCTGATCGACATGCCGGAGGAATCGGCGGTGACGATGGAGAACATCCTACAGCCTCATCGCCAACGGACCGTGCGGCGCATGCAGGGCCAGAAAGTCGTTCTGTGCGTTCAGGACGGCAGCGATTTAAACTACAACAGCCTTGCCGAATGCGAAGGGCTCGGAGAGATCGGCACCAACCAGACCGGTGCCATAAGCCGTGGATTGCATCTGCATTCGACCTTGGCGATCGCCACGAACGGGCTTCCCTTGGGTGTCTTGCGTGCTCAGTGTCTGGCCCCGAAGTCGAAATCGCCAGAGGAAACGCGGCCTTCCTACGCCATTCCGATCGAGCAGAAGAAGACCTTCATCTGGCTTGAGCATCATCGCGAACTGGTGGAGTTTGCCGCCGAAATGCCTCATACCCGATTGGTCGAGGTTTGTGATCGCGAGGCGGACTTCTTCGAGATGTTCGACGAGCAGCGATCGAACCCTGTCGTCGAGTTATTGATCCGAGCCCAGTATAACCGCACCCTCGCCGAAACGTCGGACGAACAACCGGGTAAACTGTTTGAAGCGGTCCGGCAGGCACAGGTCCAGAGTCGTGTTCGCGTTTCGGTCTTGCGTCAGATCGCTCGTGCAAAGAAAAGCAAGCAACGCGCGCGTCCCAAGCGTCCCGGACGCATCGCGGAGATGGCCGTGCGTTATAAGCGTATCCAACTGCGTCCGGCACGCTACCACGCCGACAAGGCGCCGATCGATATCTGGGTGATTCATGCACTGGAGGAGAATCCACCGGCGAACACTGAAGCCGTTGAGTGGTTCCTTCTGACGACGATCAACATCGCCTCCTGTGAAGATGCGGAGCGATGCCTGCGCTGGTACTGCTTGCGCTGGCGGATCGAGGATTGGCACCGCGTGCTGAAGTCGGGATGCTGTATTGAGGATATTGCCCACGAAACCGCTGAACGCTTACGTCGGGCGATTGCCATCAACCTGGTTATTGCCTGGCGGATCATGCTGATGACGCTCTTAGGCCGAGAGACACCGGATCTACCTGCCGAAGTACTGTTCTCGGATGTCGAGTTAAGTACGCTGCGTGCCTACGCAAAAAAAAAGAACTGAAGGCCCCCGTGCTGCTGGGCGAAGCGGTGCGCCTGGTTGCGAAGATCGGCGGCTATCTCGGCCGTAGCAACGATCCACCCCCTGGCCATCAACTGATCTGGCAGGGCTACGCTTACCTTCAGTTGATGTGCTTGGGGTTCGGACTAAGGGAGGAGTTAGAATGTCCAGCACCACCCTACGGGTAAAGGGCAGCCCTAGCCCGCATTTCTCACAGGGTTTTGGACGCTGGTGATGGAAAGAATGGACGGAATCCAACTTAGGCCAAGGAGAGACCCCACCATGCCGAGACAGTCTGTTTTGAGCGCGGCCTGTTGACCGGGTGCAAGGCCGCAGGTCTCGGTTGCCCGGAGGCGTATTGAAATACGTCGAGGACAAACGGGACCGAGAACGCAGCAGCCGGGCAACAGGATCGCTCAAAACCGAAAGCCTGTGAGAAGTGCGGGCTAGGGTCGCCCTTCCGGCCACCAGGCAGGGCGGTTGGACCGGGCCCTCTGGCGGGTCTGTTCGGCCTTGTCGGGCTGGAGCTCGACGTCCAACTGTATGGACTTGTTCAGAAGGTTCGCGGACTTGTCCCTGTCCCCCGTGAGTACGATCAGGTCCTCGGCCATCTGGTAGTACACGCCGGCCAGGTCGCGTTTGTCCTCGGGCAAGGTCAGGAGCTTGATCCGCTCGTTTTGGGCCCGATCGTAGGTAGCCGCGTCCCCTGCATTGAACGCCGCCCTGGCCATCCACTCGTACCCGGAGACCTGGGTGCCCTTGGGCAGGCGTTCTGTGGACTTCCGGTACATCTCCACCTGCCGCTTGGAGTCCTCGATGTAGGCCTTGGCGTTTTCGGGGATGTTCCCGCATGCGGACAGGGCGTCGTTCAGGGCCCCCAGGGCCGTGTTCCGCTCGGTCTCGATCTCGTAGCGGACCCGCTCGATCTCGATGTACTTGGCTATACACTGGATCACGCCTTGCCAGTCTCCAGAGGCCCTGGCGATCTGCTCTTTGCAGGAGTTCTCCAGGCGGGGGTAGTCGTATTCACTCCGCTCCCGATAAAAGGCCCGCCTAAGGATGTACGTCCGCATGGAGGAGGCCCAATTGGATACATCCGAGTAGTCGTTCGGCTTCTCCGGCTTGCGGTCCTTGATCCACTCCGCACCCTTGAGGGCAGCCAGGGCGTCGTTGACGTCCTTTGGCCTGTCCGTCGCATACTTGGCCAACCGTTCCTTCTCCGCCTGGATCTGCCGTGTGGCCACGGCGGCCCGCTCCGGATTGGCTGGGATGGTGACCGAGGTCGAGGCGGACATCCCGTCGCCCTCGGCAGAGATCGAGACCGATCCGCCGCTGTGACCGACGGGTACTCGGCAGCCGGCGGCCGCACCGTACGCAGACGCGGAGAGGCCGCCCCCGTAGACCTGGTCACCTTCCCTGCGACCCGAGAAGGAGTGGCCGGTCCACCCATTGACTATTGATGTGAAGTGGGCGGACCAGGCATCGAACTGCTGGTTCTTCAGACCCAGGCAGGCGCCCACGCCGCACCAGCCGTCGGAGTCAGTGGTGAGATTAAAGGACCCATCTTCGTTCCTCGACGCCGTGATCCGGATCTCTGCATCCATGCCCGGCTCCAGGACATTGGACCGGGTCTCCTTGCCCTTCTCCTTGATCTCATCATCCACGCGGATCACCGGGATCTGGGCGATCTGGTAATAGTAGGGCTTATGTGGCAGCCGGTCGAGGTCATGGATCACGGAGATGTGGTCCAGGATCATGTACTTATCCTTGGCGATGCGGCAGGAATCGTACGGCTCG
>Ga0315287_10002694_pt1 | contig 16940 bp, 15 predicted proteins | sample YL17G11_0_MG_FD_205037 | JGI IMG/M metagenome (GOLD analysis project Ga0315287, IMG submission 205037) | Sediment microbial communities from Yellowstone Lake, YNP, Wyoming, USA - YL17G11_0 | ecosystem: Environmental > Aquatic > Freshwater > Lake > Sediment | place: USA: Wyoming | collected...
GCACAAACAACAAGATCAAAACCATGAAACGCCAAGCCTACGGATTTCGAGACACAGAGTTCTTGAAACTCAAAATCCTCGGCATTCACGAAACCAAGTACGCTTTAGTCGGATGAACCATAAAGCTGAGCATTATTTCCGCCGCAACGAGAATCACAAGTGCCGCCACGACCGCCATGGCCGCCTAGCGGTCGACTTTTCCTTGTGTCGGCCCAAGTCCGAAATGGGGCCCGAGACCGTTCCATAGATAGAGTCCGACAACCACGGCGGGGATGCTGAAGACGAGCAACTGCCAGCGCGGGCCGCCGTGTTGGAGGATCACTCCGGCGTCGTCGGCGTTACCGCCAAGGAAAGCGCCGAAGGCAAGATAGGCGCCGTTGGCAATCAGGCAGAATCCGGCAAACCACGCGGCCAGGTAGGCGTATGATCTGGCGGCCAGGCGAACTGCCGCCAGAAGTCCAAGCGGCAACAAGCAACCCCATGCCGCGCCGCCCCACGCAGTAAACAGCGGATGCGGATTCGCGGCGAAGTCGGTCCGCGAGAAACCCAACGGCGGAAGCGCCACGCAGGCGACGGTTGCCCCGCTCATCCACCCGTGCAATACATGTCCCAGTTCGTGTACCGCCATCATCAACAGCCACGAAAGGGCCACGGTGGACGAGATCAACAGGGCCTGGTAGCCGCGATTCACGGAAAACCCTTCAACAACAGAAACAACAGTGCCAGCAACGTGGCCGCGGCGACAATCCAGATCCAGCGGTAGCGCAGCGGCTCGCGTGGCGGGGCGTCAATGTCGACTTTCCGTTCGAGCAGCATTTGGGCGATCCGCCGCCGCTTGGCCTCTTCGCGGATCGAGGCCACAAAATCCTCTGTGCCGGGATGCTCCTCGAGCAGCCCGGCCAGGGCCTCGGCCTTGGCGTCCTTTCGTTGGTCTTGCAAGAGCACGGTCATGGCCGATTGGGCGTAGAGATCGTTCGGGTTCAACACCAGCGCGCGGCGCAGGCTGGCCCCCGCCTCGTCGCGGCGGTGGAGCCGGTACTGCGTCAGACCCAAGGCGGCCCAGGCGGTGGACGACTGGGCGTCGGTCGCCACGGCTGCGTCGGCCGCCTGCTCGGCCGGCCTCGGACCGCGCTCGGTGGCCATGAACCAGGCGTAGTCGGCCAGGAGCGCCGGCTTGTGGGCCGAAAGCTCGACCGCCCGCTCGAACGACTGCTGTGCCAACGTAAGCCGCTGCGTGCGCCAGGCGGCCATCGCCAACAATTGCTGAACGTGCTCGTTGTCCGGGTCCAGCTCGACGGCGTGGCGTGCCTCGTCAAAGGCTTCCTCGGCCGCTTCCGTGCCCAGCAGCGCCTGGGCGCGGATCGACCGGATGGCCGGATTGTCCGGCGCGGCGGCGGTAAGTTGGTCGGCAATGCCCACCGCGCGCACGTAATCCTCGGCGCGCAGCGCCCCGATCGCCTGCTCGAGCAACGCTTGGATGTGCGGGGAATCGTCCACTACTGCGGTTTTATTCGCTCGAACACGGCCGACTTGGATAGCATCTTGCCCCGGTGGGAACGATTTTACCCCACGGACGGGGATTCTCCAAGGACAATTTCATAGAACGGAATTCATTCCGTTCGAGCGGATTGAAATCCGCTTTACGACGAAATCGCGGTGTTGTTTCTGGGCGTGAACTAAGCTTGTGAATATGGCGACCGCTATGAATATCACGCCAAAGCGCAAAACCGTGCGTTCCGCCGCTCTTGGTGCGATGACGATTGTCTGCTGCATCCAGCCGGTTCTTGCCGCCGGTCCGGCGGATGCGATGGTCGAGTTGACCGTTGCCGGCCAGAGGATCGAAGGCTCGCCGATCGGCGGCGGCGACAAGGAAGTTCACCTGCTGGGACGCGACGGCCGGCTGTGGGAGTTCCAGCCCGAGGCAGCCAGGGACTACCGGAAGACGGCCGACCACTTCCGCGCCTATTCGACCTCCGAGTTTCGCGCGGCGCTGTTGCGCGAATTGGGCGGCGGGTACGAGGTCACCGGCACCGGGCACTACCTGGTCGCCCACCCGCGCGGCCAAGGCGAGAAGTGGGCGCAGCGGTTTGAAGACCTCTACCGCTCGCTGGTCCACTATTTCTCGGTGCGCGGCCTCCAGCCGGCGCCGCCGCAGTTCCCTTTGGTGGGCATCGTCTGCCGCAACCACGACGACTTTGCGCGTCGCACGGCGGCCGGCGGCCAGACGGCGCCCAACGGCGTGGCCGGCTACTACAACCCCGAGACGAACCGCATCACGCTCTACGACATGGGCGGCAAGACCGATTCGCGGAACTGGCGGGAAAACGCCAGTGTGCTGATCCACGAGGCCACACACCAGACGGCGTTCAACTCCGGCGTGCATAGCCGCCTCGCCTTGCCGCCAAAATGGCTGGCCGAAGGGCTGGCCATGCTCTTTGAATCGCCCGGCGTGTACGACTCGCGGGCCTTTCCGCAGCTCAACGACCGCATCAACCGTGCCCGCTTGCGGACATTCCGGGAAGCAGTGCAGCCGCATCACCGGCCGGAGTTGCTTGCGGCGGTGGTTGGCTGCGACGATTTCTTCAGCACCAACCCCGGGGCCGCGTATGCCGAGGCCTGGGCGTTGACGTTCTTCCTGCTCGAGACCGAGCCGGCGAAGTACGTGCGCTACCTTAAACTCACAGCCGCCCGCCCGCCATTTGCCGAGTATTCGCGGGCGGATCGCCTCAAGGACTTCGCCGCGATCTTCGGCGGCGATTGGCGGATGCTCGAAGCCCGCTTCCTGCGGTTCGTGGGAAGCATTTCTTCCGCATAACCGTCGCCACCGGATCGTCCGTTTTGACCCCGGCCGCGACGTGACGTATAGATGTATATGGGGATGTCGTCGGCGGGCATCCCCGCAAAACGGCTTTTCCGGATTTATCAAACGCATCGACCGGCGCATGGGGTTGCGCGGTCGTAAGATAGGAACCCATGCAGACTTCCCCTCACCCGGCTTCCGCCCCCGAAAGTTGGGCAGAGCAATTCGCCGCCTCGCTGCATGCGCAGCGCGACCGGGTGCGGGAGTTCCTCGCCGCGCAAGAGGCCCGGCTACAGCAGGCCGAGACGCAACTCGAAAAAGAGTTGCAGCGGCTGGCCCGTCAGGCGGAAGTCTGCGTCGCGCCCAGCGACGACTTCCAGCGCCGCTACGACCTGGCTCTGGACGACCTGCGCGAGTTGAAGGCCAAAAACGCCGAACTCCAGCAGCAAGTGGCCCGCTTGCGCGCCGCTGCCGAAACGGCCCGAAGAAGCGGCGGCCACCTGGATTGGGAGGCCGAGAAAGAGCGCATCCTGGCTGCGCTCGAATCCGACTTCGCCGATGCCAAGGGGGATCGGCAGGCCGAGCGGCTGAAGATCGAGGGCGTCGTCCGCACCACCGACCAAATGATCGCGGCTAAGGACCGCGAGATCGCCGATCTGAAACAACTTCTCGACGAGCAGAACCGCAAGCTCGGCGAACTGCCGGCGATCGCGGCTGCCGTGTACGAGGAACTCGACATGGACGCCGTCATCCGCCAGGAGCGCGCCGGTCTGCAGCAATTGCAGGACGAATGGCGGGAGAAACTTCGCCAGACGGAAATCGAACTGTCGCTGGAGCGGGCGAAGATTGCCCGGCAACAAGCCGAGCTGAACGAAAAGCGGCGAGAACTGGAGAAACAGCTCGCGGACTCACCCGCTGCCGCATCGCCGTCGTCCAGCGCCGCCAACCTCTCGACCAAGCCGCCGCGCGGCCAGTGGCTCGCCCGCCTGGGACTGACCGAAGAGCACGTGGAACGCGGGAAGTGACGGCGCTTCTTAACCCCCGGAAAAGTAATGCAATGGTCGTTTAGCAGCCGCCTCCAAGCCTATTTCGCCGCCTGTTGTAGCGGCGCGGCCACGGCGGCGTCCTGGTACACGCCTACCTTGTCCACGCCGTCGCCGGTCCAATCGCCGACCACCGGCTTGTCGCCCGCCCCGCCGAGCTCGAACACCTTGTCGTAGGCGTCGAGTTCGTGATTGTTGTTGGCGTCGAGGTGGAACGTGCCGTTGCGGTAGACGCCGACCTTCGAGACGCCGTCGCCCGTCCAATCGCCGACGACGGGCAGATCGCCCTCCCGGCCGTACTCGATCATCAGGTCGCCGGCGCTCCAGCGACCGTTGCCGTCCATGTCGAGGAACCACGTGCCGTTGCGGAAGACGCCGATCTTCGAGATGCCGTCGCCCGTCCAGTCGCCGGTCACGGCGACGTCGCCCTTGCTGCCGTATTGGAACACGTGGTCGATCACGTCGGAGCGCATCTTGCCGGTCTGGCCGCGCTTCATCGTGCGGAAGCCGACGGCGGCGTCGGCGGCGCTGGGCGGCACGTTCTTCTGGCGGCCGTCGGGCGCGTTGCGCGGATCGGGCAGACCCGGCTCGGCCTCCACCGCCCGCGTGTCGCCGATCCACGAAGGCCCGAAGATGCCGATGTCGGTCTTGCCGTCGCCGTCCCAGTCGCCGGTGACGGGCTGATCGCCCTTGTGGCCCAATTTGGCCCACAGGTCGCCCTCGTCCCAGACGCCGTTGCCGTCGATGTCGAGGAACCAGAGCCCCTCCATGAAAACGCCGATCTTGGTGCAGCCGCTGCCGTCCCAGTCGCCGGTGACGGGGATCGCGCCGGGCAGACCGAAACGCACCCGCTTGATGGGCACGCCGTCCTTGTCGGCCAGCACCCATTGCCCTTGGTTCAACTCGGCGCCGGTCCAGGAGGCCGGATCGAACAGGACGCTCTGCGGATGCACGGCGAACTCGTTGCCGGTGTCGTAGCGCCGCGGCTGGCCGGCGTCGATGACGCTGAGGTGCCAGGTGTATCCGCCCGGGCCGCCCGACCCGCCGGAGAAGGGCAGCACGACGATTTGGGGCGCCTGGTAATAGGCTTGCCCGACGGGTTGATAGCCGATGCCCGGCCACTGCATGGGCGGCGGTGTCGGCGGCGTCGGTGGTGGCGGCGGTGGGGGCGGCGGCGGTGGCGGTGGGGGCGGCGGCGGTGGCGGTGGGGGCGGCAATGTCTCTACCCGCACGACGCTGAAGTTGTATTGCACCGCCGCATCGCCCGGGTCGATGAATATCTGCACGATGGCCGCGCCCTTGGGATCGACCGCCAGCGAGTTGAGGATTCCCTGGTCGATCGACGCGTAACGGTTGACGACCAGGCCGCCGTTGCTGCCGGCGCTGTCGATGCCGGGCACATACGAGTCGGGCTGGACCTCCACGATCGAGTACACGCCCGGCTCGAGCCCCGTAAACTCGTAGTATCCGTTGGCGTTAGTGACGGTGGTGATCGGCTTGCCGTGGGAATCCAACAGCGGATAACCGCTGCCGTCGCATAGTTGCAACACCACGCCCGGCAGCAACGTGTCGTCGGGCGTGAGCTTGCCGTCGCGCAGCGCCGGGATGTTGGGCGCCGGATCGCCCTGCTTCACTTTGATCGTTGGCCCGTCCTGGAATACATAGCCGGAAATCTTGGCCGGCACCAGCTCGCAGAAATCGTAGTTTACGCCGTTGACGCCGTAGCCCAAGTTGGCGTTGATGATCCGGTCCACGCCGTCGAGTTGGCCACCGGCCGAGCCGACGTGGTCGTCGCCTTCGAGGTATTCGACGGGCTGGATTTCCTCGACGCCGTAGACGCCCGGTTTCAGGTCGACGAAGCTGTATTTTCCCTCGGCGTCGGTGGTCGTCGAAGCGATGCGATTGCCCCCGGAATCCAACAGGTACATGGTGACTCCGGCCAGCAGCGGCTCGCCGGGCTGGATGATGCAGTCGCCGTTAAGCTCGGCGTGTACGCGGCCGCTGATGCTCGCCGGCATCAGTTCGCCAAAGTTGTAGTTTTTGGCCACGGCGCCGCTGACCAAGGGGATGCCGTCGATCAGATCGCCCGGATTGTGGGCCGCGCCGCCGGCGCTGCCGGGCGTGTCGAGGCCGTCGTAGTATTTGGCCGGCTGCGATTCGGCCACGGCGTACGTGCCGGGCATTAGCCCGTCGAACTGGTAAAAGCCCGTGGCGTCGGTGACGGTCGTCTGGCCGGTCGGATTACCCTTGGCGTCCAAGAGCGTCAGTTGCACGCCGCCGATCGGGGCTTCCGAAGGGTCGAACACGCCATCGTTGTTGGCGTCGACGTAGACGAAACCGCTGATGCTGGCCGGCTGCGTCTCGGCGAAATCGTTATGCACGCTGTCCTCGCCGCCGTCGAGATTGATGTCGCTGAGGATATCGACGGTAGTTACCACGCCGCGAATCTCTCCCTTGACGTTGCCCGGCGTGTCGCCGACGCTGAGGTAGCCGTCCGGCTGGGTCTCAACCACGCGATACGTGCCGGGCAGGAGCCCTTCAAACTTGTAGTGGCCGTCGGCGTCGGTGGTGGCCGTATTGCCGGTGCTTGTGTATTCGCCGCCGACCAGATCGTAGAGCGTCAACTGAACGTCGGCGATGCCCTGGTCGCCCGCTTGTTGTACGTTGTCGGCGTTGAGGTCGTCGAAGACCGTGCCGGAGAGGGTGATCGGCAGCGGCTTCTGTTGCAGCGGGAAAATGGCCCCGGCCGTATACACCGGTCCCGGTTCGGAGCCCGGCGGCATGTAAGGGCTGGGCGGCGCGTACTCATCATGGGGCAGATTCAGGCCGCTATCGGCCAGCTTGCCGTCGAAAGCATCGTAGAAGATGTCGGAACCGCCGATGTCGGCATAGTGAGGAGCGGTGAAGGTTGCGGTCAGCTTCGATCCCTCGAACTCGCCGCCTTCGGCCACGGCATTGGGCGACAGGAAGCCCTGCTCGTCCACATCGATGCTGAACACGAATTTTTCGCCCGGGTCGAAGCCCGTGAACTTCAGCACCAGCACCGTGCCGCCATCGGCCACTTCGGCCGTTACTGTGTCGATGCCGTCGTGGTTGATCACCGCGAACGGCGATGCGCCGAAGGCGCCCAAGCCGCCGGATGCCGTGTCGAAAAAGGCATCGCCGATCGTCAGGCCATCGCCTGCTTTGTCGGTGTCGATGCGCAGTTCGGCCAGTTGTGTGCCGGTGGCGCCGCCCTTGTAGGTGATCTCAAAGACATCGCCCACTTCATCGTGGGGATGGGAATCCTCGAAATACACCGCGCCAACATGGATCGGCGCGACCGAGACCGATAAGAGTTGCCGCGGCTCCATCGGCTCGAAGCGGCAAATGCGCGCACGAGCGCCGACGCTCGCGTTGCGAGACGCCTTTCGGTGCGGCCGAGGAACAGCATGCCCCTGATGTGCTTTCCGTAGCAGATTCACGTCAACCTCCGTGTCTTTCACGTACTCCTCACGCTCCGCGTGAGGAAATTGCGTCACGCGGAGCGTGACGAGTACATAACGGCCGAACTGATCTTTCGGCCGACCTTACTTTTCCTTGTTTTGGCCGCTCACCGCCCACAAACGGACCGTGGTGTCGTAACTACCCGACATCAACGTGCCGGTCTGGGCGCTGTAGACCATCGTTGTGACGGACCCGGTGTGTCCGACGAGTCGGTTTCGCTCCTGATGCGTCGCCACGTTCCAGAGGTGGATCGTATTCGTGCTGCCGGCGGAGGCGAGGATTGCGTTGCCGCAGAAACAGAGCGACAGGACTTCGCCCGGCCGCTCGGGCAAATCGGCCACCGGCTGGCCCGATGCCGCGTCGAGCAAGCGCACGACGCGTTGTTGTCCGCCGACCGCCAGCAGCTTGCCATCGGGCGAATAGGCCAGCGAGCAAATTCTGCGGGACGAGACCTGAACGTCGGCCACTTGCTGGCCGCTGGCGGCATCCCAGATGCGCACCGCGCCGCTGCGGCCCGCCGCAGCCAGCCGCGCGCCGTCGGGCGAGAAAGCCAAGGCGCGAAGGTCCGCGCCCGGGCCGCTCAACTCGTGCAACCGTTGGCCGTCGGATGTGTTGAGAACCCACACCTTGTCGTCGGCGCCGGCCGCCGCCAGCGTCCGGCCATCGGGGCTATAGGCAATCGCGCAGATCGCCGCGGGCAACTCGGCCAGCTCGCGGGCCTGCTTTTCCGCCGAAAGTTCCCACAGGCGAATCCGCCGATCGGCGCCGGCCGTGGCCAGCACGCCGCCGTCGGGGCGAAACGCCGCCGCTTTGACCCAGTCGGTGTGCCCCGTCAACCGCTGGATCACCGTGCCCTGGTCCGCGTCGAGGACGCGCACCAGGTGGTCGTCGCCGACGACGGCCAGCAGCTTGGCCGTCGGGTCCAGGGCGATGCCCGACACCACGGGCGCGACCTCGGATGAATCCGGCGGCGCCAACTCGATTACCTTGCTGGGGGAAAGCTCGGCTACCGCCTCAGCCCGAAGCGTAGCCATGCCGTTGCCGGCTGCCGCCACGAGCAAGCCGAACGCCAGAGGAAGCGACAATTTCAACATATTCACCACCATAGTCCGATGGCCATGCGCAGGCGCACGCTGGAAGCCGGTCTCCCGGCGCGCGGAGATTCCTCTCTACTCATCGGCCAGAGAGGCTCACTTCACTGTGTGAAGTTTCGGCAAGATTCCGATTGCGCAAGATGGATAAGCTGGAGAACTCCGCAAGCTACTTGCGTAGGATTGCGCTGGAGGCAATTCCGCCTTGTGACCTCCGCGCATTGCATGGGTGTCGATCGTAGTTAACCCATCTTAACGCAAGATAGCAACAATGGGCGGACGAGCAGTTCGGAAAGCTCCGATTCCGTGTCTGCAAGCTCGAAATACCCGACGGTGGCCCCTGGCAGCTTGATGCCTTACGACACATCTGACGCGGACGAGTATACCACAGTGGCGACGATTGTGACACTCACGCCCGGCCCCTCTCCCGTGCGCGGGCGAGGGGAGATAGATAGCTGCCCTCACCCCCGGCCCCTCTCCCGAAGGGAGAGGGGAGATTTTCGCCCCGGCCCCGCGTCGCTACCGCTGCTGCTTCCCGTCCGGCCGATTCGCCACCTCCGCCCGGGCCGTCTTCTGGCGGGCGGCGGCAGTGGCAGCGCGGGCCGCGATGCCGGCCGCCAACTCGGCAAACCGATCGCGGACTTGCGGCTGCAACCGCTGCAATTGGGCGGCAAGCCGCTGCACGCTGCGGTTGTTGATCTCGATGGTGCGCGACAGGGCGCCGAGGAAGGACACGGTCTGCGAGAAGTTGTTGTCGGCCGTCTTGCCGATCAGCGGATGGGCCGCCTTGGTGATCAGTTCCACCGCGCCCGGCTCGATGGCCACGAACGAGTCGAGCCGGCTGGTGACGTAGTAGCGGCCGTCGGTCTCGCGCACGTAGCCCGTCTTCAGCAGCAGCACGCCGCGGCCTTTGACGGGCCGGGCGAGCAGCGGCCCGCGATACGTCCCCTCGCCGTAGATCAGGTGCGTGTCGTGGCTGCTGTAGAGGATTTCCAGGTCGGCGGTGGTGCCTGAGGCCTCGGCGATCTGAAAATGGGCGGGCCCCGTCTGCCGCAACTGCAGCTTGCTGACCTTCAGCACTTCCCACATGTTGACGACCACGTCCGGATGACGCACCAGAAAGAGGTACAAATCGGGGTCGCAATCGACCACCTTCACCGGCATGCGGCGGAAGATGCTCACGTCGGCCAGCACCGATTCGACCCGCGCTCTGTCTTGCGAAGCGAGCTTCTCCAGCGGCATGGAGCGAATGGCGTCGCGCCGCGCGGCGTCGCTGGTGCTGGCCTCAAGCGGCTTGGGCCGAGCGCCATCGGTCGTCGCGGCGACCGCCGAACTGCCCAACCACGAGCAGACCGTCAGTGTTGCGAGCAGCAGCAGAGCAGTTCGGGCTGTCATCCAGTCATAACTCCAATGTTTACAAAGGGTTCAGGGTTCAGGACTTGGAGCGACGGCAAAAAGTGAAACTCTGAACCCTGAACCCTGACCTCCGACCCCTCTTGGTTGCGGCCATGTCGCGCTAGGCGGAGCGGCGCCACGCGGCGCCGGGCCGGATGCTAGCATGTGGCCCCCCTTTTGAGATACGGCTGCGGAAACGATACTCCTGATTATTCGGTTTCCGCAGCCTTGCCCGGTCAGTGAAACTTTACGGGCGAATTGGAGGGAACTCATGCTGGAGAAGATGCGCAGACTGCGAACTCGGCGCAGAAAATCAACAAGTAGGTCCCGCTTGCCGAGCGGGACTTCCTTGCCGAGCGGGACGGTCGACGTTCCGCCCGGCAGGCGGAACCTACTGGGCGCAATAAATTGGCCCCCGGAAAAATGGCTTTTCCGGGGGCCGGCCTTGATAGGCTTGGAAAACGGTCAGCGCGCTAGGCGGGCTTGACGTTCTCGGCGCGTGGGCCCTTCGGGCCCCGGCCTTCGGTGTAGTCCACCTTCTGGCCCTCGCGCAGCTCCTCGATCGACGTTCCATCCAATGCCGAGTGGTGGAAGAACAATTCCCCCTTCTCGCCCTGAATGAAACCAAAACCCTTTTCCATGATCAACTTCTTGATCGTACCCTGCGGCATAGCTGCCACTCCTCAAAAAAACGGAAACGGAAGCACTAAACACGACGCCGACCGTCGCCCATCATCCCCTTCCGGAAATACGACGACCGGAATCGAACAACTAAGGGGAGCAAATCAACCGCAATGGAAAGAGGTGTCTCTGGTGTGGACCCGGGAGCCTTGCGGGCTGGAGGCACGTGTGCCCCGGGTTCACGGTCGGCTGCGGCCCGAGGGCCGCAGGAGCAAGAACGCCGCTACGCCAAACGCAGTGTGACTGACACAAGCCCTCGGAAGGAGCTGATGGCCTATGCTCCGCCACCCCATCTATAGAGATTATATCATAGATCGGGTAGTAATGAAAGGGGTCAACAGCCACCGCCCAAGGATTCTTTTTGGGGGGGTTACTGAGGGTTTGCCGGGCCTTGGGACGTTCAGTGTACAGGGAAAAATGGGGAAAAAAGGGAAAAAAGGAAAACGGCCGGCTGAAGGGGCGGGCATGGCCATGCATCCGCCCATCCACTAGACTGCCACGCTGACGGAAATGGACGATGACGTTGGGTTCGGAAAAGAGCTGCGTCCTATTTTATTACGCTCCTCAGCCAAGCTTGCCGTTGACGACCAATCGGGCGAAGTGTGCAAACGAGCGGTCGTAGGTGCGTTCGGCGTCGGGCGGAAAGAAGCAGCCCGGCAACTCCTGAGCCTTGAGATGGTAGCCGACGCACTCACAGCAGAGCCCTTTGCGAGAGCAAGCCTCGTAGGTGCATGAGCACTGCTTGAGGTTTTTCGTTTTTTTGCATTCCATACAACACTCCCCGGCGGAAAGTCGTCAAAACTCCTCCTGATACTCCCCAAACTCCTCATAAGGCTTCTGCGAGAGATTCTCGAATCGCGTGTGTTTGTCGAACCATGCGAGCTTGATGTCGCCGGTGGGGCCGTTGCGCTGCTTGGCCACGATCACGTCGGCCTGGCCGGCGATGCCCTTTTCCTGGGCCTCTTCGCGGGTGTAATAATACTCCTCGCGGTGGATGAACATCACCACGTCGGCGTCCTGCTCGATCGCGCCCGACTCGCGGAGGTGGCTTAGCCGCGGGCGGTGGGTCTCCTTGCCCTGCTCCGTCTGACGGTTCAACTGGGCCAGGCAGAGCACGGGAATCTTCAACTCGCGGGCCAATCCCTTCAGCCGCCGCGCCATCTTCGCCACCTGCTCCTGACGCGGGTCGCGCGGGTCGTCGGGCTGAATCAACTGCAAGTAGTCGATCACGATCAGCCCGAGGCCCTTCTTGCGCTTCAGCCGCCGGGCACAAGCGGCGATTTCGGTGCAGGTGCGGGCGGGCGTGTCGTCGACGTACATCGACGCCTTGCCCAGCTTGGCCGATGCCTCGATCAGCTTCGTCCGGTCCTCCTTGGAAAGGTAGCCGCTGCGGAACTTGTTGGCGTCGATCCGGCCTTGCGAGCAGAGCATCCGCTGGGCCAGTTCGAGCCGGGCCATTTCTAGGCTCACGAACAGCGTGGGCACATTGGCCTCGATGGTGACGTACTCGGCGATATTCGTGGCCAGGGCCGTCTTGCCCATGCTGGGCCGGGCAGCCAGCACCACGAGCTCCGAATCGTGCAGCCCGCCCGTCAGGTTGTCCAGGTCTTGGAAGCCGGTGGGCACGCCCACGCCCTCTTTGTGCTCAAGCCGTTTGTCGATGCGGTCGAACGCCTCGACCAGCAGATCCTGGATGGTGATGATCTGATCGGTGCTGCGCTGATCGTGGACGGCGAAGATTTGCTCCTCCGCCCGGCTGACCAACTCGCGCGGTTCGAGCGTGGGCTCGTAGGCGTCGCGAAGGATTTCCGTGCTGGCGTGGATCAACGCCCGCAGCGTGGCCTTGTCGCGGACGATCTCGGCATAGTAGACGGCGTTGGCGGCGTAAGGGACGCTATGGAGCACCTCGGCCAGATAGGCCGGCCCGCCGACGGCCTCCAAATCACCCGCCTGGGTGAGCCGCTCGACCAGCAAGGTGGCGTCGATGCGGCTCCCCTCGTCGTGCATCGCCAGGATGCGGGCGTAGAGTTTCTGGTTGGCGTCGGCGTAGAAGTCGTCGGCGCGGAGGATCAAGGCGACGTCGTCGCATAGGTTCGGGTCCAACAGCAGGCTGCCCAATACGCCCTTCTCGGCATCCAGGTTCTGCGGGGGCAGGCGGTCGAGGATTTCAGAACTGACCCGAGCGGGCGTGCGGCCGGCGTCGGTGCGGTATGCGGTGGCCATGGCAATCCATCTCCAGCCATATAAAAAGCGGTCGGTATGATTTCAGCCGCATCATAGAGGCTCGGAGGCGAACTGGCAACCCTTGGCGTAAGATGCTATGCAGCAGCGACTTGCGGCTTCCGCCTCGGGGAAAACCTGGCGGGCCTTTCCGTTACAAAGGTTACGCCCGCTGGCATGGGGTCCACAACGAATCACCGGCGGTCCAGCCTATTCCTAGTGCCGCAACTCACAATTATTAGCCCACCAAAGCCAAACTCTCTCCAGATTGACGGTGGTTTACCCATTTTTCCTTCCAAGTCGCCGGTCGTTTCACGGTGGCAGCCGTCACGGGGCGGCCGGTATAGGTCCAGCGGAATGGTTTGGCAAACGTGCGGTTGAAGTAGTCGATGAAGTCCAGCAGTCGTATCCGCAAAGCTCCCGTCGATTGGAAGTTGCCGCGTCGTACAGCACGTCGCGTGACAATGCCGAACACGATTTCGATCTGGTTCAACCACGAACTGTGCTTTGGCAAGTACACGAAGCGAATCCGATGGCTGCGGTCGGAAAGAAAAGCCTGACGGCTGGCCATCGACTTCGGGATGCCGGACTTATCTTTCTGGCCCAAGGTGCTCGGATCGATTCCCTCCTGCCGCGCGACGTAACGCACGAGGCTCTCGCTACAGTGGGTGTTCAAATTGTCCACCACAAACACCCAGCCGGCCTCCGGATCGGTGGCAACCGTCTGATGAATATGCCAACAGAAATCCTCCTCCGTCCGCGTCGCACGGACCGTCGGCGCGATCATCTGTCCGAGCACCACATGCCAGTTCCCGGTCAAGCACAAGGTGCCGTGACGGGTGTACTCGAATTCGATTCGTGCCGGCCGATTGGGCTTCATCGGCATGGTCTTCGCGTTCTGCTCCAATGCCTGGATGCCCGTCATCTCGTCCACGCTGACCGTGTGCGTCTGGTGCTGGAGGTACAATTCCGGGGCTTCCAGGTAGCACTGGCAGACGACCTGGACTTGTTGCGCGAATAGTTGCGGGTCTTTCTCGGTAGTGTTGAGCCAATACTTGTTGCGATGCGGTTGCAGTTCGGCCTCAGCCAGATAGCGATTGACCTGACTGGTCGAAATGGACGACACGATGCCGCGCTGAACGAGTTCGTCGGCGAGTTCTCGCCCAGTCCACTCGTCAATCGGCCGCCCCGATTGTTCTGCCGGTTCACAGGCCACGGCCAGAACCTGCGTGACTTGTTCGGCGGTGAATTTGCCCGACGACCCGCTCCGCGGGGCGTCGCCCAGGACGTCTTCGATGGCACGGCGAAGTACAGCCCGCGACTCGCGACACTCGATTGCCCCATTGAACATGCCGCCAAATGCCAGTACGATCAAGCGCGCTCGCTGCACAAGCCGTTGCGGCGCGGTCGTCGAGCGGATGATCTGTCGCAGGATTGCATGTTGCCCTTCCGTAAACATGATTTTGGCCGCCTTGCCAGACATATCCTTCCTCCTGTTTGAGACCGAGACGTAAGACATCACGGTCAACAGACAGGAGGAAGGCTTCTCAATGCAATCGAAATGGGGTAAAATGCGCCGTCTAGGAAACAAGAAATCGCCGGAAGCTGGGCAAAATAAGCTCTTCATGTACCATCAATTGTGAGTTGTGGCACTAGGATTGCCGCATCGCGCGCCTACCGCGGCAGCGCCGGTTGCGGCATGACGGATTGCGGCACTGCCGGCCGCGACATCGAAGGCGTGCAGGGGTTGCTGACCGCCGGGGCGCAAACGGGTGGGCACGGCGGCGGACAGTAGTACAGCGGAGCACACACCGGCGAGACGGGCTGAGTCTCACGACAACCCGCCTGAAATCCAATCATCAAGAAAATCAGCGCGATCCCGAGCCGCGTCATCGGTTCTTCCTTTCGGTTCGACAAGGAAAGCAGGGGCCGGATCGTAACAAACCGGGCAAGCCAAGTCAAAGCCAATATCGCCCCAGCGCATCCCAAAACCCACAATATCGGGGGAGCGCGGCGTGCCGCTACTCAGCCCCAGCGGCCATGCTCAGTTGGGTCGTGAAGTACGTTTAGCGAGGGCGGTAAAGGGCATAAGAAAAGCCTTTTGTAACTCGTTGCTACAAAAGGCTTTACTATGGGTGGCTGACGGGATTTGAACCCGCGACTCCCAGATCCACAATCTGGTACTCTAACCAACTGAGCTACAGCCACCACAGCCTAATGCTCAAGTGTAGCCAATCGTCGGCGACTCGCAAGCCGGCCAAACCGATTCACCTGCGGGGCAAGGAAAAATGGGTAAACCACCGTCAATCTGGAGAGAGTTTGGCTTTGGTGGGCTAATAATTGTGAGTTGCGGCACTAGCGATAAACGTATCCGAAGAGCTAGCCGACCGGCCGGGCGACAGCGATCGCCGCGTCAGCCGCCCGCTTGTGCTGGTCCTTGATTTCCTCGCGGACGATGGGCAAGTCGTCGGGCGCTTCGATGCCAATGCGGACGATGCCCTGGGCAACCCGCACGATAGTCACCGAGATATTCTCTCCGATGAAGATCTTCTCGCCGACTTTTCGCGAGAGCACCAACATCGTGCGGTTCCTTCCCGAATAAGTGCCTACCCCACCATTATTGCCAGTTATGATAGCAGTGACGGCGCGACCATGCAAGGGGCGGCAGCTTTATACTGCACTCGGTCAAAAGCAACACTTGCCCGAAGCACAAACGACGGCAGCAAGTCGTTTCGTAGCTTGCACTTCGGGCTATTGTGAATTGTGCCAAAGTCAACCACGTGCAGTTTAGGGTCGATGCGATCGGGCATAGTCGCGCAGCGCCGCCACATTGACCTCGGGCGTGTCGCGGGGCACTTCGCAGCCGGCGCCCACGATGTACGGCCGCCCTGCCCGACGATGACATTCGGCAATCGCCGCGGCGATCGACTCGGGCGTGCCGCCGCGGAGCGTCTTGACCGGGTCGATGTTGCCGGCCAGGACCACGCCGGGCCCCATTTCCCGCCGGGCCTGCTCCAGCGGGACCATCGAGTCGATGTCGATCATTTCGCAGCCCAGGCTGCCCACGCCCGGCAGAATGCGGCGGATATTGCCGCAGATGTGCAGCCGCACCCGCGTGCCCATCGCGTGCAGGGCGTCGATCATCTTCTGTTGGTAAGGGCGGACGAACTCCTCGTAGATTTGCGGGCCGACCAGCGAGGCCGCCGCGTCGCCCACGCCGATCAGGTCCACGCCGGCGTCGATCTGCGCCCGGGCGAACTCCAAGTTCATCGCCAGCACGAAGTCGAACAGGTCGCGCACAAAGGGCGGGTCGTCGAAGAAGTCGGTCATCAGGCGGTTGATGCCGCGCAGATCGGCGGCCTCGGCGCACGGCCCTTCGATCCAGCCTTCGATGAGCTTTTGGCCGCCCACGCGCTGGCGGAACAGGGCCGCCGCCCGAACGCGGTCGTGCATCCGTGGGCCGCCCAGCGGATCGGGCACTTCCAACCGGCCCAACAGGCTCTTGTCGGCCAGCAGCGACTTCGTTTCGTCCACGGCCGGCGGCTGATTGTCGAAGTATTGGATGCTGGCCCCGCAGTCGGCCGCTTCCCGGGCGGGGTCCGAGATGCAGGAAACGTGGTCGAAGTCGAACTTTTCCGCGGTGCGAATCTGCCCCTCGACCAGCACGTTGCAGTCGGCCGCATACCGCCCATAGGGCACGCCGATCTGATCGGCGGCGAACATCATGGTGATGGGCATCAGCGGCAACGAGTCGGCGGACAAGCCGTCGAAGGCGGCCAGAATGCGCTGTAGTCCGGTCATTGCAATGCGCCTTCCCGATTTGTGCGCCCGACCCCATCTGAGGCGATGTGCATAATTCGTTTTTCCCGGCAAATCGCTTCGTGCCGCGTTTTTCAACGTACTCCTCACGCTCCGCGTGATGGCCATAGTACTCCTCACGCTCCGCGTGATGGCTCCGCGTACTCCTCGCGCTCCGCGTGATGGCCATAGTACTCCTCACGCTCCGCGTGAGGGCTCCGCGTACTCCTCGCGCGTAGCGTGATGGCCATAGTACTCCTCACGCTCCGCGTGAGGGCTCCGCGTACTCCTCGCGCGTAGCGTGATGGCCATAGTACTCCTCACGCTCCGCGTGAGGGCTCCGCGTACTCCTCGCGCGTAGCGTGATGGCCATAGTACTCCTCACGCTCCGCGTGAGGGCTCCGCGTACTCCTCGCGCGTAGCGTG
>Ga0315287_10002695_pt1 | contig 16937 bp, 17 predicted proteins | sample YL17G11_0_MG_FD_205037 | JGI IMG/M metagenome (GOLD analysis project Ga0315287, IMG submission 205037) | Sediment microbial communities from Yellowstone Lake, YNP, Wyoming, USA - YL17G11_0 | ecosystem: Environmental > Aquatic > Freshwater > Lake > Sediment | place: USA: Wyoming | collected...
TAAACTGCTTTGGTCCCTGTAATTGGCCTGCCTGGCTACCCTATCGCGGGGGCTACCGATGTCGCGGTGGTCTACATCAATTCCCGCATACCTTTCCAGGAGTGCCGCACGCCTATTGGTGACCAAATTCGCCTCGTAATACCTCTAGTTATCCACTTCACAGGCACCAGGCGCACGATGGAAGAAATCATCCAAAAACACCAGGACAGTGGCCACTTCGATGATCCTGACTACGATTTCCAAACATGGCTGGACAAGGTTCTGCCCAACATCAAACCAGGATTCGTTTACAACTGGGGCAACGGCAACATCGGGCTCCACTTCTACAAGAAGTACCAGATCTGGCCGTCCGTGCGCCACTGGATGGATGATGAAATTGCCGAAATGCCAAAAAGTCTATGGCCCTATTTAGCGATAAATCCCGAATGGCAACCACCGATCCGCTACGAACGGACGATCAAATCGACCTCGACGGGTACTCAGTAACCGCCCAGGAAGCCCAGGCAGCGATCGTGGACTACCTCACCGACTTGCGCGGCCAGGCGGTTCCCATGTGGCCCATGCTCAACAAACTGTGCTCTCACCCTGACCGATCCGAGAACAGGCGCGAGCGCAAATTCTACCTGCGCCAGCTCAAACATCTTGTGCACGAGGGCAAAGTGAAGCAGTACTGGCGCAACCGGCCACGTGGCCGCCGCTTAGGCCAACCAAAATTCTGGATCGGATTACGGGGAAAAATACGCATATCGGAAGCCACAATTTAGCGTTCTTACATCCATGATTTCGGTCATTCCAGCACAATGGTTGATCACGACCTTTAACAGCCCGGTCGCCTTCAACCGTGGCACGGACGAAACCTGGTACTTCAACCCCATTCGGCGCTATGTCCTCAACGCTGCGCACGTCCAGAAAATCAGCCAGCACGTAGAAGGAACGTCTGATCTCGCCAGCGGGGCTCTGTACACCCCTCTGCGCGGCGATAAACCCCTAGCAGGAAAGAAAATACTGGTGGAGAGGTTTCGGGACAGGGGTATTGGTGACCTGCTTTTTCTTACGGGTCCTTTTGCCTTCATGCAGCACATAACTGGCATGGGGGTGAGCATTTACGTGTACGCTTTTTCGGATCGCGGAGTAGTTCTTAACGGCAATCCTGACCTAGCCTACGGCACAACAATGCTCGGACCAACTCATTACGACGATTTTCCCAGGTACGACTATCAATGGATGGTGGGGGCGGTGACCGAGTTGGATCAAGAAAAGGATCAGTTGAACGTCTACGATGCACTTTACCGCCAGATAGGCTTAAACCCGGATCAGGTTGCTCCGCGCTTTAAGCGCCCCAGCATAACCTTGAACCCTGGTGAGGCTGAGGGCTTTATACAATTTGCCAGCCAACAATGGGAGAACCACAACCTCGACATACGAAAATCAGGGTACTACGTTGTCGCTCCGACCACGCATTCCCCGCTGCGCTGTGCGCCTTACGCTTTTTGGCTCAACTTAATACGGGAGTTGCTGGGATACAGACCAGTCATCGTTGTGGGAAAGATCCACGAAGCCATCCCCGATCTCGACATGCCTCTAGGCGAATTTTGCAGCCGCTTAAACGAAATGGGGCCTGGGTTAATCAACCTGTTAAGCACGGAAAGGCCCACGCCTCTGCGATTCATAATGCAGCTCATTGCCAAGGCCAACTGCGTATTTACCCTTGATAGCGGCCCCCTGTACATCGCACAAGCCCTGCACACGCCCGCCATATCACTCTGGGGCACCCATGATCCAAGAGTTCGGATCGGCTACGACCCGGAATATATGGACTTGGCCGTTTGGAACAAACAGTACTGCCAAAACTGCCCCTGCTTTTGTTTCGGATCGTTCCCAGCCCACAAATGCCCACGGGGCGAAAGTCAGACCCAGTGCGAGGTTCTGCGCAGCCTAGTTCCCAACGACGTCCTTTCAATGTTGGAAAAAGTGGAAAGCCGCGTGCCCTACAGCCTCGGCACTTTTAACCACAGCCAGCTTGAATTATCTAAAGCCACACCCTAATGAAACAGCCACCTCCTCTACCTGATTTACCCGCCATTGACATAGGCGGATTCAACCTCGATATCGCTTACTACCTCAACAAGGAATACCTCGACATAGGGCTGGCCGCTTTGGAGCTGCCAGCTCTGATCGAAACGCTCAATTGGCAAAACCAATCCAACGTCGAGCAGCTCATGCGCTGTAAATCTGTTTTGGGCCGCGTTGAGGCCCAACGCTACTTCGACCTCAAACAAGGAGGTTTCGAAGAAGAAGGCTTTGGCGAAAAAGCCACAGATAAAGCGGTTGAAATGGCCATAAGGCTCGATCCTAAAGTTGCTGACCTGGAAGACAACGTGGCCATTTTGACAGCCTGGACGGAACGCTTAAGAAATTTAATGCGTTCGTTACAGTTCAAACTCGATCTTGTCCGTTCTACAGAAGCGACACGACGCAAACTGCCGGAAGGTTAGGAACGCGGATGCGATCCTAAACACGGCTGAACCTGAATCAAATTATGAGAGAACTCAACCCCAACATTGTGGCCCTCGTAGCAAGCGAGCGCCAGTTCACCGATATGCGCTCTGGGCCTAAAGTCCGACGCGTCAAGATTGACAAGCTCAACGAAGCCTGGCTGGTGCGTTTCCTGCCGGTGGCGCTGGGACCGAGCAACCTTTTCTACGTGCGGATTGGCCAGCATTGGCTCAACAAAAAGCCAATCTTCTGCCCTCGTAATGTGGCTCCCGACTTCGGGGGAGACCCGGATGCCTCTTGCGCCGTTTGTGACATGAGCGATCGCTTACTGGCCGAAAACGAGGAGGAACTTTCGGACAAGGGCTGGAAGCTGCACGCCAATGTAGTCCACCTCACCTATTGCTGCGTTTTTGCCGTCGATCCTGGATCGGGCAGAGGCGAGATCCAAAACCTGCCCCAGGCCGAAACCTTGCGCCCTTGGGAGTTCACCCACTTCAAAACGAGTTTCGAGGAGCTGACCGATTTCTTCCGCCGAGGCCGATCCGCCTCTCGTCCCCTGAGCGTTCTCGACCTGCGCGCGGGCAACGACTTCTGGGTAACCAAGACGAGCAAGGGCATGCGGCTCGACCGCAATGACCCTACGCCCATTTTCGAGCTGACGCCCGACTTCAATAAGAAAGTGGCTACAGTCATGAACGCCATCCAGGACCCTAAGATCGTCATTCCAACCGAGAAGCAGCTCGCCATCTTCGCCCAAAAAGCGGAGGCGGATGCTTACGGCGACAACGCGGCAGCAGCAGAAGAACGTGGTGGACGCGGAGGGCGGGGAGGACGCGGAGTAGCAACGGATAGCAACGGGGACGGAGAAGAAGAACCTGCGGCTCGTCCTGGCCGAGTAATAAGCCACGCACCCCAGCGCAGCACAGGCAGACCTGCTCCGTTGCCAGCCGAAGAAGAGGAACAAGTTGCGGATGGCAGCGGCGGTGCAGAAGCAGCGGGAGAAATTGAGGATAACACCCCCGTCCAAGGCCAAGACGCTGAACCCGCACCGGAAGAGGGCAACGAAGCAGAGCCAGTCTCCAGCGAACAACCCGAAGAGACGAACGAACAAGAACCCCAGCCTCAGGACGAAGACGGAACGGGGGTTGACGTAGTGAATGGCGAAAGCCAGGAATCAGACCAAATACCAGGAGCTGAAGCACCTGCTCCAGCATCCAACCGTCCAAGACCCAGCCCTGTGCCAGCCCGAACAGTTCCGATGCCCGCACGGGCACCACAGTCGATTGCTAGACCAACAGCCCGGGTTCTCCCCCGAACCACCCCAACGCCACCGGCAGCAGCCTCACGCCAAACCGTATTACCCAGGGCCGTCGCAACCGGCCGAGACGTTCCGCCTGCTGCTTCTACGCGGCGTCCACCAGCAGCCGCTACCCAGCCCACGGTAACCGAGGAAGAAGACCCTGGCATAGCCGAAGAAGCCGTTGATCCCGTCCAACCGGCCAACAAGCCACTGCCCGAAAACAAGCCGCGTGCCTCCACAGCTAATCCTGCCATGCAGGCTAAGCTTATGGCTCGCATTCGCGGAACTGCCCAGCGATGAAAGCCGTCATCAAGTCAGGATGCGCTCGTATTCACGAGCGCATTCATTCTGAATTTACGCGGATGGTTCCCAAGAGCTCGGAGGGAGGAACCTTCACCTTCGCGCGCTCCAGCGTGGCCTCCCCTACGACCATACGCTACATCTGCTCCACGGGCATCCGCAACTACGACGATCTAGTGGGTGGCATGCCTTTTGGAAAGGCCAGCGAACTCGTCGGTCTACCCCAGAGCGGCAAATCCACCATGGCCGTGCGCATCCTCGTACGTGCCCAGGAGGGGTACGTCTACGAACGCATACAAACGCCCAACGGTGGGATCAAGCTGCAAAAGCTAAAGCCAGGGACATTCCAGGTCACCACGCTGTACTACGACGAGGAGGGCTCACTGTCCGACTTTGACAAGCGCCTCTGCGATGGCATCCTGCTCGACGCCGAAATTCTCCAGTGCGATACTGTAGAACTGCTGTGGGCCACTATGGATAAGGTAATGACCATCCTAGACGAAGAGCAGAAAGACACAGGCATTCTGCAATTCCTGCTCGTGGCAATCGACACGGTGGGCAGCTTGAGCACCAAATCAGAGTACGTGAGGGCGTGGGGCAAAGTTGACTTTCCGCGCGTCCCCCAGGAGCTAAAGACGGGCTTTAAAGTCATGGTAGGTCGCATGCAGCGCGAAAATGTGCTGCTCCTCGGGCTCAACCACGTTTCTCGGCGCATGGACATGCGTACTAAGAAGGGTTTCCGCGCCTGGGAGTACAGTTCGCCCGGCGGAAAAGCCTTCAGCTATTTCGCTTACCACCGGATCTTCTTTGAAATGAAAGAAGTGCGCTATAGCCTAGCCGGCAGCGGCAACCAAGACGGTTTTCTTGTCTTTTTTCAGACCCTTAAAAACCGGCTGGCACCGCCGCTGAGGGCCAGCCACATGTCACTGCTATTCACGCTCAAAGACCCCGAGACGGGTAAGTTGATCCGTGAAGGTGGCTTTTTCGACATCAACTGCATGCTGGAGGCCCTTATCTTTGCCAAGGCCGCCCGAGTTGCCAAACAAACGGGCAGCATTAGCTTGCGGTTTAATGCCTTCGGCGTGACAACGACTACCTTTGGCAAAGCCCCTAGCGCTGAAACAACTGAAAAGACTGAATCACTCGAAGAGCAGGAAGAAGCGCCTGAAGAAGAAGCAGAATCCCGCCGCTCCAAGCGCGATCCGAAAATACCGAATAGGGCCGCGTGGCCCGAATTTTACGCACAACACAAGGCCGACTGCGAAGCCCTGTACCTCGTCGTAATTCGCCAAGCTCATTCCGCCAGTAAAGCGCCAGTCGCTGGACAGGACGATGACACCGAAGAGACTGAAACTTTAGACTAAGTCTATGCCCACCGAATATTACCTCGACGACGCGGTTACCGCCGTCGTGTGCAGTGTTGTGCAGAACGAACAGTATAGCGAGATACAGGGCCTGCGCGACAATGACACGGCCTTCCTTGTTGCGGCTGTGCGCAAGGTTAACAAAGACGGTGAAACCCAGCCGACCAGCGGACCACCTGTCGTTGTGCGCAAAATAAGTCCCGCCGACGCTGTGTTCCTCCCCGGCTTCCAATTTAAAATATTCGTAGACATGCATCGTTGGGAAGCCGCCAACGCCGACCAGCACATCGCCATGGTCCACCGCGAACTGGAACGCATCGTTGTCGAGATTAAAGAATCGGGAATCAAGTACAGCATACGCCGGCCTGACGTACAGACGTGTTTCGAAAACGTTGCCAGATTCGGCGCATGGGAAAAGCCACTGCTGGTCCTGCGCTCGAACTTTGACCTGGCCAAGAAGCTGGCCGCTACCACCGGCAAAAGTTACGAATCGTTTGTTGGCCCTTAATTTGGCTGGGGAGTGTGGGGACGGAACGTTGGTTGGGGAAATTTGGCTGAGGTGCGTATGAAAACAAATATGCGAATTTGTGCAAAATTAATTGCACTGGCCCTGTAAACGGCCTAGCCTATGTTCACGGAATTTTTCGAACGAACGTTATGAATCAAGATGCAAGGCCTGCCGCCAGCCTGCCGAAGGGCCTATCTATCATGCGGTACAACAGGGTACAGTCCATCCTGGAAAACGATCCGGTTCTGCGCACTAAAATTGGCCCTAGGGACGTAGCCGTTCCGAAACGCAACGGTGACAAAGTTTGTTTTTCGCGCGGTACCATTGACGTAGTAGCCGAACTTTTTTCCAAAAATCTGGCCATTCACAATACGCCCAAGCCTGTGGTCCTGCACGTGGCGGGTTCCATGATGCATTTGTTCAAGGACGGGCCAAAAACCGTCAAGGCTAGCATTAAGCACAACAATTCGCTAACTGCCGAGTCCAAGCCAGTAATCAAACACGCGCCTGAACCCAAGAGCAAATCCAAACCCGAGCCTAAGCCCGAATCCAAACCCGAGCCCAAGCCCGAACCCAAACCGCAAACCGAACCAAAAGAGGCAGCGGTGCCGAAGACCAAAGTTGCTGCCCCCCTGGATCTGAAACCTACCAAACCCTCATCAGGTCCAGAAGTTCCGTTAGTCGTCCCCGCTGCACCTACACCTGTCCCCAGTAAAGCAAAGCGCAAATCTAGGGCAAAGACACCCGCACCAAGCACTTCGCTAAAGACCCCTAGCCCGACGCCCGTCCCCGACGCCCAAGCCCAAGCACCTCCTGCTGTCCCGCCCCCAAAAGAACCTACGTCTTCCAGCACCCCCACCACGACCAACTCGGCGACCAACGAAGCAGTACCAACCTCGACCCGGTCTAATGCCAAGGCCATGGCAACCATACAGCCATTCGTGCCCATCTTTTCCTGTTTAGTAGCCGCGCTTAACCTGTTCAGGCTATTCGATCGTGAGCCAGACGCTGAAGACAGACTCGCAAAGTGCGATCATCTGGTCGCCTGTGTCGATGCCCTCAGAGGCGTTTCGGTCCCCATTCCAATAAATGCTCTCCCACCGTCGATGAAAATCGAGGTTAAAAATAACCTGAAAGCAACCCCGCTCAAAGAAAAAGACGAACGCCGTGCCTCCTGATCCCGTAATCCAATCTGAACCAGCAGGCCAACACATATTCCCCGATGATCGCCTGCACCAACTCGCAGTACGTTGGAAGGAGCTGAACGCTGCCCGCAAAGACGCCCAGGCCATGGCGATCTTGGAAGATATCATCGTGGGCTCCACGGCAATGTTCGAGCGCCTGGCTCAGCATGAGAAGTACAACCGAACGGTTGATCTCGATATTTTGGTCAGCGCGGCCCAAGAAAAGGTCGTAAAGTGGCTACTGCGTTGGGACCCCGCCCGGGGGAAGTTATTTACATGGTTCAGCCTGCATTCGGACACTCCTATCCTCCTGGAAAACGGTACAACCCGCAAAATTGTTGAGCTCGTCCGTGAACGCTATTCGGGCAAGGTAATGTGCTGGAATCCAGACAAGCACATTTTCGAAGCCCGCGCCGTTACCGACTGGAGCGAAGAGCCCTGCACCCGAAAAGAATGGAGCAAAGTCTTCATCCGCCGTCCCAGCGGCTACAGCCAGCCGCTTTATCTGACGCATGAGCACCGCGTTTGGACGAGAGCTGGCTGGGTACCCGCATCTCAACTCCGTCCAACCGACGCCCTTTACATTAACAAGCCAATCTTGGCCCCAGAGGGACAGGGAGCACTGCTGGGCCTCTACTTGGGAGACGGATCAGTCCACCGCAATGATTTGCGGGTACAGCACGGAAAAGACCAACGATTTTACAACGAATGGCTGGCCAGAAAGTTTAGGGGCCGCCTGCTGGAAAATGATACGGTCTGCTGGAATAAGTTCACCAAAACAATGATGGACCACACCGGTGAAACTGTTTCTTACTTCCATGCCAACGACATGTGGCCCGACTACAAGAAACTCAGCCATCCCAAGCATTTAACGCCTTGGATATTGGATAGGCTAACGCCCATCAGCCTCGCCCTGTGGTACATGGACGACGGAAGCTACTGCCCAAGCAATGGCGCAGTAACTTTTTCCACGATGAGCTTCACGTTTCCAGAACGCTTGATGCTCCGGCGAACACTCAGCACGAAGTTTGGACTGGAAGTCACCTTGCACAAAAATAAGGGCCTGTACCTTCGGGCGAAACACAACAATTACTTCTTTAGCCTCGTTGCGCCCTACATCCTTCGCGAATTTGATTACAAGATCAGCAAGGCTGCCCGACTTATACCCAAAGTAGATCTGACCCTCGTGAAAGATTCCATCGAGTGCATTAAGCACGTGAGCGTGGCAGAGCGCGGAAAATCGTCCTGGGAAATCAGGCACCGTTTCAAGACCTATCGCGAAGAATCCAAAGGCCATTACGGAGCAAAAACCGAAAGCTTTAACTGGAAGTACGACTTAACCGTCGAAGGCCAGCACAATTTCTTCGCAGGTCCTGCCCACCTGCTGGTCTCCAACTCTAAGTGTGCGCGCCATGCCTTTCTCTCCGAGTTGGGGAAGATGAACCTCTACCGTAGGCGTTACCACTCTACTGATGACTCGTTGGAGAAGTTCATTGGAACCGAGGACCATTCGGTGGACAAGCATGACCTGGCCGCCGACGCAAAAAAGCGCATCAGCGAAATTACCTGCCGCTGGGGCCACCCCCAAGAAATCGGCTGCATCCGCTACCTGCTGGAATGCATCACCGATGAAGATAAGCGGAACAAGCAAGGTGCCATCCGCGCAGCCTCGTACGCCTGGGGCATGCCCCCAGACATGACGAAGTTTTTCTACCGTTGGGCGCACGCCGAGCTGCGATCCGCCTTCTACGACCGCATCAAGATATCCATGACAGAAACTGACCTCGTCTATCTGGAGGAAAGCTATTCGCTATTCGTCGATCTCGTAAATGCCATTGGGCTAGACCTCGGCAAAAAAGCCATGGCGCTGTTGGGAGGCAACCGCGTGCGCATACCCACAGTAACAGCGGCTGCCCGGCTAAGAGAAGAATTTGAAATGCATCAAGAGATAGAAAAAACAGATCTTGATTCAGATTCTATCGCGGCAATTGCTGCCAAGCATAAAAGAACAGCGCGGAGCGCTACCGATTCCTATGAGCACATGTGCAACATACTCAATCCACGCCGGGCAGGAGAATACTACGTTTTCAAGGAGAATGACCCCGACCAATGACGTTTTACGAGATGCTTTATCCGTCAGTCCTTGGCTTCTTGTAATCCAGTACTACCCTACCCCAGCAAAGCCGACGGCACTGCGGCTGGAAGACATGCAGTCCGATATCGATCGGCTTATTGCCTCACTAGCCTACCATTTTACGGACACCTCCTGCGTATTTTTGCACACGGATGAGCTAGAAAGCGAGGGCCGCTGCACTCTCGTAAACGTTATTAACAAAGGCTGGCTATCCAGGTCAAAAAGTCGTGCTGAATTTTTTCGGGTGCTCAAAACATCGGTTGCCAATCGATTTAGGTCGATTCTACAGCAACATCGCTTTACCCAAAAGCGCACGGGTCTCAAGCCGCCTCCCCGTCATGAGCGCCAGATAAACTTTGCTTCGCATAAACCCAACGAGACCAGCCTGGATGATCCCAACGCCCACCTCCAGGTCTCTGACCTAGAGTTCGTAAACGATGGCGAAGACATTGATAGCAAAGAGCTACTGGCTTGCATCATGGTGCACTGCAACTACATTGAGCGAGCTGTGCTGGGCCAACTCATTGAGCCTGACTATGCCGCGCTTAAGGAAGCCGAGTTCGACGCCCGACGAGGCAAACCGCACAACCGCATTCGAATACGAATTACCAACCACCACCGCGTTTTGGCTGGCGATGGGCTTATTAACCGCGAACAGTTCGAAAAAGCCGTTCTAAGGATTCAGGCACTAACTCGAAAAATACGAGAAATGAATTCTGATACTGAGAAGTACCTCGCAGCGATAGAACGACTGGCGGAAATATTCCACCTTCAAGTTCCCCCCGGCCAAAAACCAATGCTTTTGCGGCGCATGTTTACGATCTGTGCCCGCGACAATTGGACGCTCGTAAACGCTGAGGTCGAAGACTTGCTGGCCACCGTTGGGGCCATACCGCCCAAATTCAACAAAAGCACCATGGACTGCTTCGGCATTCTGTACCAGCAGGGGCACCGCATCTGCGAATCCTGTGGTGTCAAGGTCAGTTGTGCAACACAGGCCGCTAATGCAGGGCTTACGGAGATAACCCTGCCCCCAAAATTGCTGGGATCACTACTAACCAGGATACCAATCCTTTTACCCAATCCCGATACCAACCAAAACGAAGTTCCGCCCACCTCTAATCTGCGCGACATGGAAATTGTTGATTACCTGTTCGCAAATTTCAAACGGGTAACCAGCTCGGGGGAGACCTATTTTCAGGCGCTCAACGACAATAAGAAAATGCTGATGTGCCTTGGAGAGCGTTCCATTCCTTTTCGGCTTCGGTTCGTCAACCCTACAACAGAAATAAAGAAGCAACTCATTTTCGTAAACAAAGGCTATTACGTACCAGAAGACCTCTCAGCCGACCAGGCCATCCAATTGATCAACGCGCACACCTTGGCATCCTGTGGCGCGTCCGCCGCCTCAGCCATGTCCTAGCCTTCAAGCCCTATGAACACCGCAGACGTCTCCACTACCCCAACGGCCTCCACGCCCAAGGACACTATTGTCAGCCAACCGTCCATGACCCAGGCCCAGGCCCTGCGCCAGCTGGGGTGGATTCAGCCTATCGACTACGCCCTGCTCCTCTTGGTTGGACTTTGTTGGGTAACGCTCCTGTACTGGAACATCTTTGGTAACCCCACGCCCGTCCAAACGTTGGCCGACTGCCTAGTGGCCTTCGGTCTGCTCCAAATCTGGGTGATCATCTTGGTCTACCGCTGCGCCCACTTCGTCCTGCTCTTGACCGCCACCGTAAACAACATGCCCGAAGATGCCGCCCGCATGGTCGTCGGGTTCTATTCTGGCAGGCCGCCTATGCCAACCCCCAAGAAATGAACAAGAAATCGGCCATCGCGATCCTCACCTACAACCGGCTGCCCGCCCTGGAAAAAATGCTGCAAGGCATTGATCAGCACTGTCCAGGGTATCCTTGTGCCATCTTTGAAGATGCTGGCCAGGCCGACGGAACGCGCCAATGGCTGCGCATGTCAATGCCTCCCGACCAACTGCGCAACCGCGACCGGCCTGACTTAATGGCCTGGGAGTACGAAATAAGTTTCGTCCGTCAAGCCTTTATCGGTCACCGCAATCTGGGCGTAGCCGCCAACTCGAACCGCGCGCTGCGCTGGTTCATGGGGGAAACCGACGCCGACCATCTGTGCCTATGCAACGACGACCTGGAGGTGCTGGGCGACTTTGCGGCCTTCTACCACCAAGCCCACGAGGACCTCGGCAGCGGCCTGTACTGCTTCAATGATTTCTGGGAAAGCCCCACCCACCGCTGGATCATTGCGCGCTCCCGAGGGTACCGCGTCCGTGTATTCCAGCGCATGACAGGCATCATGCTGTCGGTCACCCGGGCAGCGATCGCCAAAGCAGGGTACTTTGACACCCGATTTGCCAAGTTTGGGGAAGAACACTGCGACTGGACGAATCGTTTACGTTTCTGTGGCCAGATCAAATTGGATGGCCTCGACCAGGTATGCCTCGACGTCGAGCCCACCCTGCCTGACGGCAACCCTGCTCCCGCTGTTCTGCGCCATCAAAACATCCCATCGTCCGTAACCGGGGCCGAGCGCGCACGGGAGGACAAACTAGCTGAACAACGCATGCACGAGGCAAGTGACCGCTACAAGACAGAACCACACTACCGGCCCTTCAGCCTTGTATGGCCCGGAAGGATGGGAGGACAATCGGGCAATGGCATCCAGATGGAAGAGGCACCTGGGTACAAAATCGTAACTGCTACTTAAGCTAGGTAAATTACTGATTTATGAAGTCTAAAAACAGCATTGTGGATGGCATTTTGGGCGAAACTGCTGACGTTCCTGCACCCGAGGACGCCGCACAGGACTTGGCTCCCGATCCCCAGGTAGATGGAACTGAGGATGCTTCCCAGCCTGAAAGCCCGCAGATCGACAATCTTGTGGCCATCTGGGACAGCGGCGAAAAGAAGGCCGTGGCTATTCGGGTGCTGGATGCCTTGGACAGCTACCAGCAGTTCGTTGATCTTTTGTTTCGGATCGGCCAAGAAGGCGCGCTGGAACTGGGTGGCATCATGGATGAGCTGACTGCCTCCGAGAAAAGCGCCCATGAGTATGACACGGTTCCCGTCCCTGAACTGGCCACCAAGTACGGCAAAGGCCCTCAGCCTGGACCAGCTACCCATGCCGCCACGGGCGAAGGGTCGGTAGGGGAAAGTACTGTCAGCAGAATTACTGGCCAACGCAGTCACCCCGGGGTTAGCACACGTGAATAGCATCGTCGCTCAAATGACGGGCAGTCAGGTCCAGGAAAACGTTCCTGTACCTGTTGCTGCCAAGCGCCAAGACGCCAATCGCCGCCGCTTTAATCGGCGCGGGGATCAGTCTTCGGTCCAGCGGAACACGCAGCGCCGTGCTGCCGCTGCCATCATGGGCATGGCAGAATCTGACGATGACGAGTCCATTATCCCCGACGACGCAACCGGCGTAGACTCTCTGGCTGCGGAAGGTGGAATAAAGATGGATCGGGAAGCCGAAGAGCAAGACCGAGAGCCAGATCAACCCGCTAGCCCAGTAGGCGGTGGTGAGGGCAACGAAGATGAAGAAAGCGACCTAATCCCTCCTCGGGCTGCCCTGGTAGCCCCCGACGTCACGCCGCACACCCTCGAACCGATCGACCCGAGCGAAGTTCCTGCGCCTGCACACGCTGCCCAGGCTGCTGCCCCAGGGCCAACTTCCACCGAAATTGACCCTATGTCCGTGCTATTGGGCCGCCCCAGCCGACGAACCCAGGAAGCACCTCTTCCCGATTCAGTGGTAACCGCCGAATCGGTTCAATCTACCGTCAACGCCACCCTAGGCCTCAACACTCCAGCGGATTTGCTCCGCCAGGGCCAGGAATTGCCCGCGCCTCAGCCAGGCGACGGGAAGCATATCATGGAGGCCTTCTACCGTTTTGGTCCTAAGAGGACGTCGTCTTGGGGTTAAGGCCATGGAACTGAGCACTCTCGTCGGCCATGAGGTCCGTGTCGTCATCACCCGCGAACCGTGGGGAGATTGCTTCAATCTTCTGCTCGATAACGGGTATAGCGAAGAGCTGGAACCCGACGAAACCCGCCAATGGTTCAAGGACCACGGCGTAACTGAATCTGAACGGCTGGAATCAGCCCTCGACATGGCTTGGAACTTCTACCACCACATCATCACCATCGTTAACTTTCAGGTTCCCGCTGTAGCGCACCCCGCCTACATGCCCAAGATATAGGCTCCCAGCCTTTCCCAGAAGAAAATTTGGGCTTGGGCTGCAATACGATTACGCACAAAACGTAATCGTTTTCATTTACGATTCCAGCATGCCGAGTGTTTACATAGGACACTTATGTCTTTGTAAACATGCTCATACCATTACTTGAGGGCGTTCGTGGGGCAATTCCCTTCATCGCTGACCGGACTAAGCCCTTCCTGACGGAAACACGCAATGGCAAGACCTTCACCTGTATCCCTGGCAGGTTCAGCCTCTGTGATTCAGTTAACGGAAACAACCGACGCTACCCAAAAAAGGTTTGGGAAAAGAACCTGGCCGAAGGCTCTCTCCTACGGCAGTCCATTGCCAAAAATTCCGCTTTTGGCCTGCTTGAGCACCCTTCCAACGGACAAATTTCCCTCCTCTCTCCCATCTGCATCGCCATCACCGAAGCCAAGCTCCAACCATCTACCGACCCCACAACCGGGAAAACCATCTACGAAGTCGTCGGCTCCCTGACTGTCCTCAACACCGCCGAAGGCCAAAAACTCAGTGCCCTAATCGAGTTCGGCTACAACCCGCTGGTCAGCAGCCGTGGTTTCGGATCGGTTGTCAAGGGCTCCGACAATGTGGACGAAGTCCAAGAAGACTACATCTGCGAGGGCTGGGACGTCGTCAAGCAACCCTCTTTCGAAACTGCCGAGATTTGGCCTGACCAGGCCAGTCAAGTCGGCCCGGGCCGCCAGGCCGAGGCCGCCAAAGCTGTGGAAGCCCCCAAAGAAGCAGTCCTGGCTGAAGACAAGGCTCCGACTGCCCCTGTGGCCAAAGCCGTCGAAGAAGCGGCCAAGGTCCCTGAACCCAATTTGAAGGCGGCGTCACCCCCTCCAATACCTGAAGCAGCGCCAGCCGCTGCCAGCGCAAAACAAAACCTGACAGAAAAAGTTATGACCATCAACGAAATCAAGTCCCGAATCGGTGTGTTTGCCGCGACGAAGGTCCCGAGCGAACCCGCCCGTTTCGCCGAGGGGCTGAACGAGATGGCCCAGATCCATCAGGAGATTGCCAACTTTGTCGCCGAGGACGGCAAACGCTCGTGGCAAGGTCAGCAGCTCCATGATGAATTGAAGGCTCTCGAAAGAACCTGGAGCGAATCGGCGCTGGCACCAGCTAAACAGGCCAGCAGGGTCACGGAGAATTACCGCAAGGTGCTTCGTGTGACCAAAGTACTGGGAGAAGCGGCTATCAGCATTCGAAAGAAGCTGTCGGAAGCCATCACCCAAAACACAGAAGCGACGCAGCTCGTCGAGGATCTGACCGAACGTGGCCAGGCCTGGGTTGCTTACGCCAACAAACTGAAGGCGCGCCTGACCGAAGCCGAACGTCGGCTCGACGTCGCCTGCGAGGCCTTGGACATCATCAAGGACCGCTACAACGAGGATGTGACCGATCTAGGCAAACGCGTCATCACCCTGGAATTTGCGGAAAAGGCCCAAGTGGAAGACATCCAGAAAGCACTCAAAGAAGCCACGCGGCCCGCGCACGTGATTGCCATCCGCGAGAAGCTGGACCCCAAGGTCGAAGGCAAGAAACCCGAGGCCAAGAAAGACGAGTCCAAGAAGGACCAATCCACTACGCCTGCCGCTCCTGTGCAGGAAAACAAGAAAGATTCGGAGCCCCCGAAGGCTCCTGAAGGCTCGGCCCTTGTGGTCGAGGCAAGAGTGCTGGTGCCCTCCGTACGCTCGATCACTGAGTCAGTGGAAATGTCGCGACGGCTTTCAGCAGCATCCGCCAAGTAGTCAACGCCAACATAAAAACAAAGCAAGAATCCTATGGTTATCATCAATGAAGGAAGACCAATGCTTGCGTCGAACGGCGGACATCTGAGCCGTTTTACCGATGTATTGGAATGGGGGTACCGCCTGGCCGAAACGCCAATCGGTGTCCCGGAACGACATCCTCGCGGCCTCTGGGAAGCCAAAGGCTGGAAGGAGTTCGTCAAAGACATGCCCGAGCACAAGAAGGCGATCGCTGCCATCATGCTCGAAAACTGCCGGTCTCGCTTCGGTCAACTCGACGAAGTGACCCGCACCACCAGCCTGGGAACATTCGATAAATGGATTTTCCCTGTCATCGCCAACATGTCGGAAAACGACGTGATCGATCAACTGGTGGCAATCCAACCCATGGCTGGCCCGGTGTCCCAGATCGTTTACATGGACATCGTGACTGGTCGGCGCAAAGGGCGAACCCCGGCGGGTAGTCCCGTGTGGCGCGCACTGCAAGGCGCTGTGGATCGCGACGACGACGCGGATGAATACATCCAGGACGAAACCGGCACCTGCACCAATACGGGGGGCGACGGCGTCATAACCTTGGAATGGACTCCTCTGCGCGCGGGCACGGTCAGCGGCACAGGCAATTCCATCGCCTTCCAAGACGATGGCAACGGCAGCATTGTTGACGCGAGCGGAATAACCATTGGCTCGATCAGCTACGTTACCGGCACAATCACCCTCACGGGTTACGGGGCTGCGACGTATGTGGTCAGCTATGCGTTCAACTCGGAAGGCAACATCAACATCATGGACTACGAGCTGAAGCTCAGCTCCACGCCGGTCACGGCCAAGGTCATGAAGTTGAAAGCGGTCTGGTCGGAAGAGGCTGATCAGAACCTCCAGTCGATGTACAACATCAAGGCGGAACCGGTTTTGCTGAACGCGCTGACGAACGCGTTGCAGTACCAGAAGCACCGCCAGGTGATCTTCGACATTCGAGCACGCGCCGATGCGGGCTTTGTGTCCTGGGATGCCCAGGCCCCGACTGGGGTCAACTACCAGACGCACAAGTTCAGCATCATCGATGCGTTCGAAACGGCGTCGAACTTCATCTTCGGAGCCACGAACATGGTGGCGGGCAATTGGCTGCTCCTGGGACTCCAGGCCGCGACCGTGGTTGCTACGCTCCCGCAGTTCGTTGCGAAGAACTCGCGGACACAGATGCAGGGCATCACCTACCTGGGTGACCTCGGCAACAAGAAAGTGTTCGCCGATCCGCACTTCCCCAGCAATGAGTTCCTGGTCGGCCACAAGGGCGACCAATTCCTCACGACTGGCTATGTGCTGGCCGAGTACCAGAAGTTGTACACCACGCCTGACGTGGTGCTGCCTGACTTCCTGCACCAACGCGGGTTTGCGACGAGTTTCGCACGTAAGGTCGTAAATTCCAAAATGTTCGCCCGTGGCCTTATCCTAAACAGTCCCGTTAGTTTTGGCCAAACTATAGGTTGAAGACTAACTGACTGAGTTACTTACACACGCCTGTCTCGGTTACGAGACAGGCGTTTTGCTTCAAATATGGGCATTTTTCCACGGCAATGGTCACATTCATAACACCCCGTAGGCTTAGTAATAATTATATGCTAAATTTCTCTTTACCTGT
>Ga0315287_10002696_pt1 | contig 16933 bp, 22 predicted proteins | sample YL17G11_0_MG_FD_205037 | JGI IMG/M metagenome (GOLD analysis project Ga0315287, IMG submission 205037) | Sediment microbial communities from Yellowstone Lake, YNP, Wyoming, USA - YL17G11_0 | ecosystem: Environmental > Aquatic > Freshwater > Lake > Sediment | place: USA: Wyoming | collected...
CATCTACAAATTCTACATACTTTATCCCAAGCAAAGTTTCTACAATAGGTTTCCAGACATTCCACTTCATATGACAAAGTTTGCACCATTCATCTGCACCCAAAGATCTGTTTTCTTCTCTTAAGACTTGCATCACATATTCAATTGTTTCTTCATCTGTCTTTGCTTTTTGTCTATCAGGTGTTATTCTCCACTTAGCTTTTAATTTTTCAATATGTTCCATATGTATGCGAACTTTATTTATAGCCCAATCAACTGCTTCTTCTTGCACTGGATAATTAGGAACAGAATCAAATCCTTCAACACCAAGTACATGCATATCTTCGTTGACAGCTCCCTTTATTGTTGTAAGCTTTATAGCAAACTCTGGGAGTCTTGAATATATCTTTTCCATTAACTCATCATGTTGTTCGTGGTATTGTTTTGTTTTATTTAGTATTTCATTTCTGAAGGCAACTAACTTTTCTGAATGAAGTATGAATGCTCTATATCTGTGTGCCTTAAGTTTGTTATGCAAATCTATAAGTCTATCAACAAATGATTCCACATCTTTCTGTCTTTGTATCGGATGTCCTCCGTAGAAAAAGTCTGGGTTTGTTTCTTTGAATGTTGGATCACTAACGACATACATAAATCTATTTCCAGTACCCTGAACAAAGAAACTCAAATTCATTATACTGAAAACATATTCTGTTGTTGCCGAAAGTAATGAAACATATATGTCTGAAACCTGTTCTACTCCACCAGACTTTGTTACTCTTCTTTGTGTCATACCGTCAAATATCTGTGAAAGAAATTCCAAGATATCACCGATGTATCCTTTGTTTGCATCTTTGAACATACTGCTGAACTCATCTCTGACAATTATTCCAGAGTTATGTTCCTTTAATTCTGAAACCATACCTTCAATACTAAACCTAGATGATCGAAGTATGTCTGCGCCTTCAACTCTATTTTGAAATTCTTTCAAGATCGGATACACATAATACTTCATCACTGTTGTTTTGTTTCCAAGTCCTGATGGTCCTATATTTAAAAAGAAAAGATTGGAGTTAAGTTCTCCAATCTCAGTGTGGCAACATATGTGTGGTCCTATAATTGCATTTACAATTGAAATTGCACAAGCCTCAGCCCAGTCGTGGTTAGTCGGTATACTCTGAATGATGGAGTTCTTTATGTCTTCTATGATGTCCGTCATATGTCTGTCATCCTCTGTGGCGTGACCGTCCCCAAAAAGCATGGACTTTGACAGTCATTTGACCAACTTTTCATATCCTAACCCCATCAAAGTAGTTCTGTGTTATGAAGAACCATTTGTATCTTTCCTTTGTACTTGAGAACTCTGGTGTCTTTATATGATGTCTGTTCATCAAATGTGACATTAGATTCCAAGTATTGGGTTTACTGATTGGTTCGCAACACATTACACACTTTACCTTTTCAAATACAATAGGTTTATATTCCATTTAGTTTTCCTCCACCAAGATTCCAATTTTTTCCAGCAGTATGCCAGTACGGATCAAATTCATAAGACTCACATCTTAATTCAATCTTTGGTGTCCAGTATACTTTCTTTGCATTACAATATAAAAGAGTTGTGTTGATATATTCTTTTCTTGTTGCACTTGCACATGAAGCACACTTTGATTTCATAAACTCTTCATCAAAGTTTGTCATTTAGTATTCCTCTTTGTTTTGTATCCACAATCTTGACATTTGTTTTCTGTTACAGGATTAAAGCTTCCACACTTCGGGCATTCCCATTTACTAATTAATCCTGTGATATGATAATATAAACTATCTTTACTTTGTTTCATTCTTTCATCTTCTTCTTTAGTAGATATTTTATTTTTTGTACTTCATCTTCAATCCTTGTTATGCTTTGCTCTATCTCTTCAAGATCAAAATCATATGCCATCTTATTCATCATCCTCATCTGGTCCAACTAATAATGAACCCATTATCTTCTTAACAGATCTCTTTATCATATACTTCAGCAGAATAAGACCCAACGCTACTGTAGACAACACTCCACCAAAGAACCCTAATGCTACATCATAGATATTCATTGTGTGGTCATCCTCGTCCAGTCTTGGTTCAAGTTGTTGATGTAGTCTGGAGATATAGAGTACCTAGCTTTTTCATACTTTACGATACCTTTTTTCTTCAAAGTTTGCAGTACAAGCTGAATGGAGACCTCATGCAAAGAATATTTTGCAGAAAATTCCTTCAGCTTCATCCTCATTTCATGCCTACCCAGAGATCCTTGCTTCAAAACGACAAAGATTTCCTGAGCAGCATTCCTGCGCTTCTCACTCTTCAGAAAAATTTGTTTGTATATTTCAGACATTTTTTATCCCTGAGACTACTGTATCATGTCGCATATATAAGTCTTACCTTTATACACTCAAACCAAGTCCATAGTGATGGGCTTTTTACAGTCTTTTTGAATGGTTAGTGCTGCTGTAGCCCACTAGAATATGGTATCACTATGGTCTTTATAAAGTAGATATTAATACAGTCATTTTTTCAGTGTTTGTGAATCAAAAATAATATTCTGGACATTACATATCCACAAAACTCTGAAAACCAATCCCCACATACAACATAAGATGTAAACACAAAGAATTTGGTTGCTTTGCTATATTCTCTATCCTGAATGAACAGGAACAGGTGAGATAATGGCATGTTGGGTAAAATGAGAACGGCAAAACCATATGGAGATCTCACGCCATTACTCACCCACAAGTATATAGCATCACAGGTTTATAAAGTTTGTTGTTTTTTCTTTCTCCTGACAAATACAACCATGAACATCGATCCAAATACCATTCCCACTATAATTTTAAATGGAATTGTATGGATAAAGCTCACAACACCAGATATTAAATCAACAATGACAGAATATATGCTTGATGTTGTGAAAGAAGAACCCACATTAAATATTGCATTCAATAAAGTATTTAATGAAATTCCTTGCGTTTGAGAAGCCACAACATTAAACATACTCTGGATCAATGCAGACAATCCTGTACTGGATCCAAAGCTCAATAATATGATGCAAACTCTGTTAATAACCAGAACTGCAGCAAAGGCAACGGAGTCAGTCGTGGTTACTTGGAATATTGAACCAATCAAGTTTGTTAATGATAAAGATACAGTATCTGTGGAGATTAAGCTGAATGATGATTGTATTAATGCACTCAGGGATAATGATGAAGAATTTGTAAGATCCACTGTGTATGTTGTTGCAACTGATTCAGATGCAGTATCTACAGTGAGTGAATCTAAATAAACAAATCCATTGCAGAGATTATCTGATGCAGAAAAATCTCCTATCTGTACAGTATTTGGTCTTATACCTGCACCATCATATGAACTCCAATCTCCACCTTGTTTTACATTATTGATATAGTAGTGGATATTACCTGATGTATAGTTGTAGTATGCATCAAGTCTTACCCAAGTATCTGTTGATATAGTACACACTATTTCAAATGCAGCACCATTATAGTTTATCATAGACCATACTCCACCAGAATAGTTAGCACAGGCTTCCTCTGCTGTCTTACTTTGTATAGTATCATATAGTACAAGTAAAGCAAACTGTTTTACGGTTGTATATGAACTATCTATATAGAAATATATTTGGCTATGATGATCTGCTGCTGCTGATCTAGTATATGATCCAGATATGTATGCTAATGATGAAAGTCCAACAGAGTAAACCAGACCACTATACGAACCGTTACAAACCTGTGCACTTGATCTGTTTAACCAAGGAAGCCCAAGAAAATTGTTGTATGGTGTCCAATCTGTGTAGAAATCTTCAAAGTTTTCAGGGAAAGGAGATAATGTCTTTGCTGTTATAACAAAGCTTTGGCAATATAGATTATATCCACCGACACCACCAAATGTTAAATAAAATAATGTTACACTATTACATCCACTTGATGTATAGTATGTGGTTATTAGATGATAACTATATGTACTTGAATCAGTAAACATCAATGTAGGAGAACCCCACACTGAATATGAATAATAATATTGCATAGAAAAGAATTGTGCATAAAATGATGTTTGACTATTATATCCGAAGAAACAATATAGATCTCCTGTTAAACTATCTACACATAACACTGGAACAGAATAGTTTCCCGATGTAACATTTACTCCAGTTGTTAATGTTATTGCTGCTCCCCATGCTGTTGAAGATGTTTTGTTTGCTATTCTAATAGCTGCTGATACTGTAACATTTAACCAAGCTACATAAACTTTTGCACCATTTGCAACAACAGAAAAATCTACACTAGATGCAATTGATTCATTAGCAAATTGTGTTAATGTTCCAACTGTTCCAGTTGAATTAATGTTATATTCTCCAAGATATGCACTGTCAGAATTATATGTTATAAGACTAGCATTATTACTTGATGTAGATACTATTGCTGTATTATGTGCTACAGTTCCACCGACAAAAGGATATACTGGAAAATTTGTTGTTGTTGACCAAGTTCCATCAGTATTACTATTTCTAGTTACAAAGTTTCCATAAGCTGAACCAACAGTATCTCTGTATCCACATGATATCCAAACATTGTTTCCACTATAACATATTGTAGGATAAGTACCATATTCTTTATTATTAACAGTAATATTAAAAAGTTTTGCTACTACTTCTGTTGTCCATACTATTGTTCCATTCCCAAAGATTGCACCTTGTCTGAAGTATAGATCTGCACCAAGAGCACCACTACATTGTGCATAAGCAACATGTGTTCCATTAGTATCTACTGAAAACATATATCCTTGAGTTGTTGATACTGTAGTAGTTAATGTAGTTTTGTTGTACCAATCTATAGCATTAATACTCATCATATATGTTATTTTTCCAGAATATCCAGTTGCATTATCATAAAAGAATAACCAATGTATACTCTGTGCATAGAAACTTTTACGCTGTATTGTAAATGCAAGTGCAGAATTAGAAGTAGAAACTCCAGCAACTATTGGGTCAATACTAAATTTTCCTGTAGATATCTGGAATGATAAATTTTTTGAGACTTCATTGAAAACCGCTACAGGATAATCAGACCAATCATAACATAAATCTCCAATTTCATATCTATTTTCAACGTAGTTCGTGGTCGTGGTTAGTTTACTCTGAAATCCTATTTTAAATACAATATTGACTGTCGAAGTACCATTATATGTTATCTTTATCTTATTATCTGGTCTGAAATCATAGTAAGCATCCAAAGTTAATGCTGGAGAAATAAATTGAACTAATACTCCCCACTTTTGATCTGTAATGGTTAATTCATTAAATAAAGTAACTATATTCTGTCTAAATGATTCTCCAAAGTCTATTGTTCCATTTGTGAAGAATGTTATTGTTTTGTTTGTATAATTAACAGAACCTTTGCCAAACTCTTTTGTCTTTGTTATGTTCTGTGGTGCTGCTTGAACAATATTTATATTTACAATTAGAATATTAAAAAAAATGAAGGAAAGTATGAAGAGACTAAATAGTTGTTCCTTGGATTGTAACAATTAATGTATCTCCTTCTAATACGTTCTTCTGGTTTCCATCTCCCTGTTGTTCTGCTGCAATAAGTGTTGCTGAAGCTCCTGAGTCAATATAATAGCCATACATTCTTGTGCTGTTTGTTGCTGTGATTGTAAATGTTACTGTTGCATTCCAAGTTCCTAATCCTGTATATGTCATTGTTGCTGCTGCTCTGGTTAATCCACTTGTAGTTATTTCAGAAGGAAGTGCTGTCCATGTTGCATCAAAAGCTGCAGTGCTATTCGAACATCCTATATATGTTGCATTATATGCCCATGTTGCATTATTAAATCCAGTTATTTTGTTTGCTGTCCAGTTCTTTCCATAGTTTGTATTACTCATTGCATGATAAGATGAACTGAGTAACACACCATTTCTATAATGATCTGCTGTAAGATGTAGTTCTAACCCAGATCCATATCTCATACTATCTTTGTTTATTTGTATTTGTGCCATCATAGTAGCTACTAATAGAACTAATATTGTTATAGATGCTGCCAATCCAATCATTAGATGTTTGTCTTTAATCATATCAGTCACCTCTATTTAAGTTTCTTTACTATTTTTTTCTTTGATTTCTTTTTAGTTGCCATTATATATCACCAACTTTACCTTTTTTTACTTTTCTTTATTACTATGTTGTAACTATCATCTACATAAAAGTAGATGTCTTTCACGTTCAACTTTCCTGAGTGGTTATGTCTTGCCATTTTTCATCATCCTCTTCATTTATATTTTCATTTGAAACATGAACTCTGGCACTTATTGGTTTAGGTTCAGGATTTTTTTCAAGTTCCATTTGAGCTTTTGCATATAGTGCTGCTTCCAGTTCCTTGAAGTTCTGTGTATTATACTTGTTTCTATAAGGTTCATACCATTCATAGAACTTTGTTGGAAGTATTGCACTAAATTCATCATTGATGAATGGTTTTACTCCACTCTTCTTCATGTCAGGAGCAAGCCACTGATAATATCCTCGTGCTGTTCTTGGTTTATTTGGATTACCATTCATCTTATAGATACGTATACTTGCACATGAAGGAAGACCTCTAATCTTTTTGATAACATATGTTGGTAATGGTGTTGTTAGTATTACTCCAGCATACAACGTTCCTATCAAATTAAATGCTTCACATATTCTTTTTAGTATTGGATCTTCCCACTTCATGGCTGATAGATGAACACCAGCATCATCCCACAGAAGAGCAGGTTGCTTTCCATATTTTCTTGGGATGTCTAATGCAGGAATCAATTCCTCTGGAGCATAGACAACAAATTTCTTTAGTACTTCTGGATCCCACGTTCCATATAATGCAGCCAAAGTTTTCATTCCGTAAGAAGTCTTTCCATATCTCAATGGTCCGTATACATTATAGAAAAGACAATCATCTTCTACCCAAGCTTTCTTGATAAGGCTTGCCATAGTTGGAATATAGTTTGGTGTTGGATAAGACATATCATCAGCTATTTTTCTTACTTTTTCATTAAATATTCCTCTCTCAGCGATAAGAGAAGAACGAACTTCAGAAAGTTTATCTAATATTGTTTCAAGACTCTGACTCACTACTAACACCCTGTTCTGCACTTCTGTACATCATTTCAGTTTTTGGGATAGCTTTTTGTTCTAATACTTGGACTCCTTCTTCTCTTCCTTTTCGTTTGATAGAAACATTCAAAGCTTCTAGATTATTTTTAATATTTCCTGCAACATCTGAACCAAGTTCCTCAAGTATCTGATAATAATGTAGCAGTTCATACATCTCTGTAGTTGGAACATCTGTCCTGATATCCAAGTTTTCTAATTGTTTAATGTCATGTACTCCAAATAGAAAATCTGTTACCTTGAACATAGTTCCTTTATCTTGTTGCTGTTGATGATAACTCATCTTTTGATCCTCCTATTTTTTATAAAACATCTTAATCCACAGTAATCTCTGGCTCTATAAGCCTTGAATGTTTTACCACATTCTGCACATATCATTTCTTTTTCTTGCATTATATCACCTATATTTTTAAGTTTCTAAACCATCCCTGTTGATATCCAAAGAAAGCAACTACTCCAACTATTACTATTATTGCAACCATTAACATTGTTTTTGCATTAAGTGGTAGATTAAATCCTTCTTTAAATAAAGATGCAATACCTTTTGTAGTAACCTTTGCATTAATTGCAATAAAAACTATCTTGCTGTTTATTTTTGGTTCAATGGTATCAATTATTTTTGGTTCCATATTATCTTTTTCAAAGAAAATCATAAACTTTTTATTTATTTTTCTAATACGCAGTAAACTTAGAAACTTTTCTTTTATTGTTAATTCTGTTTTATAAAGTGAATCTTTTCTGATATAATATGTAGTTCTATCAATTTCAATAGTATATTCTTGTTTACTATCAAAGAAGTCTATATAATGTTGATTAACTTTATCAGACATTATTATTACTTCTAGTTTATCTTTTTCATTTTTAAGCCTACCTCTCCAAACATCTGTTCCAGTTGAGAAGAATGTTTTTACATCTTCAAGTGTTGGGACTTTTTTGAAACTCATTTAAATCCTCCATGAGTATATGTATACAAAAGATATATTCCAAGACATGCAAGTGTAATCCACATGACTATTTTCTCTGAGTTTAAATCTTTAAACCAATTAAATATACTACTACCACGATCAACATGGGCAACACTCTCAAGAGCATTCTTCAATATGACTTCATCAAACATCTTTGTGTCTTCTTTTATAACAGAATTTATTGGAAGTGGAGAGTTCTCTGTAAATATGAGTTCAGCATTTGGATTAATGCCACCACTCTTCATAGAAAGTCTTACACAAGAACTATCTAATCTATAACTTCCTTCATTCCAAGTCCAAAACTTATATCTGTTGTTTGCTTCTTTTACTATAACTTTCTTCTCTTTCGTGATAAGATATATTTTCATTTTTTAAGAACCTCTTTTTGAAGTCATCTGGAATAATGAATGATATATAAGATAGAAGGATCCAAATATAAAGATTAAACCTAACCATACGTAAAGATCTGTTATCGTTAGAAACCCCAGAAAGATACCTATAATACCTGCAAGACCAACAAAGAAATGTTCTTTAAATCCAAATCCAAGGATTAAAATTATGAACCACAGAATAAGAACAAACCATATTTCTTCTAACATTATTATATCTGTACTCCTATCTGTTCTCTTTTATTTAGTCCTCCAACTATACCTATTATTGCAAACAATGCCAATATAGCAAGTACAGCAAACGAAACAAATCCTACCATTTCATTTACCATTGCATTATTAGAAATAGAGATAGCAATAACATAACCTATAACAATTAGGAACAAACAAACAATAACTTCTTTTATTTTATTGCTTAAATTCATTTTATCACCTTGTCACCATAGTAGCACCATATTATAACGTATAGAAAACAAATGTTCTTTTATAGTATCAAAAACAAAGTAAGCAATAACAAGCAAAACTAAAGCTATAATTGCAGTTGCTATCTTAACACTTAATGAACCACCTGTTTTACTAAGAATACCTATTAATAATGACATTATTACTGCTATTACCAATATTGCTACTAAAAAAGCATTTTCTTGAACCATCCACCAAGGTTCTACAATTGTAATTCCATGAACTGGAAGATTATCTACTCTACTATAATATGAACTAGAAGTTCCATTGTATTCAACATTTTTAAACATTGTTTTCAAGAAATTATATCTATTTGCTATAGCAGGATGACCAATAGTCATGTTACGAAATGTATCACCATATAAAACATAATAAGTAAAACAGTCAGCAAAATCTTCATAAGTATTAGTTGTTGCATATTCTGTAATAGTATTATGAGCATCAAAAATACTATTAATTTGAGCAGCATAACTTTCCCATCCTGCAACTGGAGTCCAATAATATTCTCCTCTATTTGTTCCAACGCAATCAATTATATGAGCTACTTCATGAATAGTTAAGTGAATCCAATTAATAGATATTTGCATATAGGCTCCTGCTGTAGCATATGTAAATCCTGATTTTAATATAATATTTGGCACATAACCTTGTGGCATATCACTAGCATAACCTCTATCATGAAAATTACAGAAATATAATGTTTTTTGTTCAATTTTATTTGACCAAGTATTAAATTGTGGTTCTAATCCTTTTACAACTTCATCTGTTAATGTTTTTAATGCAACCATAGATTCATTATAGTCTTTTAAAGTAGCTGGATTAATAATTTTTGCTGGATCTAATCCATTGTTAAATAAAATATCTTCTACTCCTTGTGTTGTTCCAACAATTATTATCTGATGAGCATTAGCCCAATCATCAGCATTTACTAAAGGTGTTTGCATTGAAATCATTGAAACAAACAAACTTATCAGTATTATTATTGGAACAATCTTAAATATTTTTTTACTATTTATTTTTGTTTTCATATTTTATCACCCTATAATCAATTTTGCTATTCCAAATGCCAATAATATCCACCAAATACCTGCAAGGATTGCTGCTATATATATTGGAGCACCAATTGTATAGAAACCACTTAACACATTTACAACAGCACCAGTGAATATATTTAAGTCAAATGTATTAAAGTTTGTAATATTTGAACCAATAGTAACAGTAACCGTAAGATTTCCTATACTATCAATCATGAGATCAGCAGGATCTGCACTTGGAAAAACATATCCAGTAGTATTTAGGCATGGCATTATTATAACATCAGCAGCAAAGTTAGTTCCAATATCTATCCTAAATCTGCTTGCGTTTAGTTCTAATTCAAATTCAGAAATAGCTAGATCTTGATCTAATACATAATTGGTGTCTGCTCTTGTATCATTATCCCAATAGAACCAAGGCTCATTTACTCTCCAATAAGTTATACCATAGAATTGTACATCTCTTTCAACAAGAAATCCATGAGGAAATCCACCACCAGCAGGAGTCCAACTTGCTGCTTTCAAAGGAATAAATGGAGTATAGTCAGTCCATCCACTATTATATGTTATATTATGAGTTTCAATTGTTGTATAAGTATTAAGCATACCAACTGGTAATATTGTTGTATATTGTGTTGGAATTCCAATAGTTCCAGAAGCAGCCCAAGTTGAAAATAATCCACCAAGCATAGTATAGATTATCAATGTTGTCCATACAAATATTGTGAATGATGATATTCTTGCCATTATTCTCCACCTGCTGTTTTACTTATTGCATATCCTGATGTTATTGATATAGCAAGTACCATTATCATACCATACCATAGTGGAATCCATTCAAAAGGATATGTAAATAATACTATTTGTATTACTAATGATACTGTTATCCATGTCTTACTATTGGAAACAGATCCTCTTGTAACTATGTAAATTGATAATATGATTGATGAGATCAGAGTAAACGCCACGACTGTACCAGCCGTACCTTCATCTACATGAAGAAGCACAGCAAAGTTATGAATAAGTTCTTCCCAATACATATTATCATATCCATGTTTCATATACCATGTAGCTGAAGAACATTAATAGTGCTAAAGCTACAGTAAATAATATTATTCCAAAAAGAATTCCATATTTTGATTTTTTCTTTGCACTAATAGCAATTGTTGGAATACTTATAAACATAGTAAATAAACCAAATACTCCAAATGAATTTGAAATATCATTAGTTGTATAAGTATTATTATCAAACCATTCTTCCACAAATTTAAAGCTCATTGTTGTCAGATGTGCCCATCCCTGATATCCCCAAGCTTCAGCAAGATTCCATCCTGCATATACAGTTATATGATTAAGCCCAGTATTATTCATTCCACCTGTTGTGCTGTTTACCCAGAAGCAATATTCAACCACATTATTAGCAAAAGTATTAAGTGGTAATGTTCTATCAACCCATGATTCAAGTGGTTCAATCCATAATCCAAATCCATTATCAACCATATCTATGACTACAGTTTCATTTACCCAAGCACCTGTAAGATTACATCCAAATATTGCATCTTTTAATCCTACTGTATCATTCCACCATGAATAGAATGTATAAGGTTTATATGATTGCCCACCACCAGCATATTGACCAACAGTAAAGTCATCAACAGCAAATGGTCTTGCACTGAATACAGCTCTATAAAATGTAATCCTTTCTATATAGATAGGAGTTGAAAAACTATATGTTTTTAAACGCCAAGTATCATCTGTAAGGTTTCCTATTTGAGATGATACACCACTTCCATTAAATGGATTTCCATAGTAATATTGAAACCAATCATTGTTAAACCCATATCTTACATAGAAACTTATCTCATATACATATGCTTTTATTTCCTTAGAGATTGTTATAGTAGATGCATTGTCAACATAGTTTGCTATCATACCATAAGTTCCTGTTTTTACATAACTTGCATTATCATCAACAATATATCCACCTTTCCAAAATGTTGTTTCATTTAACCATCCTGTTGGTGTTTTACCATCTGGTCCATCTTCAAATCCTCCATTTTCAATTGTAGGATCAAGTAAAGTCCTAGCAGGATCATATTGTGGATATGTAGCAGGAATATAAGTAATATATAATTTATAGTTGATAACACTATCAGATTCTTTCCAATTTGCTAGACCTAAATTAGAATGATCTATATCTGTCTTTGTTCTGTACATTATTACAGCATAATTATTTGTGCCATAAACATTATCAGAACCGTTTGTAACAATATCTTGTAGATATTCTATACCATCAGAATTAAAATCTAGATCTGCTGTATAATAAACTTTACCACTGCGTATAGTTACTTCTCCAAGATTTCCTGTCCAATTAGCTTTATCATAATCACCCAATGTTGTTTGTGGAGCAATTGTTATGTTAACTGGTTTTTGTGCTACAAGTGTAAATAATTGATTAAAAGTATTATCTGTGCCACTATTATATATTTGTACAGTAGCAGATACTATTGTTGCATCTGTTGGTATTACACTTAAGTCATACCATTCATAATATCTTGTAATTAAAATGTATGGAGTAGTATGATTACTAACACATGTATATAAAGCACTATTTGTTGTATTTGCTGATGTAGCTGCCCAAGTATTATCATATGCTGTTTGAGTACCACTTGATATTTGTGCATATGGATGATAATTGTGATTATTTAATATTGATTCATAATCTTCAGGAGGAGAAATAGTTTCATAAGTTATCTCAAGTTGAGCCGAGACTACATTAGAAAATTCTTTTGTATAGAATTCATTGGAAAATAAAACATTTGTAGATATCAAACATAAACTCATATTTCTATAGTGAATAAAAGAATATGAACAAGCATCAGTAACATCAAAATATATCCAAGAATCAAAAGCAGTATCAGGACTAATATCCTGTAATGTTCCAAGTGATGGTTTATTAGCCCAAGTTATTGTAGATTCTGACCAACCTGATGTAGTATTATAACAATATATTTCCCAAATAGCATTATCAGAATGTACTGAAAATGTTGCATTTGTTATTTCAGATCCAGTTGGCATAGAATCTGTAAGGTTCCAGAGTACAAATGACCACTCATCATTACCAGTACCACTACTATTAATAACATCCATAGACAAAGCTCCTCCATAATTAGCTGCTGTATTCCACTCAGCAACATGGGTATCAGCAACATTTCCCAAATTATCACTATTTAATATTATTGTAGTTGAAGCATTAACATATTTAATTTGTATTGCTGAGAAGATACCTAAGAATATTATTGAGATTATTAGTATCGTTATTGATTTTGTTATCTTCATTCATATACCTCTAGTAGTAAGCATAGAAGTTTATATCACAATCATATATTACACCAGCTACAGGATACCCAACATCATTCCATGTATTGTATCCAGTTAATCTCCAGTATGTTGAATTATAATCTACAGTATTGCTCCAAGTCCAATCAGTTGTATCTGTGTATGTTCCATCTGTGATAGTTGTATTTACATATGAATTAGTTTCTGCTTCTGCTGTAGTTGAAGCAAGTGTCTTGTTAAGATATACCACCAAGAATAATGTCATGTTGTAACCGTCATGGACGGTCCACCATCCTAATGGTGCAGTATATTTATGATATGATGTAACACCAGCAGGAAAGCTACTATTTTCATTTAATCCATTATAACTGTATCCATCTTCAAACATTTCATATGCAGTGCCATTCCACTGGTGACAATAGAAAGCACAGATTCTATTTCCTAATGCATCTGGCTTACTAAATGCTGATGCAAATACAAAATTAATTCTTGTTTGTGGGTTACTCGTGAATAGTGTTGCCACTAATAATATCGTTATTGGTATTGCAAACCATTTATTGTTCATTTCTTTCACCGTTATTAATTTTAAATAAATAAAGGGGGGATGTTGTTGTGGTTATGTTTTACTCCTTTTTCATACTTTTGACTGTACAGATTACGATTGCAAAGAATGTGACTATGCCTACAAGAGAAATCATTGCATCCAAATAACTTGGTACACCATATGAAATATCTATTCCACTTATGTACGTAAAGCTTCCATCTGTAGCAGTATCATGAAGTAGATCAACAGTTAGATTTTCTCCATCACTATTAGTGAGCCAATCGATCTTTAGATAATATGGTCCACATTCTTCCATTGCTGTTTGATTGATATCAAATTCTGCTACTTGAACAGTTGCAGTGTACGTTGCATTAGCAGCAGTTATAGGATCAGATTCTGCACTTTCTGTAAATAATGTTTCAACTAGTTCTTCATCAGCATCAACAATGGTTCCATTGACAAAGAATGTAGTGTGTTCTGTACTATTTGTAACACCATAGTAATGGAATGTCCAAGTTGCATTATTAATAGATCTTACTCCAGTTGGTAAAGCACAAACAGAGCTATTGCCCATATATATAGTTCCAACAGCAGTAGTCTCAAGTTCAAGATAAGTTCCATTATCAAGTCTATTGTTCCATGTTACTAGAGAAAAGTATGTATTGTCTATAGTAGTAGGAGAGATTGATGAATAAAGGCTGAGTTCAGTATCAAGCTCTATTGAACCTACTATAACAAATCCAATAGTTATCAGCAAAATTGAAAGTACTATTGCAAATATTGTAGCACTTAGTTTAGCCATAGTAATCACCTGTTAGGCATGGCAAGATAGCAAGGTTAATCCTTGCTACCGTGTTTCATTGCACCTGTGATCACGTAGATGACAATTGCAAAGAAGATTATGATGAATACTATTCCAAGCCCTAGTGTAGTAAAGTATGATGGAAGTTCTATTTCCATTGAATCTGCTACAGTGGTCATGAAATAACTTGTTATGACATAACCGATTACTGTAAAGAGCAATGCATATACAACTTCCATTATGATTGAAGTTATTTTTGCCATATTAAGCCCTCCTTTTTAGTATATTTATTGGTGTCATTTAATCGCCTTCCATGCAAGCAGCAATGCAAAAAATAATTCAGATACAGCTAGAAGCAATGGAACATTACTAACCACAAATTTTGTGGTTACATCTATGTCTTCACTTGCTTCAATGGTGTCAACATATGCACTGCCATAGATTATAGTTGGTAACATTAATACAATTAAAAGTACAACCCCAACTATCTCAATTGTCTTGCCAGAGTTTGATATTTACAGACACCACCTAGTACTATACAGTCATCCTATATAAGTCTTTCTGCGTATATGTACGTTTCCAGACATATGTACGTTTTTGGATATGTCCCATGCAGGACATATATATAATAAAAGGAAATAGTAGTAGTACATAGATTAAATTTTTTGTTGAACTATTTTAGTGTCATAATCCTAGTAAACTTTGAGAAAAATAGTAGTGTTATGGAACTGGAATAAGGATCATTCCTTCATCCTTCTCCTTCATCCTTCTATTACCTACACCTACCTACCTACCACCTACAATAGTCTGTATCGCATACTATAAGATACACCTACCTACCTACCAACTCTTTATATCTAAAAAAAAAAAATAGATATAATTAGTCGGTAGGTCGGTAGGTGGAAACTTTATATTTTCCATCGAAGGAATCAAAGTCCTCAGTTCAACTTTAAATTTAATGTAGTCTATGTAGTCTATGTAGCTCTTTTCTAATTCTTGCTAACTATTAAAATAGTTATATATAATAGGAAGTAGGTACAATAGACTACATTGACTACATTTAATTCCAAGTGTCACTTAAACATATCCTGTGCATCTTTGTCTGTGGTAGGTGTGGAATGGCTCTCTTGTCGTTGACTATCTTCTTCAATCATTTCTTCTGTGTCTGCTTCGTTTACAGAGTTGTAATAGATTTCAGAAAACTTTTCATCTTTAGTATCAACATCAATTCCATACCAGACATCAATGACTGAAGTTCCATATGCTTTCCTAGTCTTTTGTATCCAATTATATTTGTCAGGATGGTATTTGATTAGTGATAGCAAGTCTCTTGAAAACTTCTTTTGTGTTATTCTTTGATGCATGAATGCTGATCCAGTTATTTCAAGATACGCTTTGAATGCCAAGTACAAGTCTCGTCTAGTCATTATATTATCTTCCTTCTCTATCATAATCTTGTCAACGAACAATGGTACAGCATCACTAATTGATAGAAATCTTTCACGTTTTTCTTCAATGGTTATATTATCTGCAGTAAATGCTTGTTCTTTCAGTAATCTCTGTGCTCCAGTAATTGCAAGATTCAGGAATCCACTAAACTCTTCTGGTGTACAAAGGTCTTGAAGCATATGTGAATTTTCATTATTCTTTTGTCTAGAAAATTCATTCTTAAAATGTATGATTATCCATCTTCGAAAGAATGCACTACTATCATCATCACTTTTGAATTGTGGTAATATGTTGGCTGAGAACAAAAACTTTGCTCTATTAACAAAAGTAACTCTATTTCTGAATTTGAAATCTGCAGTAATCCAATCTCCACCTGTAAGCAATTTGAACATTCCTGTAAACATTATTGCTCTCCTATCAAGTTCTGGATAAATATTTGCTACTTTACCATAAAGTTCTCCTCTTGCAAATGGTGCTTCTTCAAGTTCATATAAAGATAATGCAGTACAATTTATAGTTCCTAACCATGCTTTCACAAATTTTAGATATGTTGTCTTCCCATTCTTCCCATCACCAATTAGAACAATTGCCCCATGTGGATAATAATCTGGTATCAGACACCATCCTGCTGCTTCAATTAATTGTTTATATGTGTCTTCATTTGGATAAGAAATTTCTTGCAAGAACTTCTTAGTCTTTTGGCAATCTACATTTGGATCATACTTTACTGGTAACTTTGATACAAAAAATTCATCTGGAGTAAATGGTTTTAGTTCT
>Ga0315287_10002697_pt1 | contig 16931 bp, 15 predicted proteins | sample YL17G11_0_MG_FD_205037 | JGI IMG/M metagenome (GOLD analysis project Ga0315287, IMG submission 205037) | Sediment microbial communities from Yellowstone Lake, YNP, Wyoming, USA - YL17G11_0 | ecosystem: Environmental > Aquatic > Freshwater > Lake > Sediment | place: USA: Wyoming | collected...
GCATCGTAGCAGCGCACTGCGATAAGCTGATGGTATGTCGTGGATCATCTACCAGGTCGATGCGTTCGCCGACCGGCCGTTTTCGGGGAATCCGGCGGGTGTTTGCATCCTCGAACGCGCGGCGCCCGAAAAGTGGATGCAGGTCGTCGCCGCCGAGATGAACGTCGCGGAAACGGCCTTCCTGGTGCGCCGCGACGACGGTTCCTACGACCTTCGTTGGTTCACGCCGACCGTCGAGGTCGATCTCTGCGGCCACGCCACCCTCGCGTCGGCGCACGTCTTGTGGGACGAACGCATCTTGCCCGTCGCCGAGCGCGCGCGTTTCCACACGAAAAGCGGCGAGCTTACCGCGTGGCGCGAGGGCGACACGATCCGGATGGATTTTCCCAGCGAGCCAGTGACGTCGAGCGCCGCGCCTGCTGCCCTGACGGAAGCCCTCAGCGTGCCGTTCTCCTTCGCCGGAAGAAACAGGATGGACTGGCTGGTCGAGGTCGCGGACGAAGCAGCCGTGAAGGCCGTCCGCCCCGAGCTGCGCGCGCTCGTCACGCTGGGCGTGCGCGGCGTCATTGTGACGGCATGCTCGGCCGCCCCAGGGCGGGACTTCGTCTCGCGCTTTTTCGCCCCAGGGGCCGGGGTGGACGAGGACTCGGTGACGGGATCGGCCCACTGCGCCCTTGCCCCCTACTGGGCGGAGAAGCTCGGGAAGGACGCGCTCACCGGGTACCAAGCCTCGGTGCGAGGCGGCACGGTCTGGTGCACGCTCAAGGGCGACCGCGTCGTCCTGGGGGGCCGCGCCATCACGATTCTCCGCGCCAAGCTGCTCTGACCTCAAGGGCGGGCGAGCATCTTCACCAGCGCGAGCGACAGCTGCGGCACGTAGGTGATCAGCAGTACGCCGCCGCCGAGGATGGCGAGGAACGGCAAAACGTGCCGGTAAAGTGACGTCATCGGCTTTCCGAAGCGAGACGACGAGAGGAAGAGGTTCAAGCCAACAGGCGGAAAGAGGAACCCCAGCTCCAGGTTCGCGAGGAAGATCACGCCGAGGTGGATCGGATTGATGCCGTAGGCCACGCCGAGCGGGACGATGAGCGGCGTGAGGATGATGATCGCCGAGAAGACCTCAAGCACGCTCCCGAGCACCAGCAAAACGCCGTTGAGGACCAGGAGGAACAGGAGCGGCGAGTGAATGTGCGCCTGCACCGACGCGAGCAGGCGGTCCGGGATCTGCGCCTCGATCAAGTAGCCCGTCATGCCCAGCGCGCAACTGAGCAAGATCAGCACCGCGCCGATCATCGCGGACCCGCGCAAGAGCGCGCGCGGGAGGCCGTGCCCGATGGTCAGGTCGCGGTGAATGAAGCAAACGATCACGATCGTGTAGATCGCCGCAAAGGCCGCCGTCTCGAGGAGCGACGCCACCCCCGTCGTGAAGAGCACGATCATGGCCAGAGGGATCGAAAGCTCCCACTTCGCGTCCCAGGTCGCCGCAATCGCCTCGCGCGGCGAGAATGCCTGCCGCGAAGCGTTCACACGCCGCCCGACGGTGATGCCGTAAAGGGCAACGATGACGACGAGAACGAGTCCCGGAACGAGCCCGGCGAGGAACAACTGGTCGGCGGGCACCTTGGAGACGACGCTGTAGAGGATCACGGGAAGGCTCGGCGGGAAGAGGAGCCCGAGGCTTCCCGCCGCGGTGACGAGGCCGAGTGAGAACCCCTCCGGGTAGCCGTCCTCGCGCAGGATTGGGTAGACGAGGCCGCCCAGGGCGATGATCGTCACCCCCGAGCCGCCCGTGAAGGCCGTGAAGACGGCGCAGACGGCCGCGACCAGCACCGCAACTCCACCCGGCATCCACCCCAAGAGCGCCCGGAAAAAGCGGACGAGACGGTGCGCCGCTTGCGACTCGGCCAGCACGTAGCCACACGCGGTCAAGAGCGGGATCGCGGGGAGCGTGGGGGAGGCGATGAGCCGATAGATCTCCGCGGTAACGGCCGAGACGGGGGTCCCGTCGCGGAAGAAGAACAACGCGGCCAGTCCCCCCATCGCGATGAAGACAGGTGAGCCGACGAGCGTGGCCGCGAGCAGCGCCGCCGCAAGAGGCCAGACGGCGTGGCGCGACGCCTCAGGGGCTAGACCGAGGGCGAAGACGCCGAACGCCACCGCCACCGCGAGCGCGCGACCGCGCCAGGAACGCCAAGACTTCGTGAAGTACAGGACCGCCATGACGCCGAGGGAGAACGGCATCACCGCCTCGCCAAGCCACTCCGGTACGCCGAACGGCAGACGCCTGCCCAGCATGCGGTCGGCCAGCACCACGTGCACGGCCGCATACGCGAGCACGGCGGATACGGTTGCGGCGGTGGTGTTGGCGAGGAAGTCGCCGGCGCGCCTCAGTCGCCCATCGCCCAGCAGCACGGCGGTGGACAGCTGGAGGTGTTCGTCGGACGCCGTCGCCGCGAGCCCCCCGAGGAAGGTGAGGAAGAAGGTCAGCAGTTGGACGTAGGTGGCCGAACTCGGTACGTGAAACCGCCCGAGCGGCCGGGAGACGAGTTCGATCATCGGAAGGAGCGCCAGAAGGAGAAACGCCGCTATGAGCAACCCTTCCCAGACCCTCCGCGCGTGGGCCCCGAACTTCAATGCGCGCCGATCCCCGGAGCGGGCTTTTTTTGCTGACGGTATTCGCCGGAGTACCTGATCACCGCGTCGAACGCTTCCGCCGGCATGTACTTGCCGCGCACGAGCGGGAAGACGCTCTCCAGCAGCTTGTGCCAAGACGCAAGCTCGGTCGGGCCCGGCGTCACGACGGTGAGTCCACGTTTCTTCATCGCCTCGACGCTTTCAGCCTCGTCGGCGCGCGTCTGCTTGCTCAGCGCGCGCCCGGTCTCGCGGGTCACCGCCAGGATCGCGGGACGCACCTCGGCCGGGATCTTCTCCCAGGCCTTCTTGTCGATCACGACCGCCCCGAGGAGGAGAGCCCAGTTGACGTCGGTCATGTTCTTCGCGTGGTTGTACCACTGCATGACGGCCGCCACTTGCGGCGTCGTGCAGACCGCGTTGACCAGGCCGGTCTGGAGCGCGGTCGAGATCTCGGTGGCCGGAAGCGGGATCGCGTTGAAGCCGGCCCCCTTCCAGAGCTCCGTGTATTTGTCGTCGCCGGCCCAGGTGAACAGCTTGGCCGATTTCAGCTCGTCGGGAGTCCGCGCGGGGGTCTTCGTGAAGAAGTGCGCCCATCCACCGTCGACCCAGGCCAGCACGACGAACCCTTTGGCGTCGAATTGCGCCTCGAGGGAGGGGGTCATCTTGGCCGCGACCCAGTCGGCCTCGTCGTAGTCCTCGTAGAGCATCGGTATCTGCAACGCCAGCACCGAGCGATCGAGCTCGGCGAGGCCGGTGGTCGCAAGCAGTCCCGCGTTGAGCGTGCCGAGGCGCATCTTGCGAACGACGTCGGCATCGTCCCCGGCCACGCCGCCGGCGTAGAGTTTGAGGACGACCTTGCCGCCGGAGACCTGTTGCCACTTCTGCCCCATCTCCTGGAGCGACCGGTTCCAACTGGAACCGGCGGGAACGAGCGTCGCCATCTTGATCACGACTGGATCGGCCGCGGACGAGGCGGACACGGCCAAAAACGAGGCCACGACCGCAAAAAGGGAGAAACGTCGAGTGAGGCGCACGGTCGCAATCTCCAGGTGGGCTCAGGCCACCTCTCTCTATTCTGCTATTCCACGAACAGGTCGTCGATCCGCGCAAGCAGCCACCGGGCGCGCCGCTGCGCGACGATGTTCGCCAGGCGGTACTCCGGTGCGGAATCAGGGTTCACGGCCAGTGCGGCGTCGAGCAGGTCGGTGAACTCCTTTCGGTCCTGATCGCCGACCGAAACGGTCTCGGCGAACGCGAGGTACGGGGCCGCCCGCCGTCCCTTCGCCAACTCGAGGGACTTTGCCAACTCCTCGCGCGCCCGCTCGATCGACCCTCCGGCGGCACCTGCCCGCCCGCCTTCGTACGAGATGTAGTAGTCGTGGATCACGCCGTCACCGTAGCTTGGGTCGAGCTCCAACGCCCGGTGCATCAGTTTCTCCGCCTGCGGGAGGTTCACCGCCAGGGTGGCGTTGGTCTTGTCGAGCGAGATCTCGAGGCTCCACGCCGCACTGGTCCAGTACAGCATGGGAACGTCGTCCTTCTTCATACCTGCGAGCGCGACGCGTGCGTCGTCACCGAGTGCTTGGCGAAATCCGGGATGGTCGACTTCGAGCCCACGCATCCCATACTCGAACGCGCGCCGGTAAAGGCGCATGGCACGATCGCGCAGATGCGTCGCGCGCGCCAGATCGGCCCCCTCGACGTAGTCGGCCTCCATGGCGAGGTAGACGTAGGCGTACTGCGTGAAGCCGGAGGCCGCCGACACGAGGAGCCCCTTGTGTTGCGGAGTGGTTTCGAGGAGTCCCTCGATCGTCTTGAGGGCGAAAGGCAGTGCGTCACCGACCAATTCGGGGTCGTCGTCGCTCGCGTAGGTGGTACCCCCGCTGGCCAGAGCGTCCCCGACTTTTCCGGCCGCCCACTTACGGACCGAACAGGCCTGCATCCCCGCGGTGAGAACCGCCAGCAACAGCAGGCCGATGGCTCGATGTCGCATCAAGGTCGACACGGATCTTCTCTCGAGGCGTTGCCGGTCTAATTCGCCGCGGGCTTCTTCGGGATCGTGATGTCCACGTTCGTCACCTTGCCGAGCGTGTCGAGAGGCTTCGGGAAGTCCGCCGCCCGCCCCACCACGAGAATCGACAGGTCGTCCACGTGGATGTACTTCTTGGCGACGCGCACCACGTCGTCCTTGGTGACCTTCTCGATATTGGAGCGGTACATCTCGAGGTAGTTCACCGGCAGGCCGTGGTAGGCGTAGGTCATCTGCTGCGCGAGGATGCCGGCGCGCGAGTCGTAGTTGAAGATGAACGAGTTGAGGAACGACTCCTTCGCGAGGCCCATCTCGTCGTCGGTCGGGGGGTTGGTGATGATCCCGTTGACCTCGTCCTTGAGCGCCGCGATCGCGTCGAACAGCGACGCGGATTTCGTTTGCATTCCCAGGCGCATGAGGCCGGGACGATCGAACGCCGCCCCGAGCCCGCCGCTGACGCTGTACGCCAGGCCCTTCTTGGTGCGGATCGAGTTGACCAGACGGCCCGAGAATCCACCGCCCAATACCTCGTTCATGACCTGCGCGGCGAAGTAGTCGGGGTTTGTTTGCTCGATGCCGAGCTCGGCCATCGCGATGTTGGCCTGTGTGACGTCGGCCTTCTCGATGAAGAACACGCCGGGGTTCGGCGTCGTGCGATAGGGGATCTTGCCGACGGTCACGGCCGGACCCTTTGGCCACGACGCGAACGTCTGCTCGATCGTCTTGCGCATGGTCTTGGAATCGAAGTCTCCGCTGACGCCCAGCATGATGTTGTTCGGAACGAAGTAGGTCTTGTGCCAGGCCGCGAGATCCTCGCGCGTGATCGCGGCGATGGTTGCGTACTGCTCGAGGCCGACGAGCGGCGAATCGGGCCCGTAGACCAGCCGCCCGATCTCGCGTCCCGTGATGCCGCCGACGTTGTCGTTTCTCCGGGCGATCGAAGCGCTGGCCTGGACCTTCGCCAGCTCCAGCTTGTCCTGCGCGAACGCCGGGTTACGCAACACGTCCAGGAAGACCTTGAACACGTCGTCGAAGTCCTGCTTGAGGCAGTTCATCGAGGCCCCGCCCGCATCCCCGCCGATCCCCGTCTCGACGATCGCAGCGCGAGCCTCGAGGAAATCGTCGAGTTGATCGCCGGTCATCGACGTCGTTCCGCCGGTCCGTTGCACGACGCCGGTCAGGCGGGCGAGACCGACCTTGTCCCGAGGCTCCCAGAACGAGCCCGTCCGCACCAAGGCGCGCACCGAGACGACGGGGATCTCCCGGTCTTCCATGAGAAAAACCCGCATCCCGTTCTTGAGCGTGAAGGTCTCCGGCTGCGCCACCTTGAAATCGGGGAGCGGCGTCTTCTTGATCTCGGTGTAGCTCTTGACCTGGGCGGCCACCGGAAGGGCGAGAAGCGTTGCCGTGAGGCAGGCAATCGTCAGGCGGGTCGCGAAGCGTTGGGTCATGGCGGTGTCTCCTCTCACTTCGCGGCCTTGGCGGCATCCGCGTTCTCGATCATCCCGACGGTCCGGTTCGTCGGCACGAACGTCGCATTCGCGACGCGCATGACGTCGTCCTTCGTTACTTTGTCCAGCCGTTCGACGGTCCGGAAGATCTCGCGCCAGTCGCCGTAGCGCGCCTGGGAATACGCGAGCTGGGTCGCGATCCCCGAGTTGTCGTCAAGGCTCCGGATCAGATCGGCCTTCGCCCGCGTCTTGACCATCTTCAGCTCGTCATCGGTGATCGGCTCGGTCTTCAGCCGCTCCAACTGCTCGCGAATGGCGGTCTGAACCTCCTCATTGGTGTGGCCTGGAGTCGGTACGGCGCGCACGGCGATGAGCGTGGGGTACTTCGAGCCCGGGAGACCGTTGAAGGCGAAGGCCGACGCCGCGATCTTCTTGTCGCGCACGAGGCTCCGGTAGAGACGCGAGGTTCGGCCGCCCGACAGCACGTCCGCGATCACGTCGTAGATCGGGTCGTCGGGGCTCGTCCCCTCGGGGCGGTGGTAGGCCTCCATGTAGACCGGTTGGGACGGATCGACGAGCAGCACCGTTTTCTCGGCTGTCTGCTTCGGCTCGACGGTGCGGAGCGCGTCGGGCTTCGGACCGGCCGGAAGGCGGCCAAAGTACGTGTCGATGATCGGGAGGATCACCTCGGGTTTCACGTCGCCGACGATCGCGATCGTCATGTCCGCGGGGACGTAATACTTGCGATAAAACGCTTCGGCGTCTTCACGGGTGAACGACATGAGGTCGCTCATGTAGCCGACCACCGGCTGCTTGTAGGGATGAGCGAAAAACGCGGTCGCGCTGAATTGTTCCATGAGGCGCCCGCCCGGCGAGCTCTCGGTCCGCAAGCGCCGCTCTTCCATCACGACGTCGCGCTCTTTGTAGAACTCGCGAAAGACCGGATCGAGGAAGCGCGACGATTCGAGGTAGGCCCAGAGCTCGACCTTGTTGGCGGGAAGGGAGTAGAAGTAGACGGTCTGGTCGGAGCTCGTGGAGGCGTTCATGCCGACACCGCCCGCGCGATCGACGATCTTGCTGAACTCGTTCTTCTCGATGTAGGCGTCGGCGGCGTCCTGGGCGTCCTTGAACGCCTTCTTCAACGCGTCGAGCTTGGCGGGGTCCGCGAGCGGGTTACGTCGCTCGGCGTCGTACGCGTGATAGGCCGTATCCACCTTCGCGAGCGCCGCGGCCTCCGCCTTGTAGTCCTTGGTGCCGATGACGCTCGTCCCCTTGAACGCCATGTGCTCGAACATGTGCGCCAAGCCGGTGATCCCGGGGACCTCCTGCGCCGCACCGACGTCGACGTAGGTGAAGAACGAAAACACCGGCGCGACCGGGCGCCGGTAGATCATCACCGTGAGGCCGTTTTTCATCTTGTGGACCGTGAGGTTTTTCTCGAACGCCGCCATGTCCTGGGCGGAAGCGGGCATTGCGGCCGCAACCACGAGGAGAAGCGACGCGAGCAGAGACGGATGACGACGCATGCTGTGTTCCCTCAAAAAAACGGGTTTCTGCGTACCGTGGAAGCCTACGTTAACCCAAGTGGAGCGGGTGGGCGCGACTTGTCTTAGGATCAAAGCATGCTCTTGAGGCCGCCCCCCAGGTTCCCCGGGTTTCGGCGCGAGGATTTCGACGTCTTCGCCATCCGAGAACGGGACGCCCGCCGCAGGGCGATCATCGAAGCCTTTCACCCGGGGCTCAAGCTGCTGGCCGACGACGCCCTCCTGCTCCTGAACGAGTCGCCGGCCGTCCCTTTTCACGCGCACGTGCCGCAACTCAACTGGCCCAAAGGCTACGTTCCGTTTTGCACCTGGCTGGCCCTTTCGCGCCTCCCGCACGGCTACCAGGCCGGGCCGCAGTTGAACGTGGGAGTCCACGCCGATTTCGTCGCGGCGCGACTCGCCTGGGACACCGCGGCCGACGCGTTTGGCCGCTTCGAGTTCAGGACCCGCCTGGCGGGGCTGGGCGAGGCGCTCGCCGAGACTGCCGCTTCCGCCGGCCTGTCGTTCCGCGTCTACGCCGCCGCCCCTTGGCCCGAGGGATCGCGCTGCGTGTTCACGAGCGAGACCGACTGGGACCAGGCGTTCGTCGAAGTGGCGCGCCGCGGCGTCTGGTGGGAACTGGGGAGGCGCTGGGATCTGCCGGCGTCGTTTGACCTCGTCCTGACGCCTGCCTGGAGCGACGCGGTCACCGACGTCCTTCTCGCGCTGCGGCCGTTGTACGAGAAGATCGACTAGCCGTCCGCGAAGACGCTAGGGCTGCCCGCTCTTCCTCGCCAAGAGAAACGACCGCCACGGCACGCGGGAGCGGAATCGCACCGATCTCAAGAGTCGAATGAGCGCGACGCTGCGCTTCCATCGCGTGGGGGCGTGCAACGAGTCCATCACGGAGGCGACGGTGCCGGCCGCCTCGGCGCCGTAAGGGAAGGCGAAAGCCGGCGCTTCGGCGGGCGAGCCGTCGAACGAGACGAAACGGCGGCGGCTCATCTCTTTCAGCCCGGAAAGCCCGTGGCTGGCGCCCATGCCGCTGCGCTTGAACCCGGACCAGGTCGCGGCCGGCTCTCCGTACGCGTACAGGACGTCGTTGATCGTGACGACCCCGGCCTGAAGGCCGACCATCATCCGCTCCGCCGTGTCCTCCGATTCCGTCCAGCCGGAGGCGGTCAGCGCGAAGGCGTTGTCGTTGGCTTTTTCGATCGCGCGCTCGATGCTCTCGATGGCCACGATCGGGATCACCGGGCCGAGCGTCTCTTCCTGGAGCAGACGGCATCCCTCGGGCGGGTCGAGCACGACTGTGGGCGGGTAGAAGAACCCGGGCCCGTCCGGAAGCTGGCCACCGCGGAGGAGGCGCGCTCCGAAGAGCACGGCCTCGCTGACGTGCTCGTGCACGGTCAGACGGCGTTCCTCGGAGATCAGCGGGCCGACCTCGACGCTTCCGCCCAACGGGTCGCCGGTGCGGATGCGGTCCACCTCAAAGAGCACGGCCTCGACGAACTTCGCGGCGATGCGTTCTTCGACGTACACGCGCTCGACGGCACCACAATTCTGCCCGGCGTTGGCCAGGGCGCCCCAGACGATGCCGCGTGCCGCGCGCGCGACGCCGGCGTCCGCCGCAACGATCGACGGGTGCTTACCGCCCAGGCTGAGCACGACCGGCCGCGGCGCTCCGGCGGCGACGGTCATGATGGCCTGCCCCGCCTCAGGGGTTCCCGTCACGAACACCTTGGCCACCTTGTCGTGCGAGACGAGCCGGAGCGTGTCTTCCGGGCTTGCGGGAACGACGTTGACCAGCCCCGCGGGGAATCCGGCCTGGGCGCACAGCTCGCCCACGCGCAGGGCGGTGAGCGGCGTCGACAACGAGGGCTTGAGGATCACGGCGTTGCCCATCGCGAGTGCCGATGCCGTCTGGATCAAGGGTTGCGCGAAGGGGAGCGACGACGACGTGACGAGGACGACGACGCCGAGAGGGTCGTAGAGGTACAGCGCGCGCTTGTGGGCGTAAAGCGGGTGGCGCGGCTCGATCGGTTCTCCCTGGGTCAGTTCCCTGGCGTGACGCGACAGGAACCGCAGATGGTCGAGCGAGGGGAGGACTTCGAGGGCCAGCGCTTCGGCGAAGGGCTTCCCTTGCTCGAGGGCGATGAGGCTCGCGAGCGCCTCGGCCTGTTCGTGAACGCGCTCCGCAAGCCGCGCCAAGCGCCGGGCCCTTTCTTCAAAGGGGGCGCCCCGCCAGAGCTTCGACGCGAAGGCAGCCACCTCGATCGCGTGCTCGATCTCCGCGGCATCGGCGCAGGCCACCCAGGCGAAGGGCGCGCCGGTTGACGGATTGATGTCGGCGATGTGGGCGCCCGCTCCCGTCCCAGGCTCCCCGTTGATCAGGGGGGGGAGGGGCCGCGGGGCTGACACGGCCACGCCGGCACTTTCGAGTTTTTCCACGAATCCCAATATAGGTGCCGATATCCCGGAAGCCCGTGTCCCCCAAATGCGTCGAAAAACGTGGACCTTGCGCGCGCCGCGTTTATGGGTATCATCTCAACTAAACGTTTGGTTGACTGAGGACCGCGAATGGCTGACGCCCACACCAATGACGCCCCGCAGGCCCCCCGGCAGCGAGACGCGGAGGCGACGCGCGAGGCGCTCTTGGCCGCGGCGACCGAGTTTTTCGCGGATCGTGGTTTTGCAGGGGCAACGGTCGATGCGATCGCCGTCCGCGCGGGCGTCAACAAGGCGATGATCAACTACCACTTCCGGGGGAAGCAAGGGCTCTACACCGCGATCCTCAAGCGCGATTTCGAGTGGGCGCTGACACGCCTCGCCGAGCTCGAACACCAGCCCACCCGTGCGGATGCAAAACTCGCCCGTTTCGTCGCGATCTTCGGCGAGTTGCACCAGAGACGTCCGGGGCTGTCGGCGATGATGCTGCGCGAGGCGATGTCGGGCGGGCGCGGCCTCGAGCCGGCGTTGCTCCCAAACCTGCGACGCATCTTCGAGGCCGTTCAGTCGATCGTGGCGCAGGGTGTTGCCGAGGACACCTTTCGCGACGTCGACCCGCTCTTCATGCACCAAACCGTGATCGGCTGTCTCACCTTCTTCTTCGCGGCTAAACCGCTCCGCGATCGCATGATCGCCGAAGGAGTGGTACCGGTGTCGCTCCCCGATCCGCAGAAATTCGTCGCCCACGTCCAGGAACTGCTCGCCCGTGGCTTGGCCAAGGAGTGATCGCATGAACCGCTCGTTCGCCGCAATCTTCGTTTCGATCTCGGTCGCGGCGTGCGGCCGCCCCGCGCACAACGACCGCGTGATCGCCTCCGGCCACATCGAGGCGATCGACGTCCGCGTGGCCACCAAGGTGCGCGGGCGGTTGTTGCAGCGGCCGGTGGACGAAGGCGACGTCGTCAAGGTCGGCCAGTTGCTCGGCGTCATCGACACCGTTGACGTGGAGTTGTCCCTGCGCGAGGCGGTCGCCCAACGCGACCAGGCTGACGCCGTGTTTCGCCTGCGGGTCGCGGGATCTCGGCGCGAGGACATCGCGGAGTTGGCGGCCCGCGTCGAGGGGGTCCAGGCCGACCTCGCCGGAGCCGAGAAGGAACTGAAGCGTCAGGAAACCCTGGTCGCCGAAGGAGTCACCACGGCGAAGACGCGAGACGACGCGCTGGCGCGGCGCGACGTCCTGGCCGGTCAGCTCGAAAGCGCGAAGCAGGCCCTGGTGCGCGCCAAGGCGGGGAGCCGCGATCAGGAGATCGAGGCGGCGCGGGCGACCCGGGATGCGATGGAGGCGCGGACCGCCCAACTGCGGCAACAGATCGCCGACGCGACCGTCGTCAGTCCCACCGACGGGCTTGTCACCGAAAAAATCGCCGAGCCCGGCGAGCTTCTCGCGGCCGGCGCCCCGATTCTTGTGATCACCGATCTCGGCAGGCCGTGGCTGACCGTCTACGTCGCGGAGCCCGATCTCGGGAAGATCCGATTGGGCGCCCCCGCCGAGGTCGTCACCGACGGCGGGGAGAAGCGGCAAGGCAAGGTGAGCTTCATCGCTTCGACGGCCGAGTTCACGCCGAGAAACGTCCAGACGCGCGACGAGCGTGTGAAGCTCGTTTACCGGGTGAAGATCGGGCTCGACAACGAGGACGGCCTGTTCAAGCCGGGCATGCCCGCCGAAGCGCGCTTTTGAGCGTGGAGCCCGTGGCCGAACCGCCGGTCCGAGTCGTCGGGCTCCGCAAGTCGTATGCCGGAGGGGTCGTCGCGGTCGAGGATGTTTCGTTCGACGTCGCGCGCGGCGAAATGTTCGGGCTCATCGGGCCCGACGGCGCGGGGAAGACGACGACGCTGCGCACCGTGCTCGGGTTGTTGGCGCCGGACGGCGGTTCCGTGACGACGTGCGGTCTTGCGCCGTTCCGCCAGCGCCGCACGCTCTCGGCGCGCATCGGTTACCTGCCGCAGCGCTTCTCGCTTTACGGCGATCTCTCGGTGGATGAAAACATCGCCTTCTTCGCGCGGATCCACGCCGTCGCCGGCTGGCGCCCCCGCCGCGACGAACTGCTCGACCTGCTGCGGATGACCCCATTTCGCGATCGTCTCGCGGATCGCCTCTCCGGAGGGATGAAACAGAAGCTCGCCCTCGCGTGCACGCTCATCCACACTCCCGAACTGCTCGTCCTCGACGAACCCACGACAGGCGTCGATCCGGTCTCGCGGCGGGACTTCTGGCGCATCCTCTCGCGCCTGCTGCGGTCCGGGCTGACGATCCTTCTCACGACCCCCTACCTCGACGAGGCCGAACGGTGCGCGCGCGTGGCGCTCATGGACCGCGGGCGGATCCTCGTCGCCGACGCCCCCCTGCGACTGCGCGACGGTTGGAAGGGGTCGATGCTCGAGCTGCTCGCCACACCGAAAGAGCGCGCGCGGGACATGCTGGCGGCCGCGCCCGGTGTCGGCGACGTCCAGGTCTTTGGCGAACGACTGCACATCGCTCTCCCTTCGATAGCAAGCCGCGACGCGGCCCGCGCCGCGCTCGAGTTCGCGGAGCGTCTGACCGCAGCCGGGGTCGTCGTGGAGTCCTCCCGCGCCGTTCTTCCCTCCCTCGAAGACGTCTTCATCGCGCGGATCCGGGAGTCGGGGCGGTGAGTGCGCCGCTCGCGATCGAGGCCGTCAAGCTGACGAAGCGGTTCGGCGCGTTCGTTGCCGTGAACGCCCTGGATCTCACCGTCGGAGAGGGTGAGGTCTTCGGCCTTCTCGGGAGCAACGGCGCCGGGAAATCGACCGCGATCCGCATGCTCTGCGGCCTGTTGACGCCGAGCGGAGGCCACGCCCGGGTCCTCGGCGTCGATGTCGCGCGCAACCCCGAGGAAGTGAAACGACGGATCGGCTACATGACGCAGCGTTTCTCGCTTTATGACGATCTTTCCGTTCGCGAGAACCTGGAGTTTTTCGGCGGCATCTACGGTCTCTCCGGGGCGGATGGCGTTGAGCGAAGGCGCTGGGCGATCGACATGGCCGATCTCGCCGGCAAGGAAGATCAGTTAACGGGTTCGCTTCCCGGTGGATGGAAGCAACGACTGGCGCTCGCGTGCGCGGTGCTCCATCGGCCGCGGATGGTGTTCCTCGACGAACCGACGGGTGGCGTCGATCCGATCTCGCGACGGCGATTCTGGGACCGCATCGACGCGATGGCGGGAGAAGGCGTCACCGTCCTGGTCACCACGCACTACCTCGAGGAGGCGGAGCACTGCAACCGGGTCGGGCTGATGCACGACGGCCGGCTCGTCGCGCTCGGCTCCGTCTCCGAACTCAAGCAGGTCTTCGCCGGCCGCGCGATCCTGGAGGTCGGCTGCCCTCGATTCCTGGAAGCACTGGAGCAGCTCGAAGCCGCACCGTGGGTTCTGGAAGCCGCGGTGTTCGGCACGCGGCTCCATGTCGTCGTGGCCGATCCCGCGGACGGGATCCGCCTCACACACGAGCTGCTCGCAGCTGCCGGCAACGGCCCAGCCACCGTCGAGCGGATCGTGCCGTCCCTCGAGGATGTGTTCATCCACACGGTGGAGATGGAAACGGAAGCGCGCGCCCGCTCAGGCGCCGCATGAGAAAAACACTCGCCATCGCCGGGAAGGAACTGCGCCAGGCGCGGCGCGATCCGTTCAGCCTGATGATGCTCCTGGGCATCCCGACGTTCATGCTGCTGCTCTACGGATACGCTCTCAATTTCGACGTGCGCCACGTCGCGCTCGTGATCCAGGACCGGAGCCTCACGCGCGCCAGTCGCGATCTCGTGGCGTCGTTCGTCAACTCGACTTACTTCGACGATGCCGGCCGTCTTCCGGCCGGGGTCGACCCCGGAGAGGTTCTCGCGCGCCGGGAGGCCAAGGCCGTCCTCGTCATCCCCGAGGCGTACGCGAGCGAGCTCGCCGCTTCCCGAACGGCCAACGTGCAACTGCTCGTCGACGGCGCCGACGCCGCGACCGCAACGACGGTGCTCGGCTACGCGGAAGGGCTGGTCGCCCAGCAGAGCGTGCAGATTCGCGCGGTCCTTTCGGGGGCCTCGGCACACGCCTCGGTCCGGTTCGAACCCCGCGTCTGGTACAACCCCGAGCTCAAATCCACCAACTTCCTCGTCCCCGGCCTGATGGGGTTCATTCTCATGCTCACGGCGGTGCTGTCGACCGCCCTGTCGGTCGTGCGCGAGAAGGAGCGGGGGACGATGGAGCAGCTCCTCGTGACCTCCTTGCGTCCCGCCGAGTTGTTGATCGGAAAGACCCTCCCCTACTTGATGATCTCGCTGGTCGCGACGGCGATCATCCTTCTTGCCGCCCGCGTGCTGTTCGGGGTCGCCGTGCGCGGCTCGTACTTGGATCTTTTCGTTGCGACGCTCGTCTACCTGATCGGAGCGCTCGGCTCCGGCTTGCTCGTCTCGTCGATGTCGAAGAGCCAAGCCATGGCGTTCCAGGTTGGCAGCCTCACGTCGATGCTGCCCGCGATCTTCCTTTCGGGGTTCATCTTCCCGATTCGCTCGATGCCCCACGTATTGCAGGTTCTGACCTACGCGGTGCCGGCACGCTACTTCCTCGTGATCTCGCGCGGCATCATCTTGAAGGGGGCGCCGCTCACGGCTTTCCTCGGCGACCTCGGGTTCCTGCTCCTCTACGGCGCCGTTGTGCTGGCGTTCGCCTGGCGCCGTCTCGCGACCGCGGAGCATTGAGATGAGGGCGCTGTTTCGCGTGATCGTGAAGGAGTTCCAGCAGCTCCGCCGCGACAAGCGCATGATCCCCGCAATGATCATCGGGCCGATGGTCCAGTTACTCGCGCTGGGGTATGCCGCAAATAACGATGTTACCGACATTCCGTTGCTCCTCCTTGACGACGATCACGGGGCCGCCTCTCGCGCCCTCGTCGACCGCTTCACCGCCTCGGGCTACTTCCGGTTGGTCGGTTCCGTGGGTGCCGAGTCCGAGATCGAGCCGCAGCTGGTGCGCGGACGCGCCCAGGTCGCGCTGGTGATCCCGCCCGGATTCGGTCGCGACGTCGCCGCCGGCCGGGCTCCGCGCGTGCAACTGATCGTCGACGGCAGCGACAGCACGTCGGCGGTCGTCGGCCTGTCTTACGCGTCGAGGATCGTCACCGCGGCGGGCGGCCGGCCGGACACGCGAGGGGGAGTCGAGCTCGTCTCGCGCGTCTGGTACAACCCGGACCTGAAGAGCCGTTGGTTCTATGTGCCCGCGATTCTGGCGATGGTCCTGATGCTCGTCACCATGATCCTCCCGTCGATGGCGGTCGTGCGCGAGAAGGAGATGGGCACCCTCGAGCAGATCATCGTCTCGCCGATCCGCCCCTGGCAGCTCGTGCTCGGCAAGCTCTTTCCGTTTGCGTGCGTGGGATTCCTCGACACGCTCCTGGTCTCGGCGGTTGCCGTGGGTCTTTTCCGGGTGCCGCTGCGCGGGTCGCTTGCCCTGCTCGTTCTGCTGACGGTGCCGTTCCTCTTCTGCACCCTCGGTCTGGGCCTGTTCGTATCGACCCTCGTCCGCACGCAACAGCAGGCGATGATGAGCGCCGTCTATCTCGTCATGGTCCCCATGATCTACCTGTCGGGGCTGATCTTCCCGGTCGAAAACATGCCCGCGGCCATTCAGAAGTTCACCGTCATCATCCCGCTCAAGTACTACACGCACATCATCCGGGGCATCTTTCTGAGGGGCTCGGGGCTCGATGTGCTCTGGCCCGACGCCGTGGCGCTGCTTATCATCGGCGCGACGGTGTTCGTGCTCGCCTCGCTGCGGTTCCGGAAGAGCTTGGACTAGGAGGCTCGATGGCAACACGTGTGTTCCTGGTGCGGCACGGCGCGACCGTGCTCTCCGCCGAGGACCGGTACGCCGGCTCGGTAGACGTCGCCCTGTCCGAAGAAGGGCGGGCCCAAGCGCGAGCGCTCGGTACGCGCCTGGCGGGGGAGCCGCTGGCCGCCGTCTACGCGAGTCCGATGTCGCGCGCGCAGGACACGGCGCGATTGATCGTGGACGGCCGCGGCCTCGACGTGGCGACCGTCCCCGAAGTGCGCGAAACCGACCACGGTCACTGGGAGGGGAAAACCCGCGAGGAGATCCGCGCCGCGTTTCCCGGCGAGTATGCGCGGTGGGAGCGCGATCCGTTCACGTTCGCCCCGTCAAGCGGCGAGACGGGGTTGCAGGTGCTGGCCCGAGCGCTGCCGGCGTTTCTTTCAATCGTCGGCCGACACCCGGACAGCTCGGTCCTCGTCGTCTCGCACAAGGCCACGATTCGTCTCGTCATCGGCGAGTTGCTCGGTGTGGAGTTACGTGGCTATCGCGACCGCCTGGACATGAGCCCGTGCGGACTCAACATCCTCGACGTCAAATCCGGCGCGGAGGCTCGGCTCGTCCTGTTCAATGACGTCTCCCACTACGCGACCGTGCCGGGCCCCACGGGAAAGCGGCTGTCGCCATGGTGGGCTTGAAGCAAAGAGGAGTGTCCCCTTTGCTCAGTCGTGCTCGACGCCAAGCACTTCGATCTCCGGGTCGAATCCGTACTCGCCGTCGAAGAACTTGAAAGAACCCGGGCCGTGCAGTGTCAGGTTGACGACCGTCGACTGGCCTGCGACGATGCTGAAGCTCACCGGGATCCTCACGGTCCACCCGGTTCCGGGCGGCGTGATCGCGACCGCCGTCTCGTTCAGCAGCGTGAGCTTGACGGCCGTGATCCGCAGCTCGAGAGCGTCGTAGTCCCCCTCCGGGAGGAGATCGGCGGGAAGCGTGGCCACGTTTCCCGCGGTGATGATTG
>Ga0315287_10002698_pt1 | contig 16922 bp, 12 predicted proteins | sample YL17G11_0_MG_FD_205037 | JGI IMG/M metagenome (GOLD analysis project Ga0315287, IMG submission 205037) | Sediment microbial communities from Yellowstone Lake, YNP, Wyoming, USA - YL17G11_0 | ecosystem: Environmental > Aquatic > Freshwater > Lake > Sediment | place: USA: Wyoming | collected...
TCTGTCTTGGCCCTCACGGCACGTTTTGGTGCGCCGTGAAGCGGCGTGTTCCTTGTGGGATGAAAGGAGCCCACCCCTATGAATCGCTGAGCAGTAGGGAAGCGCGGTCCCCTGCGTGACGTCGCGAGATGTCCAGCAGAAGCGGGACCTGCATGCCGGGAGGTCGGCAGACCACCGGCTGCGAAGCCACGGGCCGTAGCGCGCAGCGAACTCAGACGTAGCCTCGTGAGCCAAGGCGGGGAGGCCGAGCGCCTCAAAATAGCGCGAAGGCTGCACGTCTCGGGAAGGTGCTCAGTCGATGCACCGAGACGCTCCCCCGGGGTAGCAGGGACGGCACGTGACGACAGGAACATGCTGAACACGGGAGACCTCGGCGGCGCGGGTGGCGCCCGCAACCAGGACGCACAAGACGGCAGTCAAGGCGTCCGGGCCGCACGAGGAGTCGGACGGGGTCGTAGTACCTGCGAAGGCGGTGAAAGCCGCTGGAGGAAAGGACCCCGACTCGATGACGCGACCCCTGGAGTAAAGGGACGGGGATTGTGGCAACACTAAAAACCCCAGCATCAATCCGGGACCTTCAACGGGCGCTATACCTGCGTGCCAAGCGGGAACGGTCCTTCCGCGCGTACGCCCTCTACGACAAGGTCCATCGGCCGGACATCCTGGCGCATGCCTACGCGTTGGCCAAGGCCAACGGCGGGGCTCCGGGCCCGGACGGCTGCACCTTCAAGGAGATCGAAGCGGACGGGCGTGAAGGACTACTGGAGGAGCTTCGCAAGGAGTTGGAGACGAAGACGTATCGACCTGGACCGGTTCGCCGGGTGTACATTCCCAAGCTGAACGGGGGCGAACGACCGTTGGGGATTCCCAACATCCGCGATCGCGTCGTCCAGACGGCGGTCAAACTGCTGCTGGAACCGCTCTTCGAAGCGGACTTTGAGCCGGACTCGTACGGCTTTCGTCCGAAGCGCGGGGCGCACGACGCGCTCGACGCCATCCGAGAGGCGTTACAAACGGGGATGTGCTGGGTCATCGACGCGGATGTCACGGCGTACTTCGACACGATTCCGCACGACCGCCTGATGAAGACGGTCGCGGAACGGGTCGTCGATAGTGCCATGCTCGCGCTGGTGAAGCGCTTTCTCGAAGCGCCTGTGGTCGACGCCCGCAATGGTGGGCGGCCGCAGCGACCCCGGCAGGGCACGCCGCAGGGGGGCGTCATCTCGCCCCTGCTCGCGAACGTGTACCTGCATCTGGTGGATCGGAATTTCCGCACGCACGTGCACCACGGCGAATTGCGAGGTCGGCTGGTCCGCTACGCGGACGACCTGGTCCTCCTAGCGCCGCGGTGTCCGGACCGTGAACTGGCCTGGCTCACGCGCGTGCTGGGACGGCTCGGTCTGGCGCTGCATCCGCAGAAGACGCGCGTCCTTGATGCCCGGCGCGAGGCGTTTGTCTTCCTCGGCCACACGCATCACTGGCGCAAGGGCCGGGTGTATCTCGACGTCAGTCCCAAGGCGTTGCGACGCATCCGAGACGAATTGCGGCGGAAGACGCGGCGCACGGGCTGGAGTCTCGCGGCAATGGTCGCCGACCTCAACCCGTACATTCGCGGGGCGCGGCAGTACTTTCGGCGGGTCCGCCGACAGACGCTGCACGCCCTCGATTACTTCGTTGAACAACGCTTCGCGCGCTGGTGGGCGAGGAAACACAATCGCTCCCGGCCTGCATGGTCGCTCGTGTCCGGGGGAGCGCTCAGGCGGCAATACGGCCTTGAGCGCTGGAATCTCCCGGTGGCGCTCCGTCCGGTCGAAGCAAGACATACTCGGTGAACGTCGAGGGAAGCCGTATGCGGGAAATCCGCACGTACGGTTTGACGAGGGGCTGCTGGTCCGTGCGTGTCTCACGGCGGACTGGGGTCTACTCCACCCGGCTTGCGTGAGCGGGGACGCGGTGCGGAGCGGCCATCCTCCCGTCAGTGCCGCTATTTCGCGCGAAGGTACTGGTTGGGCCACGGCACGTCATGCCCGAGGGCCTTCGCCGCGTGCAGCGGCCAGTACGGGTCCCGGAGCATCTCGCGCGCCAGCAGCACCAGGTCGGCCTGCTCGGTGCGGATGATCTGATCGGCTTGCGCGGGCGACGTGATGAATCCGACGGCCGCCGTCAACATCGGCACGGTGTCCTTGATTCGCTGCGAGAACGGCACCTGGAAGCCCGGTCCGGTCGTAATCGGAATGCCCGGCGCGATGCCGCCAGACGAACAGTCGACCAGATCAACGCCGTAGCGCGACAGGTGATGGGCCAGCGCCACGGTATCCTCCACACGCCAGCCGCCCTCAACCCAGTCGGTGGCCGATACGCGGACAAACATCGGTTTCGACTTTGGCCACTCCTGGCGCACTGCGGTGCACACCTGTTTCAGCAGGCGCGTGCGGTTGTCGTACGAGCCGCCGTACTGGTCCGTGCGGGTGTTGGCGATCGGCGAGAGAAACTCGTGGATCAGATATCCATGCGCGGCGTGAATCTCGACCACGTCGAATCCAGCGTCGAGCGCCCTGCGCGCAGCCTCGGCGAAGGCTGCCACGATCTCCTCGACGCCGCCGAGGGTGAGCGCTTCGGGTTCGGGCGAGTGCGCGTCGAAGGCAACCGGGCTGGGCCCAGCCACGGTCCATCCGCCATCCGCGACGCCGACGGCACGTCCTCCCATCCAGGGCTGCGCCGTGCTGGCCTTGCGCCCCGCGTGGGCCAGTTGAATGCCGGCCACCGCGCCATGCGTCTTGATGAAATCCACGACGCGCCTGAGACTTGCGACGTGGCGGTCATCCCAGATGCCAAGATCGGCGGGACTGATTCGGCCTCGCGGAAGCACAGCCGCGGCCTCGGTCATGACGAGGCCGGCGCCTCCAACGGCACGACTCCCCAGGTGGACCAGATGCCAGTCGGTCGCCATGCCATCGTCGCTGGAGTACTGGCACATCGGCGAGACGCCAATCCGGTTGCGGAACGTGACGTCGCGGATGGTAAGCGGCGAAAACAGATGCGGCGCGGGCATGGATGACCCTCCCGTCTGTTAGGATATCGCAGCAGAGGTCACGATGATTCCAACGCTCGTCGCGGAAGGACTGGTCAAACGATTCGGTGCCGTGGTCGCCGTGCAGCAGGTCAGCGTGTCGGTCGCGTCCGGCGAGGTCGTGGGCTTGCTCGGACCGAATGGCGCTGGCAAGACCACGACGCTGCGCATGCTCGCCGGCATCCTGACGCCCGACGAAGGGCGCGTGCTGATTGGCGGCACCGACATCCACGAACACCCGCTCGAAGCCAAGCGCCGGCTGGGGTTCCTTTCCGGCGATACGCAGCTGTACCAGCGACTGTCGACCATCGAAGTGCTGCGCTATTTCGGCCGTCTCTACAGCGTCGCGCCTGGAACGCTCGAGGCGCGGATCACGCAACTGGTCGACGAACTCGAGATGCGCGATTTCGCGAGACGGCCGTGCTCGACGCTCTCGACCGGGCAGAAGCAACGGGCCAACATCGCGCGCGCCTTCCTGCACGAGCCGGATCTGCTGATTCTCGACGAGCCGACTGCGGCCCTCGACGTGGTCTCAGGGCAGTTCATTGTCGAATCAATCCGGCGGCAGCGCGCCGCGGGTCGCGCCGTGCTGTTCTCGACACACATCATGAGCGAGGCCGAATACCTCTGCGATCGGATTGTGCTGCTGCACGAAGGCCGAATCATCGACGAGGGGACGCTGGAGCTGCTCCTCGAGCGCTCGGGGAGTCGGAATCTGACCGACGCATTTCTTCGCCAGATTGGACGCGAGTCGGCGACATCCGGGATGGTGGCGACGTCATGAGGGTCCATCTGGTTCGCACCATCGTCGTCAAGGAACTCACCGAGACGCTGCGTGATCGCCGCACGCTATTGATGATGGTCGCGCTTCCCGTCCTGCTGTACCCGATGATCATCATGGGGTTTGGCAAGCTCCAGGAATCCACCCGCGAGGCGACAGAGGGGCGGCAGTCCCGGGTGGCCGTGTGGGGCAGCGCTCTCGCTGGGCTGGATGACGCGCTGACGCGCGAAGGCAAACTCCAGCTCGAGGCCTGGGCCAATGCTCCACGCGACGTGAAGGAAGGACTCGAGCGTGGCGCATTGAAGCGGCCGCCGCTCTCGGCGAAGCCGGAGACTCGTGCCGCTGGGGCCCGTGGTCGCTCGGGCGGCCTCGACGGCGGGGCGGCAGAATCGGCGTCGCCGGTGCTCGACGCGGCGCGGGCGGCGATTGTCGATCGCCGCGTTGACGCGGTGCTGGTGATCTGGCCGGATGTCGCGTCGGCGGTGGCCGACGGCGGGGCCGGCCGGGTGTCGATCTACTTCGATTCGGTTCGCGAGGATTCGGCCGAAGCCGAGCGCCGGGTGTTTGAGCGGTTGACTGAATTCCGCCAGTCGCTGGTGCACGACCGGCAGCGCCAGCGCGGTCTTGACGAGGGCTTCGCAGTCGGGCTCGATCTGCGCTCGACCAACGTCGCGCCCGAGAGCCGTCGTACAGGACAGCTTCTTGGTCTCGTCCTGCCATTCATGCTGGTGACGATGTCGCTGCTCGGCGGCTTCTATCCGGCGATCGATCTGACGGCCGGAGAAAAGGAGCGGGGCACGATGCAGACGCTGCTCTGCGCGCCGCTCCGATCCATCGAGATCATCGCCGGCAAGTTCCTGGCCGTGTGGATTGTGAGCCTGATCGCGGCGCTCGCCAACGTGACGTCGCTCGGGGCGACGCTGATGCGCATCCTGCCGGGCGAGCAGATGAGTGTCGCGCCGTCCACGTTCGTGCTGACGTTTGTCATGCTGCTGCCCGTGACATTCTTCATCACGGCGGTCTTTCTGGCGGTCGCTGCCTTCGCGAAAGACTTCAAGGATGGCCAGAACTTCCTGACGCCGGTCTACATGCTGCTGGCGCTGCCAGCCGGCGTCACGATGCTGCGCGGCGTCGAACTGAATGGCTGGACGGCATTCGTGCCGGTCGTCAACATCGCGCTGCTGATCAAGGCCATGCTCATTGCCGAGGCCGCCTCCGATCTCGTGTTCCTCGTGCTTGTCTCGTCGACCGCGTACGCGCTGCTGGCGCTGCTGCTGGCGGCACGGGTGTTCGAGCGTGAACAGGTGCTGCTCGGCGGGCGCGAATCGGTGCGCAGCCTGCTTGGTTTCGAGCGCAAGAAAGGCGTCGGGCCGGGTCCGACGTTTGCGCTGACGGCGTTTGCCATCGTGCTCGTGCTGACCTTTTACGGAAGCCTGCTGCTGCAGGGTGCCGGCACGGTCGCCACGCTCCTTGTCACCGAGTACGGATTCTTCCTGTTGCCGACGCTGCTGCTGGTGGGGGCGTTCGGTTTCCCGGCGAAGGCCACCCTGTCGCTGCGGCGCCCGCCGGTGCTGGGCGTGGTGGCCGCCGTGCTGATCGGGTGTTCCGCATGGGCGTTTGTCGGTGGGGTGCTCATCCGGCTGCTTCCGCCACCCGACTCGCTCGTGCGTGCGCTTGAGAAAGTACTGTTGTTCGACGGCCAGCCGATGTCGCTGTGGGTGGTGTGGCTGCTGATCGCCGTCACGCCTGCGTTGTGCGAGGAGTTCTTCTTCCGGGGCCTGGTGCTGTCGGGCCTGCGCAAGTTCGGGATGGTGCCGGCCATTCTCGTGTGCGCGTTGCTGTTCGGCCTCGCGCACAGCTCAATTTACCGTCTGATTCCGACGATGTTTATCGGGGGGCTGCTGACGTGGCTCGTCTGGCGCTCAGGGTCGATCTGGTGCGGCATCGTCGGTCACGCGCTCAACAACGGCATCGCGGCGACCCTCGTGTTTAACAAAGGACTGGGCGATTGGTTCGGTGCCAGCACGCGGGCGTTCCTCGGCTGGCCTCTTACGCTGGCTGGCACGCTCGTTCTGGGTATTGGCGTCCTGCTGCTGATGAAGGTGAAGCCGGCGAAGGCATCGTAAGCACGATCTTCCCGAACTGACCGGCCTGATCCATCCGCGCATGCGCGGCGGCCGCGTCGGACAGCGGAAACACGCGATCAACCACTGGCTTGAGACCGCCCTCAAATAGCGCGAGCATGTTGGCGAATTCGCGCGGCGTGCCCATGGTGCTGCCGAGAATCGAGATCTGCTTCCAGAAGATCTTGCGCACCTCGATCGTGGATGGCGATCCGGTTGTTGCCCCGAACGTGACGATGCGGCCGCCCGGTTTGATGATGTCAACGAGCGTGGGAAAAACGTCTTTACCCGCGCTGTCGATGATGATGTCGGCACCGCCGCCGGCCAGCGCCTGCACGAGTGTGCCCCAGCCTTCGGCGCGATAGTTCACGCCGCCATCGGCACCGAGCTCGCGGGCACGGGCGAGCTTGTCATCGGTGCCGGAGGTGACCAGGACCCGCGCTCCGGCGTGACGCGCGAAGAGCAGTGCGAGCGTGGCGACGCCGCCACCGATGCCTGTGACGAGCACGGTCTCGCCCGCCTGAACCTGGGCCCGAGTGAAGAGCGCGCGATAGGCCGTCAAGCCGGCGAGCGGGATAGCCGCAGCCTCGGTCCACGAGAGCGTCGCCGGTTTCGGGAAGACGTTGCCGGCCGGAACCGCGACCAGGTCGGCGTAGGTGCCCTGGTCCGGCAGGCCAAGGATGCGGTACCGGGGCCCCTGCGCGCGATCGTCAGTGCCCCAGTCGAGACTCGGATTGATGACGACGTCCGACCCGACCAGTGAGCGGTCGACGCCATCGCCGACGCCCACGATCTCGCCTGCCCCGTCCGAGCCGAGGATGACCGGCAGCTGGATGCCGGCATACAGCCCCATGCGGATCCAGGCGTCGCGATGATTGAGTGCGGCCGCGCGCAGGCGCACCAGTACCTGGCCCGGTCCTGGTGTCGGATCGGGCACCTGTTCGAGGACAAGTTTCTCGGGGCCCCCGAGCTCACGTAAGACGACGGCGTTCATCCGTGGGCCTTTCCGGTCCGCTTGTCGGGCTTGGAGGCACCTCTCGGAGCTCCCCCGACTCCCGACTCCCCAATCGCGTCTTCCCCTCACTCCATGTTCTGGTCGTCTTCGGCGACAGCGGTGGGGGAGACGGGTTTCTTGAACCACGTACCTTCGGTCACGTTGCTGGCAGCCAGGCCCTCGATCCGAGCCATCTCGGCCGCCGGCAGCGGCGTGAAGGCCTTGGCGATTGCGACGTTCTCTTCGAGTTGCTCCACGGTCTTGCATCCGATGATGACGGTCGTGACCGGCAGCGTGAGCACGTAGCTCATCGCGTCCTTCATGGTCGTGACGCAGCCGGGCTTGAACAGCCGGTCGCGGGCCGGAATCTTCATCCCGATGATGCCCATCTTCTTCTTGTTCGCGAGCGGGAGCAGTTCCTGCTGGAACGACAGTCGATGCGTGTCGGCCGCGTTCAGCGCCATCAGGATGGTGTCGAAATCGAACCGCGCGATGCCCTTGACCAGCACGGCCGGATCGAAGTGCCCCGTGATGCCGAGGAAGCGCACCATCTTCTGGTCGCGCGCCTTGATGAGGGCCTCGATGGCGCCGTCTTTCCCGAAGATCTGTTCGAGTTGCTCGTCGCGCTGCACGTTGTGGAGCTGCCACAGATCCAGGTGGTCCGTCTTGAGCAGCTTGAGGCTCTGTTCGAGCAGCTTCAGCGAGCCGTCCCGCGTCCGGTCGTCTGTCTTGCTGGCGAGGAACACCTCCTTGCGTCGGGTCGCCATGACCTCGCCGACAAACGTCTGGCTGATGCCGTCGAGTTCCCACCGCTGTTTGGCGGGATCGCGCGGGCGACCGTAGGCCGCCGCGGTATCGATGTAGTTGACGCCGAGGTCGATGGCCCGGTTGATGATCGCGATCGAGACGTCGTGTTTGTCGGCCTGCTCGATCGATGCCTGACCGCCCAGGCTGAACAGCCGGGGCATGTGGCCGGTTCGGCCAAGCGGGCGTTCCGGCATCGGCGAAACCACCGCGCCCAGGCCGGGCGCCACCGCCAGTCCCGCGGCTCCAGCGATGCCGAGCTTCACGAATTCGCGACGAGTCAGGTCTTCAGTCATGCTTCTGCTCCCGATGAGGCGGCCGGCAGGTCGGCCGACATGGGGACACCTTACACCGGACGCCCCGGCCATACCAAACGCGGGGGCGCATTCGGAGGCGGGAGACTGGCGCCAGGCGGACTCGTGAAGTCCCCGGTGCGGCGAGCGAGGCCGGCCTCGGCTCCCGGCCATTGATCAACCCCTGCGAACAGACGTACTCTAATGGAGACGGTTTCAACACCTGCGTGGGCGGCGCGTCTCTCCCGCTCTGTCCGCCGCCAAGGTGTCCGATTTCCGCTGCGGAAGGACTGTGTCTATGCTTCGCACGTTGCCCGATGACGATGTCCGGGCCATCTTGTGGCGGTATGCCGATCGATACGACCTCCAGATGCTGGTGCAGTCGGCGCGCGGTGTGGCCCGCGGGCCGGTGGCCAGGCTGGTGGCCGCCGGGGGGCGCAACTCGCACGAATGGACGCCCGAGAAGGGCGAGTTGCTTAAGGCATGCGACGAAGCCGGATTGAGCGCGGTCGGCCTCGATGTTGAGCACGGCGGATTTATCGAAGGCCCCAAGAACCTCGCACTCGCGATCGTCGCGTTCGAGTTGGCCTGGGTCGATGCCGGGGCTGCGACATCCAATCTCGCCAACTTCCTGGCGCTGGGACCCATCCACGAGCGTGGCACCGACCGGCAACGGGCCACCTACGAGAGTGCCGCGGCACCCGTGGCGGGTGGAGGGCGCGAGCCCTGGCGCGGCGCGTTCGCGTTGACCGAGCCAATTCCGTACGTCGGCGTCGAAACGGGGTTGCTCGGCGGCAAGGCGCGCGTGGCCGTCTGGGAAACAGACAGGGAGCCGGTGCTCCAGATCGACAAACGAGGCCGGTTCATCACCGGCATGGGGTTCGCCGATTTCGTCACGGCGGCGGTGGATTCGGCCGACGAGCGGATCAAAGGCAGCTGCATGGTGATCCTGGTGAAGACCGATCCCGGGATCTTCGACCGCGGCGTGCCCACGCGCAAGCTGGTCCATCAGCTCTCGTCGACGCGCGATCCGGTCTTCAGCCTTCGCGTCCCTGCCAGCCGTATTGTCGGCGGCTACACGGTCAAGAATGGCGTCATCATCCCGAACTTCTCGCACGGCGAAGTGATTGAAGCCGTGTTCCGGCGCACGCGCGTGACGGTCGGGCTGATGACTGCGGCCAAGCTGCTGTCGGCGATCGAACCGGTGGTCCGCTATCATCGCGGCCGGTTCCGCGGCGGAGAGGACATCGTGCCCGGGTCGCCGCGGTACGAATTCGGGCTGCAGCAGAAGGAAGACGTGCTCCATCGCCTGGTCGACATCTGGGCGACCGGCGAAGCCGCGGCCGCGCTCGGTTTCGAAGCGGCGCGCGTGTTCGACGAACTCGATCCGCTCGAACGCCAGAAGGACGCCTACTTTGCCGAGCAGGGCGTCGCCCGCGGCCGGGCGCAGATGAAGGTGCTCGCGAATGTCTCGAAGGACGCGCTCGAGTACCTTGCCGAATCGCACCGCCGGCCCGACCAGCGCAAGTCCAGACGCTACAAGGAACTCGCCAACGATCCCATGGTCCGCTTTGTCCTGCTCGACGCCGTGGCCAATGTCCTCTGCCCGGCCGTCAAGCTGTGGAATACGGGCCATGGCGCCAACGTCATGCGCGAAGCCGTCAGCCTGGTCGGTGGGTACGGCATCACCGAGGATTGCCCGGGATTCCTGGGCTACAAGTGGATGGACTCGCAGCTCGAGGCCACGTACGAGGGGCCCGAGGCCGTGCAGCGCCGGCAGCTCTCGATCACGATGACGAACGACCTGTTCCTCGCGCAGTACAGGGACTGGATCACTGAAATGCGGCAGATCGCGTCCGAGCACCCAGGCAGCGGAGCCTGCACACTCGCCACGGCGATGCAGATGTGGCTCTGGACGTTGCGGTACCTGCAGGACGCCACCGATGCGGATGGCCAGAAGCTCTACAGTGGCTCGCGCCAGGGGGTGACGTTCCCGCTGGCCGATGCGCTGGCATGGTTGCTGGCGGCGCGTCAGCAGGTTCTCGATGTGCTCGTTCTGGCGAAGAAAGGAACGGAGAACCCGGTGGTGGCCGAACAGTTGCCCACGCTGGTGCCGTTCCTGATGGACCTGTGCCACGTGCAAACGGCGCGGGCCGCCGGCGAGGTGGGCCGTGTCGCGGCTGAACTTGTCTTCGGGTATCGTCGCCACCCGGAATGGGACGAGCAGGGAAAGTCAGGGTGCTACGTCGCCGACGAACTCGAGTCGCTCGAGGACGTCATCCCCGGGATCACGGCGACAGCGCACTTCTACAGCGATGTCATCGAAGTCGATGGCTCGCATCCCATGAAGGCGGGCCCATGTGCCAACACCGAAGGGCTGGAGCCGTTCCTGCGGATGCGCACGAAGATGGATAGCTGCCTGACTGGCGCGCGGCTCGCGAAGGATCGCGCGGCCGAAGGGCTGATGCGGGTAATGATTCCGGAGGCGTTGGGATACCCGCTGTAATGGCGAGGTCGCCGGGGCTGAAGCCCCGGCCTCCGGTACGAAGCCTCGGTCTTTGGGCATTGATGTAGGCCGGCCCTTCACACGACTTGTTTCCTATGTCTGAAATCCCCACCCCGCGCCAGACGATGGACGTGGATATCGTCTGCGTGGGGTTTGGCCCCGCGGCAGCCGGGTTCCTGAGCACGCTGTCGCGAGCGATCGTGCGGGATGATGGCACGCCGGCTATTGTTAGCCGTGTTGCGCCCGGGATGCCGCTGCAGGTGACGTGCTTCGAGCGTGCCGATGATCTCGGCACGGGTGTGTCGGGCGTCGTGACCCGCGCACGCGCGATCCGCGAGACCTTTCCTGACCTCGATCCATCGCAGATCCCGATGGCGGCAGGCGTTCGCCACGAGCACGTGGCGTACCTGCTCGATCCAATCGGCGCCAGCCGGCGCTCGGCCGCCCTGCAGATTGGCGATCGCGTCATCCGCGCGTTGGGCGCCATCCTGCCATTTCGTCATCACGCGCTCGAGTTGCCGTACATCCCGGATTTCCTTCGGAAGGATGGCGGACTCATCCTGTCGCTCGGCCAGTTCATGCAGTGGGTCGCGGGCCAGGTGATGGGAGCTGGCACCATCCAGCTGTGGCCGGGCACGCCGGTCGCCGAGGCGCTCATCGAAGACGACACGGTGCGCGGGGTGCGTCTGGTGGATCAGGGTACGACCCGCACCGGAGAGCCCGATGCGGGATATCTGCCTGGCATGGACGTGCATGCCGCGCTCACGGTGGTGGCCGACGGCCCGGTCGGTCCGATCGGGCGGCAGCTCGACGATCACTTCGGCTTCCCGCCCGGTCACCACGTGCGCGATTGGGCCGTGGGGATGAAGATGGTCGTGGATCTGCGCGAGGACTCAGGGCTCGAACCTGGGACGGTCGTTCACACGTTCGGCTTTCCCGAACCCGAGATCTTCGGATTCCTCTATGTGAACGACGCGCGCACCGCGTCGCTTGGCATCTTCGTCCCGTCGTGGTTCGACAGTCCGGTCCGGACCGCCTATCGCTACCTGCAGCACTGGATGACGCATCCGTACCTGTGGCGGCATCTGGAAGGCGGCCGCATGCGATCGTGGGGCGCGAAGTCGCTGCAGGAATCCGGTAAGCGCGGGGAACCGTACCTGGCGGGCAACGGCTATGCGCGCATTGGCGAAGGATCCGGCAGCACGAACGTGCTCACCGGTTCGGGCGTCGACGAGGCCTGGATGACCGGCGCGCTGCTCGCGCACGCGGTCACCGACCTGCTGGCCGCCGGCAAGCCGTTCACGCGAGATGCGCTCGACGCGGCGTACGTGGCGAGGCGCCGCAACAGCTGGGTCGAGCATGAAGGCGTGGCCGCCGAACGGGCGCGCGATGGTTTCCACACTGGCGTGGTGACGGGGCTTGTCGGGATGGCGCTTTCCGGGTTCTCCGGCGGCAGGCTGTTCGTGCCGGTGGAGCCGAAGCGCCCGCACGAACGGGTGCGCTCGCTCGCCCAGTATTTCGGGCATCGCATCCCGGCGGCTGACATTGATCGGATCACCCGCGAATGCGCGGCGTCTGGACAGCCGCTGCACGACGCGCTGCTGGCACGTGCGGGCTGGCCCGCCATCCCGTACGACGGCGCGCTGCTCGTATCCCACCAGGACGCGCTGCTGGTCGGCGGCAAGGTGCAGGCGGCAGCGGGGTACGCCGACCACGTCCTCTTCCACGATCCGGCCCTCTGCAGGGACTGCCAGACGAAACTCTGCATCGAGATCTGCTCGGGGCAGGCTCTGATGCCCGGTTCGGGCGATGTGCCAGCATTCGATCGGGAGAAGTGCATCCACTGCGGGGCGTGCTACTGGAGCTGCACGCGGCCGCTTCCGGGGAATCCGGATCGGACCAATCTCGTGTTCAGGGCCGGATCCGGTGGGCTGCACTCGACGGAAAATTGAGGCATGAAGGAGTAACGTGTCGTGAGCCATCCGTTTCACATTGTCGTGTGCGGCAGCGTCGCGCCCGACCCGCTGCAGACCCTTGAGCCGGTGGCCTCACCGGCTGGCCCTGGGCTCAAGAACGAAATGCTGCTGCCGCACATCCTCGACCCGTGGGCCGCGCACGCGCTGTACGAGGCCGCGAATCTGGCGAAGAGCGTGTCGGGCAGCAAAGTGTGGCTCGTCAGCCTGGGGCCGAAGGCCAAGCTGCAGCAGGTGATGATGACGATCGCCCAGAAGGTGCCGTTTGAGCTGGTGGCACTCGACGGGCCGGCAGGCGGATTCGTGGATGCGCACGCGACGGCGGCGCTGCTGGCCGATGCCATCAGCGGGATCGCGGGTCTCGACAAGACCAGGCTGCTGGTGTTCGGAGGCTGGGAATCTGCGACCCGGTGTTCCGGCGTCACCATGCAATTGGTCGGCGAGCGGCTCGGCATCGTGGATCAATTCCAGGGGGTCGATCGGCTGACGGTCGAAGGCGATGGATCGCTGCGGATCCTCGAGCGGATTGACGGAGGCCGCCACCAGGTGTCGGTCGTGCATGGGCCGCCGGCGCTGGTCGGGTGGGCGACTGGCCACCTCGCGGAGCCCCCGAACAACCCGCAGGTGGGGATGGCCAACATGCGCACCGTCATGCCGGCGCTTCAGAAGGCGAAGGCCACGCCTGTCGCGGGCGGCGGGCTGAGCTTCGTCCGCGTCGAGCAGCCGAAACAGATGCGTGACACGCGCATCGTCAAGGACGTGTCGCCAGAAGAGATCGCGCGCGAAATCGTCGCGTGGGTGCGGGGGGCGTAATGGAAACCATTCTGGTCTTGCTGCACAACGACGCGGATGGCGCGCTGCCGAAAGCGGCGCTCGAGGCGGTGGCCGCGGGCGCGCGCATCAGCGGCGAACTGGGCGCGGAAGGATTCACCGTCGGCCTCATCGGTCACGCGCTGCAACCGGCCATCGACGGCCTGGCCACGTGCGGGGCGTTGAGGTTCGTCGCGGCCGACGCGCCGGAGTTCGGACAATCGCGCTACGCGACCGACGCGGCTGCCGCCGAAGCCGTCGCCCGCCACGTGGGGGCCACCGTCATCGTCGCCCCCATGACGTCGCGGTTTGCGCGGGTGTTGCCAGGTGTGGCCGACCGCCTGGGTGGCTGCGTTGACACGCACGCGACGGGGTTCGGCGTGGCCGACGGGGCGCTTGGCGTGACGCGGTGGTTCTACCGGCAGCGCATGGAGGGCACCCTGCGGCGTACGGAACGCCCGTGGATGGTGCTGATCGATCCGGGCGCCTGCCCCGCGTGGTCCGGGGCCGGGGGCCACGCCTCGGCCGAAGTCATCACCGTCCCGTGTGGCCCATCGCTGACGCGAACCACGGTCACCGGCATCGAGGCGCCGGCGGCAGAGCAGCAGACGATTCGACCGGATGCGGACTTGTTGTTCGTGGCGGGCGCGGGCTGGACCAAGAAGCAGGCTGACGGGTTACCGCACCCGGCCGAGGCCGAGGCCTACATCCTGGATTTCCTCAAGAAGAGCCGAGCCTCGCTCGGCGGCAGCAAGTCGCTCGTTGACCTGAGCGGGGAAGGGCAGCCCATCCTGCGCTTCATGACGCACCTCAACCAGATTGGCCAGACCGGCGCGAGTCCCCGCCATCCGAAGGGACTCGCCACGTGCTGCCACGGGGAAGAGCCGCACGTGGTAGGCTGGAGGTTCGTGACGGAACGCCGGGCGGTCAATCTCGATCCGAATTGCGGATGGGGGCGTGGCAAGGCCGACGTGTTGTATGTGGCCGACGCGTTTGCCGTGATGAAGCACGTCAACGACCTGCTCGCCGACGGCCAGTAGCCGCGGAACGGACTCTGATGTCAGAGGCCAGATTCATCTTCACCTGGACACCGAGGCGCCTGTGCGCCCTCAGCGCGGGCCTCTGACGAAACCTCCCTCGTAGGTGCCATTCTGGCGCCCGGGTTCTCGGCCCGGGTGTCAACGGCCTGTCTGGTCCCCCACGACGTTTCAATATCGCTTCTACGCAGGAGGAATCATGTCTTACGCATACGCCGTTATCGGTGCGGGCCGGCAGGGTGTCGCCGCCGCCTACGACCTCGGGACATTCGGAGACGCGTCGCGCGTGCTGCTGGTCGACGCCAACCTGGAGATCGCGACGGCGGCCGCCGCGACGGTCAATGGTCTGCTCGGTCAGTCACTCGCGCATGCCGCGCAATGTGACGCGACGAATCTGGCAATGCTCCGATCGGTGCTGCACGGCACCGATGCGATCCTGAGCGCGGTCCACTACAACGTCAATCTCGGCCTCACCGAACTGGCTGTCTCGATGAAGGCGCATCTGTGCGATCTCGGCGGCCACACCGGCGTCGTGCGGCAGCAGCACGCGTTCGACGGCGAGGCGAAGCGGGCCGGCATCACCGTCGCGCCCGACTGCGGGATGGGGCCCGGCCTCAACGTGTCACTCGCGGCCTACGTGATGGAGAAACTCGATCGTCCCCGCGAAGTGCTGATCTGGGATGGCGGGCTGCCGCAGGATCCGCAGCCGCCGTGGAACTACGTCTCCACGTTCGCGATGAGCGGCCTGACCAACGAGTACGCGGGGTCGGCGTACTTCCTCCGGGGGGGCGAGGTGACCGAGGTGCCGTGTCTCGCCGATCGCGAAGAGTTGGAGTTCGCGCCGCCGGTCGGACGGCTCGAGGCCGCTGTCACGTCGGGAGGACTCTCCACCGCGCCGTGGACCTGGAAGGGCACGCTCGACCACCTCGAGAACAAGACGCTGCGCTACCCCGGCCACTGGGCGCTCGTCGAGGCCTACGACCGGCTTGGCCTCCTGAGCCTCGATCCGATCGAGGCCGGCGGTGTGACGGTCGTGCCGCGGGAAGTGCTGCACGCGCTGCTCGAGCCCCGCATCGGCGCACGCGGCGCCGTCGTGCGCGATATCTGCGTGATGCGGGTCAAGGGACTCGGGGATCTCGGGGGACAGCCCACCGAGGTGATCGTCGAGCTCGTCGACCGCTACGACGCTGCGACAGGATTCACCGGGATGCAGCGGCTGACTGGCTGGCACGCGGGGATCGTCCTCGGTTTGGCCGCGCGAGGCCAGCTCCCGCCTGGCGTCCGATCCGTGGAGAGCATTTCCGGCTCCCTCATCGTCTCGGAGGGTCGAAAGCGCGGCTGGGTGTTCAACGAGTCGATCCGGCCCATCAGGTAGGACACTGAGTTGTCCGCCTGGAGATGCCACATGGCCGGGACCCTTGGCCCGCTTCGGCCACGGTCGTCGCCCGCGGCGACTGTGGATAGCGTTGCGTTGAGGTGTGGTTGGCGTGGTTCGCCACAGCACTCGGGTCGAAGAGTAGAATAGCGAGAGGGACCACCCGTGACTATTCGCGACCGCGCCCGCACGGCTGAGGGCGCCGGACCCGGTGATGCTGGAGGTATGTGATGGAGCGTAAGAAAGCGAGTGATTTCGATCCAGATCTGTTGATCCTGTTCGACGCGTACGTGCACGGCGCGATTGACCGCAGGGGATTTCTCGAGAAGGCGTCCAGGTTCGCCGTCGGCGGCGTCACCGCAGCCATGCTGCTCGACGCGCTGAATCCTCGGTTCGCCGAAGCGCAGCAGGTGCCGAAAGACGACAAGCGGCTCAAGACGGAGTTTCTTCCGTTCCCGTCGCCGAAGGGGTACGCCATCACGCGCGGATACTTCGTTCGGCCGTCGGCCGCGGCAGGCAAACTGCCCGGCGTGCTCGTCGTACACGAGAACCGCGGTCTGAACCCGCACATCGAGGACGTGGCCCGCCGCCTGGCGCTCGAGAACTTCGTGACCTTCGCGCCTGATGCCCTCGCGCCGCTTGGCGGGTACCCCGGCGACGAGGACAAGGCCCGGCAGCTGTTCCCCACGCTCGATCAGGCCAAGACGCGCGAGGATTTCGTCGCGGCCGCGGCGTTCCTCAAGAGCCACGCCGACTGCAACGGCAGGATTGGCGTGGTCGGCTTCTGCTGGGGCGGTTCGACCGCCAACATGCTGGCGACGCGCCTGCCGGATCTTGGCGCGGCGGTCCCGTTCTACGGTGGTCAGCCGAACGCCGAGGACACGGCGAAGATCAAGGCGCCGCTGCTCATTCACTACGCCGAGAACGACGAACGGATCAACGCGGGATGGCCGGCCTACGAGGCGGCCCTGAAGGCGAGCAGCGTGCCGTATACGATGTACAAGTATCCGGGCACGCAGCATGGCTTCAACAACGACACCACTCCGCGCTACGACGAGGCTGCGGCGAAACTGGCCTGGCAGCGGACAGTGGAGTTTCTCAACAAGCAACTGCGTGGTTAGCCCGAATGCGGCGACGTCACGGCCTTTGCGGAAGA
>Ga0315287_10002699_pt1 | contig 16918 bp, 17 predicted proteins | sample YL17G11_0_MG_FD_205037 | JGI IMG/M metagenome (GOLD analysis project Ga0315287, IMG submission 205037) | Sediment microbial communities from Yellowstone Lake, YNP, Wyoming, USA - YL17G11_0 | ecosystem: Environmental > Aquatic > Freshwater > Lake > Sediment | place: USA: Wyoming | collected...
ACCCTTGGGCGGCGGCTGATAGCCTCGCGGCCTCGTGCAGGCCAGCAAAGCGCGAGATGTGATTAAAGCGGCGCTGAAGCAACAAGCGCCAGCGGGCTGCGCACGTAGCCGGATGGGCTGGGTTACTTCTCGGGCAGGATCACCCACAGCTCGCCCGCTTCCGTACTGAAGTAGACCTTGCCATCCTGCGCGGCAATGATGTCGTTGCCGCACCCCGCCGGCACGCGATACTCGCGGGTGGCCTTGCCGCCTGGCTTCACAGCCATGAGCCGATCAAGACGTCTTCTGGCGTCGACAGTCAGCTGCTTGCGCAGTGCCGGCTGGGCACGCCCCAGCTTCGACTTCAGATCATGGAGTCCTTTGCTGGCACTGGTCTCGTTGCGGCATGCGTACCAGACTGTGCTGTCAGCTGCGACCGCCGTCTTTCCCCCAGACAAGGGATAGACCACCGGGCCGTTGTGCTGGTATGTCCAAAGCTGCTTGCCGTCGGGGCTATAGACGTTCAGCGAGTAGTTTCCCGTAAGCAAGTAGATGTTGCCATCTGCTCCAAGCTGCGGCATGCCTATGCTGCGCGGAGCTTGCACCTGCCAGCGCACGCTCCCATCCATCCCATAAGCCCGCAGTCCGCACTTGCAGATGCTGCTGCAGTTGACGTACAGCGTGCCGTCGCCAGCAAGCTGCATGGCTACATCATGTGCCGATAGCCAGCCGACTGAGTACAGCTGTGCGCCATTGCTGTCAAACATCCGTGCGCCTTCGTTCAGGTTCACGCAGGCAACAGTGCCTTGCGGCCCCAGCTCGAGGAACGTTGGGGAGTAGCCGCCGGTGTAGGTCGCTGTTGGGAACGACTCGCTGAGCTGCCCGTCGGTATCGTAAATGCGCACGACAGCATCGGGCCCCAGCGCATACACCTTGCCTTCCGGGCTCACGATTGGCGTCCTGCGAGAAGGCACCTGGAACGACCTGAGCAGGCTGCCGGTACTGCTCAGCACCAGGATCTCCGCCATGCAGTCCCACACAAGCACGCGTCCATCCGCCAGCGCGGCCAGCGGTTGGATCCGCTGCGATGGGGTCACAGCTTTGAAATTCCAGCGCAGCGTGGTGTCCGGGTTGAACGCCAGCAAGTCAGCATCCAGTGTGCTGGCATAAATGCAGCCGTCCGGGCCCTCAATTAGACTGGACACGATGCCACTGCCGTTGCCGGGACTGTAGATCCGCTGCATGCTGGAAGGTTGGCGCAGCTGCAACAGACTGAGAGCGAGCGCAGCGATGAGCGTGACTGCGAGCAGAATACCGATCAACAGCCGTGCTGGCAGTTTGCGATGTCCGAACCCCATGATCACAATTACTTTATCATGCTGTGCCGTGTGCCGCGAAGCTGATGGTTGCTGGCCCGCGCTTGGTTAGGCCGCAGCCGGCGCGCGGCCTGTATAATCGCTGACTGGCATGGCGCAGATTATTGAGGATACCGCTGTTCCCGATCCACCGAGCGACGAGCTGCTGCACCGCGTGGGGCTGACGCGCGAGGAGTACCAGCGCGCCTGCATCAAGGTGGGGCGCAAGCTCAACCTGGTGGAGCTGGGCATCTTCGGCGCGATGTGGAGCGAGCACTGCTGCTACAAGAGCTCCAAGCGCTACCTGAAGAAGTTTCCCACCACGGGCAAGCACGTGCTGCAGGGCCCCGGCGAGAACGCCGGCGTGCTCGACCTGGGCAACGACTACGCCGTGGTGTTCAAGATCGAGAGCCACAACCACCCCAGCGCCGTCGAGCCCTTCCAGGGCGCGGCGACCGGCGTGGGCGGCATCATCCGCGACATCTTTGCCATGGGCGCGCGCCCGATCGCCGTCCTAGACAGCCTGCGCTTTGGCAATCTGTATCCCGTCGCCGCCGTCGGCGAGCCGTCCGGCAATGGCAATGGCCAGCCGCAAGCCGCCGCTGCTTCGCCGGAGCAGGTGCTGGAAGCGGGCGGTGTGCTGCCGCTGAAGGCGCAGCTGCCCTGGACCGCCGACCCGCCGCCATTCGTCTGCACCGTGGCCTGGCTGACCGAGATGCGTTTTCAGCTGTTCGATCGCGGGACGGCCGCGCGCCGCGCCGTCGAGGAAATCCGCAAGTTGAACAGCGGCACGGTCGAGGTGCTCGCCTACTGCGTGATGAACGACCAGATCCTGCTGGCTCTGAGCATCAGCGGTGGCAGCGAAGCCGACGCGGCAGAGATCGTGGCGGAACTGAAGGCGGTGCTCTCCGACCTCGCCGAAAGCAGGCTGCGCAAGGGCCAGAAGCTGTGGGAGAGCGGCTTTAGGCTGCACCGCAAGTACGACGCGGCCGAGCTGAACGAGGGTATCCGCCGGCTGGAGTATACGCCGGTACAGCGCGGCGCGGTGCAGCACATCAAGGAGTACGCCTACGTCTCGCAGGTCTGGAAGTACGGCACGGCCTGGCCGCAGGGTGACGAAGCGGTCGAGGCGCTGCCCTCGCCGCTGCCCTACTGCCCCGGCGTCACGCCCGAGCAGGCGGCGCGCAACCGCTTCCTGCTGGCCGGCGTGGTCGGCGGGATCGCGCACTACGGCAACTGCATCGGCATTCCCACCGTCGGCGGTGAGGTGGCCTTCGACCCCAGCTACTCCAGCAACTGCCTGGTCAACGCGATGTGCGTCGGCATCGCGCGCAAGGACGCTCTGCTCAAGGGCATCGCGCGCGGCGCAGGCAACACGGCGCTGATCGTCGGCGCCAAGACCGGCCGCGACGGCGTGCAGGGCGCGACCTTCGCCAGCGTGGACCTGCCCGAGGACTACGCCAAGGAACGCCCGGCGGTGCAGGTCGGCGACCCGTTCATGGAAAAGCTGCTGCTGGAGGCGACGCTGGAAATCCTGCGCCTGCCCGGCCTGGTCGGACTGCAGGACTTCGGCGCGGCGGGGCTGACCTGCTCCAGCGTGGAGATGGCGGCGCGCGGCGCCTGCGGCATGCGGCTCGACCTAAACAAGGTGCCGCAGCGCGCGGACAACCTCAGCGCCTACGAGATGATGCTCTCCGAGAGCCAGGAACGGATGATGGTCGTCGTCAATGCAGGCCGTGAGCAGCCGTTCCTCGACGCGTTCAAGAAGTGGGGGCTCACCGCCGTGCCCTGCGGCGAGGTGCTGAAAGACAAGCGGCTGATCGTCGTGCACAAGGGCAAAGAGGTCGCCAAGCTGCCGAACACGCCGCTGGCCGACGAGGCGCCGGACTACGAGCGGCCCGTGGAAGCCCCCGAGTGGTACAAGAGCCGTAAACCAGCCAGCGACGCGGATATCGCCGCCGCGGTGCAGCGCATCCTTGGTAGCACGGACATCCTGTCCGTGTCTTCCGAGAAGGATGACGGACAAGATTTCCGTCCCCCCGGGCAATCCAGCGTCTACGAAGCTTTGCTTAAAGCACTGCTGGCTGATCCGAGTATCGCCAGCAAGCATCCGGTGTACCGCCAATACGACTACATGGTGCGCACCAACACGCTGCTCGGGCCGGTGGCCAGCGACGCGGCGGTGCTGCGCGTCAAGGAGACGGGCCAGGGGATCGCCGTGGCCACCGACTGCTCGGCGCGCCACGTGCACCTCGATCCGCGGCTGGGCGCGGCGCGGGCGGTGCTGGAGGCGGCGCGCAACGTGCTGGCCGTTGGCGCGCGCCCGCTGGGCATCACCAACTGCCTGAACTTCGGCAATCCCGAGAAGCCCGACCGCATGTGGCAGTTCGCCGAGACCATCGAGGGTATGCGCGACGCGCTGGGCCAGCTTGAACTGCCCGTGACCGGCGGCAACGTCAGCTTCTACAACGAGAGCGGCGGGCGCAGCGTGCTGCCCACGCCGGTGATCGGCATGCTCGGCCTGCTCAACGACGCGCGCAAGTACGTGCCCAGCTTCGCAGCGCAGGCCGGCCTGGAGCTGTATCTGCTGGGAGTCGGCGACGGGCGGCTGGATGGCTCGGCGCTGCTGTTCGAGCTGGGGCGCTACCGCGCCGGCGAGCTTACCGCCCATGACTACCGCAAGTTCCGCCAGTGCCAGCGTTTCCTGCTGGATGCGGCCGAGCAGCAGCAGCTTGTGGCATGCCACGACGTGAGCGACGGCGGACTGCTGGTGGCGCTCACCGAGCTGTGCGGCAGCGGCGTGCGCGCCGATGTCAGCGAGCTGATCCCCGACGGCTACGACGTCGAGGCGCATAACGCGCTGGCGGCGCTGTTCGGCGAGGAGGGCCACAGCTGGCTGCTGGCCGTGGACAAGGCGCACCGCGGCTGGGTGCGCACGGCGGCGATGCACTACAGCGTGCCGCTGCTGGCGCTCGGCGAGAGCATTGAAGGGCGCCTGGAAGTGACCGCCGGCGCGCTGGAGCTGATCAACTGCGACTACGCCCCGCTGCGCGAGCTGCTGCACAATGGCCTGGCCAGCGCGCTGGATGAAACCAGCTAACTGGGGCCGTGCAAGTATTCTGCTGGAGCGTTAGAATCAGGCCGCCTGCAGCTGGCCAGGATTACTCGCCGCCAGCCAAAGGATCGATGTGCTTCACCAGGCGCATGCGCTGCGGGGGCCAGAACACGAACAGCGCGCGGCCCTCGAAGTAGCTGCGCGGCACGAAGCCCCACACGCGGCTGTCGCTGGAGTGGTTGCGGTTGTCGCCCATCATGAAGTAGTTGCCGGACGGCACCATTTCGGGGCCGAAATCGCGCGTGGGTTTCTCGGCGATATATTCCTCGTCCAGCGGGTTGCCGTTGACGTAGACCACGCCCTCGCGCACTTCGACCGTCTCGCCGGGCAGGCCGATCACGCGCTTGATGTAGTCCGTCTTGCGGTCGCGCGGGTACTGGAAGATCATCACGTCGCCGCGCTCGGGATTATGCTGCAGCACCTTATAGCTGAGCTTGTCGGCGATCAGCAGGTCGTGCACCTGCAGCGTCGGCTCCATGCTGCCGCTAGGGATGAAGAAGCTCGCCACGGCATAGCTGCGCAGCACGATGGCGAAGACCAGAGCGTAGACCAGCGTGGGGATCCATTCGTAGACCAGCCCTTGGGTGAACGAGGCGGCGACGAACTCGATGCGCCGCTTCAGCCCCGGGCCGGTGAGGATCGCCGCGCCGGGGCGCGTGGGCGCGTAGATCGTCAGGCTGACTTCGCCGTTAACCACCGGAAACGCAGCTTCACGGATGATCTCGTCCGGTGAGAAGCTGCCACGGCGGGCCAGCTTCAGTACGACCTGCGGTTCCTGCAGGTCGGCGTAAGCCAGCGTGAACCTGGTGGGCGTTTTGCCGTCAGCGGGGATTTTCGTCCGTTCGCTGAGCACCTCGACTTTCTTAATGCGCTGGAACATCATCGTCATGCAGAGCTATGACTCTGTGGCGGTAACGGTGTTCACCACCGCCGCCACCGTTTTCAGCGCTTCGCGCTTCTCGCGCAAACGCGTCGCCTTGCCCACGCGGTCGCGCAGGAAGTACAGCTTGGCGCGGCGCACATGTGAACGGCGCACGATCTCGATATCCGCCACGCGCCGCGAGTGCGTGAACATCGTCTTCTCCACGCCCACGCCGTTGGCCAGCTTGCGCACGGTGACCTTCTGCGTCAGGCCCTTGCCCTGCACGCCGATCACCGTACCCTCGAAGACCTGGATGCGCTCGACCTTGGTATCCTTGCGCTCCTTACCCTTGGCGGCGATACGGTGGATCTTCTTCAGTCCGGCCAGGTGCTCGCCTTTACCTTCGTAAATATTGAGCTTCAAGCGCACGGTGTCGCCGGGCTTGATCAGCGGGATGCTGCCTGCGGCCTTCATCATGCCCTTAGCGTACTCGGCAATCAGCTCCTGGCCCTTCATCTTATTCGTCGCCTGCATCGCTTGGTCCTTCCGTTTCTCTGCGTCTGAGGATTTGCCTTACCCGCGCCAGTTGCTGTTCGTCCAGCAGCTCCGGCCGGCGCCGGAACGTAAGCAACAGCCCCTCGTCCTGGCGATAGCCCATTATTTTAGCATGGTGTCCCGAGATCAACACCGGCGGGACCTTCCAGCCGCGAAATTCCTCCGGGCGCGTGTAGTGCGGCCAGTCCAGAATCCCGGTGGCAAAGCTCTCCGAACCGCAGCTGGCCTCGTTGCCCACGACGCCGGGGATCTGCCGCGCCACGGCGTCGATCACCACCATCGCCGGCAGTTCGCCGCCGGACAGCACGTAGTCGCCGATGCTCAGCTCGCGGTCTACCAGGTGATCGATGACGCGCTGATCCACGCCTTCATAGCGGCCGCAGAGCATCAGGAAATCTTCGCCCGCCGCCAGCTCGCAGGCGATACGGTGCGTGAACTGCTCGCCCGTGGGCGTCAGGAAGACCAGCGGCAGGCGCTGGCCAGTCTCCGCGCGCAGGCTCTCCACGGCGCGGAAGATCGGCTCGGCGAGCATCACCATCCCCGGCCCGCCGCCGAACGGCATGTCGTCGGTGGTGCGGTGGCGGTCTTCGGTATAGTCGCGCAGGTCGCGGATGTCGTGGCCGATCAGCCCGGCCTCGACGCCGCGCCGCAGCACGCCGTAGTCGAACAGCTGGCGCACCAGCTCGGGGAAAATGCTCAGGACGTGGAAGATCACCGATCCTCCTCGACGTAGTCCAGCGGATAGGTGGTAACCAGATAGCCCTGCTCAAGGTTGACCTCGCCGATGAACTCCGCCTGGTAAGGGATGCTGCGGTTGATAGCACCCTTGACGTCCAGCACAGTGTGCGCGCCGTTGTCCCACACCTCCACGACGCGGCCCAGCACCGTACCGTCGGGCCGCCGCACCTCCAGGCCCTCCAGCTCGAAGTAGTACACCTCGCCGGATTCGCGCGGCAGCTCGCCCACTTCCGCGCGGTAACAGATGTTCCAGCCGATGAACTGCTTCAGAGGCTCGGGCGCGTTGAACTCGGCGAAGCGGATGACAAAGTTGTCAGGGCGCAGCTGCACGTCGGCGGTATGGACGGGCAGGCACTCGCCGGTGCGCTCATCCATCAGCAGGTATTGCTTGCGCTCCGCCAGCCACTCGGGGTGATCGGTGGAGTAAGCGCACTTGAGGAAGCCCTGCACGCCAAAGGTGCCGAGCACGACTCCTACGCGGACCAGCGGCATCGCAGTTAGGAGATCAGCTCGATGTTGACGCGCTTGTTGGTCTTGCCGCCGGCGGCCTTGATGATCTGGCGCAGGGCGTTGATGATCCGCCCCTCGCGGCCGATGACCTTGCCCACGTCTTCCGGCGCCACCTTGATCTCCAGCACAACCGAGCGCTCGCCTTGCACTTCATTCACAGTGACCTGGTCAGGGTGATCAACAATGTGCTTGATGATCTGCGTCAGTAGTTCAGTCATCTCCTGCTCCTGCCGGCCTTAAGCGCGAGCCAGCGCAACGGCTACTGGCCGCCCGCTTGACCAATTGACGTGTACTTTGAAATCAGACGCTTGACAGTATCGGTGGGCTGAGCGCCCACGCTCAGCCAATGCTTGATGCGCGGCTCGTCGAGCCTGACGTCCGCCGGTTCGGCGATCGGGTTATAGAAACCAACCTGCTCGAGATATCTGCCCGAACGCGGAGAACGGGCCTCTTTCACGATCACACGATAGCTGGGCTGCTTGGCCTTGCCCGTGCGCATCAACCGAATCTTCACTGCCATACTTAAATCGTCCTTCCTTGCGTTGAACACGATATTATACAGGAGTCCGCCGCGCTGTAAAGAGCAACCCCCTCCGCCAGCCGGCCGGCGCGCGCTGCGCTATTCGCAGCATTCTAAGGTAGTAAGCGATTAAAGGTGAACATCGCGCCGCCTGAACAGTCCAAATTGCTGTACCTGTGGTGGATGCGCGTCGCTCCACTGCGCTGTGTTAACCTTATATGATGTCACAGGGGCCGGACGAGGGACTAGCATGAGCGAACAGGAAAAGATACGCCACCGCGTGAACGGGCTGCGTCGCCGCCGGCGCGCCCAGCTGACGCTGGACTACTTCGTGCGCGGGCTGTTCTGGGGGGCGATCCCCGCCGCGCTGATCATCTTCGCCAGCCGGCTGTGGATCCTGCCGCTGAGCGAATACTGGCTGGCCGGCGGGGTGCTGGCCGCCATCGCCCTGGCGTTCGTCGTGCGCTCGGCGTTTGTGCGCGTCACGCCGCTGGCCGTGGCTAACGACATCGATATCAGCCTCGGGCTGCGCGAGCGCGTCAGTTCGGCGCTGGCCCTCGGCGCACCGGCGGATGACGCGGCGGGACGCAAAGTGGCGAAGGGCAGCCTGCCCGTGGCCGCCAGGCTGAAGCGCGCGCGCGCCAAGGCAGCCCCTGTAACTGCGGCCATCAGCGCCACAGATGCCAACGACCCGTTCGTGCGCGCGCTGGTGCAGGACGCGGCGAAGGTTATCGACAAGCTGCCGCTGCGCAAGGTCTATCCGTGGCGGCTGCCGCGCGCCTGGCGCCTGGCGCTGCCCGCACTGCTGATCGCCGCGCTGCTCAGCTTCGTGCCGCAGCTCAACTGGTTTGTCAGCCAGTCCGACCGCGCTAACGCCAAGCTGGTGCAGGACAAGGGGCATTCGCTGCAGGAGCTGGCCAAGCAAATCGAGGAGCAGGCCAAGAAGCAGAACGATCCGGTGCTGAAGAAGCAGGCCGAGGAGATCAAGCGCGTCGGTGAGAAGCTGGACAAGGGCCAGGTGACGAAGAAGGAAGCGCTCAAGCTGCTGCAGCGCCTGAAGGAGAAGCTGGAGGCGCAGAGCCAGCCAACAGAGGGCGAGAAGCAGCTGATGAACAAGCTCGGCGAGGAGCTGGCCAAGCAGACGGAAACCCGCGAGCTGGGCGAGAAACTCAAGCAGGGCAACTTCGACGAGCTGTCGCAGCAGCTGGCGGAGCTGGCCAAGAACCTGCAGTCCGGCAAGCTGTCGTCCGACCAGATGAACCAGCTGCAGGAGATGCTCAAGGCGGTGGACGAGGCGCTGAAGAGCGACGCCGCCAACCAGCCCGGCGCCCAGGACCTGAAGAAGAACCTCGAGGAGCTTAAACAGGCCATCGCCAACAGCCAGCAGGCGCAGCAGGCATTGCAGCAGGCGATGCAGGGCTTCGAGAAGGCGATGGAGAACCTGACGCAGCAGCTCAGCCAGAACGGCATGAGCCAGCAGGCGCAGCAGCTCACCCAGCAGCTGCAGCAGATGCAGCAGCAGCTGCAGCAGAACGGCACGATCAGCCAGGAGACGCTGCAGCAGATGCAGCAGTCACTGCAGAACACGCAGCAGCAGATCCAGAACAATCAGAGCCTGAGCCAGTCGCAGAAGCAGCAGCTCGGCCAGGCCTGCCAGCAGGCGCAGAACTTCCTGCAGAGCCCGCAGGGCCAGCCGGGCCAGCTCTCGCAGAGCAACAACCAGGCCAGCCAGAACCAGCAGCAGGCGGCGGCGCAGGCGCAGAAGGCCGGCGACTGCGCCAAGGGTGGCTGACAGGGCGGCATGGGCAGCCAGTTGGCTGAGCAGATCGCCTCGCTGAAATCGCAACTCGCCATGGGCCAGCAGGTCGGCACGAACGGCACGGCCGCCAGCGGCTGGGGGCTGGGCACCAGCGCCCAGGCCGTCGCCCCGGCAGAGGCGCCGAACACCAAGCCCACCGAGGAGCGCCAGGGCAACAAGACGCTGGGCGATACCAAGGCCACGCAGTTCGAGCCGCTGTACCAGCCCGAGGACTACGCCAACACCACCTACGATACAAAGGTGCAAGGGCAGCTGGACATCACGCAGTCGCCGCAGAAGGTGGAGCTGATCCGCAGCGCGCCCGAGAGCCAGCAGGCGCTGGCGCAGTACGCCAACATCATCGGCGCCTATGCCGACGGCGAGGAATCGGCGGTCGAGCGCGAGCAGGTACCCACGCAGTACCAGGAACTGGTGAAGCTGTACTTCGACCAGCTGCAAAAGGAAGCGGCCAAGGACGCCGAGCAGAAGAACGAGCAGCCTGCTGAGAAGGCGAAAGGGAAGAAGTGAGAAGCATCTGGCAGACGATCATGCATGAAGATATCGGTGACTACGTCTAATGAACGTTAGAGATTATCACAGCCTCATCCTTGGATGCGTCGCGGTGCTTCTGCTGTCATCTTGCCATGCCTCAGCAAAGCAGATGCCGGCAAACTGGCCTGTAACAGCACTAACGCTGCCGCCAGGATCAACGATAGTTTCGTCATTTAGTTCGGGGAAGGATACCTGGTCGGTCTGCTTCGATCAGCCGCTAGGTGATCAGGCAGTGATCGACCATATAGAATCATGCCTGCGAAATCTAAGCTATAGCCGGTTTGAAGCCACTGATCCACCCTCTCCACGTGGTTATCGGCTGTATTGTTCCCCAGATGGCCTTACGGATGTGTTGCTAACGTTGCCAGATAGTAGCGGCTCGACTCAACCTGTGAGTTCCGCTTCGACGCAATATATCCTCACTGTGCAGCTTCGAGAATCACCTAGTGTAGTAACACAGTACAACAAGCCGTTGTGATTCGAATCGAATAAGGCCATCACTGCAGCGATCCCCCTACCCCAGCCCTAAGTACGCCGCCACGGCTTGCGCGTAGGCGCGGGCCTGGGCTTCGTCGCGGCCCTCGGCATAGATACGGGCGAGCGGCTCAGTGCCGCTGGCGCGCACCAGCACCCAGCCGTCCGCCGTGCGCAGCTTCATGCCGTCGCTGTGGTTGAGCGAATCCACGGTGTCGCCGGCCACGTCGGTCAGGTTGGCCAGCGAGCGCAGCCGCAGCTTGAACTCGCGGCTGTCCGTGCCCGCCGGCAGCGGCAGATCCTGGTGCAGGAAGAACGGCTTGCCGAAGCGCCGGTAGATGTCGGCCACCATTTCGTGCAGCGTCGTGCCCGCCAGCTGGCGCGCGTGCAGCAGCATCAGCGCCATCAGCAAAGCGTCGCGCTCTGGCATGTAGTGGCCGAAGCCGGTGCCGCCGCTCTCCTCGCCGCCCATGATGGCGTGCAGCTCGACGATCGCCTGGCTGACGTTCTTGAAGCCCACCGGCACGTCGTAGACCACGCAGCTGTGGGCCTCGGCCACGCGCTGCACCAGGCCCGAGAAGCTGACGCTGGTGGCCACCAGGCCTTTCTTGCCGAGGTGCGTCGTCAGGTGCTCCAGCAGCACGCAGAAGATCTCGTGGCTGGCGAGGTAGACGCCCAGCTCATCGACCACCGCCAGGCGGTCGCCGTCGCCGTCGAACGCCAGCCCCACGGCCGGGTTGCCCTCATAGCTCAGGCGTTGCGACAGCTCGCTCAAGTGGGCGGCCAACGGCTCGGGCTTGCAGCCGCCGAACAGCGGATCGGGCTTGGCGTGTAGCTGCAACGTGACGTCGAACGCCTCCGCGAGGACGTCACGGTAGATGCCCGCTCCAGTGCCGTGCATGTAGTCCACGGCCAGCGGCAGCTGCTTGTCACCCTTCCAGGCGGCGGCGCCTGTGATGGCCTTGACGTAGTCTGCTTCGACGTTGAACTTGGGCAGCTCCAGCTTGCGGCCGATCAGCGGCTGGTCGGCGAAGCTCTCCTGCGGGATGGCATTGGCCTGGGCCTCGATCTGCCCCACGGCGTCGGGCAGCAGGCTGCCGCCGTAGTCGCCCTTGAGCTTGATCCCGCCGTACAGTGCGGCGTTGTGCGAGGCCGTGATCTGGATCCCCAGCGGCGCACCGAGGTGGCGCACGGCGAACGACAGGTAAGGGCTGGGACAGGCGCGATGGGCCAGCTGCGGCTTCAAGCCCGCTTCCAGCAGCAAGCGGCCGGCTAAGCCCGCGAACTGCTTGGCCAGGAAACGCGTGTCGTAGCCGATGGGGATCACCGCGCTGCGCCCGCCGGCGCTGCCGTCCTTGATGTACGCGGCCGTGCCGAGCACGATGCGCGCGACAGCTTCCTTGGTCAAGGTATGGCCAATCTCACCGCGATATCCGTCGCTGCCAAATGCGATGTGCACGACTCAGCCCAGTTGCGGCCAGATGCCGCGGACTCAGATCACAGCCTCGACTTCGCGCTTCATCGTATCGAAGTCCTTGAGGCCGATGATCTTCTTCACTTCCTTGCCGCTACGGAAGAAGATCATCGTCGGCACGCTGACGATGTTGAAGCGCTGGCTTAACAGAGCGTTCTCGTCTACGTCAATGCCAAAGACATCAAGCTTGCCCTGAAACTCCAGGGCAATGCGCTCGATCACCGGCTTGAGCTTGACGCAGGGCGGGCACCAGACTGCCGAAAAATCCAGCAGCACCGGGCGCTGCGCCTGCTCCACTTTCTCAGCGAAATCTTTCTCGTTTAACTCGACCATCAGCTCCTCCAGGTTAACCGGGGCCCGGATTATACATCAGGCGGGCCAAGGCCCGCTGTCAACAAACCCCGTGATGGATTACCCACATATACCCCAGGGGGTATAGCGCTGCGGGATGATACCAGGCTGCGGCGCCGAATAGTGTAGAACGCCTACAGCCACCGCAAGCCTGCCAGCAGCGCGACCAGCGGGGCGCCGATACCCACCACGTAGTTGTCGTCGACCGGCAAGTCGAGGCTTTCCAGCACGCCGACGAACACGCCGACCAGCGCGCTGACCCAGGCCACGGACTGCAGCGGGAACGGCGTGGCTTGCGGCAGCGGCATGGCAAAGCAGATCCAGAAAGCGATGCAGCTGCCGAGGATGCCGCCCAGCAGGCCCCACCAGGTCTTATGCACGTTCCACGGCACGGTGCGCGCGACTGCCGGCCCCGGGCCGAGCATCCCGGCCAGTCCGTCGCCGAAGCTGAGCGCCATCCAGCCGAACATCACGTAGCGCACGGCCTCGCCCCCCAGCCTGCCGAACTGAAGCCAGTGCGCCGAGCCGCCCATCAGGTGCGCCATCGCCGGCCAGGCGAGGATCAGCAGCAGGATGGCGAAGCAGTAGCCGCGCATGCCGGTGATCACGTTGCGGTTGCGGTCGGCGGGCTTGCTGATGTAGCGCAGCCACCAGGCGTGCCGCGGCTTGAGCCACAGCCCGAACCACATCACTGCTATGGCGGCCGCCAGCGCCAGCCAGTACGGCAGCCAGGGCAGCAGCAGCGCGGGCAGACCGCCCGCGACGTGCAGCAGCTTGCGTACCGTACGGTTGTAGCCCAGGTGGCGGTCGACTTTCAGCACCAGTCGCACGCAATGATTCTCGCACCTTCCGCGGCGTTTACAATGCACATATGCCGCGCATCGTGTTTCTCACGCGGGGTGATGCATCCCACGGGATGGGGCACCTGCACCGCGTCAGCTGGCTGGCCGCAGCGCTGCTCTCCCAGCGGCGCGATAACCTGGCCATTAGCGTGCAGTGCCTGGACAGCCCGCAGGCGTGGGGCTTCTTTGCTCCGCACTCGCCATTTGTCCAGACACTCAGACCGCTCGCGCTGGCCGCGACCGACGTCACGTTCCATGAAAGCGCCGATTTGATGCTCAGCGGCCTGGCTGCGGGCGACGTGGTCGTCGTCGACTGGCTGGACTCACCGGAGGAGTTTGCCACAGCCGCCCGCGCAATTGTCGCGCCAGATACGCCGGCGCCTGGAACTAAGCCCGGGGCTCTGGTATTGCTTGATGATTATGGCCCGGCGCGGCAGCAGGCCGCCTTGTGCATCAACGCGCTGCTGGCTCCGCTGGAAGACAGCGACAGCACGGCAAACGGCACGCGCGTGCTCTCCGGCGCGGCCTGCGTACAGCTGCCGCTCAGCGCGCTGCGGCTGCGCGGCGTCGGCCAGGCCAAGGCCAAGGAAGCGGCGACGCTGCTGAGCGGTCCAGCGCCGAAGGTTGGACCGGTGCGCATGGTGCTGGTCAGCTTTGGTGGATCTCCACAGCCAGAACTGATCCACCTGGCGCTTAGCTCGCTGCGACTGGCGGGCTTTAACGGCAAGGTGATCGTCATGCCAGCGCCGGTTGGTGGCGAGTTACCTGCGCCAACGGATGCCTCTCTTTCCCTGGACGTTGAGTATCACCCGGCCGGCGATGAGTTTCACGACTACATGGCGGGAGCCGACCTGGCGATCCTCGCGGGAGGCCTGAGCCTCTACGAAGCAGCGTTTTTCGGCGTGCCAGCCATTTGTGTACCGCTGGTCGAGCATCAGCAGAGTACAGCGCTGAAGCTGGAGCGCGCGAGCTGCTGCCGGCTGGCGGGCATGGCGGGCAAGGTGAACGCCGGCCAGTTGGCAGTCAAGCTCAAGGGGTTGCTCGGCAGCGCGCGGCTGCGCGGGAGGATGTCGTATCACGGCATGCGCTTGATCGACGGGCGCGGACTGCAGCGCACCACCGACGCGATTCTCGACCTGCTCTAGCCCGGCTGCATGCCCAGCGGGCGTGCTTACCCACGGTGGTGATAGCTGTGGAGTGCGCGTTGGCGGAAGTCGACGGTCCTGCACGAAAATGGCCCCACCTTGCGGCGGGGCCTTGCCCCTCGTTCGTCCGCCTTGAGCGGATGTTTTTAGCGTTTTAATCCGGGGGATCTGTGGATAGCCGTGTGGATAGGTATCCGCCTTGCCAGCCAGTTGCCCCGGGCTGCAACATCCATAATAACACGCTATCCACGCCGCTGCAACCTGTCGCCAAATGCGGACAGTGTGTTAACATTCGCCCGTGCCGGTTGCTGGTCGATTGGGCGAGGAAGCAACGACAGTCTTCGGCCTGGCGCGTCGCGAGAAGCTGACGCTCGTCATCGCCTGGCTGTTTGTGATCATGGGCGCGGACAGCCTGCTGTTCTTCTTTGCTGAGCGCGGCCAGAACCCGCAGGTGCAGAGCTGGTGGGACGCCTGCTACTGGGCGGTGGTCAGCATCACCACCACCGGCTATGGCGATGTCGTGCCGGAAACGGCGCTCGGGCGCGTCGCCGCCGCCACGATGGTGCTGTCGTTCATGGCGCTGATGCCACTTGTCGGCGCCATCATCACGTCGATCTACATCTCGCGCAAGATCAAGGGGGAAAGCGGATTGGAAAAGGTCAGCGCCACCCGCCATGTCGTGCTCTGCGGCTGGAACAACAACGGCAGCAACATCCTCGCCGGACTGCAGGAGCGGCAGCGCGGCGCCACCGTGGTGCTCGTAGCCGACATCGCCGCCGATCACTTCGAGAATCTGGCACAGAGCTACCCGCAGCTGAAAATGTTGTTCGTGCGCGGACCATACACCAACGAGGCTACTTTGGCCCGCGCCAACGTGCGTCACGCCGCGGTGGCCATTGTGCTTGCCAGCTACGGCCTGGACAGCACCCTGCGCAGCGACGAGCAGACGGTGCTGGCCGTGCTGACGCTGCGCGGCCTGGCGCCCGAGCTGCGCATCGTCAGCGAGTGCTTCGCTTCCAGCTACATCGCGCACCTGCGCCGCGCGGGGGCCAACCGCGTGATCGTCTCCGGTGAGCTGGACGGCTTCATGCTCACCGCCGCCGCCGTCTCGCCCGGCCTGGACATGACGATCCGCGAGGCGCTGACCTTCGGCCAGGGCCATGACCTGTGGACTGCGCCGGTGCCGCGTGAATTCGTCGGCCGCCGCTTCGCCGAGTTGGCCGAGCACTGGCTGAAGGAGAAATGCTGGATCCTTGTCGGGCTGGTGAGCAAGCAGAAGAAGCTCGGCATCGCCGAGGTGATGTCGGGCGACAAGGGCAGCATCGACGAGTTCATCGTGCGCAGCTTCGAAAGCGCCGGCCGCGGCATGGGCGGCATCCGCCACCTGCATCACCTCAACCCCGGCCCGCAGCACGTCATCCGCGACGACGACATGGCGATCGTGATCTACCCCCCGGAGGCCTAGCATGCAAACAGCGCAGCAGCTGAGTGATCGCGCCGGCGAACTGGCCGGCGTGCAGCTGTTTTCCGGCCTCGACGGGTTGCGCCTGGCGGCCATCGCCGGCCTGTGCAAGCCGCTGACGATGCGCGAAGGCGACTATGTAATCCGCGAGGGCGAGCAGGCCGACAGCTTCTACATCCTCGTCGACGGCACGGTCGCCGTGCACAAGATCCTCCGGCTGCCGCAGTTCAAGCCGCTGGAAGGCGAGCAGCGTGTTCTGGTGCGCCTGAGCGGCGCCAGCAAGCCCGTGCTGGGCGAGACGGCGCTGGTGGGCGAGGCGCAGCGCCGCAGCTCGGTGGTCTGCACAGCTGAGTGCCGGCTGTACCGCGTCGACGCCGCGCAGATGCGCGCGCTGATCGAAGGCGACCCGCAGACCGGCAGCCAGATTTATTCGCACTTAAGCTCGATGCTCTACCAGCGCCTGGAGCAGGCCAACATGGACGTGGTCAAGCTCTCCGCCGCGCTCGTCTTTGCCCTCGAGGAGTAGCGGCAGTTTGCTCCCGCCGCCGGCGCTGTGGTATATTGATTGTTCGGGGTAGCATCGATGATCAAGTTAGTGCTGGAAATCGTGATTATGCTCGTCGTGGTCGGCGTGGTCGGCATCACGCTGTCGCTGAACACCAAGAGCGAGGGCCTGGGCGCGGCGATCACCGGCGCGTCCGACACCTACCGCGGCGCCGTGGGCGTCGAGGAGCAGAAGCGCCAGCTGCTGCGCACGCTGTGCTACACCTTCGTCGTGCTCTCGCTGATCCACGCGCTGGCGAGCAACTTCTTCTAGGCCGTTGCCGCTTAGCGAACCAGCCGCTGCCGTTTGCCGTCATAGACACGTGATTCACATACCCCCGCGTCTGCGCCTGCATGCCCCGGCCGCACGGCCGCTGCGCGCGCTGCTCTGCGTCGCGCTGGGCATGCTGCTCGCGACCACGCTTGTAAGTGGCGCCTACGCGCAGCAGCTGCCGGACTTCACCGACTACGACACGCTGAAGTTTGCGCAGGACTACAGCCTGCTGCGCATCAACCAGGAGCGCGACAAGGCCGGCGCGCCGCCGCTGCGCCTCGACCCGCTGGCCGGCCAGGCCGCCAAGCTGCACGCCGAGGACATGCTGGCGCGCGGCTACTTCAGCCACTGGGACACCGAGGGCTTGAA
>Ga0315287_10002700_pt1 | contig 16916 bp, 14 predicted proteins | sample YL17G11_0_MG_FD_205037 | JGI IMG/M metagenome (GOLD analysis project Ga0315287, IMG submission 205037) | Sediment microbial communities from Yellowstone Lake, YNP, Wyoming, USA - YL17G11_0 | ecosystem: Environmental > Aquatic > Freshwater > Lake > Sediment | place: USA: Wyoming | collected...
AGGTACGAAGCAGACAAGAAGGACAGGGTCGAGCTCGACGATACCGCCCAGGCGATCCTCGAGCGCAACCCACAGCTGGTCAAGAAGGAATAGGCGGCGCGGAGGGGGCGGGGGAGCGGCTGCACCGCTCCCCCGCCCCCTTCCCGCCTCACTTCACCGTCAGCCGGTTCGATCCGGTCGCCGACTGCGTGTTGCCGGCGCGGTCGGTGGCAGAGACCACGAATCGGTAGCTGCCCGCTCCCAGCGTGCAGCGCCACGAGCGCGCCACGACCTTGTTGACAGCGCAAGTCCCGAGCCTGAGGGTCTTGAGCGTCTTGCCGCCGGCTGTCTTGATGCGCACGACGACTCGCGCCGTGCCACCGTTTGGTTTGGCGTCGACGACCTTGAAGCGAAGGCTGGCGAGGTGGCCACTGGTAGCGATGGCGCCGGAAGGTGCCATCGTGCGCGGCCGCCGTGTGTCGACACCGACCTTCAGCGTCTTGACGACGGAAACGTTGCCGGCCCAGTCACTCGCCCTGTACCTGATCACCTTCAGTCCGTCACCCGAGTGATTGGACGGAGCGGCCAGGATCAGCCTGGCGCCCGTCGTCCAGGCGCCGCTTCCGATCTGGTAGGCGATCGTCTGGATCCCGGTCGCCTCCGCACCCGTGTCGGTAGCCGAGAAGGTCAGCGTCCGCCCGGTGTGGTACCAGCCGCTTGCGGCGCCGGTCGATTTCGGCGCCGGCGCCATCGTATCGCCGCTTGTCGTGGTCAGGATCTCGCCGTAGTTGCCCACCATCCAGGCGTGGCTCGCGTCGACCGTACACAGGCCGTTGAACGCATCGCACGTACCCGTCACGCGCGGCGTCCAGCTCTGGCCGCCATCGGTGGTGGCCAGCGAACTCCCGATCACGTCGATGGCCCAGCCTGTCTGACCGTCGCTCATGGCGACGGCCACCAGCGGCTGACCCGGCTCGAAGTACTGCGCCGTCCAGGTGTCGCCGCCGTTGGTCGTGTTGCCGATGAGAGACCACCACTGGCCAGGCGGCTCGAGCCAACCCCCGACGATCCAGCCGTTCTGGGCGTCCCCGAAATCGACATCGGTGAGCATGGCGCCCGCGACGGGCGACGTCTGCACGGTCCAATCGGTCACTCCACCGTCAGTCGTACGGACTACGGCGCCCTCGGTCCCCACGGCCCAGGCGTTGGTGGCATCGACGCAATCGAGAGCCAGAAGTGCCTCGCTGCCGCTCAACCCGCTCACCTGGCTCTGCCACGTCTCTCCGGCGTCGGTCGTGTAGTCGATCTGCCGGTTCATGGAGAGGACCCAGCCGCTGTCCGCGCTCGAGAAGGCGAGACCGGCGTGGCGCTGCATCGGGGGCAAACCAAGGGGCGCGAGCCAGGTCTCGCCGCCGTTGGTCGTGCGGACGATGGCGCCGTTGTAGCCTGCCGCCCAGCCGTTCTGGACGTCGACGAATTCGACGGCGTCGAGGTTCTGGGTCGTGGGCGCCGCCTGCGTCGTCCAGCCGATGCCGCCGTTCGTCGAGTGGAGAATGAGCCCGGCCGCACCCACCGCCCATCCTGCTTGCGCATCGACGAAGTCGACCGCGTCGAGGCTCGCCGCGGTCGCACTCGTGCGCACGGGAGACCATGAAGCGCCGCCGTCACTGGTACGCAGGTTCACGCCGCGGTCACCCGCCACCTGGGCGACACCCGGAGAGAACGCGGTCACCGCATAGAGGCCCACCGCCGGCAGGGTCGTGATGGCCTCCCAGTGGTTACCACCGTTGGTCGTGCGTGCGGCGAACCCGTTGCCGCCGACCACCCACCCCTCGCCGGCGCCGGCGAAGTCGACGTCATTGAGCGTGGCCGAGGTTCCCGAGACTTGAGGATCCCAGGTCGCGCCACCGTTGGTCGTGGCTGTGATCACGCCGACGTTGCCCACGGCCCAACCGTGCAGGCCGTCAGCCATGGCGACGGCGGCGAGACGGGGACTGCCGGCGACTGTCTGGCTCTCCCACGACGTGCCGCCGTTGGTCGTCCTGATGGCGGCACCGTTGTTGCCGACCGCGAGCCCGTGCGTCGCGTCGACGAAGCGTACGTCGTTGAGTGACTGGACCGTGCCCGAGACCTGCTGGGTCCATGCCGCCCCGGCATCGGTCGTGCGCGCTACGAAGCCGGTCCTGCCGACTGCCCACCCGCTCGTCGTGCTCGCGAAGTCGCAGGCGTTGAAGTAGGGCTCCGAAGGGTAGTCCGAGACGGTCCAGCTCGCGCCACCATCGGCGGTGCGGTAGGCGACCGCCTTGTTGACCATGGTCACTGGATCGGTCGTGTTCCCGACCGCCCAGCCGGTGAGCGCACCCACGAAGCGAACGTCGCCGAACCAAACCCCGCGGACAGCGAGCTGGGGCGACCACGACGTGCCGCCGTTCACGGAGTGCAACACCACGCCGTCGTTGGCGCCCACGGCCCAGCCCTGTTGCGGCGTGACCCACGACATGCGCCAGAAGGACGTTCCCGCCGGTCGCGGACTCATCCAGAACCAGCTTCCGTCGCCGCTCGTCGACAGAGCCTGGGCAGGCGGCACGCCGGCGGCCAAGGCGATGAGACAAGCGAGGGCGAGCAGAAGCGCAAGGCGCCGCGGAAAGTCTGAAGAGTCCGAACGCTGACTGATCATGGGATCCCCCCTGTGGTCGCCGGCGCAGTGCGCCGACTGTTCGCAACTCATACTACGCCCGCCCTAACGGCACGACACGGTCGGCGGACTCCGGGGGACGGGGTGGCTGAGCCACCCCGTCCCTCCGTACTTCGTCGCGCGACGGGCGCCTCGCGACCCGCGCCGCGCGAGCCGTTCCAACTACATCTGCGGCGGCTTGTGCACGCCGATGCGATTGCCCTCTGAGTCCCTGAAGAAGCCGATGCTGCCGATCATGTCGCCCATATAGGCGACCGGCGCGAGGATCTCGCCGCCGGCGGCGGCGGCACGCTGGAGCATGCCTTCGGCATCGCCTTGGCTGTTCAGGTAGATGGTGCAGCCGTCGGTGCTGGGCTTGTGGTCCTTCATGACCGCCAGATCGAAGCTGACCGGAAAGGAACCCGGCATCGAGTCGGGGGAGGGCGGCGGGTCAGGCGGAGCCTCCATTGCGACCCCGTCCATACCCTCGGCCCGCTGGAACTTCCTCTGCAGGACGGCGCTGTAGAACGCCATGGCGCGGTCCAGATCGGTGACCGGGATGTCGGCCCAGACGATCGTGTTGTCCATTGTCTTCTCCTTCGCCTCATTAGCTGTCTGCGATGCGCACGGCACTCGCAACAGCAGCTTGCCCGGATGGCCACATCCCCTACCCTGATGATGCGCTGCCCTGAGGGAGTAGTCGTGGCCATTCCGAGGAACTATCACGGTGTCTACAAGGAGAAACCCCATGATCGACACGCCACAGATCACGCAAACCACGGCGCAACACACTGCCGTGATCCGATTCACGATCCCGCGCGCCGAGATCCAGACCGTCATGGGTCCGGGGCATGTCGAGCTGCTGAAAGCCGTCGCCGCCCAGGACCTCACACCCACCGGTCCGTGGTTCTCGCACCACTTCCGCATGGATCCCGACACCTTCGACTTCGAGGTCGGCGTGCCGGTCGCGACGCCGATCTCTGCCACGGGCCGCGTGAAGCCGGGCGAGTTGCCCGCTACGACCGTGGCACGCACCGTCTATCGCGGCGGTTTCGAGGGACTCGGCGACGGCTGGGGCGAGCTCATGGCCTGGATCGAGACCGAGGGGCTCACGCCCGCCGCCGACCTGTGGGAGTGCTACGTCACCGGCCCCGAGTCGGGTCCCGATCCCGCCACCTGGAGCACGGAACTCAACCGGCCGCTGAACAGCTAGACTGGACAGGCACATCCCCATGCCCATGAAGAAGACAGACCGAAACGCACTCGTCGCCTTCCCCATCGTCGTCCTGATCGGCGTGGGGATCGCGGCCGCCGGCAGCCAGGGCGGGGCCTCGTTCCACGGCGTCCCGGTCTTCGCCTTTGCGGTAGGACTGGCCTTCCTCGTCCAGTGGCTGGCGTTCATCCCCGCCTACCTGCTGCAGAGCGAGCGGTTCTTCGATCTCACCGGCAGCCTCACGTACATCGCTGTGACGACCATCGCGGTGCTGCTCAGTCCCGCGGTCGACGGCCGGGCGATCCTGCTGCTTGTCCTCGTTGCGGTCTGGGCCGCTCGCCTGGGCTCGTACCTGGTGCGCCGCATACACAAGGCCGGCAAAGACGTTCGCTTTGACGCGATCAAGCCGTCGTTCATCCGCTTCCTCAACGCCTGGACGCTGCAGGGGCTGTGGGTCAGCCTGACGCTGGCCGCCGCCCTGGCCGCCATCACCACCACGGTCCGCAAGGACCTGGAGATCGTGGCGCTGGTCGGGGCGCTGGTCTGGGTCGCCGGGTTCGTCGTCGAGGCTTCAGCCGACCTGCAGAAGAGCCGCTTTCGGGCCGACCCGCAGAGCAAGGGCAGGTTCATCCACGCTGGTCTGTGGGCCTGGTCGCGCCATCCCAACTACTTCGGCGAGATCACGCTGTGGATCGGCGTGGCCGTCATCGCCGTGCCCACTCTGCGCGGCTGGCAATGGGTCACGCTGGTCTCACCCGTGTTCGTCGCGCTGCTGCTCACCCGCGTCAGCGGGGTGCCGCTTCTCGAGAAGAAGGCCGACACCACGTGGGGTGGCCAGGACGACTACGAGGCCTACAAGAAGCGCACCCCGGTGCTCGTCCCCCGCCCTCCGCGCACTCGCCGTGACTAGCTCCGGCGGCGAGCGGCGCGAGGCAGTGCTCGCCGGTACGCCACCGCATGGACCAGAGTTCCTGAACCAACTCGAATGAACGCCGGCGCCCACATCGCCATCGGAGCCGCTGCCGGCTGGCTCGCGCTGTGGGGTCTGAACTCGGCCGGCGTACCGCTCGAGCCCGACGTGCTCCTGGCCGGCGCGATGGTTGCCGCCTCCGGCGCCCTGGTCCCCGACATCGACCACCCGCGGTCGACGGTGAGCCGGCGCGTTCCGCGCCGGCTCACACGCGTGGGCCTGCGCATCGTGGCGCCGCTGGCGGCCGTCGTCGCCGTGTCCCTGGCGCTCGGCCACGACGAGCTCGCCGACAAGCTGCTGACCTCGGGCACGCCGCTGCTGAGACTCGCCGCGCTGCTGGTCGTGCCGGCGGCGCTCCTCGTAGCCGTCTCGCTTCTCGTGTCGCGCACCGTCGGCCATCGCGGCGCGACCCACTCGCTCATCTTCGCCGCCGGAGCAGGTCTCGTCGTGGCAGCGCTCTGCACGCGTCTCGGCGTCACGTGGTGGTACGGCGCTCTGTTCGGCATCGGGTGGCTGAGCCATCTGGCCGCCGACGCGACGGGCCGCAAGGGGCTGCCGTCGCTGCTGTGGCCGTTGACCGGCCGGCGATAGTCCTGTCCGGCCGACTTCGATCCGCCGCCCGTGAGAGGGCACCTGCTACAGTTGCGCCGCCGGGATCAGTCGCTTCGGGTGAAAGGCACGGATGCACGACGACGATCTGCAGGACTGGGAGCACAGCCACTCGTTCGGCCAGGAGGTGAGGCGGCCCGGGGAGCGGCGCACGCTGCTCGTCATCGCCATCACCGCCACCATGATGGTGGTCGAGATCGTCGCGGGGCTAGCTTTCGCGTCGATGGCCCTGCTGGCCGACGGACTGCACATGGCATCGCACACGGCGGCGCTGGGGATCACCGCCTTCGCCTACGTGTATGCGCGCCGCCACGCTCACGACCCCCGGTTCACCTTCGGCACCGGCAAGGTCAACGCGCTGGCCGGTTTCAGCGGCGCCGTCCTGCTGGCCACGTTCGCGATCCTCATGGCGGGGGCGAGCGTGGAGAGGCTTATCAACCCGGCGACGATCGAGTATGACTACGCGATCTTCGTCGCGGTCCTGGGGCTGGCTGTCAACGGTGTCGCCGTCGTCATCCTCAATGTCGACGACGGCGACCACGGCCACGGCGATCATAGCGGCGAGGAACACCACCACGATCACAATCTCAGGTCGGCGTATCTGCACGTGATCGCCGACGCGCTGACCTCAGTGCTGGCGATCGTGGCTCTTCTCGCCGCCAAGTACCTGGGGCTCACCTGGATGGACCCCGTCATGGGCATCGTGGGCGCGGTGCTCGTGGCGCGCTGGTCGGTCGGCCTTCTGCGTGTGACCAGTGTGGTGCTGCTCGACCGGCGCGGGCCGGGCCGCCTGCGCGACGCGATCACCGAGCGCGTCGAGGCCGACGGCGATAGCCGCATCGCCGACTTGCACTTGTGGTCCATCGGCCCGGGCGTCTACGCTGCTGAGGTCACCGTCGTGGCGCACGCGCCGGCGACTCCGGATGAGTACAAAGCACGCATCGGCGTGGACCCCGGTGTCGCGCATGTCTCAGTCGAGATCCACGGATGCGAGCCCGACTGAACGACATAATTCGAGACGCCAGGTGGCAACCAGGCGGTGAGGCGACGGGACCTCGCTCGCCGATCGAAGATCATGAAGACGCCCTGATGGACGACGCGCACCGGCAAACCGCCAGTACCGCCGTGTCTGTGGAGCTTAGGGTCGGCCGCACTCGCGCTTGGAGAGCAGCGCGCTCCAGAGACCGATGCCGGCGCCGTACGCCGCGTGGCCCGTCAGCATGACCCGAGCCATGCGCGCGGCATCGTCTGAGCGCCGGCCACAGCAGCCGTAGCCCCACGACGGATACATGATCAGAAGGGGCAGAAGCGCCGTGGCAACCCCATAAGCCGTACCGCTGGCCAACCCCGGCCGACGACCGAGGCGGCGCAACGCCGCCAGGTAGACGCAGGCAAGCACCACTCCAGTCGCGTAGTGGGTGGCGATCCCGACCGCCACCTCTCCCCTCATCGACGGAGCGGCGGCGATGTCGCGGTGGTGCCACTCGCCGAGCACCAGACCGCCGGCCCATCGGCCGACCAGGTCGGGACCGACCTTGTCGGAGGTCAGCGCTTCTCCGCCCAGGCGGGCGGCAGCGACGAACCAGACGTCCATCGTGATCGTGGCCAGCACGCCGACGGCAACGCTCGCCGGGAGCGTCGACGTCCGGACCGATCGGTCATACGGTGCGATCATGGCCCCGACATTCTACGACGGGAACAGGCCTTCGTCAGGAAGACAGCCCGAACGGCCCACCGGCCGCCCATCCACAGACCGCGATGCCTCGGGCGCCGACCAGCAGCTCTTCGAGGCATCGCGGTCTCCTGTTTCGGCCACTCGTTGAGATGGTGAGCGGGGGCGGGATGTGCTCTGGCACATCCCGCCCCCTCATTCGTCCGGACCTTCGTCAGGCGACTTCGATCGCTTCGCACGTTCCCAGCACCTCGTCGCATGACGGAGTCTGGGTGTGCACGGCCGAACTCAGCCGCACCCGTCCGGGCGTCCAGGTAGTGACCAGGCCCACGAAGAACGAAGTGAAGATCACGCCGGCGGCCACGAGCAGGCCGGTCGAGAAGCCTTCTGTGAGCGCCTGGTTGTAGATGCTCTGAGGTATGCCTCCGGTCGCGGCGCTGCCGGCCGCGGCGGTAGCCGTGGCGCCCGCCGCCGCCAGCTGGCTCTGAATGCTGTTGGCGACCGCCGTCCAGGTGACGGTGCCGATCGCCGCCAGGCCGATCGCGCCGCCGATCTGCTGCGTGGTGTTGAGCATGCCGGAGGCGGCCCCGGTCTCGTGCGGCGCCACGTGATTGACGACCATCAGGGTGAGCGGCACGAACAGGAGCCCCATGCCGGTGCTGATCAGGAACACCGACGGCAGCATGCCGGTCCAGTACGTGCTGGTCTCAGTCAGCCGTGACAGAAGAACGAAGCCCACGCCGGCCAGCGGCGGACCGAGGAGCAACAGCGGCCGCACGCCGACGCGCGTCAGCAACGTCTTGGCGACCAGGATGTTGACGGCGATGACGGTCACCGGGAACGGCAGCCATGCCACGCCGGCCTTGATCGGACTGTAGCCCCACACCGTCTCGATGTAGATGGTCACGAAGAAGAACACCGTGAACAACGAGCTGCCGAGCAGGAGCATCATCACGTAGGCTCCTGAACGCCGGCGTGACTTGAGCAGACTCATCGGCAGCTCCGGATGGCGACTGTGAAGCTCTATGAAGACGAAGCTCACCAGCAGAACGGCGGCGGTGACCAGCGAGGCGATCGTCAGTGTGTCGCCCCAGTGCGACACCCCATCGGGACCGGCGGCCGCGTGCGTCAGGCCGTAGACGAGCAGACCCAGGCCGGCGGCGCTGGTGATCACACCGGGGATGTCGAGCTTGCTGCGCAGACGCTCAGACGCCACCAGCGCGAACGGCGCCAGGCCGATCACGACCAGACCGATCGGCACGTTGACGAACATCACCCAGCGCCACGACACGTAGGTCGTCAGGATGCCGCCGAGCAACAGGCCGATGGCGCCGCCGGCGCCGCTCATGCCCGCATAGACACCGAGCGCCCGGTTGCGGGGTGGTCCCTGGGGGAAAGTCGTGGCGATGAGCGCCAGAGCGGTCGGAGCGGCGAGTGCGGCGCCGGCGCCCTGGATGGCGCGCGAGACCAGCAGCCATGCTTCAGTGGTCGAGAAGCCGCCCAGCAACGACCCGAATGTGAAGATCGACACGCCCATGATGAACACGCGCCGGCGGCCGAACATGTCGCCGAGGCGGCCGCCGAGCAGCAGCAAGCTACCGAAGGCGAGTGAATAGGCGGTCACGATCCAGGCGAGGCTGGCGCCGCTGAAGCCGAGATCCTGCTGGATCTTCGGCAGGGCGACGTTCACGATCGTCGCGTCGAGCACGATCATGAGCTGAGCGGCGGCGATCACGACGAGTGCCAAACCGAGATGACGGGGAACGCGTGCTTCGGAACGCGCCTCGACTTGCGGCTCGCTCTGCGGCAGGTCTGCCGCGAGAGAGGCTGGTTCTGGTGCCATGGGATCGTCTCCTGTGGTTCGCGGGTGTAGCGGCTAACGCCGCTTCACGACCGGTGAGAAGGCATAGATCTGTTGAGTGAGCCTTCCTCGCCGTAACAGGAGTCAAACTGTCCGAGTTTCTGCGTACATCGAGAAATGGCGAGGGCCGGCGGTAGCCGGCCCTCGTTCGTTCCCTGATCTAGCAGTGAAACGCTCTCTCTATGTTACGTCGTCGCACCCGCCGCTTCCTTCGCCTTGCCGTCCTTGCCCCGCAGGTACGCGACCATCGGGCCGGTGACCAGCGGCACGACTTCATCGATCATGTGCGGCATGAGGTTGTCCATGATGCCGGGCATCATGTCGGGCATCTGCTCGGCCATGTAGTCGGGCATCGGCACGCGGTCGGCGACGCGCTCGAGCATCGTCGGCATGACCTTGGGCATCATCATCGGCAGCAACCGCGGGAAGAGCAGCGGGAACATGGGCTTCATCAGGTTGAGCGCACCCGGCACCTTGCCCATGGCACGCATCATCGGACCCATCTTGTAGGGCATGGAGTCGATCAGCTCGGGCCACATGGTGCCCATCAGGTCGGCGAAGCCGCGGGGCGTCATGAGGGCGATCATCGCCTCGAAGACGGCCCACTGCGACTGCACCTCGGGGTGCGGGTCGGGGTAGTCGTGGCCGAGCGCCTTGGCGGTGAACGCCGCCAGGTCCCAGACCTCGATCTCGGAGTCCTTCTTGTCGGCGCTGACGCGCAGCTGGAACTCGCAGCAGGGGCAGAGGGCGAGCACCTTCTCGGCGCCCACCTCGACCGCCTCGTCGAGCCGGTCCTTGCCGATCTCGTGGGCGACCAGCGGGTCCTTGATCAGGGTCAGCACGCTGCCGCAACAGTGAGCTTCTTCGCGATTGAATGGCAGCTCGACCAGCTCCACGCCGGGGATGGCCTTGATCATGTCGCGCGGCGGCTCGTAGATGCCGCTGACACGGCCGGCGTGGCACGAGTCGTGCCAGGAGACCTTGAGCGGGCCGCCGCCGTTGCCGTCGGCGCCCCTCGTCGAGATCGCTGTCATGCGCGCGCGCGCCTCTTCGGGAAACGCGAACTCGCCGGCGGCGATCTTCTCGCTGAGGATCTCGGAGTAGTGCTTGACCTTGATGTCGTAGTCGATGCCCATCTTCTTGGCCCAGGTCGGGTAGACGTGGCGCCACATCATGTCGCAGGCCGGGCAACTGGTCGTGACGGTGTCGGCGCCGGCCGCCTTGACGTTGGCGATATTGGTCTTCATCACGTGGCCGAACTGCTCCCACTTGCCGGCCACCAGCATGGGCGTGGCGCAGCAGAGCTCCTTGTCGCCCAGGTAGGTGAAGTCGACGCCGGCCTCGTCGAGCAGCCGCACGGTGGCCATGCCGATGTCGTTCTCGACAAAGCTGACCGTGCAACCGCCGAAGTAGACCGTGTCGGCCTTGGCCGCCGGGCCGTGCTTCTCCCAGAGGTCCTCGGGGAACCACTCGGCGCGCTTTTCGCGGTAGCCGGCCCAGATGTTGCCCTGGTCGCGCAGGGCGGCGCTCATCATCTCGAAGGGCGGGAAGGTCATCTTGCCCTTCTCCTCGATGAGCTCGCCGCGCAGCTTCATCCAGCTGGGTTCGATCGGAAGCGCCGCCGAGCAGCGCAGGTTGCAGAGCTCGCAGGTCGTGCAGGCCAGGATGGTGTCGACCATCTTCTGGCTCCACTTCTCGCGACCCTCGAGGTACTCGCGCAGCCAGAACCACTTGCCACGCGGGCTCTGGCTCTCCCAGCCGCGGCCGTAGAACTGGTCGCACTGGTCGACGCAGTAGCCGCACTGCGAACACGAATAGGCGTACCAGGCGATGTCGGCCGGGATGCCGTCGATCTTCTTCTCACTCGAGGGACGCTCGCCAACCTCGGTGATGACGCGGTTTCCGAACGGGCGGATCATGGGCTCGAAAACGCCGGCCACGGCCAGCAACTTACCCAAAGCTCCCGAACCGATGACTTTCTGCGGGTTCAGGATGCCCTGCGGGTCGACCTCGCGCTTGAAGCTCTTGATGCGCTTGGCGCGCTCACCGCCGAGGATCTCGTCGGCCTTGCTGGCGAAGTACATGCCGGTGCTGTAGGGACGGCCGCCGTGCTTCTCGGCGATCTTCATGATCGTCAGCACGAGGCCGAAGACGAAGTTGTAGGCGAGCTTGCGCTGGTCGGAGGGGATGAACCCGAGGATGACCGCCTCGGGCTTGCCGTGAGCGCCGTGTTTGATGATCACGCCCTCTTTGACGACCGGCTGGTCGACCTTACGCTCGATCTCTTCCATGACGTCACCGAGCGTCTCGAGCGGCACGATGACCTCGGCCGGCACGAGCGATGGACCCAGGCGCTTGACGACCATGAGCTTGAAGCGGTGCGCCCACTCGTGCTCGGCGATGCGGTCGCTGAGGATCTCAGCCTGGCAGGGCTTGATCAGCTCGTGCAGGCCGGTCATGACCGCTTCCTTGTCGGCGGCGCGATAGGTGAGCGTGATGATGTAGGCGGCCGGCAGGATGACACGCTCCTCGACCGGATGACCCATGTGTTCCATGAGCGGCGCCTTGTTCTTGAGCTCCGCCATACGGGGGTTGATGAAGACGACCGACCAGATCGGCAGTTCGGAGTCTGAGATCTGCTGCACCAGGTGCTGCATGTCGTTGGCGTCGGGGCAGGCGATCGCCGTGACGGCCTCTTCTTCGAGCGGCCGGATCTTGAACGTGACTTGGCTGATGATGCCGGTGATGCCCTCGGCGTCGGCGATCAGTCCCAGATCGACACCGCTGAACTCGCGCACTTCGCCGCTGGGCAGAACCACGCGTGCGCTGACCACGTTCTCCTTGAACCAGCCGTACTCGAACGAGCCGATGCCGGCGCCGCCCTGGGCTAGCCAGCCGCCGACCGAGGAGGACGGGTAGCTGGTCGGGTAGAGGCGCAGGGTCAGCTCCTGCTTCTTGAGCTGGCGGTCGAGCTGCTCCCAGGTGATGCCCGGCTCGGTGGTGGCGGTCAGGGAGTCCTTGTCGACTGCCAGCACATCCTTCATGAAGTAGAAGTCGACGACGACGCCGTTCTTGACCGGGATCGCGCCGCCGTAGCCAGCCGAGCCCTTGCCGCGCGGGGTCAGTGGGATGCGACGCTCGTTGGCCCACTGCACGAATTCGACGAGCTGGGCTTCGCTGGTCGGCTGCACGACGCCATCCGGCGTCGTATCTCCGACTAGCGGCTTCACGAGGCTGGGAATAGCGGCGATGTCGTGGCCGTAGAGCCGGCGCTCGAGGCGCTCGAAGGTGACGCGATCGCCGAAGAGCTCGGTAAGGTCCTGCTTCTCGGTCTTGCTCAGAGTGGACACTCGGGTTCCTTTCTTGGCGAGGCGATGGCGGCCGGCGCGGCCTAGACCAGGCCGCGCGCCAGGTCAGCTTGCTGTTCGAGCGTGCCGACCAGGACGGCGCGCAATGAGTCGAGGGCCTCGATGACCCGCACGTCGGCGAGCGAGTACCGCACGGCGGCTCCTTCACGCTCGGTGTTGACGAGCTGCCGGTCGCGCAGCACCTTGAGGTGGCGCGAGGTCGTCGACTGCGGGCAGTCGATCGCCTCGGCGAGTTCGTTGACGTACATGGGACTCTCGGCCAGCGCGTAAAGCATGAGGATGCGCTTGGGGTCGGCCAGCGCCTGGCAGACGTTGGCGTGCAGCAGGTTGACCTCGCGCTTGAGTCTCTCGTCCAACGTGGGCTCCTTACGAACGTTCGTCTATCCGTTTATCCGAATACTCACTGATAATAGATGCGGCTCTCGCTTGTGTCAAGCATCACAAGCCCGGCCTTCAGACTCGTCTCTTCATATTGGAGTAAGCTCCGCCGATGACTATAGGAGTGCCCCGCTGCGTGAGAATGACGGCAACTTTGGGGGGAGGGTGGGTGGAACAGCGCGATCTCGAGCGGACCCTTGCCGCCCTTGGCACGATGCGTGAGTTCGAACTCGCCCTCGCCGCCATGTACAGCGCCTGCGCGCTGCGCTGGCCCCATGACCCCGCCTGCTGGGAAGGGCTGATCGCGGCCGAGAAGGGCCATGCCGACTACGTGAAACGGCTCGCCGGCATCGTCGCCTCACGATCGCTGGACTTCTATCCCGGACGCCCGCTGACCAGCGCCGCGGTCGAGCGCCAGATCGACTACGTCCACCACCGCACCCATGAGTTCACCGAGGGCCTCGTGTCGGAGCGCCAGGCGCTGTTGGCGATCCGCGATCTGGAACGCTCGATCATCGAAAGCAATTTCTTCGAGCTGGTCCACTCGCCCGACCCGGACTACACGGGCCTGGTTACGACGATCCTCGACGAGACGAAGGATCACGTGGCCGGCATCGACGAGCGCCTCGAGGCCCTCGCCGAGGAGGCGCGCAGCTAGCTGCGCCGGCGCGCCGGTAGGCCCGGCCCATCTCTGGGTAGAACCGGGCCATGGCTCAGCGAGACCCAAACGCTCCGGGCGCCAAACCACCCGCAAGTCACCGGCCACCGCCGGCGGTGGCCGGCGGCGAGTTGCGCTTCTCGCCGCGGCCCAACCGCGCCCACGAGATCGAGTGGCGGCCGTGGGGCGCCGCGGCTTTCGCCGCGGCGCGTGACGGCCACAAGCCGCTGTTGCTCTCCATCTCGGCCGTCTGGTGTCACTGGTGTCACGTCATGGACGAGACGAGCTATTCCGACCCAGGTGTGATCGCCATCATCAACGAGCGCTACGTGCCGGTACGCGTCGACAACGACCGCCGGCCTGATGTGAACCGTCGCTACAACATGGGCGGCTGGCCCACGACCGCCTTCCTGACGCCGGCCGGCGACCTACTCAGTGGCGCCACCTATCTGCCTCCCGAGCAGATGCTCAGCGTGCTCGGCCGGGTGGCCGACTTCTACGCCCAGCACGAGGCCGAGCTGCGCGACGGCGAACTGCGACGCAAGCCGGTGCGGGTGACGGTCGCGGCTGGGCCCGGCGGTCCCGCTGCTCTCACCCCGCGCGTCGTCGAGACCGTCGTCGACGAGGTCGCCAAGCTCTACGACCCCCGCCACGGCGGCCTGGGTACCGAGCCCAAGTTCCCGCAGGTCGACGCACTCTCGCTGCTGCTCACCTGGGGCGTGCGCCACGACGACGAGCGTCGCCGCGAGATGGCGCTCGCCAGCCTGCGCGCCATGGCCGCCGGCGAGATCTACGACGGCGTCGAGCAGGGCTTCTTCCGCTACGCCACCCAGCGCGACTGGTCGATCCCCCACTACGAGAAGATGCTCGAGGACAACGCCAAGCTGGCGCTGCTCTACCTCGACGCCTTCGCCTCCACGGGCGAGCGCCGCTACGTCGAGGTAGCTGAGGGTGTGATCGAGTACCTCACGACGATCCTCGGCCACGACGATGCACCGCTCTTCTCGGGCAGCCAGGACGCCGACGAGAGCTACTTCCCGCTCGACGCCGCCGGACGGGCGGCGTTCGACTCGGTGCCCGCCGTCGATACCACCGTCTATGTGGAATGGAACGCTCTCGCCGCCCGCGCCCTGCTACGCGCCTCCTATCTACTCGACAGGCCGGAGCTGGCCGAGGCCGGCACGAACACGCTGGACCACCTCTGGGAGCACGCCCACACACGGCACGGCATGCGGCGACATCTCGACGGCGAGGTCGCCGGCTTGCTCGGCGATCAGGCGGCCATGCTCGCCGCGCTGGTCGACGCCGCCGAGGTGACCGGCGACCGCACCAGCCTGGCGCGCGCCGAAGTCCTCGCCGACTGGGTGCTCGAGCACCTCACACAAGCCGACGGGCGCTTCGTCGACCGGCGCGCCACGGCCGACGACAGCGGCGGCGCCATCCACGGAGAACCCATGCCGGTCATCGAAGGCGGCGCCGAGGCGGCCGAAGCGCTGCTGCGCCTGGCGGTCGCCAGCGGAAGACATGAATACGGGGAAGGGGCGGCGAAGGCGCTCGCCGCCTACCGCGAGAGCTACGACTCCTACGGCGCCTTCGCCGCCCCCTACGCGCTGGCCGTGATGCGCTACCTCGAGCATCCGCCGCACGTGGCCGTGGTCGGGCGGCGCGCGGACGAGCGCACCGGTGCGCTGCGTCGCGCCGCCCTCGCCCTCACCACGCCGCTGCGCACCGTGACCACCCTCGACCCGCAGACCGACCCCGAGCTGGTGATCGGCGAGGGATACACCGTGACCGGTCCGCCGGCCGCCTACGTCTGCTCGCTCGGCGCCTGCTCAGAGCCGGTCACCGAGCCGGCGCTGCTGGCCGGCGTCGCCGGCGCGACTGTCCCAGGCCAACCCATGTAGAATGCGGTGGCGATGCTGAAGCTCTTCCAGGTCGAGTGGTGCCCCGCCTGCCACCTCGTACGACAGGTGATGACCGAGCTCGGCCTCTCCTACGAAGCGGTCAACGTCGAAGCCGACTACGACGAGCGCGAAGCGCTCGTCGCCGTCTCCGGCCAGGAGCGCGTCCCCGTGCTCGTCGACGGCGATGCCGTGATCGACGATTCGCAGGCGATCATCGAGCACCTGCATGCCACCTACCCGGCCCGTCCCGACACAGCGGAACAGGCGAGCCGTGGCCGCTTTCGCATCGTTCTGAAGCTCGATGTGCCGCCCGCGGCGGCGCTCACCCGTCTGCGCGAGGTGCTGACCGCAGCCGAGATCCTCGTCGTAGCCGAGATACCCGGCGAGACGATCGCCCCCGGAAGGCTCCCGGTTGGCTACACCCTCGTCCACGCTTCGGCGCCCGAGACAGCCGCCAGGGTATTCCAGGCCGATCCGACGATCGCCGCCGCGGTGACGATCCCGATCGCCGTCTACGAGACCGAGTCGGGAAGCGAGATCGCCGTGACCAAGCCGCTGGCTACCGCCTGGCTCTACGGCGTACCCGCGGCGAACCGCGCGACACACGCCCTCACAGAGCGCGTCATGAGAGCGGTCCGCGAGCTCTAGCCGCCCGCATCGACGAGCGCCTCGCTACCCCCAGCGGTAGGCGCGCAGAGCCACCCACCCGGCCGCCACCGTGACGGCGACCATGGTCAAGGCTTCGCTGACGTTGAACCCGAGACCGTTCCAGGCGTCCTGCATGGCGACCAGCGAGTGGGTCAGCGGCAGGAAATCGCCGATGCGCAGCATCTTCTCGCTCATCACCTCGACCGGCGGTCCGGCGCCCGAGAGAAAGAGCATCACGAAGAAGAGCATCAAGCCGGCTCCCTGAGCGGCGCGGGTCGAGGGCATCACCGCCCCCAACAGCACTCCTATCGCCGCGAACATCAGCGTGCCCAGGAGGAATACGACGGCGCACAGACCGAGTGAGGCCGGGAAGCGCACCGTGTAGACCAGCTCGCCGAAACCCCACACCAGCAAACAACCGACCACGGCCAGCACGGTCGAGGCGGCCGCCTGCGCGCCGAGCACCACCCACACCGGCACGTGGGCACCGCGGAAGCGCCGCAGCACGCCCCCGGAACGGTACGAGGTGAGGCGGGTGGGAAGGAGGATGACGCCCACCGAGGCTGAGACCAGGGCGCAGTAGGCGGGAACGTAGTAGTCGAGCGCCCCGAAACCGCGGAACATGACTTCACCGGGATGCAGCGTACGACTGCCGAAGATCTCGCCCATCACGAACAGCATCACCACGGGAAAGGCGAAGGTGAAGACCAGCGTGGTGGGCTCGCGCAGAAAGAGCTTCATCTCGACCCAGGTCAGTTTGAAGAGGCCGCGCATGCCGACTCAGTCCTCGACCGTGTGGCCGGTCAGGGTCAGGAAGACGCTCTCGAGCGACGACTCCTCGACACGCAGGTCGTCGGGGACGATGCCGCGCCCCACGAGCGCAGCCGCCACGGTGGCCAGCACCGGTCCCTCGCCTTCGACCACGCAGAGTGAACCGCGGCGGGCGACGCCGCGCACGTGCTCGACACGCGACAGCCAGTCG
>Ga0315287_10002701_pt1 | contig 16912 bp, 17 predicted proteins | sample YL17G11_0_MG_FD_205037 | JGI IMG/M metagenome (GOLD analysis project Ga0315287, IMG submission 205037) | Sediment microbial communities from Yellowstone Lake, YNP, Wyoming, USA - YL17G11_0 | ecosystem: Environmental > Aquatic > Freshwater > Lake > Sediment | place: USA: Wyoming | collected...
GCTTCACCTTTGAGCTCCTTGATGGCGGTCCGGATCGCGTCCGAAACCGCCAGATGCCCGCCGCCCGAAACCTCGGAAATTATGTAGAGGATTTTTTTGGCCAATTTAACACCTTCTTTGTCAGATTAAAAAGACCGACAAAACCGACCACCACAGAAGCACTTACCACGAACAAAATGACGCCGGCCAGGAAGCCTTCCAGGTAAGAACGCAAGCCCAGCAGCGCCCCGAAATACTGTCCCCCCAGCGCCGTGAACAACGGGATGGCAAAGTCATCGGCCGGGGCTACGATTATCACTTCGATCGCGGTCGCCAGCAACGCCATAAAAATCGGCGTATGGACATCGTGAACAAAGATCGTCCCGACCAAGTAACTGACGACGAACATCGCCAGACTGCCGACAATGGTCTTGTTCCGGCCAAAGAGCTTAGCTTTTCCAAAAGTCTTGCCGATTATATTAGCTACCGCGTCACCGTACATAAACATACAGATAGCCGCCATGGCGATATCAAAGTCGGTAAAACTTAATGCCAGTAGATTCCCGATCGCGGCATAGGTGGCGCCTTGAAAACCCTCTTTTTCGTAGGAATGCATCACAAACGGCTCAAGAAAAGGGACTTTCAGATTGAAGCTCAAACGGGCATAATCCGAACCAACCACAAAAATAACGTTGACCAGCAAGATATTTCTGACTACTTCTATGCCATAATGGGCGTTAATATATATCCCCAGCAGGATAAAGGAGGTCCCGATCAATAAACGGGCCCCTTTTCTTCTTAGATCTTTTAGGATTTCTTCTTTGGTGACAGCCGAGATGATGGTCGAAAATAAATTACCGATAAAGCTCATTTTACCGCCCACCTTTCAAATAAACTGCCAAACATTGCAATCGCTAAAGGCAAAACCAGCGCATCCGGCAAACGCAGCAGAAAAAGCTCAATAATGGTGGCTCCGATCGCCAGCACAAAAAGCAATGTCAGATTGCTGATAAAAAAAGCTCCCGCCATCATGGAAAAAATGAACATGGCGACGCTTCCCTCAAAGGTTTTCTTTTTAAATAATTTTAACTTTCCGAAACCGCGACCAAAGAATGCCGCCGCCGAATCACCGTAAACATACATCGAAAATCCAGCCATAACCAGATTAAAGCTGAAGCATTCCAACCCGATAATAAGTCCGATCAGGCCAAAAGTAACAGGATGAATGCTGTCGCGGTCAAAGCTTGCTGTTCCCCATTGACTGTAGAGGGGAATTCGGATCAGAAGTCCGACCCGCAAATAATCCATTATTAGAAAAAACAAAAGCAGCAGATAGAGTGTGGTCTTGACTACAGCGACTCCGTGTAGGGCTTCAAAATAAAGGGCAAAGAGAATAAAGATGGTGCCTACCACCAGTCGTCCCTCTTTATTAAGTAGTTCTTCGACAAAATCCTTATATTTGAGCGTGACGATCTCGCTTTTCTTCCTAACATTAAAATAGAAAGCGATCAGGTTGATTATGATGTGGCCGATGAAGGCGAGCGCCAGCAGGAGAAGAAAATTAAGCCAGCCCGGGAAATAGACCGGTGACAGGAAAATGATCGCTCCAAAGACAAAATCGAGCTCATCAAAAGGGACCCAGGTCTGTCCTGGTTTGATGTTGAATTGCCGTTTGAGAAAACTCTTTCCCATATCGCCCGCCAGGGCGCCTGTCCCCAGCAGGAAGCCGATCAGCGCCCAGTTCGAATAATCTACCAGCGACAGAATGCCGAAATAGGGATCGATCGCACACTGGATATAGGCCGCCAGCATTCCTCCCAAGATCCCCAGAAAAGTCCCTCCCCAGGTCTTATGGGCTCCCAAAATCGGCCGGCCGCGGAACTTCAATCCGCCGTCGACAGGTGAGAGCGTAAATTTGGCCAACAGGAACTTGGCTAGGGGGGCCGACATGTTGGCGACCGCCGCCGGCAAACCGAGGTAAAGCAAACGCATTATCAAAAATAAAAAGCTCATAACCGGATGATCTGGCCTCTCTCCGCCCCAACCGAGATCAGGGTTACTTTGGCTTCGGAGATTTCGGCTAATTTTTCGATATACTTTTTCGCAGCCGACGGCAGATCTTTATAATCGGTGATACGGGTGATATCTTCTTTCCACCCCTTCATTTCTTCATAGACCGGCCGGCATTTTTCCAGCCGGTAAATTTCGGTGGGAAAATCCAAAATCGTCTTTCCCTCGCATTCGTAAGCCACACAAATCATGATGTTATCCAGCGTATCGAGCACATCCATTTTAGTTACCGCCAGCTGGGTCAACCCGTTTATTTTGGAAGCGTGCCGCATCACCACTCCGTCAAACCAGCCGCAGCGCCGCGGACGGCCGGTGGTCGCGCCGTATTCGCCGCCCCGCTCCCTTAAATAATCACCCATCTCTCCCGCAATCTCGGTTGGGAAAGGTCCGCCTCCCACTCTGGTCACATAACCCTTGGTAACCCCGATCACTTCGTCCACTTCCTGCGGGCCAAAGCCGGCGCCGATGCACGCTCCGCCCGCGATCGGGTTGGATGAAGTAACGTAGGGATAGGTCCCGTGGTCGACATCCAGCATGGTCCCCTGCGCCCCTTCCATCAGGATCTTCCGGTTCTTGGATATTGCCTCATTGACCACCGAACACGATTCTTCGACCATAAAACGCCGCATCCCGTGAAAATAACCCATATAATCATTAATGATCTCATCGATCTGATAATCAACCTTCATTTCGTAGAAATTATTCAGGATAAATGATTTCTCCTTGAGGTTCCATTCCAATTTCTGCCGGAAAACTTTTTCATTGTTAAGGTCGCCGATCCTTATCCCGCGGCGGTTGAATTTATCAACATAGCAGGGACCGATACCGCGCGATGTGGTGCCGATCCGTCCGGCTTCATGCATTTTCTCCTGCGCCATATCCAGATCGCGGTGGTAGGGAAAGATCAGATGCGCTTGGGAAGAAAGCCGCAGATTATCACAGGCAAAGCCTTTGGCCCGCAGGGTTTCAACTTCCTGCAGCAGAACGGCTGGATCAACCACTACTCCATTGCCGATCACGCAGGTCACATTCGGATAAAAAATGCCGGAAGGGATCAAATGCAGTTTAAAGGTTTCATTCTTAATCACTACGGTATGGCCGGCGTTGTTTCCTCCCTGATAACGCACCACCATATCGATATCGCGCGCGAGAAGATCGGTTATTTTACCTTTCCCCTCATCACCCCATTGAGTTCCAACTACAATTGTTACAGTCATTTCATTAAAAAGTCCGCCTGCGGCGGATTACAAACGATTTTATCATAAGGTTGTTTTAATGTGAAGCTCTTTCAATTGCTCCGGATCAACTATATCCGGCGCCCCGGAAAGCGGACAGAGAGCGCTCTGGGTTTTGGGGAAAGCTATCACGTCCCTGATCGATTCCATCCCCGCCAGCAGCATGACCAGGCGATCGAGTCCCAGAGCAATGCCACCATGCGGCGGTGTCCCGTATTCTAGCGCTTCCAGGAAAAACCCGAACCGCCGTTTGGTCTCTTCTTCACTGATACTTAACAATTTGAAGATTTTGGCTTGAATATCGGGGCGATGAATCCTGATCGAACCACCACCGATCTCAGAACCGTTCAATATCAGGTCGTAAGCTTGCGCTTTGATCGAACCCGGACCTTTCACAAACCGCTCTTCAATATCGTCCCAGCTGCCGTGCGGAGCGGTAAAGGGATGGTGATTGGAAACCCAGCGTTTCTCATGCTCGCTATATTCAAAGAGCGGAAAATCCGTTACCCACAGGAAATGAAAGCTGTTCTTATCGATCAGGTTAAGTTTTCTGCCCAGCTCCAGCCGCAGCTCACTCAACACCTGGTTAACGATCTTAGGCTTATCAGCGCAGAAAATAAGAATATCGCCGGTTTCCCCTTTCAGCCTTTCAATCAGAGCATTGACCTGTTCAGGTTTAAAGAATTTGATGATCGGCGATTTCATTCCGGCGGCGGTTAGCGCGATCCAGGCCATTCCCTTGGCGCCGAGCCTTTTGGCTTGTTCTTCCAGATTATCCAATTCCGCCCGCGAGAATTTTTCTCCTCCCTTGATGTTCAATCCCTTCACTATTCCACCCTTGGAGACCGTTTCTTTGAAAACTTTGAACTCGACGTCCATGACCAGGTCGGAGACGTCACAGAGCTCGAGCCCAAAGCGTGTATCCGGTTTATCGTTCCCGTAGCGCGCCATCGCTTCTTCCCAGGAAAGCCGCGGGAAAGGAAGCTGGATTTTGGGAATGTGTTTCCCCCGGTATTTATCAATATCCTTTTCGAGCTTGAAGAGCGATGCTTTTATAAGGTTCTCGATCAGCAGGACAACGTCTTTTTCTTTGACAAAAGACAGCTCGATATCAAGCTGGGTGAATTCCGGCTGGCGGTCGGCCCGCAGGTCTTCGTCGCGGAAACAGCGCACCACCTGGAAATATTTTTCCATCCCGGCGATCATCAGGATCTGCTTAAAAAGCTGGGGCGATTGCGGCAGCGCATAAAATCTTCCTGGATTTACCCGGCTGGGGACCAGATAATCTCGGGCTCCTTCGGGGGTTGATTTGGTCAGGAAAGGAGTTTCAATCTCGAGAAAGTTTTCCTCATCCAGATAATCGGCCATGGCTTTAATAATTTTGTGCCGGAAGATCAGATTTTCACGCATCCGATCTTTGCGCAGGTCGAGGTAGCGATATTTTAAACGCACCATCTCATCCGGTTCGGTCCGGGCATCGGCAATCTCTATGGTAGGAGTCTTGGCGGTATTAAGGATCTCAAGCTTTTCCGCCATGACTTCGATCTCGCCGGTCGGAATATCTTTGTTTATGGTCTCGGCCGAGCGATTGACCACCCGCCCCTTGATATGCAGGACATATTCGATGCGCAGCTGCGAAGCGCTAGTATGCAATTCCTTATTTTCAGAACCGAAGACCACCTGCACCAGACCAGAACGATCGCGCAGATCGATAAAGATCAGTCCCCCGTGATCCCGGCGGCGATGCACCCAGCCCAGCAGTTCAACTATCTGTCCTTCGTCTTTTTTTCTGATCTCTCCGCCACCATGGGTTCGTTTCATTTTGCTTTAACCACCTTTCCTGGAACAAAGAAATATTCTCCGGTCAAATGCTGCAGAGTTTTAAATTTGCTTACATTAAAATACTCGTTCAGAATACCCCTCTCGCCCGAGCAGGCGACGGTCTGAACAAGAAAAATATTATATTTATCGATCAGGGAAGTATCAATCACTTTACATTCCAGATGGGCGATACATTCTTTCACCAGCGGTGCCGAGACTTTTTGAGCCGGAATCGGCGTCAAGCCGAAATATTTAAACTTATCGATCCCCTTGCCCGATACACTGCCGCATTGGCACACTTTATCGATCAGCGTCGCCGGCGGAATATTGATCACAAATTCCTTGGTTTTTTTCACGATGTGAAAAGTATAGCTGCCGTCTCCGATGCTGACCGCGATCTTGGGCGGATCAAAATCGATCGGCATGACCCAGGCAACCGGCATGACATTCGCCTTGCCGTCGATCCGGGAAGAGATCAGAACGGTTGGGCCAAAATTCAATAAACGATAAGCCTTATCCAGAGGTATTTTTATTTTCACAGCGCACCCCATAAAGCGTTAAAAGCAATTTCTTTTTGCTCCGCGGTCTGCATATTTTTCAAAACGGCTGATTGTTTTGCGATCTCATCTTCACCGATTATATAGACATATTTAGCTTTGATCCGGTCGGCGGTCTTCATCTGCGCCTTTAATGATTTTCCTTGATAATCCATATCCGCGCTGATCCCATGAGCGCGGACATCGGCCAGCAGTTTAAAACCAAATTCTTTAGCTTTGTCTCCCAATATAGCGAGGAATAGAGTAACGGGTAATGCGTAACGCGAAGATGATTGATTTTTAAGTATTTCGATAACTCTTTCCAAGCCGACAGCGAATCCTATTGCCGGGGTTGGTTTACCTCCAAGCTCTTCGACCAGGCGATCGTACCGTCCGCCGCCGCAGACCGTCCCGACAAGTCGGGACGCGCCGAGTTGTTTTGAAATCACTTCAAAAGCAGTTTTGGTGTAATAATCAAGCCCTCTGACCAAACGGTCATTTATCTTATGCCTAATTCCCAATCGACCTAACCACCCAACCACCGCTTCAAAATGTTTTTTACATTCCTCACAAAGATAATCAACCGCCGCCGGCGCTTTCTCAATATATTTCTGGCAGGGGGGTTCTTTACAATCTAGGATGCGCATCGGATTGAGCGTAAATCTTTCTTTACAGTCTTCGCACATATGCTTTACGTTTTCAGCAAAATATTGGCGGATAGCATTCAAATAATTGGGCCGGCAGGTATTATCCCCGACTGAATTAATATCTACTTCCAGGTCTTTTAATCCAAGCTTTTCAAACAGTTTGACGCTCATCTCAATCGCTTCCGCGTCGAGAGCAGGGTCCTGCGAACCAAAAGCTTCCACTCCCGCCTGATGGAATTGCCTTTGCCTCCCCGCTTGCGGACGTTCATACCGGAACATCGGGCCGAGGTAATAGAGTTTGGTCATTTGATCAGGCGTGATCAAATTATTTTCGATCCCGGCTCTGACCACCGGCGCGGTCTCTTCCGGACGCAAGGTTAAACTTCTCCCCTTCCGGTCAGGAAAGGTATACATCTCTTTCTTCACGATGTCGGTCGAATCGCCGATCGAGCGGGTAAACAGGTCGGTTGCTTCAAAGAGCGGGGTCCTTATTTCGCTAAAATTGTAAAGCTGAAAGACTTCCCGGCAGGTTGCTTCCACAAACTGCCAGAGCCCCGCTTCTTCCGGGAGGATATCGCTGGTCCCTCTTGGCGCCGAGTATTTCATGATGCGCTCGAAATTATAACACACTCATGTTATAATCACAAAAGCATGAAATGGCGCGGTGTGATCGAAGAATATCGTGAATACCTGCCGGTCAGTGATGAAACTCCGGTCGTTACTTTTTTTGAAGGCAACACCCCTCTTCTCTTCGCCAAAACCATCAGCGAGATGACCCGCTGCCAGGTCTATTTAAAATACGAAGGGGCCAACCCCACCGGCTCATTCAAAGACCGCGGAATGACGCTGGCGATCAGCAAAGCCAAAGAAGAAAATTGTAAAGCGGTAGTTTGCGCTTCGACCGGCAATACCTCCGCTTCCGCCTCCGCTTATGCCGCCCGGGCCGGTATGGATTGTATCGTCATTATCCCAAAGGGGAAGATCGCACTCGGCAAACTCTCTCAAGCTATTATGCATGGAGCCAAAGTTTTTGAAGTTGACGGTAACTTTGACCAGGCGTTAAATTTGGTTAGGGAGCTAGGAGATAAATATCCGGTCGAGATCGTTAATTCGATCAATCCTTTTCGGATCGAAGGACAAAAGACCGGTGCCTTCGAAGTCTGCAACCAGCTGGACGCAGTTCCAGATTATCACGCTATTCCGGTGGGGAACGCCGGAAATATCACCGCTTACTGGAAAGGCTACAAAGAATATTTCGGGGCGGGGAAAATAAGCAGCTTGCCGAAAATGATCGGCTTCCAGGCCGAGGGAGCTGCCCCCATTGTGCGCGGCCATCCGATCGAAAAACCTGAAACCCTGGCGACCGCCATCCGGATCGGTAATCCCGCCAGCTGGGCCGGCGCGGTTGCCGCCGCCGAAGAATCGGGCGGGTCGATCTCGATCGTGACCGATATGGAGATCGTGGAGGCCTATAAACTGATCGCCCAGAAGGAAGGGCTATTCTGTGAACCGGCATCTGCCGCATCGGTAGCGGGTGTCTTAAAGCTGGCCAAAGCCGGCAAGATCACTGACGGATCAACCATCGTTTGTGTTTTAACCGGTCATGGGCTGAAGGATCCCGATAATGCTATTATGTTCGGTGAAAAACCCACTTTTATCCCCTGCAAGCTAGAAGCTGTAACTAGACAACTCGGATACTGAGCCTCACCCCGGCAAAATGGGCACCTCACCCCGCTTATCAATTACCCAAAGGTTTTAGTTAAAAAGCCCCTCTCCATTGGAAAATAGAGAGGGGCAAGTCCTACTTATCTTAAACGATTAGCATTCGGTTAATATCAGCGGGGATGAGGTATAATTACTAAAGATGAACAAATCAAACAAATTAATTAAAATTAAACGCGCCAGGGAGTTAAGAAAAGAGCAGACAGAAGCAGAACAACTCTTATGGAAATATCTTCGCGATCGTATTTTTTTCGGAAATAAGTTTAGAAGACAGCATATTCTAAAGGGATTTATTGTTGATTTTTATTGCCCAGAGAAGAAATTAGTAATAGAACTTGATGGATCGGTTCATTTGAGGCAGAAAGATTACGATTCCGCACGGCAAATGCTAATTGAAAATATTGGCGTTACTTTTCTGCGGTTTAATAACACCGAAATCTATAATAACATACTAAATGTTTTAACTAAGGTAAAAGAAAAAGTCCACCCTTCTCTATCCCCGATGGAGAAGGGTCTTACATGCCAACCAACTGCTAGTACAAAGCGGGATGAGGATTGATGAGTTCTAAAGTCGCCATTATCAAATGCGATTCCTATCAGTCGGCCGAAGTTGAGGCTGCCATCCACCAAATCCTTGAGCTGCTCGGTGGAATAAGACAATTTGTTAAGCCCGGCCAAAAAGTCTTAATTAAACCCAATGCTCTGATGGGGCACCCACCCGATCAGGCGGTGACCACTCACCCCTCGATTGTCGGAGCCGTAGTAAAGGAAGTGCTTTCTGCGGGAGGGATCGCATTGGTGGGCGATAGTCCGGGCGATGTCCATTCCAATGCGCTGAAGGTAATGGAGGAGACCGGGATCAAAAGCGCGGTCGAGGCGGCCGGCGGAAAAATAATCATCTTCCAGCAGGAAGGGATCATCACAGTTGACGGCATAAAAATAGCGCGGGCGGTAATGGAAGCAGATCTGGTCATTAACCTTCCCAAATTAAAAACTCACGGTATGACATTGTATACCGGAGCAATCAAGAATATGTTCGGCTGCGTTCCCGGATTCTACAAAACGCAATTCCATATTGAGTCCCCGCGGCCGATCGATTTTGCCCGCTCAATAGCAAACATCTATAGAATAACTAAACCGAAATTAAATATCGCTGACGGCATCATCGGAATGGAAGGAGCCGGTCCGACCAATGGAACAGCTAGAAAATTGGGAGTGATCTTGGCGTCCAGCGATGGAGTGGCGCTCGATGCCGTAGCCTCATTTTTAATGGGTTTTGATCCGCGCGCGATCGAAACCACGGCAGCGGGGTACGATCTGAATTTAGGCGAGCTCGACCTTGATAAAATCGAACTGGTAGGATCCACACTATCCGACCTGGTAAAAAAAGATTGGAAACATCCTCCCAATCTGCATTGGCTGACCAACCGCCTTCCCGCTTTTATTTATCGAGCTGCCTCTCCGATCCTCTACCGCTTATTGAGCATCACCCCGGAGATCGATCAAGGAAAATGCGTAAAATGCCTGGTTTGCGTAAACAGCTGTCCGGCTAAAACTATCAATTATGATAAAACCAATAATACCGTTATGATCGATCTTAAAAAATGCATCAGCTGTTTTTGCTGCCACGAACTCTGCCGCTATGACGCGGTAAAACTGAACCGCTCCTGGCTGGTAAAACTGCTCGATTTGGCGTAAAATAATGGTATGCCCAATCTTGCGCAATTCGAAGAAAAACTGAACCAAAACATCCATCCCAGCCTTTCTGCCAAAGAAATGGCCGAAACCATCGTGATTGCCGCGCTGGAGGCGGAATACGGGAAATCCTTTACATTAACGAAGGGCTTTGCTAAAATGGTCAATGCGCTGGCCGAAGTGCTGGTCACTAATCCCGAATTGAGGAGACAAGCACTGGGTATTGCCAGCCAGTATACCAAAAAAAACCGTGACCATCAGAAAAGTATCATCGGAAAAAGAACTTAGAAAGATCGGACGGCCCGAAACCATGGGCGACGTTCCGCCGGCCGGCATATCCCCTGTCCTGCGCGCCTCCTGGAGATTCGCCCGCGATACCGCTCAGCGCTTCAGCAAAGAAATGCTTAACGACCGCACCAAAAATTTCCTGGACAAACTAGCAAAGAAATTCTCATGACCACCCGCAAAGACGTCGAAGACCGGATCGTCTCAATCCTGCGCGAAGAATTTTTGAAATACAACGCCGAGACGCTGGATAAATATAAAAACCAGATCAATTCCACCGTTCGCTGGTACGTCTCCACCCTGCCCCGGCACATCGCCAAATCCGAAGCCGATGATCTGGAATCCGAAGCCCGGATCGCATTTGTGGAATGCCTCAAGACCTGGGATCCGCGGCGCGGAGAGCTGTGGCCCTACGTTTCGGTCCGCCTCAAAGGCTCGATGCAAGATTATCTGCGCAAGCGCGGCGCCGACCCGGTGGCCGGGTTATATGAATTCATCACCTCCGCCGCCAATGTCTATATGGCCTTCAACCGCAAAGAGATCGTGCACGAAGAAGTAGACAAACTGCTGCACGTTGATTCCGCCATGAAGGATTTTTCCGACAAAGAGAAAGCGGTGATCAGCGGTTATTACAAACAAGATAAAACCTTCAAAGAAATCGGAAAAGATATCGGGCTTTCTGAATCCCAGGTTTCACGCATCTGCAAAGATACCACGGTAAAACTCCGCATAGCCCTGCGCGACGAAGAATAAATCTTCTATTCCCGCCGCGGGCTTCCCCATTTACCGATCTCTTCCTGCAGCGTGCCCATCGGGCAGACTACACACCAGCTTCTGGGTTTAAAGATTAATCCTAAAATAATGGCTATTCCCGTGGTCAGCATACACATCAGCCAGAACGCGGCTCCGATCAGGACCGGACTAATGCCAGCCTTGAGCAAATTAAAAATTAGAAAACCGATCAATAAATAAAATATTCCCCAGCGAAACCAGTCGCGGGAAAATAATTTTGGTAAATTCCTTTTTAAACTAATTGGGGGCAGCACGATATTCAAGAATGATCCTCTGGGGCAAAGATACCAACACCAGTAGCGTTGTTTATAATATGAAAGCGGCAGGAAAAATATTATCATCGCCAATACCAGAAGGCCAAAAGCCGGAAAGAACCAACCTCCGATCAAAATCACCGGCAGCAGCCAGAGCATGATTATCTGCGATCGTTTATATCCCATATAATCATAATACCGCCCCTTGATCAATAATACAATCTTTTGGACGGTAATCTTGATCGAAACAGTGATTTTCTTATGCCTTCTAGCGTAAAAATGGCGCCCATAAACAATTAATCTTGGTGTTGACATAGCAGAAATGTAGTATAATACCTGAAATCAAAAAGAAAGGAGAAAACAGATGGGAAGAATCATGGATGAGTTTTATTCCGAGTATAACCGGAGGACCCACTACTTAAATGATCAGGTTTTCCCCAATGATCTTTATTGGAAAGACCGCTCATGGGCAGAAAAACAAGCCAAACAGACCTTTGAAGTATTGCCCCTTTACGACCGGGCTATGAACCAGTTGGAAGATAGGATCAGCGGACTGGAAGACGAATTAAGAAGAATTAAGGAACAATAGTTTAATTAGTTTGCAGGAAAAGCAAATAAAAGCCCCCCCGATCGGACCTGCCTGCCGGTAGGTTGGTCGGGAAGCTTTTTATTACAGGCGTTAAAGTTACTTATTCTCCGCGCTTTTGGTAAAAGCCTTAATCGCTTCCATTATTTCTACTGGAACAGCGAGCACCACTGTATTTGATGCGGTCGGCCCCAGGCCGTCGATGGTCTGAAGGGTCCGCAGCTGCATCGCCCCCGGGCTGTTCGCCATGGTTTTGGCTGCGTCGGAGAGGTTAAAGGCCGCAAGTTTATCCCCTTCCGCTTTGGTGATGTTCGCCCGCTTTTCCCTCTCGGCCGAGGCCTGGCGCGACATCATTTTCTTGAGGTCCTCCGGCATGTCGATATCCTGGATCTTGATGTTGGTGATCTCGAGGCCCCAGTTTTTGCTTTCCGCCAGCACGATTTTTTCGATCTCTTCCCCGATCTTCTGCCGCTCGGCCAGCAATTCATCGAGTGTCATGCCGCCTACCACATCTCTCAAGGTTGCTTGAGCGTAATTTGACACCGCGTAAGTGAAGTCCTGGACTTTAATGACCGCGTCCGCCGGCTCAACTACCTTAAAATAAAGAACAGCGTTAATAGAAACCGGAACGTTGTCCTTGGTAATGACTTGCTGTTTCGGGATATCGAGGGTTTGGATGCGAATATCGATCATCCGGATCCCCTCAATAATAGGAATAATAAAAAATAAGCCTGGACCCTCGAGCCCGCGGAATTTACCTAGCCTAAAAACCAGGCACTTTTCCCATTGGGCGGCAATCCGGACAGCTGAAGAAATGATCCAGGAAAGGGCCACTACTCCCGCTTCGGCCACAAAAAACAATTCAGGACTTTTGGTCGCTACCAGGAACATAAAACTGAAGAACGTCCCCACCCCAATCAGAATAAAGAATAATAACGCTGCTACTCCATTGAACATATTCGCATTTACCTCCTTATAAGCTACTCTTCTCTCTTTCACTTTCTCAAGCAGATCATTAAGAGACATTTCCGTATTGTTTTCAGGTTGTTCTATGATCATAAATAAAAACTTTCGGCCGGCTTCCTTTTCAACCCTTCTCCCGATTATAACCAAATCGGATGGAGCGGGCAAGCATTATTTAAAGCACATGCTATAATTAAATATTATGCTGCCAATTAGAAGGGCGCCAATTATTTTTCTTACCCTTTTTCTTATATTGATCCATTTCGCTTCACCCGGCAGAGCGGATTATTTTTCCGATCAGGTGGCGCTGGCTAAGAGACTCGGTGTCCCCACTCACGCCCTCCCCATTTTCCTGAAAAATACATCCCCACACCAAGCTGCTTGGGGTGGGGATAAACAGAGCCAAAAAGGAGTGCTGCTCATCCATGGCTTTACTGCTAATCCCCATGAGGTTTATGATCTGGCCCGCTATCTACACCGGGAGGGTTTTACCGTCCTCACTGTCCGCCTGGCTGGGCATGGGACCAGGCTTGAGGATCTCCGGAGTGTAACCCGGCGCGATTGGTATAGCGATGTGAATACTGCCTACAAATTTCTGAGGACCAAGGCTGGCAAAATATACGGGATCGGCCTTTCAACCGGAGCACTGCTACTTATCCACTTGGCTTCGATCGATAAAGTGAACGGGATCGTCCTCGTCTCCCCGATCGTCCAGTTTTCCAACCGGCAGGCCAATCTGGTCCCCTGGATCGTTCCGGTCGCTAAACTGTTCCGAGTTGATCCGGGAATAAAAGAATATTCCGAAGAAACCCGAGATCTGGTCAATAATTACCGAGGTTTTCCTATTATTGCTTTGAACGAAGTATTCTCATTGATCAAAGATGGCAAAGCTGGGGCGAAAAAGGTAACTGTCCCTGCCCTCATTCTGCATTCCAAGCTAGATGACACCGCCGATATTAAAGGAGCGGAATGGTTATATAATAATATCGGATCAAAGCAAAAAACGCTGGTAATTTTCGACAAGCATCTCCCCGCAATAGCAAAGGGCTATGTCCATATTTTTACTAAAAAAGAGCGAGATGCCCTGCCGGCATTTGAGCAGATAAAAAGTTTTCTTGGAAAATATTAATTGATAATTATGTTATTCCCTATTGATAGCAGCTATTTTTTCAGCTAAAATTAAACCTTTCGATGCGGGAGTAGCTCAGCTGGTAGAGCTTCTGCTTCCCAAGCAGAAGGTCGCGGGTTCGAACCCCGTCTCCCGCTTTTTTTAATGGCGCGGTACCCAAGTGGTAAGGGAGCTGTCTGCAAAACAGTTACGCGGCGGTTCGAATCCGCCCCGCGCCTTATGTTATAATGGATATTAATGCGCGCTTAGCTCAGCTGGTTAGAGTACTTGCTTGACAGGCAAGGGGTCACAGGTTCGAAACCTGTAGCGCGCATTTTTATTTTTATACGGAAAGCAATCTGATTATCTCGGCGGTTAGTTCGGGGGTTATATGTTCTAATTCTCTCAACAGCTCTTGTTCTTTGTGCCGGCTCATCCGTAAAAGTTCAATTGCCTGTCTAACATCTTCCAGGCTATATTTCATGACGGCTTCTTCTCTAACTGCGCCTTGCCACTCGTAAGCGAAACAACCATCGACTAATCGCCCGCCGTCATCAATAAGACTGATCACTTCCTTGCTTCTCGGGATCCGGAGTGAAATCACTTCCGCCGCCATCTGAACTGTGATCCCTCGATGGGCTAAAAGCAATTTCATCGCTTCTATACTGGCTTTATTAACTGCCATAAATCTGATCTCACTGAAGGTCAGATCAGGGACAATTCTATGATAGGCATTTGTATAAGTTATAAAATCATAATCCGGTTCCTGCAATAAATTTATCAATGCCATCCGGCCAGTTCTCGGATCATTCGCCAGTGAACGCGCGATCCTGGGCTGCAATTTTCTCACGGTAGCTGCCAGTATCTCTTGTGAGGTTAAACTGGTCCCTACTCGATGGAAAGCTTTTTCCGCCGTTTCTCCGCCTCCCAGATCAATAGCGATCCGCACCAGTAATTTTCTGCTGGTATTGGGATGGGCAACCACCGCGCGCAGGACTTCTTCAGAGGGAAGTATATCGACGATCTTATCGATAACTTGCTCGGTTACGACTCTTTCATCAAAGGCGTTCAAGATATAAAGCGCGTCTTTGAGATTCAGCTTCAGTTCGATCCTCTCTAGCATTCTTTCCGTTGCCGAACTTCTAATGCTTTCATCTTGGCTGGAGGCAATTTTTTGCAGCCGGCCATAGCCGAACCAGCCGGTTCGTTCTTTACCTTTTAAGACATTAAGTATTTTCATCATTCCCCTCTGGTAGCAAATAAATATCGGATTCTATTTTATGGAATTTCACTTCAGCTTGACGGCAGATTTTGGCAGTGTATAATCGAAAAAGACCAGATGATAAAAAAATCAGCTTTAACCTTACTTTTATTGTTTACTTTTGCCCTCAATGTTTGCGCTATGAGTAAAGTTTATATTATTAAAACCGCGGACCGGATCGAAGGAATAAAAACTCTTTTTAATGAATTTAAAATCCCCGATCTCAAAGGCAAAAAGATCGTAATCAAACCCAACTTTAACAGCGACGATGATTTTCCCGCCACCACTCACCCGACCACTCTGAAAACCGTGATCGAGCTACTAAAAGCTCAAGCCCCAGCCTCAATCACCATTATCGAAAGAAGCGGTATGGGCGACACCCAAAAAGTTCTAAAAAATCGCGGTGTTGAATCTCTGGCAAAAGAAGAAAGCGTAAAACTGATCAATCTCGATAAACTGGAAAAATCCGCCTGGGTAAAAAAAGGCGAAAAAGGAAGCCATTGGCTGAGAGGTTATTTGGTTCCCCAGGTTCTGCTGGAGGCAGATTATGTAGTTAACATCCCCTGCCTAAAAACCCATCGCTTCGGCGGAGATTTTACCCTTTCGCTCAAAAACAATGTCGGCTGCGTCGCCAAATGGGACGGGGCTTATAACTATATGTGGGAATTGCACGCTTCAAGAAGTCAGCGTTTAATGATCGCCGAGATCAACCAATCTATTCCCTGCGACCTAATCATTATGGACGGCATCAAAGCTTTTACCGATATGGGGCCGGACAAAGGAAAATTAATCGAGCCGGGAGTGATGTTGGCCGCGACCGACCGGATAGCAATCGATGCCGCCGGGGTAGCCGTTTTGCGTATTTATGGCACCACCAAAAAAGTTATGCAAGGCAAAATCTTTGAACAGGAGCAGATCAAACGAGCGGCCGAACTGGGAATTGGGGTAAAATCACCGGCCGAAATCGAGATTATTCCGATAAACACCGAAACTAAATCACTGGCTGAAAAAATTCAAAAAACATTAAATTCGCTATAATATTGATTCATACATTAATTACTTTTTTTCTTCTTGCAATAAATCCGCTGTAAGTTATAATAACAAAAAATGCCGCTAAGAAGAGCTTGCGCCCTTATACTTTTGTTTTTTTTTACGCAGTCTATTGTTCTTGCTGCTAATGATTTTCCGTATATAAACATTACCCTTAAAACTCCTGCTCAGGAAGACCCATTCCCCGGAATGGGAAACAACTATTCCTCCCTGGGGCGTGGTATCGATACTGTCCTCTGGAATCCGGCCGGTCTGGCCAAGATCGGAACAACCGAAATATATGTCGGTCTGCCAACCACGGTCGCCTCTCCCCGCTTTGATAAAAGTTACAAAGTTGAAGACACGGGCTTTGATACCGCCGAATTATTAAAAGATTTAACTACTACTGCCAGCACCGCCGGCTTCTCCGCCGGGGTTATCTTCTCGGATGACCTGAACCAGACCGGCTTTTCTACCCACGAATATACCGGCCATCTTTATTACTCAACTATTCCGACCGGTTCAAGCTATAAGCAGGCAATCAAAATTATGGATTGGCTTACCTTTGGCGTTTCGACCCACGGAGAATCAGGTTATAACGTTAATATTGCCGGGAATTTCCCGGCCCAGCTTAAACTTGCGATGGATTGGAATAATTTTCCTGATTTCGCCGACGGCGGCATCTCGATCGATAACGGCTACTTGACAATCATATATACTCCTGAGGTCGGCTCACCCATCACCTACAAAACCCCTGCGCCGGTCTGGCGCGGATTCTTAACCCAGGACCAGCGCATTCCCATAACGGCAATCTTTAATCTGCGTAATGATCTGAACGTGGGATCAAACGTTACCCTGACCGGTGCCGCCCGCTGGGGAAAGTTATCACTGGGAGCAAATATCACTCCCATCAGTGCCAGTGCCAACAT
>Ga0315287_10002703_pt1 | contig 16909 bp, 4 predicted proteins | sample YL17G11_0_MG_FD_205037 | JGI IMG/M metagenome (GOLD analysis project Ga0315287, IMG submission 205037) | Sediment microbial communities from Yellowstone Lake, YNP, Wyoming, USA - YL17G11_0 | ecosystem: Environmental > Aquatic > Freshwater > Lake > Sediment | place: USA: Wyoming | collected...
ATTTCGCGCTATTTTTACCAATCGATCGGGGGAAAACCGACTACCTTCATGTTGGCGGAGCGGATCTTAAGTTTGGAATAGCGGACCTTAAAGTCTTTAAGGTTCCAGCCGATGCTATCCGAGACCTTTTCGATCTCGGAGCGTTTATCGCGGGTCGGATCTTTTACTTTCATGAATCCCTCTAATTTGGCGACGATGGCCCTGGCGTTTTCATAGGAGCCGGGTTTTTTGCGCTGGACGTGGGCCAGCCCCTGCAGGAGATAGATCTGGGTCGTATAAAATATCTGGGATTGGTCGATGAATTTGGGTATGTCTTGCTTGCGGGCCGTTTCCAGGATTTCGACTCCTTGATCCAGGTCCGCTCCCTCATCAATGTTGCGCAGGATCAGCAGGCTGGCTTCCAGGAAACGGGCCTGGAAGCGGAACCAGTCTTCCTTGTCTTCTTTCCCTTTCATCATCAGCCTGGCGGTTTTGATCTTGTCTAAGAGTTCTTTGCCGTTTTCGAACGGATCAGCGGTGATATAAAACTTCCTGACCGCCATATCGACCTGGAGCAGATTGGCGAGCATGAATATGTAGGGGAAGCGGGGTCCGTTGCTTTCCTTTTTGGGTTCGGGTCCGCTTAATCCATATGCCTGGTTGGCAAGAGCTTCGACCATATAGGCTATGATCAAAGCGAAGCGTTTTGAATTGCCGGCGGTTTTTTTGAAAGGAGCCATCGGTTTTTCGATCAGCAGATTGTCGTCGATCGTCTTAATCTTTCTAGAGCGGAAATAAGTCGGCTTCTTAAGGATGGATTTTTCTGCTTTTTCGATCGCTTGCCGGAGCCCGGTTATCGATTCATCAAAGCCGGCAACCGTTTCGCCCAGCCTTTTTGTTAACCCGTTAAAATAAACGCGGGCGGAGGCGCGGTCCATATTGCTGGTGTCATACTGCGCCCGGTCGCCGATCATGGTCAGGAGATTGGCCTTGATGATATAAGCCAGTCCCCGCAGGAATCTGGTATCCTGATCCTTATCAAACTTCAGTTCATCAAAACTGTTTTCCAGCAAGACCAGCCGGTTGAAAAGACTTGCCATCTCATAATCTTTGGGTCCTTTGACCGAATTTTCCAGAAACGCTCCCTGGATCTTGATGGCAGCCAGCGCCTTGAGGAAATGGAAGGTTCCCTGAAAGCCGCGCAGTTTGTCGCTGTAACGAATATAACCTTTGGAGAGGTTGTATTCCCATGATTTAAGCATCATATCGACGGTAATATTATCGAGTTGGATTTTCATCCCGGGTAGAGCTTCCGCATTGACCGTTATCCCAACATTTCCCCCCACGTCAAGATTGGCGACCGCGGTGTAGAAATCCTGCGCCGCCCGGAAATAGGTGTCAGCTTTAGTAAATTCCAGTTTGCGGGTATGGATCTGGGCCAGGCGGACATTAAGGTCGCCGATGGTGATCAGCCCTTTGGAGATCGAGAAGTAGTCCGCACCGGTGGGGTGCAATATTTTGTCCACTCCTTTTTCCAGCTTTCTGAGGAGCGATATCGCTTCGACCGTCTGTTCGATGGCATTGCGATAATCCGCCTCGTCCAGATATTTAAGCTGGGAGCGGGCATCGGCCAGGATCAGTTTGAGCAAAGCGAGATTATGGATCGAGGGATAAGCATAATTTTTTTCCGGCAGCTGGGTTTTTACTTCCAATCCGCTCTGGGTCTCGAACCGCTTGATCAGCAGCTCACAAGCCCGGGCCGCGTTCTGGATCATTGTTTCATCCTGTTTTTCGACTCCTTTCTGGGCGTAGACCGAAACAAAAGTCACGGCGTTTTCCCAGTAGGCTTCAGGATCATAGAAATAAGAAGCCAGGGCGATATCCCAGGGAAGCTTCCGGTCATTTTGCTGCAGGCGGGCGATCTCCTGGTATTCATCCATGAAAGAGACGCTGTAATTGAGCGGGACATCAGGATTTACTTGGAGAAAAGCGTCGATCCCAGAAGCCAGCAGTTTTTCTCCCTTCTCTTTTTCCGCTTTGGTGTAGAGCTCCAATTTCCAGCGGTCGAGCAGCGGCAGCCCGATCTTGCGGTTATATTCGCCGATGGCCGATCCTTCCGGCTTTGCTACCAGGGTATTCCAGCTGGGGTCAGCCGGCGCCCCTTGCCGGGCAGGAGTATTGGAGAGATCAATAAAAGCCTCAGCAACTGGTATTTGCGGCCCATTGAATTCGACCAGGCTTTGGCTTCCCAGCTGTTTTAGCTGGAGCGGTTCGGAAAATATGGCAGAGTTGTTTTTGATCCAATCGCGGTAAGCCTTTTGGGCCTCGATAGAGGTTAGCTTCCACGTACCGTAGTCTCCGCCGGGATTATTCTTGGGGTCTTTATTGACGTCAAAATAGACGTAGCCGACGATCGGGTTGGGATGGCGGCTGTCAGCGTTGAATTCTTTTTGATAATCAAGAAAAGCACCGACTAATTCTGCTTTTCTTTTTTCATTCATTCCCTTGCCTTTGGAATTGACGCCAAATTCACCGATCATCAGGTCCTTGCCTTTGCATTTGGGGTTCTTTTCAATAGTTTTAAAAATGTTGTCAAAAATATTATGCATAACCTGTTTGGCGTTGCCGCGATTGCGGGGAAGGAACTGATCGTTGACGTAGCCGTCAATCGCTACGATATCGAAATATTCTGACGGTGGAATATACTGGTCGAGATTTTCATAATCACGGTAATCAAAGTTTAGGACCCAGGTGACATTGTTGGCCCCGCCGCCCTCCAGCTCAATTCCCCGCTCCGGGCTTTTTACCTTTTTATTGGTGCTGATCAGGTCGTGGACCCGGGAATAGGCTTTAACGAATTTGCCTTTTCCGGCCGCGTGGGGACCGGCCCAGGGATAGGTGCCGTTGCCTTCATATTCGATGTTCATTTCGTGTCCAAAAGTCAGGACCACCGGTCCGCCGAATTCACGGATCTCTTTGCCAATGGAAACGAAAAGCTCATCAAACGTTCCTTTGTTGATCTCTCCCAGATAATCGAATTCGTCGTTAGGGCGGCGTTTGCCTGCGAAAGGCTCGATCTTGATGAAGAGGGTCGCGCCGTTAGCGGCGGCGGTTTTGGCGGCTTGCAGCGGGAAGTGCATGCCGGAATCAAAGTTGATGTAGCGCAGTTCGATATCGATTTTTTTGCCGAAGGTAGTATTGAACTCCTGCATGGTGTCATGGTCCGGTTCATCGGTGGCAAAGTGTCCCTGCAGCAGGCGGCCTCTCTGAACTGCCAATTTACAGCCTTCTTTTTCACACTGCGTCATGGGGGCAGTAGGCGCGCTAGCTGGCTGCGTCGCAGGAGCGGAGGCAGGCGCGGGAGATGACGCGGGTTGCGGTTCGTTTTTAGGCCCGGTAGGTCCGCAGCCGAAAAGGGAGAGTGGCGCCAGGACCAGGCTGGAAAGTATTCCGCTTTGTGGTTTGGGAGCGGCCGGGCTCGGCTGCTCGTCGGCCGGAAGGCATAAGCCTTTCTGCCAATCGTAATAACCGCTGATCTGATTTATTTCTGACATGGCGTTTCCTCTATATATTTATCGTTAAAATTCGCCTTTAATTTCATTGATTCAATTTGGCCTCAAATTCTTTTTTGAGGTTGTCCGGTACTATTTTTTCAAGCAGCAATCCCTGCATCAGGGATTTGATGCTAGGTTCCTCGGCTCCCAGCCTTCGCCGGACGCGGTAGTTGATCTGGCTGAAAGGGATTTTGCTCTGCAGCAGAGCTTCCGCTTCTTTAAGATTAGCGGTGGTCTTAACACAGTGATAAACCATCAGGGCCAGGACCAGCAGCTGCAGATTGAGCGCTTCTTTTTCGATCATGATATCGATCTTGAGGATAGAAGCCATGCGGTCGACCGGTAATTTATCGACGGGAGTGATCTCCGCCTCGGCCAAAAGGGCCCGCACGGCGGTCTTAACTACCGCGGTCTTGGTCGAACCGAAAAGGATCAAGTCCCGGTTCTTTACCGCTTCGCTCATCAGCTGATTGGCGTTTTCGATCAGCTCTTTAGACTGCGCGGGATCCGTCGACAGCTCGGCCCGATTGAGGCTCATCACCGCGTTGGCGAGCATGGCGTTAAAGTAGATATCCCGCAGATTCATGGAAACCCCTTCGTTGACCCAATCAATGGAGGGGAGGCGGTTGATCTCGACTTTAATGTTTTGATAGGCTTCACGGCCGTTATTCATCGCCCGGTCAAAATAGAATTCGGCCGCGGCCGGCTGCTTGCGCGAGAGTTCAAGATAGCCCAGCTGCATCCGGGTTACCGCCAGCCGGATCTGAGCTTCGATCCGGTAGGGTTTGAGAGAGTTGTCGCCGAACAGCCCGTGCGGATCTTCGGCCACAAACTTGAACCAGGTTTCAGCTTCCTTCAGCCCTTTATATTTAATTTCGCTGTAGTGCGGCAGTTCAAAACGCTCTTCCTGTCCGTGGGTAAAGAGATAGAATTTCCCCAGACTGATAAATAGTTTAGCGTATTCAAACACGTCGCCGTCATCAAACACCACGAAGATTTTTTCCGGCTTATAGGCGGTGCGGCTGTACTGTTCGGCTATACCATAAAAGTTTTCCGGCTTTTGCAGCTTCTGTTCGATTTGCTTGTGAAAGGAGTGTTTCCTGATGTTTTCCGCTCCGCTAAGATTGGTGCGGTTTTTCCACAGCTCCAGCGCGGTCAGATAATCACTGACAATTTTCCGGGCGGTGGGAGTGGCAACCCGGGCCAGCAGGGCGTCATCGGTCAGGCCCTCGCCTTTTTCCATCATCCGGAAAGCGAGATTGGCTTTTTCCCGGAGAGCGCGGGCCTTATAACCGAGGTTGCCGATATCCGATTGGATCACGGTTTCGATGATCTTTCCCGCGGCTTCCAGGTAGTCCCGGCTGTTTGCCAGCCCCTCGATCGGGAGATCGGATTTGATATTATCTCCGCATCTGCCGATGACGATCTCTTTTTCTCGGCAGCGCACTTCTTTTTCGATCTGGGCCAGATGATCTTTGACCAGCGTGATCCGATAGCGGCGGTCCTGGTCGGACAGGATGGTCGCCAGACTGAAGAGCGCTTCGTAGTAACCATTGGGGCGCCCGAAACCGGAATTCGGATTTTTGTGCAGGAAAGATGAGATCGATTTGCTGATCGAGACCAGGTCGTCGTAAGCGCGAGAGTAATCCGCCACTTCGCGGGCGCGGGCAGAATTGGTCAGTGAATAAAAGTCGATAACCGAATTGGCCGCCTTTTCGATCGACGAGAGGTCGTTGAGTTGAAGATTAGCTTCTTTCCTAAGGTCGATTACCCGGCTCTTGAGCAGATTGAGATAAATGCGGTTGTAGGTATTGTCCCATTCCCATTCCAGCGCGCCCTTACGCGAAGCGTACCAGCTGACGCGCTGACTGGGAACGATATTCTGGTAGCTGACGCTGCCGCACAGCCAGTCGGTCTTGTTGCAGATCCAACCGGTGGTCCGGCGGTAAGCGCCGGTAAGCCATCTGAAACCGATCTCTTCTTTGGAGCCTTTGAGCAGATCGTCCGGTCCGATATCGAATAAGGCTTGCTTGCGCAGCCCCCAGTAAGAACTGGTGATCATTGAACCCTGTTCGGGATCGCTTACCTTGCCGATATACTTTGGCCGGAGGTGGCCTTCGAGATAAGCGGTCTTGATCGCCCGCGCGCTGGCCACCGCCCGTTCATAAGGGGAAAGCCCTTTATAAGCGGTTTCATATTTATAGATCAGGACATTTCTTACATACACCGATCCATCTTTGGTGACCGAGACTTTGAAAGGAACATAGCTCTCGTAACCGGTTTTGGGAGTGACGTCAAATTGCCGGAGCGAAGCGGGGGCAAAGCTGTAGCCGCCCAGCAGTGAGGAAGCGTGCAGCATCAGGCTCTGAAAGTAATAACTCTTCCGGTCATTCTCAGTTGAACCGATGAATCTTCCCTGATAAGACTGGCGCAGGCGGCTGAAGAAGCTCCCGGCCTGTGAAGAATATTGCGGGCTGGTCAAATAGAGCATCCCATAATAAGCAGAAGTTATTTCATTGGTATGCTCCCCCAGCCTGGCGGTATCGGGAGTAGGCCTGGCCGGCATGGCGTTGAGGATCATATCGGCGAGCGCTAGCGCCCGCGGATCTTTGGAAGTGGCGGCATCGCGGGCCAGTTCGAGGTAAACGCGGATCGAATCATAGCCTGTATCCGGAGTTTGTGTGTTGGTATACATTTCCAGATTGAATTTTCCCTCAAAAATATTTACCAGCACCCGGTCCGGGATCGGGTTCATCCCCGCCGGATACAATTCTTTTGATTGGTTGACGATATCGGACAGCAGCTGGTAGCTGTCGGAGATCAGCTTGTTCCAGTTGTGCTTGGGGTTATTGTCGGCGCTGGCGATGATCTTGAGCAGCGCGGGCGAAAAGTGGGAAGGATTAAAGACGAACCTTCCGTCTTTGTAGCGCGGCCACTCGCCGTCGGAAGGAAGGAGTATGAGGCGCCCCTTATAATCGAGGACCTCTTCTTCCCACAGGGCATTGATCAACCTCTGTGCTACCTGCTGATAGCGCTTATCGCCCCACTTGGCGAAGGCGATGGTGACCGAGGCGGCGGCGTACAGGTCGGCGTCGGCGGCGGAGTGCGATTCCAGGATTTCGCCTTTGCCGGAGAGGCGCCAGGCGTACAGCCCGTTATCATTTTTAGCGTAATTTTCAAGGCCGTTCAGCAGCTTATCAAAAGTGGCGCGGTCGCCGGACATGGCGGCGAAATAAAGTCCGTAGGCCATCCCTTCGGAATAGACTTCGGTCTGGCCGGCTTTTCGATCGGTGCGGGAGGGATCGGGCCCGGCGATGATCAGCGATCCGTTGGGCAGGTTGACCATAAAGCCGCCCTGCGTTGCCTCCGCTTTCCAGCTTTCATAAGAGCTTTCAAAGGCGGCCGCTTCCGGATTACCGGGTTTGGATTCGCACTGATTCCTGCTGCCGCAGATAATATTGTAGCTGCCTACACCGTTAATGTGCTCCAGGCTCATGGTTATTCAACCTCCTCTTTAGGGAATGTTCTTTCGATCGCTTCAAAGAAACCGTTAATTTCCGCTTTTTGTTTGGGCGTTCCGGTCGGCGGTCGGTCAAGGGTCGGCATTTTGTCCGCCCAGTGGAATTTCTTCAGGTGTTTTTTCTCCACAAAGACTTTGGCGGCGCCTTTAAAGTTTTCGACCCTGGTTAGGTAGGCATCTTTAGCCTGGTTGTAAGCCGTCCGATCATCATCCGTGGCGCTGTTTCGAGCGGCTTTGGCTTTTAGCTCTAGCACATTCACTCTTTCCAGCTGCAGCAGCTTTTCGATGGTTTCAATCGTCCCGTTTTTCTGCTCCGCCAGATTGAGAGCGCGTAAATCCTGCAGCAGTTTGATCAGGCGGTCGCAGGTCGCGGCCAGTTCTGCGAGATCCTCTTCTATTGCTTTGGACGGCGCGCTGGTCGCCAGGTCTTGGTTATATTGCCCGACCTGCCGGCTGGCATCCTGCACGATGTGTTTGAACACAAGCTGGCGCGCCAGCTCCGCCTGCTGTTCGGGCTTACGGAGCAGCGGCAGGCGCTGTGACAGTTTTACTTTTCTCTGCCGCAGGCGCAGGACGCGGTCAATGATCCCGCCGCGTTCCGGTGTCATCGGATTGTTGCCGCCGGAATGGGTAACGATCTCCAGCGCTTGTGCACCGCAGCTGTCAACGATCGCAATGATCTCGTCCATGTGATTGGGGATCAGTTCCTTTAAGATAAAGCGCAGGCGGGGCATGGCCTCAAAACCGAGTTCCTCATCTTTTTTATTGTTAAAACCGGTCAAGCTTTCCAGGATTATTTTGAGGTGATCCATTTTGGTCTTGGCGTCAACATTATTTTTGATCATTTTGAGCTGGTTTTCAAAAATGTCTTCAATTCTTTGCCTGGCCTGATCTATATCCCGCTGGTCGGTCGCCAGCAGCAGGATTTCTTTTTGTATCCCGAGAGCGGCTTCAGATTCTTTGTTATATGCCTTGGAAGACCCGGCGATAATGCCGCGGACAAAATTTTCCAGCTCTTTCTTTTTACCCTCCAGGGCGGACAGATTATTCAGACGGTCTATGCCGTGCTCGATCAGGGATTTAATCGCAAGCAGCTCCTCGACTAATTTCTCAAGTTTTTGGACGGCTTTGGCGGCGCTGTCGTTGGCGGCCCTGATCTTTTCGGCATCGCCCTCTGCCTGCGCGATCTGGATCTTCTGGTTAGCCAGGATCAGCCAGTTGCCGTGGCGGACAAGCTCGGGAGCTTCGTCCGCAGAAGAGAGAGCGGATAAAGCCTTAATTGATTTTAAATTGCCCAGGAACAATGAGAAATGGTTCAGAGCCGCTCGATAATTTGTTTCGGTCGCCGGGTAGTTTGAACGGTGATTAAATTCTTTCAAAATATTGATCTTAACCTGATTGGCTTGCGGGAGAGAGGCTTTATCCATCCCGAGCGAAGAGAAGTTGAACAGCAGATTAAGTTCTTCTTTCTTCAGATTTTCCGGTTTAGTCGAATTAAGCTGGAGCAGGGCGCGGATCTTTTCCTGGGTTTTTAGGCCGATGGCTTTTCTTTGTTTTGCGCCGATGGGAAGATGCAGCGTCTGGCTGATCAGCGGTAGTAATAGAGTCTCGATCTCATCTACTTTGGTGAGATTGATTTTGTCGATTTCTTTAATAACCTTGGCGCCCAGTTTCTCAGCCAGGATTTTCAGCTGGCGGGCGGAGATCTTTCTTTCTTTCCGGCCGAGCTGATCCCAGGCGGCAGAGATGGTGTGATAACAGGCAGAGATTTCGTCCAAATTGAGGGACGGTTTTTTGGGATCGACGGCGCTGGTAAGTTGAGTGATCTTGAGGTTCATTAATGGGGCAATTTCATCCCGCTTGAGGATAACGCGCTTGTAGGCATCGGTGGCTTCTTTTCCGACATCGTGGGAAACCGAGTTGTATCCCAGGTTTTTGAGCAGCGCCATGCCGATCAGCTGATCTTCGGTGGTGTTGCCTTCTTTACCCATTTCTTTGGCCAGTTCCAGAAGATGGTTATCGATGACGAAAGAGGTGTGCAGCAGAGCTCGGACCTGATCTTCGCTGCGGCTGGGATTATTTTCGATCTTGAAGGGATCGATTCCGAGTTCGAGCAGAACCGATTTGGTCAGCTGGCGGGCGCCGAGCAAAGAGTTGATTTTATCTTTGCCTTTTTTATCGTCATAAACCAGAGCGTCGATCTTCTTGCCCAGTTCTTCGATGTCCTGCGGGTTATCTTTCAGGTCCGTTTCCAGGGTGCGCAGCCAGCTCAAGGCTTTGAGCGAGAGCGCGAATTTGTAAGTTCCCCAGAAGGCGTTAAGCCCGATGGCTAGCAGCGGGAAGACGGTCAGCCAGCTTAGTCCGATGACCGGAATGGCCAGCGCCAGGGCGGACCAGCCGATCATGGTGGCCGCGCCGCCGGAATAGGTGAACATGCGCAGGAAGCTCTTTTGTGAATCGGGCAGGCTCTTTCCTTTCTGGTCGGCGGTAATTACGAACTGCCCGTACTGCCAGTCTTCACTGATCATGCGGCGTGAACCGCGCCAGTATCCGCCGATCAGCGAGATCGGATCGCGGGCCGGCGCGTTCCAGAACGACCAGCTGAAGGGTTTGAATCCGCCGTGATAGCGTGCCAATCCATAGTTGACCCCGCTCAGGCCGGTATCCGCCAGCACCATGTTCAAGAAGATAAGGTGGTCAACGATAAAGGGTTGGATATTTCCTCCGCTGAAAAGATAGACCGACGGTCCCATCATCTGGCCGATCTCGGAATAGGGGAGTCCAGGATACCAGAAACCGGTCATGCAGGTTTCCAGCAGCTCCTTGGGGGCGAAAACGGTCGGCATGTTGTGCAGGATCCAGCCGTTCCAGATCTCGCGCACCACCTGTCCCCATTCAATATCATTGAACAATTGGGAAGAGGTGTTGTAACGTTCGCAGTTCTGCCCTTTCAGTTTGGAGATCTCGTTGGGCTGGGCGACCACCGCGGTGGGATAGGCGCAGTAGCGCAGTTTGCGGGCGGTGGCTTTCTTCATTACCCGTTTCAGTTCTTCGTCTTCAGAAACTCCGTTCAGACAACCCATGAAGACGGAGAAGGTTACCAGCTTGCGGGTGAAAGGATGGTGGATGGAGGCTTCCAGGTTACCGGCGTGCAGCTGGCCGGAGCTGGAGCGGAAACCGGTGATATTGGCCAGTTCATGCAGGATGCGGAAATTAGCCATGAAGGGAGTGCCGTTCTCGATGGCGTCGCTGTGCGAGATGCGGTTGGCGTCGTAAATATTGGTTTTTCCGCTCTGCAACCCGACCGACAGGCGGGGATCCTCAAACTCTCCTTTGGGATAGCGGATCTCGCAGCCCTTGCCGTGGTGGCGGGCGTAGAAGTACTGGTCGCGGACCTCGGCGGCGTCCGATCCGCCGAAACTGTTCTGCCGGTGGACCACCATGCCGAAATCGCCGTGAATGATATCCGGCCGGAAGGCGACCGCTTGTTCGAACCTGACATTTGGATTTCCTTCGTAATTAGCTTTCGCGATGCGCAGGTCTTCGTAATATTCAACTCTTTCTCCATTCGCGTCAGTGATGATTGCCTTGCCGGGATGAAAGTTATCTTCGTCCTTGAGTTGACGGTTGTCGACCGGGTCAACCAGTGAGAGCGGCACCCAGCGCTCGCGGCCGGTCTCCTTCTCTTCTACTTTGGCTGAAGAAGTCGGGGAAGAGATAAGGATCTCAATTTTATCCTTATCCACATCTGCCGGCAGAACTTCGCTCAGGGCTGCTTTGGTTTTATCCGAAAGAATAATCTTTTTTCTTTTTTCTTTAATGGCATGCAGGCGAAGGGTGGGCAGGCCTTCGAACAGCATGAATTCGGGGCGGTAGCGTTCATCCGCTGCAGTATAATTACCCTTTTCTTTCTGAAAGAATTTTCCCATTGAATCCATCCCGCGGCTGTGGTTCCGGAGCAGCTCTTTTCCTTCCTCATCCACCAGGCAGCTGCCAAGGATACGATGTGGTTTGGTCTCTTTGGTGTAGGGATTCTCGGTGACAACTACCACGATAAAATCATTGCCCTTCTGTTCGATGTGGGTCTGTTTTATCCAGAGATAGTTTGGTATTACCACTTCATCGCCTTTTTCGTTGACCAGCTTAGCGTGATCCTTAAGGGTATAGAGATAAGAAGCGGCGGTTTCTGAGCTGTACTTATTAGTGAACTGGCAGCCCTCAATTATTTCGAGCTGGCTGCGTTTTTCATCTAAAGAAGCCTGAATGATATCGCGCGCTTTCTTCGGATCGGCGTAGCCTTTCAGGTCACCGGTCAGAGGGACAATGCTTTCCCGGACATCTCCGCTCTTGGTGGTATAGCGGACCAGTCCGATGGCGTTCTCACCTTTGAGCTCGGTTTCGCTCCCCGCAACTCGGCCGGCGGTGGGAAGATCCTTTTCGGTGGGAGCGTATTCATAATAAAGTGTTCCGTCAGCCCGCTGGTATTTGGCAACCCAGCGGCCGCGGCCGGTGTCGACTTTGGCCACATCCAGCAAGCTTTTGGTTTCTTCTCCGGGATTGGCCCAGGCAGTATTAAATGGTACCACCTGTGCTTCGGGATAGAGCGCATTGATGGTCAGCTTCTTCTTCTTAGGATCAAGCTTCATTCCGGTGATCAGGTTGAGCCAAAGCTGCCAGGGCTTTTCGGACTCGCGCACGAAGCGGTATCTCTGCCACGGTTCTTTGCCGCCGTTAACTTCGCCGAAATCGAACATGTAGTAGCCGTAAATACCGACCCTTTCCGGGAAGGCGGTAAATTTAAAGATTTGATTTTTAGTGGGGTCTTTGTCCGGGTTTAGGATCTCCGGCGGCGGAAGCTGGTCGGGATAATCTTCTTCCGAAATAGTTCCGATCTTTTTAAAGTTCTCTTTGCCCAAAACCGGATCTTCGTCCGGCTTGCCCAGGAAAGTGTAGAGCTCGATTATTTTCTTATTGGTTTTTTTGTCCCGGACCGCGATGCCATGGGTTATATCTTTCCATTCCCATTTAGCGGGACCGAGAGTACCGGCATTAAGCAGGGTACGGTTTTCCTGATAGGGGACCATTAATTTTATTTCTTCACCGTTCTGTTTGATCGTGAAGCTGATCTCAACCGGGGCCCCGATCCTTTCGATGTGCCGGATTCTCGAGGGATCGTGCTTTTCATCCGTCCAGGGATAGGGGATCTCTTCCTGGCGCGGCATGTAGCGGAAGACGCGCAGGTCTTTCTGCTGTTGGGCGTCGCGCTGCAGTTCGCCCTGGAGCTGGATATAGGAGGAGAAGTCGATATATTCTTCGTCGCTCACCAGCATGTAATCGTTGAGATCGACCGCTTTAAAAATAAGCGTTTCCGGGTTTTCAAACCACAGCTTTCCGCCGGTCAATGCCAGATAGTTGCCGAGTTTGTCCTGTTTATCTTTATTGTATTTTTCCTGGTAGATCCTTACCGCTTCCTCCGGTCCTTTTCGGGCGCAAAGATCGGCGAAGATTATATATTGGTCCAGGATCTTTTTGAGCGCTTTCCGATCAGCACTTTTCTTGAGATCAATATTCATGTAGCGCTGGGCTGCAAAGATCATAAATGAGCGGTCGAATTGGCCGGGGTCAACCGCGGCGAGGCTCGCGTTCCCCGCTGCGTCGCAGCCGGTGACCTGCGATTTCTCCATTCTCGGCGCCCACAGATATTTGCTGCGCAGGCGATCGGCGGCGGTTTTGCCGTCTTTTTCAAAAGCGCGCAGTTTAAATCCGACTATCGGCAGGACTTCTTCATCCGATTCGATCCCGTTCATAGGCTTTTGTTTATAAGTAACCGTGCTCAACTCATTCGGCGTGTTATTGACCAGCTCGATCTCTTCCGATCCCGATTCGGAGAACTGCAGCGGTTCATTTACTGTTTTCAGGTCATTACGGTGGATCCAGAGATATTTCTTTTTGCTGGTATCGTGCACGTATTCCGGATTGTCGACCCGGACGTAGAGGGAAGGGATATGCTCCACCGGCATGCGGTCCTCAAAGGCGTCGATCCCTCTGCGCGGCAGCACCCATACTTTATAGAGCGTGTCGCCGGAATGGGTGAGGGCGAAGGAGAGATTATTGGTCTTTTGGTTGATCTGGTCGTCCAGGTGTTCCAGGCGGCGGATGATATAGTTGGAGCGGATGGAATAGATATCCAGCAGCCGCAGATATTCTTTTTTCAGTTCTTCGGCGTGCATTCCTCCGCCCAATCCTTTAGCGCGGGCGGCAAAGCGCTCCTGCAGGGGGAAGAAGAAAGATTTGGCGCGATCTTTCATGACCTGGAATCCCTCGGCGTAGAATTGAGGGGCCAGGCCCTGGTTAAACCATTGATCGCCCTCGGACCGGGCGGCGTCTTTCTGGTATTCATGCGTCAGTTTTTTCAGGAAGGGGGTCACACTCCGCTTTGTCTTTTTGCCATTCACTTCGGTTTCTTCGATCCATTCGGTTTCTTCGGAAAGTTGCTTGCCGAACCAATTATAAAGTGCCGCAAGACTTTCATATTTTTTATCGAGAGTCAGTTTGGGATCATCCAGTTTCTTATATTCTTCCAGCACGCGGCCGCGAATTTCCGTCTGCCAGGTCCTCCAGAATTCCAGGTATTGCTTCATGATCATGGCTCTTTTCATGTCGCCGACGCCGGACCATGGTTTCTTTTCTTCGCACAGCTCAAACTCAACGTCCGGGTAGGGGTTGATCAGCATGTTGATCAGGTTAGAAAAATTAGTGTCCCGGTTGTTCATAAAAGCGTTCAGCCGGATAACATTGTGCCCCTTGGAGCCTCTGACGCCGTAAGAAATATCTTCTTTAAAAGTGTCGGAGACATCCGGAATGGCGGGATAGTGCAGGGCGCCAATATGGTTGGTGGCCGAGCTGAGGGCCGGGATCCCGGAGTGGAAGTTGCTGATCAGCATGCAAAGCGGCGCGAATAAGAAAAAGGTGGGAAAGGCCAGGAAAGATGTCCCGCCCCACAGCGCGAGCGGCGCCATGCCGATGGCGTTGCCGATCAGGAGATTTTTCATCCCGCCCTTATAGTTGGAGAAAAATTGCCCGACGAAGAGCGCGCCCAGCACGGTGGTGACGGCAAATATAGGATCGTTGGCCATAGTCATGCTGGCAAACCGGAACAGCGCTCCCAGATAAAGCGGAAGAATGTACATCAGCGCTCCCAATTTGCTGTAATAAGCCAGTTTGGAAGCGACGTGCATCGTGGTGCCGGCCCACTTTTCCGGCGCTTCTTTCATCGACATGCGAGAATTATGATGCTTGATCACGGCATTGATCACTTTGAAGATGATGGTGAGCGCGGCCGCGCCCGCGATACCGTAGAGCCCCCAGCTGGGAAGCAGCTTGAAAGTGTTGATCACGCTAAGGTCGTGCCGGAGCAGGAGGAGCGGCGTGCTGATCAGGAATGAAAGTCCCGCTCCCATCAGCCCCCAGGTTTTAAAATAATCGTTGATCTTTCGCATGGTGGGATTGGAAGGAGTATGCAGATGCAAATTGGAAAACGCGAAGATGGCGATATTAGAAACGACGGCGACCACCGCTAGGGCGCTGGTCGGAATGGCGAAAGTGCTCAGGATCAAACCCAGGCTGTAGAAAGCGGCCGCAGCCATGGGAAGATTGATAAGATATTTCTTGGCGGTTTCTTTCAGTGTGGCAGCGGGATCGGTGCACATATGCTCCGCGAACTTTGAAAAGCTCTCGCGCATGCGGTTGAGATATTTTCCCCCCGCGCCCCAGATCGTTTCGGTGGCCCGGTCTTCTTCCTGGCGGATAAAATCAAGGACCTGGCTGCGTCCGACTCCCAGGTTCTGGGCCTTCAATTCGGCCGTCATTTCGATGCCGCGGTTGAGCGATTCCATGATGCCGTTCACGACGGCGGTGGTGCGGGCGGCGCTGACAAAAGTGACGGGAGAAGCGGGTGAAATATTTTCGACGCGCTGATGTGTCCGGCTTTCGTGGATATAGCTTCTGGCCGGCGTAAAGATCCGCGCGTTGATGAAGGAACTAGCTCTGCGGCCTATTTCGATCGGCATTTTTTCCTCTCCTCACTTTCTCTACATATATATCGGCCGTTTTTGGCCTGAATTTCACAATAAATAAAATAACGGTTTATCTAAAAAAGTGGGTTTATAAAAGCGTGGTTTTGGCTTTTTCCATCAATCCAAAAACTCGGGCCGAATATTCGAGATCTTGCGGGGTTTTAACTGGAAGAAAACGTCCATCAGGGCCTTCCCGTTCAACAACCACAAAATTGGTCTTTTTTTGATGGGTAGCATCTCCCAGCAGTTGTTCGAATTGGTATCTGTCATCATTGGCCCTCGGCCCGGCCGACTTGCGGGTTATATACCAGGCCAGCTGTAGGGGGTCAATATCATCTATGGCGTCAAGATCAATCGTCATGTTGGAAGTATTGAAAGGATTAAATTTTCCCCGTTCCTGCAGCTGGGCCGGAACGGCGAAAAGTTCCACGATCACGTTTCTTCCGTTGAGGGAAAAAACGCCGCCGCCGCGATCGGCGCTGATTTCTTCCCCGGTAGCCGGGTTGACCAGCGTGCGCGGCTTGACCAGCTCGACGGTAATTCCACGGCCGGAGGAGAGATGATGGCCGAGCACTTCGTCATAACTCTTGTCACTAATGGTGGCGCCCAGATTATCAATATTCCTGATCAGCAGAGTTTTAATCCCTCTTTCACGGCAGCTTTTAGCGATCTGGGTTTTGATCCCCTTTAGCACGTAACCGTGGCCGGTCGGGTAGAAGTCGATCCGGTGATTGTTCGCGTCCAGCGCCAGGGTGCCGTCTTGATAAATCCTTGGCAAACGATCCAGTTCCAGGAAAAAATTAACCTGTTCCGACCGTAAGCCAAAATTGCGATTGGCGGTAAAATGCACTTTGATATCTTCGGCATTGGAGGGGGTAACCATGACAAAAAGGGGCAGCCGCCTGCCAGCTTTTTGTGAAGCTTTCAAAACATCTTCGGCCGCGATCTGAATAAAAGTTCGGTAGCCGTCAACTTTTACCAGTGCTTTGGGTCCCCGCCCCAGGCGGGAGCCAGAGCCCGCTGCCATCACCAGCAGTCCAATGTGGCCGTTCTCTTTATAAACTTTTCCCAGGTCGGATAAACGCTTGAGGAGCGCCGCATCAAGGGCGGTGAGAGTTGGAATGTCTTCTTTGACCGGCAGATCCAGGGGGCCTTTGATCTGCGCGCAGTTGGAAGAACTGTCCCGCCCTTCGCTCTCAAGATAGCGTCGGTGTAATTGTATATTCTGACGGACTAATTTGAGGTCGACCGCTTGCAGGTCCTGCAGGATCCTAAACTTGGCGGGCTGGTCGAGATTGTCCCATGCGGTTAATAGTCCGCCGAGCAGATTATTTTTTATAAGGTTGATGACCAGTCCCCGCTGGCGGTAGGATAACCAGGCAAAGTCTCTCCGCAGGGAGGGTTGGCTCCTGAAAGAGTTTTCCAGCTCAGAGGGCTTAAGCCCCCTGAGGAGAGCGGAAAAAGAATAGGATGGGCGAGCGGTTTTTTCCATAATTTATGATCATCTTATTTGCTTTCTTCAATACCCTGGCTGGCGATGACCGGTGCCGGTTCAAGCGGAAAGCGCTGCAGGAAGCGATCTTTGCTCTGTAAAATAACTGCCACGTCGGATGGATCCTTGATGGGGGCGAAGCAATTATTACGCGCCTCTTCTACGAAACCGACATTCAGCTGCTGAATATCATCCAGGCTTTCAAATTCTCTCAGCAGTTCGAGCAGGCCAAAGATCGAACCTTCGATTTTTATCCCCTGGCGGTGTGATCCCTGTTTGTGCTCTTCTT
>Ga0315287_10002704_pt1 | contig 16908 bp, 13 predicted proteins | sample YL17G11_0_MG_FD_205037 | JGI IMG/M metagenome (GOLD analysis project Ga0315287, IMG submission 205037) | Sediment microbial communities from Yellowstone Lake, YNP, Wyoming, USA - YL17G11_0 | ecosystem: Environmental > Aquatic > Freshwater > Lake > Sediment | place: USA: Wyoming | collected...
CTCCAACCTGACCGGCGCATAGTTTGAGGTTAAAAGGCTGGTCACCGCCCACCGAGCCGAGTGCCGAACCACCAACCACGTCTCTAAGTTCCAGCACGACCGGGCGGGCATCTAAGGATGAGGTCACGGGAGTGGCGCCATTCATAGATCAACCCCAAAGATGAGGTAGTAAGCCACGGACGAAGCAGCATGGACGGCGATGGCGAGCGTAAGCGAGTCGACTACGGCTCGATTCGTGACTATCGGCACTTCAAAGGGTGCAGAAACTAATGACAATCCACGTCTGCAACCAATGTAAGACACCAAGCCACCGAGCATTGAGGTTCGCACCAGAAAGAATGGAAAATCCGATGGCCGGATCGCCTGCGATATGCTGATCAGGTACTGATTGACCGGGAAAAATCCGCTATAGTTGGCGCCAATCCAACCGCCGCACAGGGCAAACCCCCAAAAAGTCATGGCCATACAAAAGAGCGATACGGCGCCAGCCGCGATTCTGGGAGCCAGCAGGTAGTGGTAGACGCTGATACCCATCACCTGGAGTGCCTCAACCTCCTGCTGCACCTTATTGGTCGCTAATTCAGCGGCGATAGCGGTCACGCTTCGAGCGATAAGAATGAGGCTAGCCACTAGCGGAGTAAACTCACGAAAAATGAGGAGCACTAAAAGTTTACCGAGCTGGCTATAGCTACCTAGAAATGCCAAGCCAAAATTCGCCTGAAAGGAGATGGCGACCCCGCAAAATAAACCTAGAACTGCGAGCATGGGAATAGACTGAACAAAGGTGTAGTAGATCTGCAGCAAAAAATTGCGGGTAAATTCCCGACGATGCCCGCCCTCCCACGGTAAAAAAATTGCGAGTTTTCGTAAAACATCGCTCACTTTATCGCACCCAAAATGTTGGGGTTTTATGGCTAAGGCAGGAATCTGAGGCAAGCATTAGACGGAGGTAAACTAAAATAAACCAATATCTGAAATAATAGTTGAACCGCAGAGGGCTAGCAAGGCGGCAAAAAATGCTTAGTTGAGTACCATCACCAGGAAATCGCTGCCTGGCTGCATTTATGATCGTCGTATCGAGCGCTTACCGTGATGGGCACCCGACCTGATCCAGTCTCTTAGAGGTCAGGATGTCTGCCCAAGTCACCGCGCCTTATATGCCCCCTTAACTATTAGGAATTTTCACATATGTCGACGCTGACTTCCCGGTCAATAAAATTATGATAATCTCGGATTTCGAGTTTAATGAGCAAAAAGTCAACTATGCAATCACAAATCGGCCGCAGACGGCCGTCAGCTGGCACCCAAATGTGCAAGTTATTTCCTGACGGGACCTAAGGTCGCCGCAGCTTCAAATTGGTCCACCGACCGTTCAGCAATTGCGATGCTTTGCCGCCAAAATTCTGATTTTGTCAGGTCGGCGCCGAGGTGTTTAGCAGCGACCTCTTCGACCGTCATGCGCCCCGTGTCACGCAGCAGGCTGACATAGGCGTCGTAAAACTTCACCCCCAAACGCTCGCGCTGCGCGTAGACGCCAAGAGAAAACAGATAACCAAACGTGTAAGGAAAGTTATAAAAGCTCAGCCCTGGGATCGAAAAATGCAGTTTACTCGCCCAAAACATCGGGTCCATTTCACTCAGCGAATCGCCGTACCATGACGTCCAGCTGTCTTGCATAAGTTGTTTCAGATCCGATGGCTCAAGGGTGGCTTCACCACGACGGGTATAGAATTGCCGTTCAAAATCAAAACGTGCCGGGATATTTAGCAGGAGTGATTCTACCTCACGAGCCTGCGCCCAGGTAAAACTTAACCGTTGCTGTGATGTTTTCGCCTGACCGATCAGGGCTGAATTGACTACCGTTTCACCAAAGATGCTGGCGGTCTCAGCTAAAGTCATCGGGTAAAACGTTTGCTCAAGCGGCATGTCGCGCATGACCCAGGAATGGAAGGCATGACCGAGTTCATGGGCTAGAGTTTTAAGTTCACGCATCCCGCCAGTGTAGGTCATGTAGACCCGCGGCGAGCGTGATTTAGCGAAATGAGTACAGTAGGCGCCGGGGCGCTTAGTGGCGCCAACCGTACCTTCGATCCATTGGCGTTCAGCCATCATACGCACGAAGTCGCCCATGTCTGGATGAATATCGCCATATGCCACTGCAATTAGCTCAATGGCCTCAGCAAATGAATGAGACTCAGGCTTACCGTCCTTGACCGGGCAGGGAGCAAATAAATCCCAAGGGGCCAGGCGTTCTTTGCCCAGGAGACCGGCCTGAATTTTAAGCACCCGCCGACCCAATGGCACAGCTTCTTTGACCGCGCCCATCATCGCATCCAATGTGGCCAGAGTCATGCGGCTGTGGTGTAGTGGCTCGTCCAAAAAATGAACTTTTTTATTGTGTGAACGCCGGTGATAGAGGCTAAGCCGCCAACCGCTAAGCGCATTGATGATCGCAGCGGCCGACTCTTCTTGCGCCTGCCAGCCACGCCCCACCGCCGTGAAAGCAGCCTTGCGCACCGCTGCAGATTCACTCTGTGCATGGGATGCGGCCTCAGCCAAGCCCATGGCGCGTGGACCATCGCCTATGTCGACCTGGCAGACGATGCTTGCCGAGAGGTTATCATAAAGGTTGCCCCAGGCCTGTGGACCGTTGACGTCCAAACCGAGAATCAAATCCTCTTCGTGCAACGACAAGGCTTGGCCTTGCAGCTTGCGCATCTCCCCCACCATAAACCGCTGGGCAATGGTGTGTGGCGCTGCCAAAAAAGCCTCGACAAATTCGTTGCAGGCTAGCTTGAGCAGCTGGCGTACCGCGCCGTAGGCCTGACCTAGCTCCGCAGTAGTAGACTGTAGTTTACTGAGCATGGCCTTAGCCGGTCCATTCTTACCATCAACGCTCAATGTGCAATTAAGATAAGTCTCAACATTCAACAGTAAGACCATGGCCTCTTCATGTAGCTTCGCTGCTTCCTGCGCCCAGGCCACGCCACGCTGCAGCTCAACACCAGCCAACACACCAGCTCGAGGTACGAGTGGTGCCAGCTGAGCATTGATCTTTAGAAGCTGCTCAATCAGCAATTGCCCGCGAGCCACATCGCCCGACAATTCAGGGGAGCCAATGCCGGGGTATTCGCTCTTAATATCCCAGGTGGGACCCATAAGCCCTGCCGCGTTTGCCAAGTTGCTTCCCCCTCAGTGTTGAGTTGCCAACGTCCACTATGAAGGAAAACCCCAATTAGATCTACACTGGTGCACCGTCATGATCATCAGCTCGCTATGGAGAAACCGGCTATAAATTCTGAAAGTACATATACTTAACCATTTTGCGGCATGCTTTAGTAGCCGTCGACAAATAGCCTGCTAGCATGCTAGAACCGCATGCCTCCTCAGGGCAGCAGCGCGGCTATTGAATCCGAAGTCGCCGCAAGCGGTCGGAACGATAATCGACGAGAGTTTTGTGATGGATGCGGCAGCCCTTAGTGCCCTTAATATAGTTGAAAGGAATGCAAATGGATCATCCTGAACTAGCTAAAACGATCGACCACGAGTCCACCCCAGAACAGGACCACGTCCATGGACCCGGCTGTTCGCACGATCATCATGAGGCGAGGCCCTATGTCCGTGAACATGCTAAAGTCGGTCGCAATGATCCCTGTCCCTGTGGTTCACAACAGAAATTTAAAAAATGCCACGGTAAGTGACCGGTAAAAGCCCTGTGTTGCCAATTTCAGCGCGACCTAAAATCCCGCACACTCAATGGTCGCTGCTTTGTGGTGCCATGTTTTTCGTCGGAGTCTGCTGCGCCTGCAGCAGCAATCGCGGCTTGACTGCCTCCTTTACTACCGCTTCATCCATCTCAGCCTCTCCAACCGCGATCAGTCGGCAGCCGCTTAGCGACTACGACATTGAGACTTGGCAGGCGGCCTTGAGGAACCTCCAGAAGTTGATCGGAATGTACCCCGATGATGCCATACCAGGCAACGACTCAGACCTCGGAGCTATGCTAGCCCGCCTTAAGGACCAACGTCTGTCAACCCTAAGCGGCGACGCGCTGGCGCAGGTCGTATTCAACGACTTAAAGCTACAAAAAACAGGAGCGTCCATTGCGGATTTCCTTGGTCTCGCAGAAATCATCTGGAGCGAGCTAGATCCTTCTCTACACGCCAGCCATTCCCTCGACTATGAACACAACGTACAATCGTTGCAGTCGGCGCGCATGACGGTGGATCAGTTTGTCTTAAAGCTTCACCCAGGTCTATCACCTCTGCGCATCTCCAAGCTTCGGCAGGTGGCAAGCGGACGCGGCATTGTGATAGGTGTTTTTGACGTATTCGACGATAATTTACTTAGCAAGCAGCGTCGTATTTTCAAGTCTGCCACCATTGAACCACTGCAGCGACTAGGCGACCCACCGAGCCTCGATCACGGTAATGCGGTCATAGATACTATTTTAATGGTTGCACCGAGTGTCAGAATCGTGCCTATTAGCGCCGATGCGCTCCACTATACCGCAGGGTTCTCGGCACTATCGTCCCGAGGCGAAATCTCTATCATCAATATGAGCCGCGGTTTCGCCGCGGCAGCAAACGACTCGCTTGATTCTGCATTTACATTGCAACTCCAGAAAGCACTGCAGCGCAAAGTCATCACTAAAGCCATTGGCAACACGGGCACTGATCTCAAAAACAATGTGACAGCAAAACGCCGTGCCGCCAACCTTGGTCCGGCACGGTCACTCGCCGCATACGATCTTGCTCTCATCAGAAAAGCACTAACAGCCCTCAACGCCGATGCGGCCCACCCATCATCCCAAAATCAATTACTTCTAGCCGTAAGCCTCTCACCATTTGCCGACCAAATTGCCCTCAGCGCGACAGTCCCCGGCGATTATGCCAGCGGCCAAAAGCACAGTTTTGGACTCCCTGCGGACGGTGTCTATTCGCGCTCCTCGTCAGGGTTTGTTTCTGGCAGTTCCTTTGCTGCACCGCTGCTCGCTGGACTGGTGGCGCTGCTGCTGGATGCCGCTCATCAAGCGCATCCCGACGAAGATCCAATCTGCCAACAGCATGCCGCCATCGACGCTCTACAGACTACTGCGGACCCTATGGGAATGCCGCCTAGCGAGGTAGGCCACGGCGTGCCCCATGGGGACGCTGCCTTTGAGATCATGAAGTCCTGCCTGCAACAGTAGGATAGCTATTGATTTTCATAAGTCCGACCCAATCATCGGCCCCGTCACGAAAAAGCACTTCATTAAGGCAAACAAGCCAATATATTTCAGTTAAATTATGTAGTTAACTATGGCCGCACGTCTACACAATTAATCTTTGCTTCGACAGATGATACGATCAACTAGCATTTCCAGCACAAAGATTAATGACTGCCAGCCTAAACTGAAGGGTGCTCCTATTTCATTTTTAAAAGCTGAGTGGGCCTATGTATTTGGTGCCTTTTTAACACTACTTTTCATCATCGACCCACTGACTACCCTTCCTGCGTACCTCACATTAACCAAACGGTTCACCGAGTCATCTAGACGCAGCATTCGCCGCAAGGCCACTACAGTAGCATTTGGCATTTTGGCGCTATTTGCCATATCAGGAATGAAGTTCTTTGAGCTATTTGGCATCACTCTGCCAGCCTTTCAAATCGCAGGCGGTATTCTAATGCTGATCATTGGCATCACCCAACTAAATGCGGAACATCCGAAATCAAATGATACCGAGGCGACGGAAGGACTAAATCGCGAGGATATTGCGATTTTTCCACTTGGCACACCGCTGCTGGCCGGGCCTGGTGCCATCTCTACGGTCATCCTATTCTCGACTGCAGCGAAGTCATGGTTTACAGCAATTGAGTTAATTATCTCTATCGGTATGTGCATGGCAGTGGTTTACCTCATCCTGGCATCGTCACGACATCTGCTCAAGGTACTTGGCAACACTGGAATCAATCTCATTTCACGCCTAATGGGTATTGTATTAACAGCTGTGGCAGTACAGTTTATACTGAACGGTTTGCGCGATGCTATTCCAACGCTGGTGGGTTGAGCGCCAAAACACGAGCATTCCTACCGACAGCACCTTTAGGTGTGTTTACCTAGATATGGACTGATAGGAGCGATTCCAATGGTGGCATTGATCACTCTGCGCAACAATGGGATCGGCCACCTGCATGAAACGCACCTGGTTACGGGCGTGCCGCGGCGGGTCTGGATTATCGCTGGTGGCTGCATCTTAGGATTCTATGACGGATTCTTTGGTCCGGGTACAGGCAGCTTTTTGATTCTACTCTTTGCATGGTTGCTCAAATGCGACTTCGTCAAGGCTAACGGCAACACTAGCGTCGACCTGAAATCCCTCGGACCTCTTGCCAAAAATATCAATGCCACAGCTTATCTGCCACAGCTTGACATCCTGCCGTGTGCGGGCGTGGCCATGACGCACGGAGGTATGGGGACGACGATGGAAGCTCTTAGCTTTGGCGTCCCCCTTGTCATCATTCCGCAAATGCCGGAACAGGCATTGACCGCGCGCCGCGTTGTTGAACTTGGACTGGGACTTATGATGACTCGCGACGAAGCGACGCCGCAAAGCCTGATGGCAGCGGTAGAGCATGTGGTCGGTGATGCCACCATTCAGTCGAATGTCGCCTTGATGCAACAGCAGCTCGACGTACGCAGGCACCGTCCTGGCTACCTTTTGGCAGCCGATACCGTCGAGTCATATCTAGCCTAGCGTAATCACACCCGGAGGCTCTAGTCGTTTTGCTGTCCCTGGCCAAAGTGCCTAGCGATCGCCGCTCGGCGGTAGCTGAAGATGCGCCTGACGTCGTGCGCAACGAGGAAGCCAGCAGTCAGCGCGCCAACGGTGCCAAGCGGCACCTTAAACTGCACGCAATCGGTGACCAAGGTCCCGCCAGCCAGCGCCTCAAAGGTATGGCGATGGTGCCATGATTTGAACGGTCCGAGCACTTGCTCGTCGACAAATCCCAGCGGCGGCGTCCACTCACTAATTAAGCTTTCCCAGCGCAAGGGTACGCCATGCAGACTTAGTCGGTAGCGGATCTTCGTGCCATTGGCGATCAGAGGTGTCGACATTGACCGCACCCGAAAGTTTAACCATGGCGGTGTGATCGCCCCAAGATTAGCGGCATCGGCAAAAAAAGCGGCGACGGTTTCTAGCGACGCTGGGACCCACTGCGCGACTTTAATGACACCATGGTGACGACGCTCACCGCTAACGAGCAAGGACTCAAGCGCCGACTTGAGCCGTGGCTGCGCAAAATTGAAGCCTATGGCTTCAGCTTTAGCTGGCGCCACGCGTAAACTGGCGAGTAGCATGCTAGCACCTTCGCCGACAGCGGCGCGCATGACTACACGCGGTGCTTTCAAAATGCTCCCCTGGGGGCGCCCCGTAAAGGCGCGGTGCAATTCCTCATAGCGCACGGCACCTGGCGCCACCGCATTGATCGGCCCGTGAACCTTGCTGTCCTCCAAAGCTCGAATCAACAAGGCGACTAGGTCACCCAAGGCGATCCAGCTGAACCACTGCTGGGCGTTACCGGGCGCCGCTCCAGCGCCAATCTGGTAGAGCCGCCTTAACTGCGGCAAGGCACCACCCTCCTGACCGAGCACAACCCCTATGCGAGGACACACCAAGCGCACCCCGAGTTGGTTAAGGGGTTGGGCTGCCGCCTCCCAATCGACGCAGAGCTTCGCGAGGAAGCCCTTCCCGCTAGGCGACGTTTCTGTGAGAAGCTGATCGCCGGCATCTCCGTAGTAGCCAATTGCCGAAGCTTGTACCACGACGCCAGGACGCTGCTCGCGACCGCGGATCGCCTGAACTAAGGCCGCAACCGGGCCAAGCCGCGAGGTGCGAAAACGTGCCTTACGCGCCGCGCTCCAGCGGCCATCAGCAAGGCCTTCTCCAGCAAGGTTGAAGACGCCAATGACCCCATCAAGTGCTGCGGCCGGCAGCTCCGCCGCATCGCCTTGCCACTGAAAAATCTGACAGGGAAATGCCAGTTTTTCCCGTACGACACCGCGGCTGAGAAGGTTGATGACATAACCACGCCTCACTAGCTCAACACCTAAGGCTTGACCTATAAAACCACTCGCTCCAATCATTAGAATCTTAGACATCGAAAAACACTCCCCGCTAAGGGGCCAACACCTAGATTGGCCGCACTGCTGCTGATACTATCGGGTTGGGGTAGCCATACCATCGATTTAGTCCTTAATTACCGGGTCAAATATCCACAAAACAGCGCCGGCGCACTGACACTGCACCTTGGCACCAGTCTGCATTGCTGATGCTAGGGATTGGTTAAGTTTAGCTGAATCGGCGGCGACACGCCGACACCATGCACAGCAACACCAGCACTGATGCTATTGGAGTTGGTGTTGATGCACTTGGGCCAAAATTCATAGGTGATCACTCCACAGGTGTCAGAGCACCATTCGGCGGCCGGGGTGACAATTCCAGCGTATTTCGCTGAAGATACCGTGGTCGGCGTCGGCTTGAATTCCGCCGCGGAATTTTCGATCGAAACCAATCCGTATAATTCAGGTTCAAAGCCAACGCCAGAGACAGGGCGCTTAGTCAATAGCGGCGTGTCGGTGGTGCTTCCGCCCCCTGCCGCCGGAGCCGCGCCGCCCGCAGCCGGAGCCGCGCCGCCCGCAGCCGGAGCCGCGCCTATGGAGGTGCCAAATGGAGGGATCAACTCGACTAGCCTAAAACGCACTTGAATAGGTGCGGGCGTCGGAGCAGAGATGGCGCTACCGAAGTTTGCCTCACAGTGCAAGGCCAGAGGGGTGGCTGTCATCGGCTCCACAGCGAATTCAGCTCCACTCACCCTGGTGTTGTTACAGCTCAATGTGCAGCGGCCAGAGGTCTTGTCCTCTGGAACCGCAGAGCATGCACTAACTACCACAAGAAAGCTGATACAAAGGCCTATGCCTCGCGTTCTATTCATCCAGTCCGCCTCCCCCGCCATTACCACCAGAATTATTTTTAGCGTTGATCAATGCCCCGTTAGCCTGGTTGCCGTTGCCATTACCTGAATTTTCCGGGGCGTTGCCATTGCCCGAATTTGCGCTGGCGTTGCCATTTCCCGCATTTGTCGCGGCGTTGCCGTTACCGCCATAACCATTGCCGCTACTAGCGGCGTTACCACTACCCGCACCGTTGTTGCCGTCGCCGCTATTGCCACCGTTGGCATTGCTTGTACCGAAATCACTATTGTCGCCGCCGGCATTTTGGGTAGCACTACTGGTGGTAGTTAGATTGCCGCTGCCATTGACTGCTGCCTCTGCCGGTGCTTCGGCTGGATCGCCACCACCTTCGCCGCTGCTTGCGGCGAAGGCCTTAGAATTGGTCAGAATAGTCGGAGTCACCATGACCATAAGCTCGCGCTTGGAATCGTCGGTGGTGGTCTGCCGAAATAGTGCGCCGATGATTGGCAGTGAGGAGAGAAAGGGGACGCCAATCTGGGTTTTATCGTGGCTAGTATTGTAAATACCACCAATCACAGCGGTTTCACCGCTACGGCGCAGCAGGCTGGTGTTGACTGATCGATTATTTTTCGACGCTGCGGCACCTGCGGTGATCGGCGCGGCTGCGGTGTCGCTTTCGATGTTCAAAGCCATCTGCACGGCGCCATCGGCGGTGATGTGCGGCGTCACCTTGACGCTCAAGTTATATTTGATTTCATCCAATGACCCTGCAACCGCAGCCGCTCCACCTTGGGCAACCGGCCGAAAGAACTCGCTGCTACCGGCAACGATCACCGCCTCATGATTATCCTCGACGATCAAGTTGCCGGACTGCAGGACCTCAGTGGTCCCAGAATTTTCCTCCATGGCTAGAGCCAAATCGATCGCGGTGGAGTTGTTGACGCTACCAAAGCGAAACAAGGTGTTGCCAGCGCTCGGCACGCCGCCGCCAGCGTCGACCGAATAACGCGAAAGCATGTAATTCGGAAAGACTAAATTACCAAATCCCAAACCACGTCCTTGGTCAAAATTGAACGGTGTACCCCATTTTATGCCGATGTGATCCTTAAACTTTTTGATCACTTCGACAATGCGGGAGGCAATTTTAACCTGAGGCGTTTCCAGATCGATGCGCTCAAGCAGGGCCTTTACCGTAGATAGATCTCCTGGCGGGGCGTTGACGATGACGGAATTGGTCCGCACATCGATCTGCACGGCGATACGTTTATCATCCTTGGCCGCGCCACCGAGCATCTCCGTAAGCATTTTAGCCGCATCCTCAACCTTGGCATAGGACAAGCGGTGCACCAAAATCTTAGTGGGACGCAGCTTGAGCTCGGCTTTGCGGCGGCGCTCCTCGGCTTCCTTTTCAGCTGCAAAATGTTCAATGGTATCGATCCGTACTAGATTGGGCGCCTGAGGCACCATTTGTAATGCATTTGCGTCAAGAATAGCCTTGAGCGCGTCATTAAATGGGACACCGTTTAGACTAATAAATATTTTCTTTTCGCCAAGTTCAGGTGGCAGGATAAAATTGACATGGCTCTCATCGCTGAGCACGCGGATGACTTCAGTCAGTGGCGCACCGCGGAAGTCGACCTTCATCGGTCGACCGCCATGGCTGCTGGGTGCGCTATTTTGGTCTGAGGCAGCGCCTTCGCTCTCCTGGCCAGCAAGGTCAGGTGCTCCATCGATGGGGGGCTCTCCGTCTGGCATGTTGGCTGGCTGGACAGGCGGCATTGCGGCAGGCACATTGACCGGAGCAGCATTGGCACCAGTGTTGACTGCGGGCGTTAGATTGGCGCTAGGTTCTGCCGGGGTGTTGCCGAGGAGGGCCTCGGAATTTGCAGTCCCGACACCGCTCGGTGCGGCTGCGCCACCGAGATTTCCCGCGGCCCCATCGGCATCGCCGCCGCCAGCAGCATCGGAGCCGGCGCCAGCGCTACCAAAGAGGTCAGGGTCACCGGCGTTTGGACTACCCGCATTGCCGCTAAGACCGACGTTGTTGGGTGTCGCCGCAGGGTTGGCATTATTGGGTGCGCTAAACTCGTCGTCAGCTGCAACGCCCGAAGTAAAATACACGGCAATATCATACAGGTCGCTCAGCTGTGAACCCTCGCGCAGCGGCAACCGCACGTCGAACTTATCGACATCCACGTCGGAATTTCCCTTGCCATCGTCAAAGTCGTCAAACTTATTATCGTTTAGTTGTTCGTTTCCTGGCTGCAGATTGTCCTCAGATCCAGCGGGTGGCTGATTGCTGCCACCGATTCCTCTCATGTCGAAATCGTCCTGCCCAGCTTCAGCGGGACCTGCTGTCGTGGCCCTATTTGGCTCCAAGTAAAGATCATCGCCCCTTAAACTGTCATTGCTGACCGGAACCAAGTTTGCTGCGTTGGCGGAATTAGGCAGTTCGGCATTGGCTGCGTTAGGATTCGTATTGGCGGTGGGGGCGGCTTGCTGAGGCTGAGAAAAATCGGCCGGTAGGACACCACCAGAGGCCTGGCCTGCTGAGTTAGATGGCGTAGCGCCACTAGCTGGTGGCGAGTCTGGTTGCACCGGTGCACCCGCGGCAGCAGGCGCGCCAGCGAAGGCTTCCTTGCCTGGATCATTGATAAAGGCCTTAGCGATTTTAGCGCCTTCAGTGAGCTCGCTGCCATTGTCTATGCTCGGCATCAGATTGGTATTTGGCAGGAGCTGGGCCTGAGCAACCGGCGCCGATCCGATACCGCTATTGCCGAAATAGCGGTCCGGTACCGGAAAGGTCAACATGATATTGCCGTTCTTGTTATAGAGTCGAGCTTGCACTTGATCGCGCAGGGTCATGATGACATCGACGGTGTGCTCCTCGGTATCCGGGCGCAATCGGACAAAGGCAACCGGCGAACGAAACTCCGTCGCATCGATATCCCGGCGCAATTTGTGTCGGAGTTCTGTATTGAAGAATCGCACGACCAGCTCCGGTTGGTTGAGCTGGTTACGTTCCTGAAAAATATTATATTTCGGGTGACCCCGCGTTACCATTTCGATCCGCACCATGCTTTCCTTCTCTAGGTAATCGTAGCCTACCCAAAACAACTTAGCGAAGGCCGGCGTCAGATCTGACTGCAGTAGCGGCGCCTGCGTCAGTGGTCCCTGCGGAGGCGGCGCCTGGACAGCAGGTGCCGCGCCTTGGGCAGGAGCGACGGCGTTTGGTTCCGCAAGCATTGCGGTGTCTGGTGGCGGCGCCGCATCGAGTGGTGGCTCGCCGTTTACCGGGCCATACGCGGCGCTATTTCCTGTGTTGACCGGCGCTGCGTTGGCCAGGCCGCCCTGGTTAGCATTGGCTGGTCCAGCAGCTCCGCCCATTTCATTTGCGGCTGCAACATTGCCATTATTTGCTAGAGCCTTATTGCCTACGTTGATTATATTTTTTATGTTACCGCCATTGGCAGGATTACCATTAGTAGCAGTGTTGCCGGTGTTGCCGGTGTTGCCAATGTTGTTAGCGTTGCCCCCGTCGCTGTTTTGGGTGGCGCCGTCCTCATCGGCAACCGCATCATTCGACGGCGCGAGATCCGGATCTACCGGCTTATCGCCGCTACATGCCGACCAGCTAAACACAGACAAGCTGAAAATTAGCAGCGCGCTGAGGCGCGGGTGTCCATGGATTGGTGCAGCGGTCACAGGAATTCCCCCCGGTTAAAAAACATTGCGCTTGGGCGGTGTGGGTACAGGATTGGCAACAGCCGGTGCGCCTGCTACAGGGGCGGGCAGCGCCGCTGCAGGGAGCGGTGCGGCTGCAGGGACAACAGGAGGTTCTTGATGTGGAGCCAAGGTCTTTGGGTCGATGGGGGCCGCTGGGGCACCGGCTGCGTCCTTAGCTGCCGCTGGCTCCGCAGCACCACCTAAGGCTGGTGCCGGGAGCGGACGTTCACCCTCTGCATTGGTACCGCCAAATTGATTCGATGGATTGTCGAGCATAACTTCGGTTTTAGCCGACCCCGGGGTGAAGCGAATCTTGCCGCTAGAATCGTCCTGGATGCCTCCTCCCATGTAGATCAGCTTGTCTTCATATTGCCGGGTACCGTCAGGCGCTAGCAAGAATTCCCGAGCGCTGATGAAATCGTCACCGATCGACTGGATCTTGCCACCACGATTGCCGATAGCGTCGCTGACCTTGACGATGATGCCTTGACCGGCACTGCTCCCCCCCCCTCCACCGCCGCCTTGGGGCGTCATGATCATCGCCTTGCGTTCGCCGCTCGACAGCTGCCAAATGCCGATCACGTTCAACTCGCTAAGCGCATAGCGCTGCAGTGGACTGATGATTGGAATCTCGAGAGCATCTGGATTAGCCGGCGCTGCAGAAGCTATCGCTTTAGGCTCGCGTTTGGTCACCATCGGCGGCACAAATGGATCAGCCTTACTAAATCCGGCGTAACGGTAGTCACTTGGCGGCTCAACAATATCCTCGACGCGCACGCCGCCACTCACCTGCCGAGCTGTGCTGTTTTCATTATCAGGCAGGGATTCGTTGCTAGAGCCATCCGCCGAGTCATCTGCAGGTTCATCATCATCACTTCCTGCATCAGCCAAGGCGGAGGCGATATTTTCAGGACCTTCAGCTCGACCTTTGTTCGGGTTAGCTGCCTTAGTCTCGGTAGCAGAAGGATGCAGGACAGCTTTTTTGCCCACTTGGTGCGTGGCCTTGGTATGCCGCGGTGCAGCCAGTGGCTCCTCGGCTATGTCGGTAATTTCATCGTTGCCTTCGGGCTCACTGTTGATGCTTTGCAGTGTGCTCGCGGGGCTGACGATATCCTCCACCGCCGCAGCCCGAAATGAGGTGCACCAGGCGAGGGCACCAAAGAACAAGGTCGTCCACCTGGCGGTGGCCGCCCTTTTAAGTTTGTTAGTGTTTGATTGCCGGTACACTCTAGCTTCCCCCGATTCATTGAATCATCTGCTACGGCGCTGGACTCCCCGGCGGGCTAGCGTTGCCTGCGTCAGAACCAGCCGCAGCGGCACCTTCAGGTGGAGCACCGGGCGGCGCCGCTTTCGCTGTGCCTCCCCCAACTGGCGGCGGCTCACTCGCTCCCTGATCGCGGTCGTTCATCGAGCGATAGACGACGATGTCGAACTTGGCATGCACCTGAAGATCGTGCCGTGCATTCTGCGCCAGATCAAAGGCGCTGATGAGGCCTTCGTCTTGATTGGCGCGAATGGCCTTTTTGTCTTCCGGCTCATGACGCGTCAACTCGATATGCCGCATAAAAATCGTACCATCTAGGTGAATCATCTGATCAAGGAAGGTTGCCACTTGAGCGAAGCGTCCGGATATTTCTGCTGCGATCGGTGCCTCCACGAACTGATATGGCTGCGCGTGCATAATGTCTGGCGAAGGATTAAAGGCGGACAGCTGCACTCCCGTCTGCTTGGCGATGGTTGCGGTCTTTTGCAGGACATCTTCGATAACGATACGATCTGGCAATTTTAATTTGGCTTTGGCAAGTTGCTCTTCCGTGAAGGCCAGCTGTTCTTCGAGCTGCGGCAGATTGGCCTTCTTCTCGCGGGCGGCTTCGAATTTTTGTCGACTAGACAAGACCAATTGCTGCGACTCGACGAGCTTGCCATTCAGGGCCTCGCCTTCATCGAAATACAGGTAGAAGCCGGGGGTTAGACCGACGCTAAAAGCCACGGCAAGACGCGCCCATACCGGTAGCATTTTGTAGCGATCTTTTAGCTCATCTACCGAGATGCCCATGGTTCTCCTCTTAAAAGCGCCGGCTGCGTTGCGCATCTGAAATTTCGTCGTCAGCGATGTCTTTATCCCGTCTAATTGGCTGCTTTAGATCTACACCCTGGTCCGCTGACGCTACGTGGGGGTCGGCAAAATGTGCCTTACTAGGTTGGACTGCGCTGACGGGCATCTGTTCAGGTTTTACCGGCAGTGCAGGGGCACTGCGTTCGCGAAAATAACCGCGCACACTAAAGACTGGAAACAGCGCCAGCTCAGCAAAACCACGAGAGGACGAGCCCTTGCCAATATTCGCTTCAACCAATGTTAGATCATTGAAATAGACTTGGGTGCGCAGATCAGCAGAATCAATATCCTGACTATCGGTAGAGCGGATGGCCGTCATGAACTCGGCGGTCAAAATATTGTCAAAGGCTTGGCCGCGGATCTCAAAGCTATCTTCAGAGGCGGCCTGGTCTGGAGGCTGATTGGTTGCACCTGCAGCCCCCCCCTTCGCCACAGGGTCACCAAATCCGATACGTACGGACTCAAACCAGACACCTTCAGGCCGCAAATTCTGTAGGTGCTCTAGAACTATCACGGGCTTGTATTTGGCGATCTTTGATACGGTGATCGATGTAAGAGCGTTGAGCTTGCTATTAAGGTCGGAAATGTCTTTACCAAGGTGCTTAAACCGTTCCAAGTCAGGCGATAAATTGGCGGTACTTTCCTCCAGGCTGGCGACGTCAGCTAGAACCACATCAATCTCGTTTTGGATGGTTCCCAGGTAAAACTGCAAAGCAAGAAAGACCGCTACCCCAACCAAAGCTGTGACCACCAAATCAGGCACGTACCAATACTGGTTCTCTAATTCGTCGATGGGGCATAGGTTGATTTTAATCATGGGCACACAGGTCCGCGCGGAAGAAATGGGGATTAACGTTGGTCGTCTAGGGAACGCAGACCAAGCCCAACGGCGACGCCGTAGAGATGGCCCTGCATGATGAGATAGTCGGTGCTAAACTTTTTAGCGTTGATCTCCAGCCTCTGGAAGGGGTTCATGATGTGGACGGGGATCTGCAGTACAGCCGCAATAGCAGCATCGAGACCCAGCGTGCGAGAACCCCCACCAACCAAATAGACACTGTTGAGACTGCCGCCGCGATCGCTCTCTTCAGCATTTTGAAGGAAGTAGTCGATGCCGATTTGCAGCTCCGAAACGAGCTGTTCGTTGAGCTCACCAAGGACCTGGTGCAACTGCTGCGGCACGTTGGCATCACCTTGCGAAACAGCGACCTTCAGTGTCTCAGCATTTGGCCTGTCGACACCGAGCAGCTCCATGATGCGGCGGGAATACTCGTCACCGCCGATCGGAATCTCCCGAGTATAGACGTATTTGCCGTTGGCGATCAGCGACAGTTGGGTCAATGCGGCACCGACATTGACCAGCGCTGTCAGCCCCTGGATGGGGCCGTAGCCATGCTCAAACATATTGGCGACACTGAAGGCGCCGCACTCGACGACGCCGGTTCGCATGCCCTGCGAACGGATGAGGGCGAGGAAAGATTCGACCATGTCGCGCTTGGCGCCGACCATCAGCACCGGCTGACCCCGCCCTCCGGGTTGGGACTGCGTTTTTGTGCTCCCGGCATCAGCGCCTAGTTCCTCGATCGGACAATAATCAAAGTAAATCTCTGCCATATCGGCCTGAAACTGCTGCTCTGCCTCATAGTAAACCTGCTCTGCGAGCTCTTTGTCCTTGGCCTCGATCAACACTTTTTTGATCAGCACTGAACTACCGCCTAGGGCGATTGCAGCGCGACGACCCCGAGTGCTGATTTTGAGGCGTTTGAGCAGTTTTGCCAGAACATCACCGACGACATCAGGGTTTGCCAGTAAACCATCGACCACGGCGCCGACGGGCAGAAGCTCAAGTCCCGCAGCTTGCAGCTTTTTATGCTTACCACCGGTCAGCACCACGACTTTAATCGCGGAGGAGCCGATGTCGATGGCGACGAGCGGTCTCTTAAACATGAAACTTCCAGGGTGAGGGACTTCTTGGCAGGTGACGGCCCGGAGTGGGCGAGGCAGGACGGGCTTCCTGAGATTATTTCATTTATTGATTGACGGCGTCAACTTTTGGTGACCGTCAAGGCTTTGACATCTAAGCGTTTGTCAGGCATTAATCAGTCTGGAT
>Ga0315287_10002705_pt1 | contig 16907 bp, 16 predicted proteins | sample YL17G11_0_MG_FD_205037 | JGI IMG/M metagenome (GOLD analysis project Ga0315287, IMG submission 205037) | Sediment microbial communities from Yellowstone Lake, YNP, Wyoming, USA - YL17G11_0 | ecosystem: Environmental > Aquatic > Freshwater > Lake > Sediment | place: USA: Wyoming | collected...
GAATCACCAAGGAAAGCCAACGGAAAGTGGTGATCATGCGCTGTTCCTTCTCGATACCGCTCCCCGCTTAAGTTGTATTCACCATTTGCCGCAATTTTCTCTTTCCCAACGATCAGGCCGATCGTTGACTGGATGTCGGCCACGGATTCCCCTGCTCGCAAACGGTGCAAGTATTCACTAATCTCGGCAAGGACCTGCGGCCGGTCGTTCTTATCAATCTCGCGCCGCTGGGCGCCGAGGCCGAAGCCGTCGTTCTCGACTTTGAAGAAAGCGATAGTGTTGGTTTTCTTGGCCAGCGACTTGTCTAAGATCAAGATCGAAGTTTTTACGCCGGAATAAGGTTGGAACACACCCGACGGAAGCGAGATGACGGCAACGAGGGAGTTCTCTATAAGCATCTTCCGCAGGTCTTTATATGCAGTCTGGCTCTGGAAAATGATCCCTTCGGGTACGATAATGCCGGCGCGGCCGTTTGGGGTGAGGTGCTCGGCCATGTAGTCCACGAAAAGAACTTCGCTGCGCTTGGACTGGACTGAAAAGCGGTTGTGCGGCTTGATGCCGCCCTTCGGCGACATGAAGGGCGGATTTGCAAGAATCACGTCGGCGTATTCGTTCCATTTATCCTGGCTGGTGAGCGTATCGTACTCGTAGATGTGCGGATCGGCGAAGCCATGGAGATAAAGGTTCACGAGCGAAAGGCGAACCATATCGGGGGAAATGTCATAGCCCTTGAAATTCTGGGCGAGGCGGCCCCGGTCGGCGGGCGTCAGCGTGCTTCGCCCTTTGGCGTCGGTGTTGGCCGCAAGGATATGCTTGTAAGAGGAAATCAGAAATCCCGCGGTGCCGCAGGCGGGATCGAGGATGATCTCGGTCTTCTTCGGGTCAACGATATCGACCATGAAGTCGATGATATGGCGTGGGGTACGGAACTGCCCGGCGTCGCCTTGGGAGCCGAGGACGGAGAGCAGATATTCAAAGGCGTCGCCAAGGCGTTCGCTGTGGTCGTAGGTGAACTCATCGATGATCTTGAGGAATGCGCGCAGAGTTTCCGGGTCGCGGTAAGGCAGATAGGCGTTCTTGAAGATGTCGCGGAAGAGCGGCGGAATGCCGGGATTTTCCGGCATCTTGGCGATAGCTTCGGCATAGAGGTTCAGGGTCTCGTGGCCGCCCAGACCGGAGCGCATGAGTTTGGCCCAGCCGTAGCGGGCAAACTCCTTGGCGAAGAACTTGCGCTTCCCGCCGAACTCCTCGCTCTCGGCGTCCATGTCGTCCATGAACTTGTAAATCAGAGCGATGGTGATCTGCTCGACCTGAGATTTGGGGTCGGGCACCTTGCCGACGAGGATGTCGCGGGCGGTATCGATGCGGCGCTTGGTATCGGTGTCGAGCATTGAAGTCACACTCTTGATTTTGCTGGCAGAATGGATCGAAGAACATCCGTCAACTGTTTTGTCGTCGGCAATTTGCCTTTGAATTCCATCGGCAATTTCGGCTGCAGATAATATTCGGCCACCCCGATCGGATTTGTCTTGCTCTTGAGGGCGAATTCGACTTCCAAATTATCCTTCTCCGCGCAAAGAATGATTCCGATGGAAAGACAATCATCAGGTGCGCGTTCCTTCGCATTCAACAAATTAAGGTAGAAATCCATCTGGCCCGCATACGCCGGTTCAAATGGTCCAATTTTCAATTCGAAAGCAACGAGAGCTTTCAGAAAACGATGATAGAAAAGCAGATCGATAAAATATTCTTTCCCCCCAAGCGTTAAACGATATTGACGGCCGATAAAACAGAAACCGTATCCGAGTTCGAGGATAAATTCACGCAATCGTTCAACAAGCCGATCCTCCAACTCCCTTTCCCTGATCTCGCGCCGGATTCCAAGGAATTCCAGGTTGTACGAGCTCTTTAGCGCTTCTTCAGCCTGTTCCGCAAAATGAGCGGGCAACGTACGGGCAAAATTGTGCCTTTTATCATCGCCCCGCAACCGTTCATAAGCGCCTGTCTTGATCTGGTTTAATAGAATTCGGCGGGTCCATCCATATCGCGCGGTGGCCCGCAGGTAGAAAATTCGGGCGGCGGAATCATCAACTTTGGCCAGCACATTGGCGTGATGGCCCCACGGCACCGAGGCCACTAATTCTCTCACAGCCTGTGAGAGTTTCTCGGCGTTCCGGCCGACATTTTCCTTACGACCTCTTTCTCTCACAAACTGTGAGAGAAATTCATCGGATGTATGCGTGAGATAAAACTGCCGCATCCGCCACATATTTTGGGGTGAAAAACCGGTCATAGCCGGAAATTTCTTTTGGAGATCGACGGCCAATTGCTCAACCACTGATTCTCCCCATCCGAATTGAGTTTGCTTTTCGGCGATAGCTCGACCAAGATCCCAATAAAGCAGAATCAATTCGCAATTGACGGCCCGAGCCGCGGAAAGCCGCGCTGTGCGAATTCTTGCTTCAAGTTCAGCGACAAAACGAAGGTATTCAGGGTCGCTTGCCGGGATAGTGTTTAGCGGATTTTTTGTCATTAGATCACGCGGCGAATTGATTCAAAGGGACATAATCCTTGACGTATTCCGGGATGAGCGTCCGGTATTTCCGCGGAACGGCCCGGAAATCCTGGGTGGAGAAAGCGGGATTTGTCGCCAAGTCGGTATATTGTTTGCTTTCGATGCTTTTTCGGACATCGACGTCGGTGACATACGCTTTGAAATAGTTCTTGATGGCGGGAATGGCTTCGGCCTCTTCCGGCTTGTAGTCGGCGACGAACTTGGCGAACTCTTCCTCTAAAAGCTCGTCTTTGGACTTGAAGCGCGGGATCAGGCCGAATATCTTCTCCAGGATTTCGCGCAGGGTCAGGCGGCGGTCCACGGCGGCCGCTTGGCGAAGCTTTTCGAGATTGTAGTATTCCTCGGGTTTATCGAAAACCTCGCGGTTGACGATGTCGATGACCCGATCCCACTGCCCGGACTCGACGGCGCCGGCGATCGTCACGTTTTCGCGGACCGTATCTTCGAACTTTTCGAAAAACATGCGGTCGATCTTCATGCCCTGGGCGCCGATGGTTTCTTCCTTGATACCGGCAAGGATATCCGCGCCCAGGTGTTCGTATGTGCCGGGGTAATCGACAGGGCCCTTATCATCCACGCCCTCGCGAACATCCCTTTTTAGCCGGGGAAGCTTCAGCACTTCGTCATAGTTAAACTTCTCCTCGAAGTATTCGCAGTTGGCGAAGAAGTCGAAGAGCTTGAAAGCCTTTTTTTGAGGTTGGGCAACGCCGACTTTGAGGCTGTCGTCCAGGAGTTGGACGAGGAAGTTGTGCTTCCGGGTGCCGCGGCCTTTGATCTGGATGAAGTCGGTCGGGGAAAAGATCGGGCGGAAGAGGCCCAGGTTGAGGATGTCGGTGCAATCATAGCCGGTGGTCATCATCCCGACGGTGACGCAGACGCGGGCTTTGCTGGTCACATACGAGGGGATGAAGTTGGCCGAGCCCAACAGATTGTTATTGGCGAAGTTGATGGTGAACTTTTGGGCGTCGGGGATCTGGGACGTGACCTGCACGGCGAAGTCGGACCGGTACTTCCCGGGAAACATCAGGTCCGCCATCTGGTTGAAGATCTGGGCCAGCTTGGCGGCATGGTTTTGGCTGACCGTGAAGATAATGGACTTGCCGATCTCGTTGCTGACGGGGTCGCGCAGGGCGTTCTCGAGGAAGGTCTTGCAGAAAAGCAGGTTGGTCTTCTCGGCGAAGAAGCGCTTCTCGAATTCGCGCTGCTTGAAAGCCTCTTTCTGGTCCTCCCCGGCCTCGTCGGTGAACGAGACGACAAATCCGTCGTTGGAGAGCAGTTGGGTGGTGATTTCGGTCCGGGCATCGACCACCGTCGGATTGATGAGGTATCCGTCCTTCACCCCGTCCAGAAGGGAGTAGCGGAAGGTCGGCAGGCCGTTTTCACACCCGAAGGTCCGATAAGTATCAAGCAGGAGACGGCGCTCGAATTCGCGCGGGTCGCGGGAGGACGGTTTGTGCTTGTCGAATCGCTTGAGATAATCGCGAGGCGTGGCCGTGAGGCCGAGCTTGTAGCCGATAAAGTAGTCGAAGACGGCCCGGGCGTTGCCGCCGATCGAGCGGTGGGCTTCGTCGGATATGACCAGGTCGAAATCGGTCGGCGAGAAGAGCCGCTGGTACTTATTGGCCGAAAGGAGCGATTGGACGGTGGTGACGACGATTTCGGCAGACCGCCAATCGTCCCGGTTTTCCTTGTAGATGATCGTCTGGAAATCGGCCGAAAGAAGGGCCACGAAGGCTTTTCTCGCCTGTTCCTCGAGTTCCAGCCGATCCACGAGAAAAAGGACCCGCCGGGCGTTGCCCGAACGGAGAAAGAGCTTGATGATGGCGGCGGCCGTGAGGGTCTTGCCGGTGCCGGTGGCCATTTCGAGCAGGAAACGGTCCTTGCCGTCGTTAACCGCCGCCTGAAGGTTGTAAATGGCTTTTAATTGATAAGGACGTAGAAAGCAGAGTTTGTTGGCCTCGATATATCGGGGGCGTTCCGCTTCGTTCCGCCAAGCGGCTTCGGCTAGGTAATTCGGGCGTTGGGTAAGAACGATATAATCGTCGCCGACTTTTTCTTCGATGAGGCGTTGGGGATTTGGCGTGATTTTTTGGTAACCGAGGACCGAATCGGGCGTCGGGAAGGTCGTGATCAGGTAGGGGTTGCCGCGCTCCAGATCCCAGAAATAGTGCAGGTTGCCGTTGGAGAGGATGACGAACCGGCAATTCTGGGATTTGGCGTATTTGCGGGCCTGCTCCTTGCCGACGAGCGGGTTCTTGTCCTCCGATTTGGCTTCGAGGACGATGAACGGAAATCCTTTGGAATCAAGGAGCAGGAAGTCGATGTAGCCCTTTTTGGTCTTTTCGAAGTTCTCGCCGAGCGCGTCGAGATCGTGCGGCTTGAGCTTGACGCTCGGTTCGAGCTGTATATTGGCCGGGGCGGGGCCGTCGGGAAAGAATCGCCAGCCCGCGGATTCGAGGAGCTTGTTGATTTTTATGCGGGCGACGGCTTCTTTATTGGCCATTCGGTTTCTCAGAATCGCGGCAGACGATCACGGGTCACCTTAAGCAAGAGACGTTAATCCCCATCATCATGGAAACAGGATATTTATGTCCGGCCGATTAGTCAACTTCTTCACTCAGCTTCGTTCATGGTTTTCGTAAGACGTAAGATCCCGTTTTTTTGCCGCCGATCTTCTCGACCAGCCCGGCGGCGATTAGCGGGCGCAACAAATCCATCGCGCCCTGCCGGGACACTCCGAGCGCCTTCCATATTTCGCCGGGGGCCAGGCTGCCGTGATCGCTGAGGAGATGCAGAAGCTGTTCCTGCCGAGGACGCAAGGCCAATTTCTGCCCTGACTTCACGGGAAAAGCTTGAATACGCAGCCAGGCCCGTTCGAGCGTTTGGCGGAGTCCCGCCGAACAATATTCCAACCAGACAGTCAGGTCATCTCCGGTTTGCCGCACATGATCGAGTTCCGCATAGTACTTCGGCCTGTCTTCCCAGTAATATTCGTCCACCGAAAAGATGTGATGGGTGTCGAACCCCCGCCGATAGAGCTCCCAGATAGCGAGCGCCCGGCCCATGCGGCCGTTGCCGTCGGCAAACGGATGAATGGCCTCGAACCGGTAATGAAGAATGGCCGAACTGAGAACAGGCGAGATTTTTCGTGAAGCCGTGTTCCACCACTCCAGGTATTCGGCCATCAGCCCCGAGACGGCGTCCGCAGCCGGGGGGCGATACCGCCCGACCCGGACGGGAATCGTTCGATATCTTCCGGCTTCGCCCTGGTCCATCACTTCTCCGGCCAGAATCCGATGCAACTCCAGGATGTCCTCATGACGGAAGGTCTTTTTTGCCGAATGCTTTTCAACACAGCGCAGTCCCGCGAAATAGTTGAGGACTTCGCGATTAGGCCGCGTGGTTGGCGCTGAAAGATCGCGGCCCTCCTCCAAGGCCCGGACCTGTTCGAGAGTCAGCGGATTCCCCTCAATGGCCGTCGAAGCGTGGGCATTGCGCGTCCGGGTATCTTTCTGCAGGGAAGGAATCCAGGCAAGATCCACCATCGCGCTTTGAATCCTCTCGCGCAGCGCCGCGACCCGCTCGATTTCGGAAAGCAAGCGCGGAGTGATGGTGAATTGCGGGGTATAGGCCATGCTTAGAGGATAATCGTGTGTCAAGTATAAGTCAAGTTATTAGTCAAGTCCGAAACCTGCGGGGAGCGGATATTGGAAAGTTGCGAAGCGCAATGAGATCGTGTGAGATTTTTTGCGCGTTCCGGCCGTCCATTAAGACAATGGCTAACAACTTGACATCCAAGAGCTATCGTAGTATTATTTACTGCAATTGCAGTATTTATTACTTCATTATTAAAGCTATGTTGGAAACGCTTTTCGGATCCAAGCTGAGAGCTCGGTTGATTGGCTGGCTTTTCACTCATCCGGATGAAAGATACTACGTCCGCCAACTGACAAATCTTATCGATGAAGATTCGACAAACGTCAGTCGAGAATTAGCCCGGCTTGCGGAGTCCGGCATTCTGACCGTACAGATCGAAGGCCGGCAGAAGTATTACAAAGCCGATCCGCGGAGTCCCGTCTTCGATGAACTCCGGAGCCTGGCCGTCAAAACGGTTGGACTCGGCGATATAATGCGTTCGGCGCTTCTCCCCTTCCGCAACCGCATCCGGGCGGCCTTCATCTATGGCTCGTTCGCAAGAGGGCGCGCTGACGCTAAGAGCGATATCGACATCATCATTATCGGAGAGATTTCATCGGCCGAAGCCGCGCCGGCGATTTCAGCAGCGCAGCAGCAGCTCCGGCGCGAAATCAACTCCACAATTTATCCGTTGGATGAGTTTCGGTCCAAGCTCGCGGGAGGAAGCCATTTCCTCAATTCCCTGATGCAAGCTGAAAAAATCTTTATCTTTGGGGACGAGCATGAGCTTGCTCGATTGGCTGAAAAACGGCTGGATTGACGAACACCCGACTTCGAAACGGGAGATTTCGGACCTCCTGGCCGCCGCCGCGCGAGATTTGAAAACCAGCCTGCAGATGGATCTGGATACCGATTGGCGATACAACATCGCTTATAACGGTGCTCTGCAAATCGCCGCTGCCGCCCTCGCGGCGACCGGGTATCGGGCCCGACGCGACTCCCATCATTTCCGCGTCATCCAATCTCTTCGTTTCACAATCTGCGCCGAACCCGAATTGATCGATCTCCTGGATCATTTTCGCCAGAAACGCAATCGAGGGACATACGAGAGGGCCGGCATGATTTCCGATCACGAGGCTCAAGAAATGCGAGAACTGGCGGAAATATTGAGAGATAGGACCGTCCCTTGCAAGTGGAGATGAATCTTGGTCAGAAATATCTTGGTCATCATCGCCGCCAACGGGATTCAATGGGTCGACGCGAAATTCATCGACGACTTACGGCCGGCCCCGGGATCCGCGGACCGGAAATAATCTCCGCCCGTCACTCGGTTCTTAACGCCTCGATCGGATTCTCGGCCGCGGCGCGGATGACCCTAGCACCGACCGTCAGGAAGGCGACGGCCAGGGCGAGCGCTCCGCCGGCCATGAACACCCAGAACGGAACCGTCGTCTGGTAGGCGAAGTCCTGGAGCCACTTCCGGGCCAGGAGATAGGCCACCGGCCAGGCGATCAGATTGGAGAGGACGACCGGGCGGGCGAACTCCCCGAAGAATAGAGCGGCCAGCCGGCTGAGCGACGCGCCCAGGATTTTCCGGATCCCCATTTCCTTCTTTTTTCGCTGGAGGCTGTAGGTCGCGAGACCGAACAAACCCAGGCACCCGATCACGAGGACGATCACGGTAAACGCCTGGATCATCCCCTGGAATCGAGCGTCCGATTTATAAGCCTCGCGGAACGTATCGTCCAGGAACGTGTATTCGAAAGGCAAAGCGGGAAACAAACGGTTCCAAGTCTCCCGTACCGATTTGAGCGTCCCGGCGACGTTTTCGGGCCGAATGTGGAGCGTAAGAAACATGCCCGGCCCTTTGAGCATCCGGAATATGAGGGGTTCGATCCCATAGTGCAAGGAGCGGCCATGAAAATCCTTGACCACACCGACAATCCGCATGTCGTCTCGGAAGTTGCCGTTGGGGCCGGAGATGGATTGGATCATCTTGCCGATCGCGGATCCGGGCCCCAGCTTGCGGGCCGCAGTCTCGTTAATCACTGCGGCCGTCTTTAAATCCGATCCTATCTCCGAAGAAAAGAACCGCCCCTCGACGAGCTTGAGCCGGTAGACATCCGGAAAATCGGGATTGGTCGAGAGACTCGTCCACGGCGCTTTCGCCGAATCCTCGCTTCCGGCCGGTTTGACCTGGACTGAACGGGAAACGTTAGGCGGGACCGACATCGAGCTTGTGGCCAGGAGCACGCCGGGAAGGGCTTGGAATTCCTTCTTGATCGTTTCGAGGGATGTCTTCTGGATGATCGTCTGGAAATTCGTATTCAGGACGACAAGATTGTCCGCCTTCATCCCCAAATCCGCGTTCTTAATGAACTGGAATTGGCGGGAGACGACGAGAGCCAGGACGAGCAGAATACCGGAAGCGGCGAATTGGGCAAAGACCAGGATCTTCCGCAGCGGCGACCGGGAATTCCGGACCGAGCGGTTTCCCTGGAACAGACTCACGGGCTTGACCCCGGCGAGGACGAAGGCCGGATAGAGCCCCGAAACGAGAGTGACGATGAGAGCGATGACGGCCAAGCCGGCGGCCAGAGGCCATCTGTTCATTTCGAACAAGACGATGTCCCGTCCCGTCAGGGATTTGAAAAGGGGGAGAATCGCGGCCACCAAAACCAGGGCGGCCGCCAGGGCGGCCGTCGTCGTCAAGGCCGATTCCCCAAGAAATTGGCGGACGAGTTGGGGGACCGAGGCTCCCGAGACTTTTCGGACACCGACCTCTTTGGACCTCACCAAGCCCCGGGCCGTGGTCAGGTTGATATAGTTGATGCAGGCCAGAACAAGGACGACCGCGGCGATGGCCCCGAAGGTAGTCAGATATTCGACCAACTGTGGGTCGGAGGAATGGGTGTCGGACAGGCGGAGGAGATCGATCCGCCAGTTCTTGAACTCCCAGTCATCCCCCATCGCCCGAGCCCGGACTTCGAATTCGGCGATCTTGCGGTTCAGTTCGGGAATCGAGGCCTCCGGGCGAAGAAGCACGAAAGTCGGGAACTGGCTCCATCTCCAATCCTCATGAATTTCACCAAGCAGCGTCTCAATCGAAATCAGGGCTTCGAATTTCTGAGTGGTGTTGGACGGCTGGTTCTCGATCACCGCGCCGACGATGAATTCGGACTCCACGGGCTCGTTGAACTCGGTCCGAACGACCCGGACCGATTTGCCTAGGGCGTCTCCCGGACCGAATAAGGCTTCAGCGGTCCGCCGGGACAGGATGACCGAGGTCGCGCTGCGCAGGGCCGCCTCGGGATTTCCCTGAACCGCCGGAAGAGTGAAGATGCCGAACAATTCGGGATCGACGGCCTTGACGCCGCCGACGGCCACGGACCGGTCGGCGGTCTTGACTAGGCCGGCCTCGAAATCCATAAAGCGCGTCGCCCGGCGGACTTCCGGGAACGCTTTGACCAGAGCCGGCGCGAACGGCATGCTGTGCCCCTTGGCCGTTCTTAGTTGGTTGTTGAAGTCGAGGGTGTTTTTGACTTCGTAGATCGAAGCCGCCTCGACATGATTCCGGTCGTAGCTGGACTCGTACTGACGGCTGAAATAGAAAAGGACGAAGCAGGCCAGCCCGATGGCCAGGCTGCCCGCGGCGATCAGGAAATGCATCTTTTGCCGGAAAACGTTCCGGACGTAATATTTAATAATCGTTTTCCACATGGCCGGCTCTCCTTCGCGGGAATCCCAATCCAAATAAGCAATAAACGTGCCATATCGGCCTCTCGGATGGGAGGGGCGGCGGGATTCCTATGGATTACGCCGGGCCGTCCGTTTATGTTACAGGAGGTGTCCGAAATCGGGAAAGCAGCCGCCCCCCGTTTGTATCGCGCAAGCTATTTCAGAAATTATATTCCCAAGTCCAGGGCATCTTGGACGTGCCGAGGATCAACCGAGCGAGCGCCGGATAGATGCGCTCGGCCCGGGCGTCATTGGCTATCATGACCAGACAGCGTTTTCCGTTCTCGAAGCCGATAACCATGTTTCCGGTCCAGTCGTTGTGGCCGCCCTTGAACCAGGCCGGGCGCGTCGCTGGCCAAATCCTTGAAGTCGTCGTACTCGGGCAGGGGCCGGGGCAGCAGTTCGTCGACCGAGGCATCCAAGCTCAGCCGCCCTTCGTCGACGAGCTGCAAGAGCATATGGGCGAAGGCCGTCTTCGTTAACGAAGCGCCGTACATGACGGTGTCCGTCGTCAGCGGGAGATTACGTTCTACATTTCTCCGCCCATATGCGGCAACATGGACGACTCGCCCCTCTTCGATGACCGCCAAAGCCATCCCTTACACGTTCTCGGCCGCCATCAACCGCAGCACTTCGGCGTCGATGGCCGCGGCATCGAACGCGGGCGGTTTGTTCGGCAAGGTCGCGCAGCCGGCGAAAGAAAAAAGGGCGAGCCAAAAGACGGCTGTTCTCATATCATGTCATACGGATTTCGAGGACGGCCGGTTATTCCCTCCGCTCAATCCAAGGGCCGGGAATATTCCTCCAGAATAAAATCTTTGTGGGCTTCGATAAACATGTCCAACTCCCGATGCCAAAGGTCGGGATCGTATGATATGGGAGTCGTTTCCTCCGCGAACAGCAGGTCGACTAGATAGCAGGGGCGCTTGCCGCCGATATACATCGACTGGCTGCAGGAAACGCAATAAACCAGAACATCTTCCGCGGGCATTTCGAGGGCCTTGGCCTTCATAAGGCCGATGACTTCGTCCGTCGGTAACTGGCCGTAAAAAGTATCGCCACAGCAGGTGCCTTGGCGCTTGGTGTTGGCCGGTTCGACAATGGAAATATTCATTTTGTTCGCCAAAGCCCGCACCGCGTCGTGAATCCGATCCTGGTTTCTCGTCGGGCAGGCGTCGATGATCGTCATCGGCCGTGATTGATAGTTCGGGAAAGCGAACGAGTTGCTTTCCAACAACAGTTCCCAAAGGGAAATCGTCGACGGTCGTTCGTAATTTTCGCGATACCTACGGTCGCACCCCGGGCAAATATTGATGACCTTCGTATCGGGGGCGATCGGAGGCGTGTGGTGGCAACAGGTCAGAAGCTTCTCCAGGGGCCCGAATTCGGCGTTCAGGAACTCGTGGATCTTCCCGACCAGTTGAGGCTTGTAGAGAATCAGCGCACATCCTGGGGCAAATAGATATTTCAATGTTCAGCCTGATAAAGGTTGATTTTGGTTTTCATGAAATCCTCGTCGTCGCCGCGCCTGATCTTTCGGAAGGAGAAACTATCACGAAAACACTCCCGAGGGAAGCCGGCCTCACCACTTCGCTTGGGGCCGGAGTTTTTCGATGATTCCCGCATCCACCCAGAAACTGTCGCCGTATCCGTTCAGGGGTTCGTTGAAATTCCTCACCAATCCTTCATACATCGACGGGGACGGAATCGATTTAGCCTTGCGGCCGGTGAAAAACAGGTATCTTCCGCAGGGCGAGAGAATCTGGCAATTCTCTCCCCAGAGAGAGTTGACCCCCGGCCCCAAATTGATGAGGTTCGACCATTTCCCATCGGGCGAGCGGAAACGGTGTCGAGGGCGACGCCGAGTCCGGTTCAATGCCTCCACCACGCGCTCAGGCCGAGGTTCCCGCTTCCCTTCCCGGACGCGGCGACGGCTTCACTCCCGGATAGGATCCTGGAAATGAACTCGGGTGCGGCAAAGCCGTAGGCCAGGGCTTGCTTCACATCGGCCGCTTGTCCCAGCCACGCGGCAAGACCGCCCAAAACGACCAACAGCAGCAGTCCCCCATAGAACATAACGCTGCGCAAGTACTCGGGCACTTGAGGTTCGTGGCGGTTCTTGATGATTCGCAAGGCGTCGGGAATGAGCCCCCCCGCGCATCCGATCAAAATCATCGCCCACGGAGTTGATGACATTCTCCCCTCCCTGAAAACGATAAGCCCTCGTCTTGGGCTATGGCCGAAATATAATTCCGGAGGGGCAGGGATGTCAACGAGCACAACCCCTGCAAACCCGGTGCGGGAGTCAAGGGACGAGCCTTCGGCTCGCCACTCACCCGTGGCCTGAAACCACGGGCGAGTACTGCAGAAATTCCCCCGGGCAAGCCCGGGGCCTTGGTCGCTGTCAAGCGGATCAATTTCATGTATTATGATCGACTTTTCATGATATTTGCCGTATTTTTCCAAGGGAGGATAAATTCATGGCCATCCTTCAAGTCCGCGAAGTCGATGATCGGTTGTACTCTCTGCTCAAAGCAAAAGCCAAAAGGGAAAACCGATCTTTAAGCCAGGAAGTCGTTTCCATCCTCGAGAACTATCTGTCCAATCCGGCTTCGTTCAGCAGGAATCCGACCAAGGAATTTCTTTCCTTGGCCGAGACTTGGACCGACGAGAGAACGGCGGAAGAAATCATCAATCAAATCAAACAGAGTCGAAAGAACAGCAAAAGGTTCGAGGCCGAAAATGTCCTATTTGATTGATACGGATATCCTGATCTACAGTCTGAAGGGTCATGAAACCGTCCAAAAAAACTTTCTCGAAAACGAGAAGATTCCGAAATCGATTTCCGTCGTTTCCATTGGAGAACTGCTTTATGGGGCCAAGAAATCGGTCCATCGCGATAAAAACCTAGCCGTCGTCTATCGGATCAAGGAGCTTTTTCCGATTATTGACATCGATAAAGCCGTGATGGAAACGTTCAGCGATCTTGAAGTCGGCTTACAAAAGATCGGGACCGTTATCGACGACATGGATTTGTTGATCGCGGCAACCGCCATGACTCTGAATTTTACCTTGGTCACAAACAATGAAGAACATTTCCGAAAAATCGCCGGATTGAAGATCGAAAACTGGAGTCAAGAGTAGCCGCGACCGCGAATCCCGTCCTTTCGTTGAGGTCGGCGTGAGCACGAGCAGCGCTTGAACCCTAGCGGGACGGTTCGTCCTGAATTTCAGCGACGGCCAAAACCCGGATTTCCTAACCGAGGGGATTGTGATTTTAGCTCGGATTGACATCTCCGAACGTGGGGAAGTATATTTACCACCTGAAAGTTAGGGAGGATCCATGCGCAAAATGACTTTGCTGGCCCTTGCTCTAGTCCCCTTGCTCGCCGCGTCGGCGTCCGCGTCTTCCGGCGCCGAGGACAAATGCGACTCGTTAAAGGCGGCTATGGACGCCGCATATGCCGCGACCGTCGGGCCGGACGCCGACGTGGCGCGAGCCGCCGAGGCTCTCCGATTGGCTAAGGAGTCGCAGGACGCCGCCAAAAACGCTCTTACGGAAATTACCAAGGTCTATAAGACTTCCGTCCGCGATTATAATGCGGCCGCCAAAATTTGCAGAGCTTGCCAGGCCAAGCGCGGAGCGGATTGCACTTCCCAAATTCAAGCGGTCAAGGATGCCTACGATGTTATGGCCAAATGGGAAGCGCGCAAAGCTGCCCAGGAGGCTAAAATTCCCGAAGCCGCAAAGGGCGTTGAGAAAGCCAAGAAGAATCTTAAAGATATGGAAGAAAAGGCGAAAGGGCCCCGGAAGAAATTTCTCGATGCCCTGAACGCTCTGGCTAAATGCAAGAATTCCCCTCCCCCTCCTCCTCCCCCGCCCAAAAAGAAAACCATGCGGACACCGACAATCGAGTAGAGCGGGGCGGGCCGTCGGGGTCGGGGCAGGTCCGGACGGCTGAACCTAGTCTCTAATCGCGCGGGGATCCGCCATTCTAGCCCGTTTTAATTCTTCCCCCGCCGCGGCCGGCCATCAGCGGGTTCAGAAGATGGGCCAGGGCGACGAGGACCAGGCAGCCGATGACGTTGAACCAGAGATAGGGGATCTCGGTGAAGGCGTAACAGGCCAGGACAACCGTCTCGGCGATCAGGGCGGCGGTGAACGTGGCGTTGCCCCCGATTTTCTTGAAATAGAAGGCGATGCAGAACAGGCCGAGAATCGTCCCGTAAAACAGCGAACCCAAAATATTGACGGCTTCGATCAAGGAGCCGAGATGGTTGGCGAATTGGGCGAAAGCAATGGCGTAGAGTCCCCAAAAGACGGTCGCCCCTTTCGAAACGAGGACATAGTGCCGGTCCGAGGCATTCTTCCGGACCATTCGTTTGTAGATATCGACCACCGTTACTGAAGCCAGGGCGTTGAGCTCGGAGGACGAAGCCGACATGGACGCCGAGAGGATCGCCGCCAGGATCAGCCCCACCAAACCCGCCGGCAGGTATTTGGTCACGAAGCTTAAAAAGATGAAATTGGTGTCGTTGGTTTCGGCCCGGGGATTCCGTTTTTTTATAAGCTCGATGGCGTCCTTCCGGAGGCCGAGCTCCTCTTCTCTCGATTGGCGAAGATCCCGAAGCGCGCCGTCCAGGTCCGCTTTTTTTTGATTCTCGATCGCCCCCAGCATCTTCCGGAGGTTGGCCTGTTTCTCCCCGTTCACGCGGTTATAGTCGGATTCCAGGGCGGTATAGGCGTCCGCGTAGGAACTGCTTTTCACGGCCGCGGTTTCCACCGGGTTGAAAAACAGCGGCGGCGTCACAAACTGATAAAATACGAAGATCATGGCCCCGATGAAAAGGATGATGAACTGCATCGGGACTTTCAGCACCCCGTTGGCCAGAAGACCGATCCGGCTTTGGGCGATCGAACGGCCGGTCAGGTACCTCTGCACCTGAGATTGATCCGTGCCGAAATAAGACAGGGCGACGAACGCCCCCCCGATGAGGCCCGACCAAAAATTGTACCGGTCCTTCCAGTCGAAGCCGAAGTTGATGACGTTCAGCTTCCCGAGCTTTCCGGCCACATGAAGGGCGTTCGTGAAGGAGATATCGGGCGGGAGCCGATGAAAAACCATATAAAGCGCCGCCCCCATCCCCGCCGTGATGATGAGCATCTGCAGCAGGTGGGTTTTACTGACCGCTTCCGTCCCCCCGGAGGCCGTATAAACGATCACCAGGCCGCCGATCATGAAAATCGTCAAGCGGAAATCCCAGCCGAGAATGACGGAGATGATCAGGGCCGGGGCCAAAATCGTGAATCCGGCCGCCAGGCCGCGTTGGATGAGAAAGAGAATGCTTCCCAAGGCCCGGTTTTTCAGGTCGAACCGCTGCTCCAGATATTCGTAGGCCGTGTAGACCTTGAGCCGATGGTAAATGGGGACGGCCGTGAGGCAGAGAACGACCATGGCGATGGGCACCCCGAAATAAAACTGGACAAAGCGCATGCCGTCGACGTAGGCCTGTCCCGGGGTGGATAGAAACGTGATGGCGCTGGCTTGCGTCGCCATGACCGAAATCGTGATCGCGTACCACGGCATCGATTGGTTCGCCAGGAAATAGCCCCGGATGTCTTTTTGGCCCCGCGTCTTCCAAACACCATAAGCGGCGACAAACAGGAGAAAGAGGATTAAGACGATCCAGTCGATGGTCCGCATCGGTTAAGAGTTCAAGACTTCTTCATAGAAGGCTTCGTATTGGGGGATGATCTGCTCGGCGTCGAAGAATAGTTCGGCCCGCCTCCGCGACCGCGTTTTAAAAAGCGCCATCCCGGCCGGATCGCTCAAGAGCTCCACGGCTTTGGCGGCCATGTTCCCGAGATCGCCGATGGGGAATAAATATCCCGTCTCGCCGTGGAGGATGACTTCGGGCAATCCGCCGATATCGGTCCCGATCACGGGGACGCCGCAATTCATGGCTTCCAGGGCCGTCAACCCGAAACTCTCCTGCTCGCTGGGCAGGAGGAACAGGTCGGTGCAGAAAAACAACGGTTCCAATTGATCCTGCTCCCCCAGGAAATGGACGTCGGGGCCGAGATCCAGATCCGTCACCAGATGTTGGATCACCGGCCGCTCGGGCCCGTCGCCGATCAACAGGAGCTTGACCGGGATCCGCTCCCGAACCCGGGCAAAAATCCGGACGACGTCGCCGATTCGCTTGACCGGGCGGAAGTTGGAGGCGTGCATCAGGATCTTCTCGCCCTTCGGAGCGAACACCCCCCTGGAACACGCATCCTGATTCTGGCCCGGCCGGGTGAGGTCGACGAAATTATAGATAACCCTGATCTCGCGCTTGATGTCGAATTCCTCGATCGTGCGGTCCCGGAGGAAGCGGGACACGGCCGTCACTCCGTCCGAGTTCTCGATCGCGAATTTGACGACCCGGCGGAAGGACGGATCGCTTCCGACCAGGGTGATGTCCGTCCCGTGAAGAGTCGTGATCGTCTTCAGGCGGCGGGAGTCGAAAATCTGCTTCGCCAAATACGCACTGGCCGCGTGGGGCACGGCATAATGGGCGTGAATGACGTCGAGATGATGGGTCTCCGCCAGTTCCACCAGTTTCGTGGCCAATCCCAGTTCATACGAAGAGTGCTTGAACAGCGGATAGGACATCACGTCGACTTCGTGGATGTAGACGTTCTGATGGAACACGCGCAGACGAAACGGCGGCGCGTAGCTGACGATATGAATCTCATGCCCTCGTTTGGCCAAACCGATCGCCAATTCCGAGGCCACGACTCCGCTCCCTCCGTGGGTCGGATAGCAGACAATTCCGATTTTCATCGTCGACCTCTCATGGCATCGTCCCTAAAGATTCCGGGCCGAAAAAGGCGACCGGGTCGTTCACTCTGATGGCTTCCCGGACGAGAAACGGCTCTCCGTATTTCACCCCGATCTGCGCGCCGTAGCGC
>Ga0315287_10002706_pt1 | contig 16902 bp, 30 predicted proteins | sample YL17G11_0_MG_FD_205037 | JGI IMG/M metagenome (GOLD analysis project Ga0315287, IMG submission 205037) | Sediment microbial communities from Yellowstone Lake, YNP, Wyoming, USA - YL17G11_0 | ecosystem: Environmental > Aquatic > Freshwater > Lake > Sediment | place: USA: Wyoming | collected...
TGGGTCGCCAGCCGTCCAAGGGTTTGATCATTGGCATCCACCAGCACCCAATCCTGCTCGATCTCGCTAGCTTTTGGTACGTATGTCTTATCCACGCTCTTCATCTCCACTTTTCGACGCAGCCTGAGCTGGCGTCGTATTTCTAATCTCGCGTTGTCCTACTCAGTTAGCAGGTTTTCCTCTTACTTACTCAGGGTAGACCACCTGCACCAGGCTCAACCCTTGCGCAGGCGCCAGGACTTTTGCCAACTCCCGGGAGCCACTTTGGAAGCATTGGTTTATCACCGCCACCTCCAGCATTCCTTGGCCGATGCTCACCTGCAAACCGACCAGATGACGCACCATCCGGAACAGGAATGCATTGGCTGTGATCTCGAAGGTGAGCTCATCGGCCTGTGTTCGCCAGCCAGCCTCAAAAACCTGCCGCACAGTCGCGCCTCCCGGATGGGATGGAGACCCAAAAGCAGCAAAGTCGTGCGAACCAAGCAGTTCTTTTGCCGAAGCTTGCAAGCGCTGCAGTTCGGGAGCAGGCCAGACTCGCCAGGCATACCGTTGACGCAGCGGATCACGCAGCGGACTACAAAGGATGCGGTAACGGTAACTGCGCCTCAGCGCATCATAACGCGGATGGAAATCCGCTCGCCGCTCTAGGACCGCCTGCACCGCTACATCGGTGGGCAGGTTGGCATTCAGGGCAGCCAGCAAGGCCTGCTCGCCGTGAAGCCAGTCCAGGTCAAAAGCGACCACCTGACCAGCCGCATGAACCCCGGCATCAGTTCTGCCTGCAGCCAGGATCGTTTCGCCTTGCCAGCCAATCTGCCGCAAGGCCGTCTCGATGACTGCCTGTACTGTTCGGCTCTTCTTACCCTGCACCTGACGTTGGAAACCGAAGAATGCGGTTCCATCGTAGGCAAGGATTACCTGGTAACGTGCCATTTCCAGTCAACTGGGGAACCAGCTAACCAGCTACTAGTCCTCAACCAACTCCAGAATGACCATGTCAGCCGCGTCCCCACGCCGCGGTCCAGTTTTGATGATCCGCGTATATCCGCCTGCACGTGTTTCAAAGCGTGGTGCGATATCATCAAATAGTTTCTTCACCGCAGTTGCATCGCTCAAACGCGAGGCAGCCAAACGCCGGGCATGCACCATTTTGGCGTCGCCAGCTTTGTTACCCAGCTTCGCCAACGTGATCAGACGCTCAGCCTGCCCACGGATAGCTTGCGCTTTGATCCGGGTGGTTTTGATGCGTTCGTGCTCAAACAACTGTTTGATCAAGTTTTTCCGCAGCGCTCTTCGATCATCTTTGCTGCGGCCCAATTTATAACCTGCTACTCTATGCCGCATTGTAAATTACTCCGCTTCCTTTTCGTTTCCATCCGTAACGTAACCCTTTTCACGCATCTTCTGGCGTAGCTCATCCAGACTCTTTTCGCCAAAATTACGGATAGACATCACAGCCTCGTCACCCTTTTCAAGCAGTTCCAACACCTCGCCGACAGTAGTGATCCCAGTGCGCTTGAGTGAGTTGAACACTCTCACCGACAGGTCTAAGTTTTCGATCGGTGTCTCGATCATCTCACTGGTCAGGCGTCCGCCTTCGGGTTCTTCAAGAGCAATGGCAGCCAGAGACTCTTCAGAAATCCCGGCAATATGCCGCAAGTGATCGATGATGAGCTTGGCGCTGGTACTGAGACTCTCTTCAGGGCCGATTGTGCCATCTGTCCAGATTTCCAGGATCAGCTTATCGTAGTTTGTGCTCTGCCCCACGCGGGCATATCCCACATCCCAATTTACGCGCCGTACCGGACTGTAAATGGCGTCGACGGGCAGTTCGCCAATCGGCAGCCGACCAATCCGGTCATCTGCCGGGGAGTATCCCCGGCCGCGCTCGACAGTCAGTTCCATTTCAAGGTGCGTTTCGCTATCGTCAACCGTGAACAGGTATAGATCTGGGTTCACGATTTCCACTTCCGGCGGTGTGATGATATCTCCAGCCGTGACTGCGCCACTTCCACGCACTTCCAGGTGCAAGCGGGCAGTATCTACATCGTAAAGTTTCATCCGGAGCTGCTTGATTTGAAGCATCAAACGGATCACATCTTCGCGGACGCCCGGGATATCACTGAATTCATGCTGGACATCCACGATACGAATCGAGGTGACCGCTGTTCCCTCCAGGGAGGAGAGTAATACCCGTCGAAGGGCATTACCCAGCGTGACACCATAGCCACGCTCCAGCGGGCTGATGATGAACTTGCCGTAATTGCGCGCTTCAGCTTCGCGCTCAATTTTCGGCGTTACCATATTACTCAAACCGATCACGGTTCACCTCATCCCCATTTTTCTACATGCTAACGCATTAGCACGCTGACAACGCGCACCAACGTGTTCGCTCTTACTTAGAAGGTTATCTCGAGTAGTACTCGACAATCAACTGCTCTTGCAAGTTGCTATCAATCTCTGACCTTTCGGGCATGCGAATGACAGTACCCGAGAGCGTTTTGAGATCACGACTGATCCAGGCTGGCACATTCTTGTCCTCAGCGATTGCAGCCAGGTCTTTGAAGTAGGTGCGGTCGCGCGAACCTTCGCGCACAGCCACTACATTACCCTGAGCAACCATCATCGAGGGCACGTCAGTCCGGCGCCCATCGACCGTGAAATGGCCATGGGTTACCAGCTCGCGCGCCTGGGCTCGGCTTTCCGCATAACCAAGGCGGAAAACTACATTATCTAGCCGGCATTCGAGGATTTGCAGAAGATTGAGACCGGTTAATCCACGGCGGCTTAACGAAACTTCATAATAACGACGGAATTGGCGTTCCATGATGCCATATGTCCGGCGTGCTTTCTGCTTGGCGCGCAACTGGCGATTGAAGTCCGAGTCGCGGCGACGGCGGAATTGAGAACCCTTCCCATGCTGGCCAGGTGGGTAACCACGGCGTTCGAAAGAGCACTTCGGGCTGAAACAGCGGGCGCCCTTCAAGAAGAGCTTTTCGCCTTCTCGCCGACACAATTTGCAAACTGGCCCACGATATTTTGCCATAAGACTAAAACCTTATCCTTCCTAAAAACTAGACGCGGCGTTTCTTCGGAGGCCGGCATCCATTATGGGGCACCGGTGTTACGTCGGAAATGGTGGTTACTTTCAGACCCAGCGATTGGACAGCCCGGATAGCCGATTCTCGGCCCGGTCCTGGCCCTTTAACATACAACGCCACTTCCTGCAACCCCATTGCCACCGCAGCTTTTATCGCCTGTTCGGCTGCAAGCCGGGCCGCGAAGGGTGTACTCTTGCGCGAACCCTTGAAACCCGCTGAACCAGCGCTTCCCCAGGCAACTGTGTTGCCCTGGGTATCCGTCACTGTGACAATCGTATTATTGAAGGTCGCAAAGATATGGACCTGTCCAGAGGACAGAGTCCGCTTGATTTTCTTCGTACTGCCTTTACGGCGTGTTGCACGTACACTTTGAGCCATAACACCTCACAATTTGTTCTATTTGGCCACAAACTGTCAATTCTCATCTAAGCCGGGCTACCCCACTCCAGAAGCTGGATTGCCGCAGGGTGGAAGGATCCCTATCCAAGCAGGAGTGAGACCAACACAGGCTGAGACGATTATTTCTTCGTAGCGCCCCGGCGCCGACCACGTCCGGCCACAGTCTTCTTGGGGCCTTTGCGAGTGCGCGAATTCGTGCGCGTCCGCTGACCGTGTACCGGAAGATTCCTGCGGTGGCGTAACCCACGGTAACAACCGATTTCAATCAGTCGTTTGATATTGAGCTGTACTTCCCGGCGCAGGTCACCTTCAACCTTGAATTTCTGGGAGATGAAATCACGCAGGAGTGCAACTTCTGCATCGGTTAAATCCTTGATCCGGGTGTCCGGACTCACGCGCGTCGCAGCCAGGATTTCGTGGGAACGCGGTAAACCGATACCATAAATATATGTCAGTCCAACTTCAACCCGCTTATTGCGCGGTAGATCTACACCTTCGATACGTGCCATATCTGCCTATCCCTGTCGCTGCTTATGCTTTGGGTTATCACAAATCACGAACATTACGCCTTTGCGCTTGACGATCTTACACTTTGCGCAACGCTTTTTTACCGATGCGGTTACTTTCATTATTCCATGCTCCTTGTCCAACCGTACAAAATCAAACCCTATGACTTGCTTGGTAGTGCCTGTTTCTGTACAGCCGAAGTTTTGATTATACTAGTTTCCAAATGAACTGTCCAGACTTCTTTTTCGATCCGGGAGCAGCTTATTCCGAGTCATCGGAAAACTTATTCTAATGTCAGGATCAACGGCTCTCCAGCTGTGACTGCCACCGAGTGTTCAAAATGGGCGGTCAGAGAATCATCTGCCGAAACAACTGTCCACTGGTCTTGTAGCACGCGTGTGTGCGGAGTACCGACCAGCAGCATCGGCTCCAGTGCGATCGTCATCCCAGGGCGCAGCAATACTCCCCGCCCTGGCGTGCCATAATTGGGCACCTGGGGACCTTCGTGCATTGCCCGACCCACGCCATGACCAGTATATTCACGAGTGACATAAAAGCCGTGGCCTTCGGCATAACTCTGGATCGCCGATGAGACATCTCCGGTGTGGTTACCGGGGCGCATCTGTGCGATCCCTTCGTATAACGTCTGTTCGGTGACCTGCAGTAGGCGCTGCGCTTTAGCAGATATCTCACCAATACCAACACTGAAGGCGGAATCTCCTACAAAACCCTCCAGCAGTGTGCCGCAGTCTACCGACACGATATCACCTTCGCGCAGCTTGCGCTTGCTCGGAAACCCGTGCACCAGCTCTTCATTAACACTGACACACAAGGTTGCCGGGAAGGGATAAGCGCCTGGGTAGCCTTTGAAGACCGGGATGCCTCCGTGCTTACGGATCACTTCCTCAGCGGCTGCATCCAGGTCGATTGTAGCCACCCCTGGATGGATCATCTGGCGGACAGTCTTCAAAGCCAGTGCGTTGACCCGCCCGGCTTCGCGCATCAAGACCAGTTCTTTATCACTCTTGATGACAATATTCCGATCCCAGCTCATCTTTCGCCTACGATACCGTTGACAGCGCTGCCAACAATTCAGCGGTCACCTGCTGGATCGATTGCGTGCCATCAACCTCTAGCAGCAGACCGGCTTTCTGGTAGTACTCGATCAGAGGCATAGTCTGCTGGAAATAAACCTGAATGCGCTTGATTACGGTCTCGGCTTTGTCATCTTCACGCTGGTAAAGTTCAGAACTATCTATATCGCAAATTCCGGCCTTTTGCGGTGGATTGAATTTTACGTGGAAAACATGCCCTTGCTCGCGGCAGGTCCAGCGGCCGGTCAGCCTTTCAATCAACACCTGTTCTGGCACCCGGATATACGGTACACCGTTTACACCTCCGGCAAAACCAGTCAGCATTTCTGCCAGCGCGTCTGCTTGTGCCGGCGTACGCGGAAAACCATCGAGTAAAGCTCCGGGCTGGCAATCTGTCCGCGAGAGACGCTCTCGGATCATAGCAATCGTCACATCATCCGGAACCAACTCGCCGCGATCGATAAAGCCTTTCGCCAGCATTCCTAATTCAGTTTGATTCTTCAGGTTCTCACGGAATAGATCACCCGAAGAGATGTGCGGCAATCCCAATGTTTTGGAGATGGCCTGCGCCTGTGTCCCTTTACCTGCACCCGGCGGTCCGAGCAAAACGAAATAAATGGGCATGACTGGCGGTTTCCTTTAGCGGATCAACATCGCATCTTCATAGCCATGCAGCTTCAACTCAGCCTGGATATTGAAGAAGGCGTCTCTCACTACACCAACCACGATCAGTAAACCTGCCGAGGAGACCAACAGGGCACTCTCATTATTGCCGATCTGCGGAACGATTAAACCCAACAACCAGGGCAGTACAGCCACAAGACCCAGGAACAGAGCACCGGGCAGTGTAATCCGGCTTAGCACCTTATTCAAATATTTCTGGGTTGGTGCTCCGCGGCTAACACCGGGTATCTGGGCGCCAACCTTCTTTAAGTTTTCACCGTAGTTCTGTTGCTGGAACAACACGTTAGTGTAGAAGAAGGTAAATACCACCACCAGGATGAAATAGGAAATCCAGTAGAAGTTGCTGCTCCCACCAAACATGGTTTGGACTGTTGTGGCTAGGTCCTTCACCCAGGCCGTGGACGACTGGGCAAAGAAACTGGCCAAGATCGCCGGGAATGTCAGCAAAGATTGGGCAAAGATCAACGGGATCATGCCTGCCATATTGACCATCAGCGGCAGGGTGCCTTTAACGGGCATGGACATGCGGTTGCCCATCCTGCGACCGGGGTACATAACCGGCACATTCCTGCGACCCTGCTGGACAAAGACAATGGAAAAGATGGTCAGCGTGGTGATAATCAGAGCAAAAAGGATCAAGAAAATACGGTTCTGCTCGTCTGCCCACAACCTGCCAAAGTTGGCAGGGATGCGCGAGACGATGCCAGCAAAGATGATCAATGAAAGGCCCTGGTTGCGGATGCCATATTCAGAGATCAGCTCGCCTAACCAGATGGCAAACATCGTCCCAGCGGTCATACTCGCGATGATCGCGAAAGAGCTCAGGAATGACCCCGACACAAACCCGAAATCCTGGATGATCGGGACACCGCCGGACATCTGGTTGAAGATATTGATTTGACCGATCCCCTGGAGAGCAGCCATAGGCACAGCCAGGATATAAGTCCATTTCTCCATCCATTTCTGGCCTTCACGCGGATCTTCTTCCATCCGTTTCTGCAGCGCCGGGATGATCGGCACTAAAAGCTGCAGGATGATTTGCGCTGTGATATAAGGATAAACTCCCATCGCCATCACAGAGAAATTCGAGACTGTTCCACCTGATAGCAGGTCCAACAGGTTGAGCAACCCGCCAGCGGCTCCGCCGCCCTGAAAGATTTGCTGCAGCGCTGCAATATTCACCCCCGGCACCGGTACATGCGCCGCCAAGCGATAAATCGCCAGGAGCATGATGGTCACCAGCAATTTCCTGCGAATATCGTGAGCAGACCAAAGATAACGCCAGGACGACCGTTTCATTTCATTGGCTCCTTATTCCAAGAGTTCATGCAATCAACTCAACACTTCCGCCGGCCGCTTCGATTTTAGCCCGCGCGCCGCGCGTGACACGATGCACATGCACTTTTAGCGCGATATCCAGTTCGCCTCGTCCAAGGACAACCACTGGGTTGCGCGGATCGCGCAGCAGACGCGCCGCTGCCAATGATTCTGGGGTTACCTCGCTGCCGGATTTGAACGAGGCCAACTGGTCCAGGTTGATCTCGTTGAATACGATTCGATTAAAGGGGGTGAACCCTTTACCACGGATAAATGGCAAGCGGCGGAAAAAAGGCAGGTTACCGCCTTGATGATAGGGACGAGTGCTACCGCCCGAGCGCGATCCCTGGCCTTTGGTGCCCCGACCGGCAGTTTTACCCTGCCCGGCTGAGATGCCACGCCCAAGGCGCCGGCGATCTTTCTTCGATCCTTTTTGTGGTTTAAGATCATGCAATTTCATAGCATTCCCTAAGCTTTAGTCTCTTCCACAGCCTCGACTTCAACCAGGTGGCGGACAAAGGCAATCATTCCCCACAGAGTGGGTCTGTCAACCTGCTCCACGGTCTGGTGCATCCGGCGCAAACCGAGCGCGCGGACTGTGGCCTTGTGGCGCTTTGAATACCCAATTGGGCTTTTTACTAGAGTGATACGGAGGAGCTTCTCTTTTTTCTGCTCTACAGCAGGCTTGGTTTTAGGCATTCTTCCTCCGCTCCCAGAACGGCATGAGGTCCTTGGCGGCTTTGCCGCGCCGGATCGCCTCATCTTCGGAGAATTTGAGCTGGTCCAGGGCATCCATCGTTGCGGTAACCACATTGAGGATGTTGCTGCTGCCGAGCGATTTAGTCAGGATATCAGAGATACCTGCCGCTTCGAGCACAGCGCGCACACCACCACCGGCGATTACACCAGTCCCTGGGGAAGCTGGCTTGAGCAGTACGCGTGCGCCGCTGACCTGCCCGATCACTTCGTGAGGAATGGTGGTTTTGAACACAGCCACTTTATGCAGGTCTTTGCGGGCGTGCTCAGAGGCTTTACGCATGGCATCTGGGACTGCATTGGCTTTGCCAATACCGACTCCTACGCTGCCACGGTTATCGCCGACCACGACCGTCACGCGGAAAGAAAACCGCCGACCGCCTTTGACAACTTTTGCTACACGAGCGATATCTACCACGCGCTCGTCCAGTTCTTGCGTTGCGAATTCTGTAAATTCGTAGTCTGACATAACCATCTCCTTGCAGAGGCGAGAGGAGGCAGCCTGTGGGCAGGCTCTCTCGCCGCTACTAGAACTCCAGGCCGCCTTCCCGGGCGGCATCGGCTAGAGCCTTTACACGCCCGATATAGCGGTAACCGCCGCGGTCAAACACCACTGTCTGAATGCCCTGCGCTTTGGCACGTTCGGCTACCGCCTTACCTACCAGGCGCGCCTGCTCGGTCTTCTTCTTGCCATCAGCCTTCGAACGCAACTCATGGTCAATACTGGAAGCTGATACCAGAGTGTGACCAGCCTGGTCGTCTATCACCTGGACATAAATTTCTTCCAGACTACGAAAGACGGCCAGACGAGGACGCTCAGTCGTGCCGTGTACTTTCTGGCGCACACGCGTGTGTCGCCGAATACGCGCATCTGTACGTGATTTTGGATTAGCCATCTTTACACCTTACCAGCTTTTCCAGCCTTGCGGCGGATCTTTTCATCCAGATACTTAATGCCCTTACCTTGATAAGGTTCCGGAGGACGGACTTTGCGGATATCAGCAGCAACCTGGCCTACAAGCGCTTTATCATAACCCTTGATTTTTATCTGGCGGGTCTTCATATCAGCGTCAAAAGAGATACCTGTGGGCGGTTCCATCACGACCGGGTGTGAATACCCGACAAACAGAACTAAATTATTGCCCTGTATTTCGGCGCGGTAACCAACGCCATTTACTTCCAGGACTTTCTCGAAACCAGTGCTTACACCGACCACCATATTATTGATCAACGCACGCGTCATCCCATGTAAGGAACGATGAGTACGTTCATCCGAAGGACGCTTGACTTCGATAGCGCCTTCGTTTAGACTAATTTCCATGGAAGCGGGGAAGGTCTGTCGCAACTCGCCTCTGGGGCCTTTGACATGCACAGACGCACCTTTTATTTCAACTTCCACGCCTTTCGGTATTACAACCGGCAAGCGACCAATTCTCGACACAGGTTCCTCCTTACCAGACCTTGCACAGAACCTCGCCGCCAATGCCAAGCTGGCGGGCGCGCTGTCCGGTCATCACACCCTTGGGTGTTGAGAGGATGGCAATCCCCAATCCAGACAATACCCAGGGAATTTCCTGCTTGCCTGTATACACACGTCGACCAGGCCGGCTGATCCGTTCGAGGCCTGAAATCACCGCTCTACGCTCACGACGCTCTCCAATATATTTCAATTGAAGACGCAGTATCTTTGAGCTTACGACCTTGCCATCCACGACTTCATAACTGGAGATAAAGCCTTCTTCTGAAAGAATACGAGCTATATCCAGTTTGATGCTGGAGCATGGTAAAGCTACAGTTGCATGCCCAGCCAGCAATGCATTACGAATATGGGTTAACATATCGCCGATAGGATCTGAATTACTCATCTCTTAGCTTCCTCCACCCGGCTACCAGGAAGATTTCACCACGCCCGGGATTTTTCCCTGGAGCGCGAGTTCACGAAAACAAATTCGGCAAAGCCCGAAGCGTCGAATGTAACCACGCGGCCGCCCACAAAGCTTACAGCGATTACGCACCCGAGTTGGATATTTTCGCCGCATTTCCCGGAACATCATGCATGTTTTTGCCATCGGTTACCCTTCCTTCCTGAACGGCATGCCGAGCATTTGTAATAGTTCCCGGCCATGATCGTCATTTGTTGCGGTAGTGACAATCGTTACTTCAAGGCCGCGAAGTTTGTCAATCTTGTCGTACTCGATTTCCGGGAAGACTAACTGCTCGCGAAAGCCAAGGGTATAGTTCCCACGTCCGTCAAAAGCATTGGGCGAAACGCCCCGGAAGTCGCGTACGCGTGGCAGAGCGATATTCATCAAGCGGTCCAGGAACGACCACATCCGTTCCCCACGCAGCGTGACTTTAGCACCAATCGCACGACCTTCGCGCAACTTGAAATTGGCTATGCTCATGCGCGCTTTGGTGATGATGGGTTTCTGACCGGTGATCTGATTCAGATCACCTACTGCCGCATCTAAAGCCTTCGCATTATCCAGAGCTTCACCAAGTCCAATATTGACAACTACCTTTTTAACGCGCGGCACCTGCATCACATTGCTCAGTTTGAGCTCTTTCATCAAGGCCGGCATTACTTCTTGTTGATAGCGTTCTTTTAGCACATGGCTCATAATATTGCTCCCAAACAGCCGTTTAATCGAACTGCGCCTGGCATTTCTTGCACATCCGCTGCACGCTATCTTCTTTGCGAATTACACCAACCCGCGTGGGTTCACCACACGAAGGGCAAATCAGCATAACGTTCGAGATGGATATCGGCGCTTCGAATTCAATAATACCTGGTTTCATGGTCCGGCCTTGGGTTTGCACCTGGCGCTGGTGTTTCTTGCGGAGATTGATTCCTTGCACCACTACCCGGCTTTCCTCAGGTAAGACTTTGATGACTTCACCATGCTTACCTTTGTCTACCAAACGGCCACAAATGACCTCTACAGTATCACCCTTACGAATCTTGACTTTCACGGTTCTCGCTCCTGCTTATGATCCAACTATCACCAACCCTAAAGCACTTCCGGGGCCAGCGAAACAATTTTCATGAAACCTTTTTCCCGCAATTCACGAGCGACCGGGCCAAAGATACGAGTACCTTTGGGGTTCTTTCCATCGGTATCCAAGATCACAACCGCGTTATCATCAAAGCGGATGGTTGAACCATCTTCCCGCCGCCATTCTTTGGCGCAGCGGACAATGACCGCCTTGACAATTTCGCTCTTCTTGACCGACCCGGTTGGAGAGGCTGACTTCACGGTAGCCACTACTACGTCGCCCACGCGACCGTAGTGACGGGTAGAGCCACCCATGACGTGGATTACCAGAAGCTCCCGCGCGCCCGTGTTATCTGCAACCTTAACACGCGTTTCGTGCTGGATCATGGTACTGCCTCCACTACAACCTCTTCGAGCTCTAGCTGACCGGCGCCAACTTCATGGCGCAGGATTGTTTCTACAACCCAGTGTTTGTGGCGTGAGAGCGGGCGGCTTTCGACGATCTGGACATGATCGCCGATCTGGCAACCCAGTTCGTCGTGAGCCATTACACGCTGCCGGGCATGAACAACTTTCTTGTATAGCCGGTGGCGGAAAGTGCGTTCGATCTCTACGACCACCGTTTTTTGCATTTTGTCGCTGGTAACCACACCGATCATGCGACGACGAGTATTCATTTTCCACCTCCGATAACGGCCTTGGCCTCGCGCTCATGCAACAGCGTCATCAGGCGCGCAATCTGGCGGCGGGTTTTGCGCAAGCGCGTAAAATCTGTCAGTTCTCCGGTCGCTTGCTGGAAGCGCAAATTCATCAACTCCTGGCGGGTGTCGTTGATGTTCCGATGAAGCTCGTCAAGCGACAGCTCGCGCATTTTCTTTATTTTTTCCGCCATCATTCGCCTCCTGCCACATCATGACGACCAACGATCTTGGTCCGGATAGAGAATTTGTACTGGGCAAGACGCAAAGCCTCGCGAGCTATTTCCTCTGACATACCACCACCTATCTCGAACATAATCCGTCCCGGTTTGACTACTGCCACCCAGAACTCAACGTTGCCTTTGCCTTTACCCATGCGGGTTTCGGCCGGCTTGTGAGTAACGGGTTTATCAGGAAAAATGCGGATCCATAACTTGCCGCGACGCTTCATACCACGCACGATCGCACGTCGACCAGCCTCGATCTGACGAGCAGTCACCCAACCCGGTTCCATCGCCTTCAGGCCAAAGTCCCCAAAGACAACATCTGCGCCGCGAAATGCTTTACCTTTCATACGGCCGCGCATTTGCTTGCGCCACTTAACACGCTTTGGCATTAACATAATGACAACCTCGCTTCTTCAGTAACCCAGGTCCAGTCTCGTCCGAGCAGGGTATTACCCTACCCTTTCACACTGGCTACCTGGTTTATTCACTCACATACACACCCTCGGTAGATTCGAGCTTTTCTTCTACCTCAGGCAGGACTTCGCCTTTATAAATCCAGACTTTGACACCAATCCGACCATAAGTCGTCAGGGCTTCAGACTTGGAGTAGTCGATGTCAGCGCGCAGGGTCTGTCTAGGGACGCGGCCTTCACGCATATTGATTGAACGAGCCATTTCGGCGCCGCTCAACCGGCCTGAGACTTCCAGGCGGATACCCTGCCCGCCCTGGCGGATAGCTTGCTGGATGGCGCGTTTCATGGCGCGTTGGTGGCTGATACGCCGTTCGAGCTGTTCGGCGATATTCTGCGCCACCAGATAAGCATCCAGGTCTGGCGATTTGATTTCCTTGATTTCCAGGTCGATCTTCTTGCCCACCACACTCTCGAGGCTCTGGCGGATCTTCTTTACATTCTCACCCTTGCGCCCGATCAGGATGCCGGGTTTGGCTGTGTGCACAATTACTTTCACTTTGCCCGGGAAACGCTCGATATCGATACGCGACACGCCGGCTTTGGGCGCCTCGCTGCGTACCAGCTCGCGCAGGTGAAAATCCTGGTGCAGGTTCGTGACATAGTCTTTACCTTCTGCAAACCAGCGACCTTCCCAGGTCTTGTTGATCCCTAAACGATATCCGATTGGATTAACTTTACGGCCCATAATCTCTCCTTACCTAGGACTCCCGCTCGCGTAGAACAACGGTGATGTGCGAGGACCGCCGCAGCCAGGGCTTGAAACGCCCGCGTGCGCCGAAACGACGCCATTTGCGGGTAGGAGCTTCGTCCGCGGTGATGCGATAGATGTACATATCGTCTCGGCTGACACCAAAATTCTCCTCGCCATTCGCCATCGCCGAAGCGATCACCTTGGATACCGGATGAGCAGCGAAGTTAGTGGTGAACTTCAGTAAAGTCAGCGCTTCCACAACATTCTTGCCGCGCACCAGATCAACTACAAGACGCGTCTTTTGGGCGGAGGTCTGAATATTGCGGGCATGAGCGAAAATATCGGTTGCCATAGCTCTTAGCCTTTCTTGGTCTTCTTCTCCGCAACATGGCCGCGATAGGTGCGGGTGGGAGCAAACTCACCCAACTTATGCCCAACCATGTTTTCGGTAACATAAATCGGTACATGCCGCCGACCGTCATGCACCGCTATGGTGTGGCCAACCATCTGCGGGAAAATTGTGCTATTCCGGCTCCAGGTACGGATGACCTTCTTCTCACCACGCTCGTTCATGGCTTCCACTTTCTTGAGAAGTTTGGGGGCGACAAATGGCCCTTTTTTCAACGATCGTCCCATAGTCTTTTCTCCAACAACTTACCAGCGCAACTGGCTTTCTAATCTAAATTTCGCGCCAACAATCGCCGGGGTTTAGCGTTTCTTCCCGCGGCGGCGAACGATATACTGGTCCGTTCTCTTATTCCGGCGTGTCTTATAACCCAGGGTGGGTTTTCCCCATGGAGTCTTAGGACCCGGCATACCAATAGGCTGGCGTCCCTCGCCACCACCATGCGGGTGGTCGCGTGGCGACATGGCAGAGCCACGCACAGTTGGGCGGATGCCAAGGTGTCGCTTTCGGCCGGCTTTACCCAGCTTGATATTGCTGTGTTCCAGGTTGCCAACCTGCCCAACAGTAGCGTAGCACTTCTGTCGTACCAGGCGAACCTCTCCAGATGGCATACGGATCTGGGCATAATCGCCTTCTTTCGCCAGTAATTGGGCGGCGCCGCCGGCTGCACGCACCAACTGACCGCCGCGCCCTTCTTTTAGCTCAACGTTGTGTACCAGCGTACCAACCGGGATATTGGCAATCGGCAGGCAGTTACCCGTGCGGACTTCCGCTTCAGGACCGGACAACACGCGGTCTCCGACGTGCAGATCCAGGGGGGCGATGATATAACGCTTTTCGCCATCGGCATAAAATAGCAGCGCCAGGCGAGCTGTGCGGTTTGGATCATATTCGATCGCAGCTACACGCGCCGGGATGCCGTACTTTTCGCGTTTGAAATCCACAAGACGAAGTTGGCGGCGGTGACCACCACCTCTGTGGCGAACAGTTATGCGACCATACAGGTTACGCCCACCACTCTTCCGCAAAGGACGGATCAAAGCACGTTCAGGAGTGCTTTTGGTAATTTCTTCAAAGGTGTAACCTGTCATGCCCCGTTGGCCAGGAGTAGTGGGTTTAAATTTCTTGACGCCCATTATTTAACTCCTTCAAATACAGGGATTGTGTCACCGGGAGCCAATGTGATGACTGCCTTCTTGTAACTGGTGCGCCGGTTGGTGGTGCGCCGGCTGCGCAAATTCTTTTTGTGCTTGGCAGGCATATTGATCACATTCACTCGAATGACTTTGACATCAAAAATAGTTTCTACCGCGTCCTTCACCATGCCTTTGGTCGCACCGGATGCAACTTCGAAGACATACTGGTGAAGCTTGCTGTTCATATAATTCGTTTTTTCTGTAATCAGCGGGCGGCGCAGTACTTCATATAATGTAATCATAACTTCCTCCACCTATTACGCCAGCATCGCTTCCAGTCTTTCCAAAACCGACAACGGAAAGACCAGCCGATCAAAACCCAACAGGTCACGAATATTGAGGTAATTCACCAGTAGCGTCTTGGTGTCAGGCAAGTTGTTTGCTGATCGAACCACAACCTGGTAATCCTCATTCTTTTCTGGGATCAGGATGAGGACGCTAGCGTCTCCAACCAGATGAGCCAAAGCTTGCGCCATCAGGCGGGTCTTGATTTCAGGTAAAGCAAGTGCATCCAGCACCACCACACTCTTCTCGGCTGCCTTCACAGACAGAGCCGAACGAATAGCTGCCTGACGCATCTTCTGCGGCATCGATTGGCTGTAATCGCGCGGTTTCGGTGTGTGGACCTTGCCACCGCCAACCCAGTGCGCGGCGCGGATGGAACCCTGCCTGGCACGACCGGTGCCTTTTTGTTTCCAGGGTTTGCGACCGCCGCCGGATACTTCGCTACGGCCTTTGGTTTTATGCGTCCCCAGGCGAGCGTTCGCCATCTGGCGGACGAAAGCCTGGTGCATCAAATCTAGATTGATTGGGGCTTCGAAAATCGCTGTGGGGAGTTCTACAGTGCTGATTTTCTGGCCTTCCATGTTCAAGACATCTACTTCCATGCCATACGCTCCCGTTCGATCTGGCGACCCGCCTATTGCTTGCGGGTCTCCTTGATCACCAGAAGGCCACCCTTGCTGCCGGGCACTGCCCCACGCACACCAATCAGGTTACGCTCCTGGTCAACCAACACTACTTTGAGATTTTGCGCCGTGACGCGATCGCTGCCCATATGACCGGCTGATTTCGCACCCTTGAAGACACGGCCTGGCGTTGTACCGGAACCATGGGAGCCGGGGGCGCGGTTGCGGTCAGATTGACCGTGGGTCTTGGGTCCACCACGGAAATGGTAACGTTTGACAGCGCCTGCGAAACCCTTCCCTTTGCTGGTTCCAACAACGTCAACAGCTTCGCCAATTGCGAATACTTCCACGGTCAGCGTATCGCCTTCCTTGACATCTGGGGTTTTCGCTTTGAACTCACGCAAAAAGCGCAACGGAGGTAAATTGTTGCGCTTGAGATGCCCGAGTCGACCACCGGAAATCCGCTTTGGCTTAACCTCTCCAAAACCCAACTGTACGGCCGAATACCCATCCAGGTCTGGCCGACGCACTTGGGTTACATAGCAAGGCCCAGCTTCGATTAAAGTGACCGGTATTACCGAGCCGGCTTCATCGAAAATCTGGGTCATGCCGACTTTCTTGCCGATAAGCCCTTTCAACATCTCAATTGTCTCCTTACTTCCATAATGTCGGGACTGTCAGCCAGGGCTTGGCTGCATCATCCCCGTCCACAGCGCAGTCAAACGGTCTGCCGAGGAGCAGAGGTTTTGTGGCCCACGTACAGAGCCGTTCTTACGCTGTCTATTAACCTGTCAAGAATAGGCATCGCTTCTCCTGGCGCTTTCGCTTGAGGCGCGATGCCTAATTCAATCTTACTAGATTTTAATTTCGATATCCACTCCCGCAGGGAGGTTCAACCGCATCAGCATGTCGATCGTTTTAGAATCAGGATCGAGTACATCGATCAGGCGGTTATGGGTGCGGATTTCAAAGTGCTCATGCGAATCTTTGTCAATAAAAGATGAGCGTCGTATTGTAAACCTTTCTATCCGAGTTGGCAAGGGTACAGGGCCAACAACTCGCGCACCAGTTCGCTCTGCCGTCTCAACGATCCGCTTGGCCGACTGGTCCAAGACGCGATGGTCGTATGCTTTCAAGCGAATTCGTATCTTCTGCTTTGCCATCATAATTTCACCTAATCCAGGATCTTCGTAATCACGCCTGCGCCAACCGTCAGGCCGCCTTCTCGAACAGCAAACTTCGAGCCCTGCTCCAACGCCACCGGTACGATCAACTCCACTTCCAGGTTCACATCGTCGCCCGGCATCACCATCTCGACGCCTTCCGGCAGCTTGATATTCCCGGTTACATCCATCGTCCGGATGTAGAACTGCGGCCGGTAGCCCGTGAAGAAGGCTTTGTGCCGCCCGCCTTCGCCCTTCTTCAGCACGTACACCTGGCTCATGA
>Ga0315287_10002708_pt1 | contig 16900 bp, 13 predicted proteins | sample YL17G11_0_MG_FD_205037 | JGI IMG/M metagenome (GOLD analysis project Ga0315287, IMG submission 205037) | Sediment microbial communities from Yellowstone Lake, YNP, Wyoming, USA - YL17G11_0 | ecosystem: Environmental > Aquatic > Freshwater > Lake > Sediment | place: USA: Wyoming | collected...
AGTTCATCGTGCAGCACCTGCGCGAGAGCATCCTCGTCGTCGACGAGTCCGACCGCGTGCGCCTCGTCAACGAGACGGCGGCGCAGCTGCTCACGGGCGGGCCGGTCGCGAGCGGCACGCTGCTCGGTGAGGTGTCGCCACGCCTGCTCTATCAGCTCGAGGCCTGGCGACGGCAGGCGTCGGACCGCAGGGACTCCACGGGCGAGGTTGTCTCCTCCGACGGCGGCATCGTGATCCGGCCGCACTTCGTGCCACTGTCCGAGACCGGCCCCGGTCCGGTGCTGGTGTTCCTCGAGGACACGAGCGTCGTCGCGGAGCGCGTGCAGCAGTCGAAGCTCGCCTCGCTGGGCCGGTTGAGCGCCAGCATCGCCCACGAGATCCGCAACCCGGTGGGCGCGATGAGCCATGCGGGCCAGCTGCTGCGCGAGTCGCCGGTACTCGGCGCCGACGATCGGCACTTGACCGACATCATCGAGAAGAACGCCGTGCGCGTGAGCCAGATCATCGAGAGCGTGCTGCAGCTCTCGCGGCGCGAGACGACCCGCCAGGAGCGCATCGGCCTCGATCGCTGGCTCGAAAGCTTCGTGCAGGAATTCACGGCCACCGCGCAGGTCACGACCTCGACATTCAGCCTGAGGAACGAGGCGCCGTTCATCGAAGTGCATTTTGATCCCACCCACCTGCAGCAGGTGCTGTGGAACCTGTGCGACAACGCGCTCAAGCACGCGGCCTCGGACCACGACGAGCCAGTGCTGCTGCGCATTGGCCGGATCGCGTCCACCGGCCGGCCGTTCCTCGAGATCTCCGACCGCGGCACGGGCATCGATCCCGCGAACGCCGAGCGCATCTTCGAGCCCTTCTTCACCGACAAGGCCGGCGGCACCGGGCTCGGGCTCTTCATCTCGCGCGAGCTCTGCCAGACCAATGGCGCGGTGCTGGCCTACGAGGCGCGGTCGGGGGGTGGTAGTGTGTTCCGCATCATTTTTGCCGATCCGCAACGTTGGGAGTGAGCCGGCGCTTCGCGGCCGAGGCGCGAATAACTGGCCGTTCGCAGGCGATTTCCGCGTGACATGACGCCGACGCGGTGCGGTATAACCTCGGTTATACTATGAACATGAAGACCGCCATTTCCCTGCCAGACCCGGTGTTCCGGTCGGCGGAGCGCCTTGCCGCGCGCATGGGCGTATCCCGGAGCGAGCTCTATCGTCGGGCGCTGGTGGAACTGCTCATGCGCCACGATGACGACCAGGTAACCGCGCAGCTCAACGCCGTGTACTTGGATCCAGCCAACAACACCGGCTTGGAGCCCGGCCTCGCGGAACTACAGTTCAGGTCGATTGCGGAAGGAAAGAGCCGGTGAACCGCGGCGAGATCTGGTGGGCGCCGCTGCCGGTTGCGAAGGGCTCGGGTCCAGGCTTTCGACGGCCGGTACTCATCGTATCCGCAGACAGCTTCAATCGAAGCCGACTTGCAACCGTCATCGTTGCCGTAATCACCACCAATGAGCACCTGGCGACGGCGCCGGGCAACGTGCGTGTCAGCGGCAGAAGAACCGGCCTGTCGCAGCCATCGGTTGTGAACGTATCGCAGTTGGTGACGGTGGACAAGCGGCTGTTGGAATCACGCGCCGGCAAGTTGGACGCATCGCAGCTCGAGTCGATCGTCCGCGGACTGAAGCTGGCGCTTGGCCTGCAGTGACTCGCCCGGCGCCACCTCCGGTATAGTCCCGCCCCAGACTCAAGGCACACTGGCAGACCCAACCGCACGATGCATCCACCCCGCGCCCTCGTCGTCGACGACGAACCCGACATCCGGGACCTGCTCTCCATCACGCTCGGTCGGATGGACATCGCCGTCGAGACCGCCGGCGACCACGCCACGGCGGTGCAGCGGCTGGGCGGCGAACGCTACGACCTGGTGCTCACCGACATGCGCCTGCCCGACGGCGACGGCCTCGACCTCGTCGCCTGGATCCAGGAGCACCGCCCGGGCGTGCCGGTCGCGGTCATCACGGCACACGGCAACGTCGAGGCCGCGGTCCGCGCCCTCAAGCTCGGAGCGTTCGACTTCATCTCGAAGCCGCTCGACCTTGCGGCGCTCCGCAAGCTGATCACGGCCACGCTCAAGCTCGGCGAGGACATCGAGGAGACCGGTCGCTACTCGGCCATGAAGCTGCACGGGACCTCGAAGCCCATGCAGCAGCTGCGCGAGTTGATCGCCCGGGTGGCGCGCTCGCAGGCCCCGGTGCACGTCTCCGGCGACTCGGGCACGGGCAAGGAGCTGGTCGCCCGGCTCATCCACGAGTCGGGCCCGCGGAACGACGGGCCGTTCGTGCCGGTGAACTGCGGCGCGATCCCCACCGAGCTCATGGAGAGCGAGCTCTTCGGGCATCGCAAGGGCAGCTTCACCGGCGCCGTCGCCGACAAGGAGGGCCTGATCCGCAGCGCCGAGGGCGGCACTCTCTTCCTGGACGAGATTGCGGACCTCCCCCTGCACATGCAGGTGAAGCTGCTGCGTGTGATCCAGGAGAAGGCCGTGCGCCCGGTGGGCGACACGCGCGAAGTGCCCGTGGACGTGCGCATCCTCTCCGCGACGCACCGACGGCTGGAGGAACTGGTCAAGGCTGGTAAGTTCCGCGAGGACCTCTACTACCGCATCAACGTGATCGAGCTGCACGTGCCGGCGCTGCGTGAGCGGCTCGACGACGTGCCACAGCTCGTGGACGTGCTGCTCGACCGCGTGGCGAAGGAAATCGGAGTGCCGCGGCCGGAGATCAGCGACGAGGCCGTGGAGACGCTCCTCTCCTACTCCTACCCGGGCAACGTCCGCGAGCTCGAGAACATCCTGGAGCGCGCGGTGACCCTCTGCGCCGGCGACCGGATCGAGCCGGGCGACATCCAGCTCAGGCAGGGCGCCGGAGTCGTCGAACTGCCGGAAGTCGTGGACGAGATGGCCGCGGACGGCCTCGAGGGGCAACTCGCCCACATCGAGCGCGACGCGATCATCAAGGCGCTCGAACAGACGCGGTACAACAAGACGAAGGCGGCGGAGCTGCTGGGGATGACGTTCCGGCAGCTGAGGTATCGGGTGAAGAAGCTGGGGATTGAATGACGAGCCCCATCTGCTGACACCGGAACGTGGTTCACGCCGGCGCAACCCGATGAACCGCATTATTGTGCCTCGACGGTTATAAGTGTCGCGCGCGCGATGCCACTCGTTCCCTTCTGATGGAGTCCGACAGCAGCTATGACAATTGATTTTGCGAACGGTGCCAGCCCGCGGCGCGTGGCAGCCGTGGCGGTTTTGCTGCTGGTATACATCGGCATCTGGCTGTACCTGACACCGTACGACGGACTCAATCACGATGCGCAGGGCTATGCGGTCGGAGGCCTTGCTGCTCTGCACTCGGACCAGTTGAGTGGCGACTTGTTCCTGAGGTTTCGGTCGCAGGAAGAATTTTCCGTGTTCCCGCGGATCGACGCCTACTTCATACGGATTCTTGGCCTCGACATGGCGGCCGCAGTACTCACCCTCGTGGGTCAAGTACTCTGGTACGGAGTCGCATTCCTGCTTCTTAGAAAGCTGTCGGGCAAGGACGCGGCCCTTCTTGGCCTCGGATTGTTAATCACCACGCCGGCCATTTATGGAGGCCAGAGGGTGTTCCACCTCGCCGAACCGTTCCTGACGGCTCGGCTGCCGGCAGAAATCCTTTCGCTGACCGCAATCTGGGCTTGGCTGTCCGGCAAGCGACTTGTTGCCGGTATCGCGCTTGTAGCCGGGATGCTCGTGCACCCGCTGATGGCGTTTCCCGCCGCGCTGCTGATCGGCATGGATTTTATTGCAGATAGGACGTCGAGCCGAATGCTCGTGCTCGTGACACTTGCTGGCACGGCCGCCGCGGTAGCGGGCAGCTACGTCATAGGCGCCGCTGCGCCCGAGATGCAGGGGCGGTGGCTTGCGATGACCGAGTTGCGCAGCGGATTCCTGTTCCCGACGCAATGGAACACGCTTGACTGGAACTATCTGATGCAGAGTCTCCTGACGCTCGCGACCGGCATCGTCGCATTACGCGATACTCGCGCCAGCAGGCTGATGCAGGCCGCCATCTTGCTCGGGCTGGCGGGGTTGGCGCTGTCCTTTTTTTACAGCATGGTTTCGCCGCTCAAGATTTTGATCGGGGGACAGCCATGGCGCTGGCTGTGGCCTGCTCGCTTCCTCGCGATCGGCGCACTTCCAGCGATAGTAGCGGCCCTGTGGTCAGGGGCCAGGATGTCGCGGGCGAGCGGGCTGGTTCTTGTTGCTGGGTGGCTTTTCGTGGTTCCCCTATCGAGCCATTCGGCAGCCGTCATGATGACCGGCGCAGCGCTCGCCGGTCTTGCGCTTCTCATGTCGCTGGCTGCAACGCGCGCGTCCGATGAAATGGCGCTGCTCAGCCTGCGAAGCGCCTGGGTGCTGCTCGCGGTAGTTCTGGCTGCAACCAGCGTGACTTCTTCTCTGGCGTGGCGCATGGCGAACGAGGTCCAACTGAGCGGAGCCGGTTTCGCAGGCCACGTTGCCAACGTACTGAGATTGATTACGCCGGCCACGATGCTCGCAATGGCATGCGGGCTCGTGGTGCTGGCAGCCTGGACGCCGCTCCGCGGTGCAGTCGTCGCAGCTGTCGGCATCGGTCTAGTGGCGACAGCCGCTCCCTCGGCGGTCCAAGCGTGGAGCGCGACGCCCTACACGGGCGCGAAGTTCGCTGAATTTTCCGACTGGCGAGCACGGATTCCCGTGGACTCCGAGGTCCTTTGGTGGGAGAGGCTGCGCGAAACGTGGTTTCTGTTACATCGACGCGCATATCTCACCCGGTCGCAGTCGGGGGGGGTCGTGTACTCACCCGAACTCGCAGACGAAATCGTCCGACGGGCGCTGGTACTGCAGCCGCTCATTGATCGCAACTTCTGGGTTGGGGGGCACCCGCGCGAGGATTTCGAGCCCGCGCCTCTGACATCACAAAGAATGGTTGAAATCTGCAGCGATCCGATGCTCGGTTTCGTCGTATCAGACGTCGATCTCGGCCTGGGTGCACCACGTAAGCAGTGGCCGGATGCCGGGAGCACGATTTATCTCTACGACTGCGGACGCTTTCGAACGCCGGGCCGCCATGTTGAATAGCCGACTACTCAGGGAGACTGCTGGCTACCTGGTCGCGTCCGCGGCTGCATTTGGCCTGGATATCGGCCTTCTCGCGCTCCAGGTTTCAGTGCTGGGCATGCATTATCTTGCCGCTGCCGGTGTCTCTTTCATCGCCGGCACACTATTCGTCTATTGGGCATCAGTGAGGCGAATATTTGGCTTCAGGCGCGTGCATGACCGTAGCCTGGAATTCTCTTTGTTCCTCGGAATCGGGGTCGTCGGGTTGCTGGTCAATCTCGCCGTCATTTTTCTGGTGGTGCACCAATTGCAGTTGCACTATTTGGTCGGAAAGTGCGCGGCTGCGAGCGCCACGTTCGGTACGAACTTTGCGCTGAGGCGAGCAATGCTGTTTTCACCCTGGCGCAAGGATGTTGGTCTCCGGTCAGTCGAATCGGATTCGGCGCGATGAAGCCAGTTGCAGTCATTGCGGGCGCGGGACCGGCCGGCCTGACGGCAGCCCTCGAACTGCTACGACGCTCCGATTTTCGTCCGCTCGTATTTGAGAGCGACAGTCAGGTAGGTGGCATATCGAAGACGGTCAACTACCGCGGCAATCGAATGGACCTTGGTGGTCACCGTTTCTTTTCGAAGTCCGACTGGGTGATGAACTGGTGGCAGGACATTCTGCCGGTAGCAGGTTCCGGGGAGGCGGTGAGACTGGGCTACCAGAATCAGAGTCGCGACTTCACGGCGGCGACATTGGCGGACGAACTGGACAGCAAGTGCATGCTGATTCGGCCGCGGCTGTCACGCATTTATTACCGACGGCGATTTTTTGACTACCCGCTGAAACTGAATTCCGAGACGTTTGCGAATCTCGGATGGGTTGAGGCTGCACGGCTCGGCGCCAGCTACGCGTACGCTCGGTCCTTCCCAAGGCGGGCCGAGGTTACGCTTGAGGATTTCTTCGTCAACAGGTTCGGCGATCGTCTTTATCGAACCTTTTTCAAGGACTATACGGAAAAGGTCTGGGGGGTTTCGTGCACGGAGATTTCGGCGGAATGGGGCGCCCAACGCGTCAAGGGACTGTCGATCATGAGTGCATTGGCACATGCGGTCCGGTCGGCGATCCGGCCGGTCAATGATGTTTCGCAGAGAACGGTCGAGACGAGCCTGATCGAGCGGTTTCTTTATCCTCGGCTGGGCCCGGGGCAGATGTGGGAGGAAGTCGCCAGCCGAATCGAGCTTGCCGGCGGCACGGTGTCCCTCCGTCATACAGTCGTCGGCCTGCGTGTCGAGGGTGAGCACGTGCGACGGGTTCGTGTCCGCGACGAGGGCACCGGCGAGGAGCGCTGGATCGAGTGCGACGCATTTTTCTCGACGATGCCGGTCAGCAGGTTGGTCGAGCTGCTGAAACCGGATGACGCGTCCGTCCTGCAGACCGCGAGAGGCCTGCCGTATCGGGATTTCGTGACCGTGGGTCTCGTGGTGCGCCGGATGAACGGCGACACGCCCAAGGACAACTGGATCTACGTGCAGGAGCCGGACGTCAGTCTCGGGCGACTGCAGATCTTCAACAACTGGAGTCCAGCCCTCGTCGCCGACCCGGCGACGGTGTCGCTGGGACTGGAGTACTTCTGTCGTGAAGGCGACGAACTCTGGTGCCAGGCGGACGGCGTCTTCATCGACTTCGCCGCAGCCGAACTCGAGAAGATCGGCCTGATCCGGCTCGGCGACATTGTCGACGGCACCGTTGTCCGGGTGCCCAAGGCGTATCCCGCATATTTTGGCGAGTACAAGCACATCGGCCGGATTCGTGAGTATGTCGATCGCATCCCGAACCTTTACACAATCGGCCGCAACGGGATGCATCGGTATAACAACCAGGACCACTCGATGCTTGCGGCGCGGGCCGCTGTCGATTGCCTTCTGGCCGGATCAAGGGACAAGGGTCCTGTGTGGGCAGTGAACACCGAGGAGGACTATCACGAATCCGCTGGGGCACCGTGACGGCATCTGTCAGTTCCTGACATGAAGCGTCACATTCGCCCAGCGGTGATCAGCCGCCCTCCGGCTCTCGGATCATAAGTCTTTTTGAAATCATGTGGTTACGCACGGAGATCTGCTGGCACGACCCTTGCAGATAGGTAACTGCTGGCCCGTCGGCCGCCGTGTCTTCAGTCAAGCAAACGGAGTATTGAAACGATGAACAAGATCCAGAGAGGCTTCACGCTCATTGAATTGATGATCGTCATTGCCATCATCGGCATTCTCGCGGCGATCGCTATCCCCGCTTACCAGGACTACGTGGTGCGGTCGCAGGTGTCGGAAGGCCTGGCCATGGCTTCGGCGACCAAGGCGTCTGTTGCCGAGTTCATGGCGGATCGCGGCACTTGGCCGGTGGACAACGCGTCCCTTGGTATCTCGACGGTGCCTACCGGCAAGTACGTCTCGGGCATCACGGTCAACAACGGCCAGATCCTGATCAGCTACGGCCTCCAGTCGAACGTCGCCATCGCCGGCGACGATCTGCAGCTGCGCCCGGGCACCACAGGCAATCAGGACATCGTGTGGCAGTGTGGCGACCGCACGGTGGTTCCTGGCGTGACTTATACGACAACCACTGCTGCGGGAGGCGGCAGCGTTGCCGGCAAGTACCGCCCGTCGAACTGCCGCTTGTAATCTCGGTCCAAAGATCGTGATTGAGAGAGGTTGAGCAACTTCAACCGCAAGGCCCTCGCCCCAGGCGAGGGCCTTGTCTTTTCTGCACATCGGATGCATGCGTGAAGTGACTCTCAGCTGACCTGCCGGCTTTCTTCGGACCATTTCAGATTTGGAAGATGATCTCCTCCGGACGGGTTGTTGAACTCTGACCCGTGAACTCTGCCGGCGTCAGGTAGCCGAGACTCGAGTGCGATCGGGGCCCGTTGTGTTGTACGCGGTCTCGATGTTCGCCTGGCCGAGCCAACGCAGAATCGCCCGAGCGACGAATTCGGGGCCATTGTCCGAGCGCAGGGTCTGGGTTGCTACCGATTTGGATGACACCGCCCTCAGCCTGCGCTCGTCGATTCCCCATAGTCGACGGGACTCAGGTCACGAAGCGTCGAGTGTCGGCGCCGGAGATTGTAGAACCTCTCCATGTAGTCGAACACATCGGCCTTCGCCTGCTCGCGGGCCCTGGCGAACCCTCGATGCGGTGGGGTACGCGACACTGGAATCGGTTGACCGGTTCAACAACCGGCCGCTGCTCGAGTCGATCGGCCACGTGCCGCCGGCCGAGTACGAGCAGGCGTATCATCGACTCAACGAGGCTCTGGCCGCGGCGGCCTGACTCAACCGCGGAGATCTCCGAAGAAGCCGGCGCGGTTCAACATTGCATCTTTGTGAGGCTGGCGTGACTAGAATGTCGGCCGTACATGATGCTGATAGCCACGCATCGGGCTTCGCAGCCGGGCTTCAACCGAGGACATGACCATCGCAACGAGTGCAGAGATTCGACAGGCGGGGGTGTGGGCGCGGCGGATATCAGTCGTCGTCCCCTGTCACAACGAAGCCAGTAGCATTGCGACTGTTGTTTTGCAGTTTCGCAACGCGTTACCCCAAGCCGAGATCATCGTTGTCGACAATGCGTCGAGCGATGAGACCGCGCGCGCGGCTGAAGAGGCCGGCGCGACCGTGGTGCATGAAAGTCGCCGGGGCAAAGGCTTCGCCCTGCTGACGGGGTTTGCCGCGGCGGTCGACGCAGACTTCTGTGTGATGGTCGACGGCGACGACACCTATCCAGCGGACCAGGTGACCACGCTCATCGAGGCCGCCATCCATCAGAGGGCCGACGTGGTTATCGGTACCCGGCTGGACAGTCACCGCCCAGGCGCGTTCCGGCGGGGCCACTCCATCGGCAACCAGTTCTTCATCTGGATCGTGCGGCTACTCTTCGGAATTCGAACACGCGACTTGTTCTCGGGATACCGCGTGCTCTCGCGACGATTTCTCGACATCACGCCGCTGATCGCGACCGGATTCGATGTGGAGGCCGAACTCGCCGTTCAAGCGCAGGTCAACGGCTTCCGCGTCCTCGAGATACCCGTTGAGTATCGTCCGCGCGGCGAACAGAGCCGCAGCAAGCTCCGAACGATTCGCGACGGCTACCACATCCTGTCCAGCATCCTGATCCTTTTCCGCGACTATCGACCCGTTGTTTTTTTCGGCTTGCTCGGAACCGGACTCGCATTGGCGTCGTTGGGAAGCGGGTATGTAGCAGTCCAGGACTTCATTCGGACGGGGTACGTCAGTCACCTGCCTCGAGCGGTGCTCGCAGCCGCATTGTTCATACTGTCGGCGCTGTCCTTCTCGCTAGGAATCCTCCTCTCGTCCATCAATCGCCGGACGATTGAGCTGGCTGCACTGATCCGGAAGAGCGCACGTTGAGCGACGCAGGCTTGAACGCCCCTGCGGTCTCCTTGATCGTCGTCAATTTCAACGGCGCCAAGTCCATCGGGGCGTGCTTGGACTCGCTTCTTGCGGACCGCTCCGTTGCGCTGCAGATCATCGTGGTTGATAACGCGTCGGTGGACGCGAGTCTTGCCCTGCTCCAATCGCTGGCCCAGGAGCACCCCTCGCTCGAGGTCATTAGAAGCGATCGGAATCGTGGTTACGCCGGCGCAGTAAACTACGCACTGCCGATGTGTCGCGGACGATACGTCGGCGTTTTGAACATGGATATCGTTGCCGAACCGGATTGGATCGCGCCTCTCGTGGTGTTCCTCGACTCGTCAGCCGAGGTTGGCGCAGTGACTCCATTCATAGCACTTTTGGACGGCCGCACAGTCAATGCGATTGGACAGGACCTTCACGTCACGGGACTCGGTTTCAATCGCGGACTGGGGCGGCAGCGCAGCGAAATCGGGGACACCCCATTTCGATGCGACGGTCTGCACGGCGCTGCGTTTCTCGTCCGAAGAGACGCCTTGAACGAAATCGGCGGCATGGATAACTCGGGCTTCCTGTATCACGAGGACGTCAATCTGTCGTGGATGCTGCGCATGATGGGCCTGGACATCTACTGCGTACCACGTTCGGTGGTGCGGCACGATTACTTCCTTTCCATGCATCCGGAGAAGCTGTTTCTTCTCGAACGCAATCGATGGTCGTTGCTGCTGACGGCGCTTCACGGGAACACTTTGGTATTGCTCTCGCCAGCGCTGCTACTGACTGAGGCGATGCTTTGGGTTTACGCGCTGCTGCGCGGGAGGCGATTCCTGGCAGCCAAGGCGCGGAGCTATCGCGCCCTTTGGCATGGTCGTAGTGAACGTCGATCCCGATGGGCCGACATCGACCGCTTGAGGCGAATCGGCGACTTGGAACTCTTGCGTCAATTCAAATGGGGCTATGCCTGGAGGCAGTTCGCCACGCTGGCGCTGGAGCGTGGGGAACCCCGGAGGCCTTTCCGCAGTCCCGAGCGCCCGGGTCGCCGGGACTAGAACTTCGGGTGGAGTTGTGTCTTCGACGGGACATCGGCCGCGCGCCATCGAAACGGGCCCGCTCCAACTCCGCCTTGCGTCGTGACGCTATTGCTTCGCGACATCCCCGTCGACAAGGAAGCTGGCAGCGGACTCGTTGACCCCGGACCGATCGGGCCGCCCCCAAACCGAACCGTGATAGTCGCGCGACAACAGAACAAGTCCAGGGAAGTACCGCGCCATCATTCGCTCGTCCTGCTTTCGCCCGTGCGTAACCATATAGGCGACCGGGTCGCGCAGAAACGGATCGTTCTGTATCAGGTCTTGCGAGTAGTACCCGGATCCGGGATTGATGATGACGACATGCGGCTGGCCGAGATCGGCGGCCGGCAACTGCGCGATATGCGCCGAGATAAATCCATGCACCTGCCACGCAAAGAAAGGCGTGATCACCAGCAGTCCGACGACCGCCGCGCCCTGCACGTAACGAACCAGTGCATTCCAAGGCGCCGGTTCGGACACGGATGGGCTGCGGACGGCCGCTGCTGCGAACAGCGGCAATACGAACCACGCGGAATGGAAGTAGCGAAACCCCCACCCGTGACCTTGATCGACAGGAACGAACATGAATCCGACGAACGTCAGGACAGCGGATGCGAGCAGCAACTGAAACCGCCAGTCCACCCGGCGGCGCCAGAACCCGATGGCCGCCAGCGGAATCATGGCCGGCACGGCCCAGAGCCAGACCTTAGCCAATCCCACCATCCTTGCGTCCAGCACCATCGCGTCGGGCAGCCGGAGCACCGCGAAGAGCTGCCTCTTCATCTCGGCGATCGGGCCGATAGCACTCGTAATCGTCCCGTCCGGGGCGACCGGCACGAAGCTTTCGGTCAAGTGATGCCAGCCGAAACCGGCAACGATCACCCAAGGGAGATAGCCGGCTGCAATCGCCAGGCCGAGGCGCAACCGGTCGCGGCGCACCATGAGCCAAAGCAGCCAGGGCACGGCGAACAGAATGTGCGGAACCGGGTTGTGCAGGGTCAGTGCAAGACCCCCGACCGTACCCGCGGCCAACGTGCGCAGCGGCGTCGGCTTCAATAGCAGCAGCACGAATATCGCGTTGCACAGGAGGTGCGCCGTCATGGAGTAGAAACTGATCGAGTTCACGACAAAAGCCGCTGAAGCCACCGTGAACAGCACGGCCGTGCCCGCGGCCTCGATGAGGCCCGTCGTCGCCAGCGCAAGCCGGTGCATCACCCAGACGGTCAAGGCCCCCAGCGCCGGGTTGCACAGCCATGGCACGCCTGCGGCGGTGAATGGCGTGAGGACCAGTGCGAACCCCGGCCAGTATGCGGACGTGACCTCCCCGCTCTGACGCGAAATGTCTATGAAGAAGCCCTGGAACTGCGGATAGACGAGCCAATCGACCAGGGCGACCGGAAAACGCCCGACCAATGCGCCGCTGGCAAATATCCGACTCTGCATGTACGGCGCCGATTCGTCCATCGCAAGCGGATGCGCCAGGTATGCGTAACGCGCCCCGACCGCAAGAACCCCGAAAGTCACGAGCGCCGACAAGCTCGGGTTCTTCCCCAGCGCACGCGCCAATCCGCTCCCAGCGCGCTGCACGGCAGGCACCATCGCAAGCAACAGCGCCACCACGTACAAGAGGGATGCGGGGAAGTCCAGGAAGAGGAAAAGGCGTTCAAAGATCGGAACCGATTCCGGGTCGAAGATCTGGCTGCGCCTGGACAACTGGAGCGCGACCATGGCGATCGTGACCAGCAGCGCGAGTCCGCAGAGGGCCACGGCAGGTGGATCGTTCCAAAGCAGGCGCCGCGGCCGTATCGCATCCGTCAAGTGAAAGCCTCCACGTCGAGTCGTATTGTCAGCGGGTCGTTCCAGCACGCGGCCGCCTGACGAAAGCGCCCGGCCAGGCGAAATTGCCGGAACTGCGACCGACGTCCGATCGCACCGACATTCCGCGGGCCATTCTACAACTTGCGATAGTTGGGAAATCTGCGATATTTCACGATTAGCCCCCGGTGGCTCGAATCAATGTTTCCGGCGCACACTGTAATCCAGTCTTTTTTTGGCGAGATGACAGCAATGCGCGAGCCATTTGCCTGCGAGTTGCATTCCCATCTCGCAGCGGCGGCAGGCAACGGCGCAACACGTTTGCGCGCGATTCGAAGCTCACTGGCCGGAGTCGGAACGCACGGAGTCGTTCGAATCGCGAAGGATCCAAGGATCGTCACATGAAGCAGAAAGTCGCACTCATCACCGGTGTCACGGGCCAGGACGGCGCATACTTGGCCGAGTTTCTGCTCAATAAAGGCTATATCGTGCATGGCCTGCGACGCCGGGCGTCGATGTTCAATACGGCGAGGATCGATCACCTGTACACGGATTCTCACGAGCCCGGCACGAGGTTATTCCTGCCGCACGGCGACATGACCGACGCCAGTAGTCTGGTGACCGTGATCGAGCGAGCTCAACCGGACGAGATATACAACCTGGCCGCCCAGAGTCACGTGGCCGTGTCCTTCGAGGAACCGGAATACACGGCCAATGCGGACGCTCTCGGCACTCTGCGGATTCTCGAGGCGATACGAATTCTCAAGATGGAGAAGCGAACCCGCTTCTACCAGGCATCGACGTCCGAGATCTTCGGGCAGGTCCAGGAAGTTCCACAGACCGAATCCACGCCCTTCCGGCCCCGATCGCCCTATGGCGTGGCCAAGCTCTATGCGCACTGGATCACCGTCAACTATCGCGAAGCCTACGGGATGTTTGCGTGCAACGGCATCCTGTTCAATCACGAGTCGCCGATGCGCGGCGAGTTGTTCGTGACGCGCAAGATCACTCGCGGGCTCGCGCGCGTAAAATTGGGCATTCAGGAGCGGGTCTATCTCGGCAACCTGCACGCCCGACGTGACTGGGGTCATGCCCGCGACTATGTCGAGGCCCAGTGGCTGATGCTGCAGCAACAGGCGCCGGACGACTACGTGATCGCCACGGGAAAGCAGTACAGCGTGCGCGACTTCGTGGACAGGTCGGCGCGCGAACTCGGCATGACGCTCGAGTGGCACGGGGAGGGCGTGAACGAACAGGCGTTCGATCAGTCGGGGCGCTGCGTGGTCGCCGTGGATACCCGGTATTTCCGCCCGACCGACGTCGAAACGCTTCTGGGAGACGCCAGCAAGGCCCGCAGCCGGCTAGGATGGAGCCCCCGCATTACTTTCGACGAACTCGTTGCGGAGATGACGCGGGCCGACCTGCAGCAGGCGCAGAATGAGCAACAACTGCGTGCCGGCAGAAAGTGACTAATCGCCTGCCGTGGTCCGGCAACGTGACGCGACCGTGAGCGGATTGCGAACCAACCTCGCGGCAAACATCGCCGGCACCGGGTCGCTGGCGCTCGTGCAGCTCGCCTGCGTTCCATTCTACATTCGTTTCCTGGGCATTGCCGCCTACGGACTGGTCGGCTTCTTCATGACCTTGCAGGCGACTCTGCGGATATTCGACTTCGGACTCAGCCCGACGATGAACCGCGAGATGGCGCGCTACTCCGTGCAAGCGGGCCGCCCCGATGAGATGCGCGATTTCGTCAGAACCGTGGAGATCGGATACTGGGCTCTTGGCGCAACGGTCGGCGCCGTGGTCTGCGCCGCCGCGCCGCTGCTCGTGACCCACTGGATCAATGTCAGCTCCATGCCGCCGCATGTTGCGCAACAAGCCGTGATGATCATGGGAGGGGTTATAGCCGTCCACTGGCCGCTGAGCCTCTATCAGAGCGCGCTGACCGGCCTGCAGCGTCAGGTCGACCTGAACGCCGTCAGGATCGCAGCGGCGGTGCTGAGCGGCGGCGGAGCTCTGTTGATTCTGTGGCTCGTCTCGCCAACGATTATCGCGTTCTTCGCATGGCAGATGGCCGTCTGCCTGGTGGAGGTCTTGTTGCTGGCGGCTTGCCTATGGAGCAGGTTGCCGCCTGCGACCCGGCCTGTTCGCGTGAATCCTGTGCTAGTGAAGCCTGTTTTGGGCTTCGCCGGCGGAATGGGCGGGATCGCGCTCGCCGGGATGATTCTTACGCAAATGGACAAGCTCATCCTGAGCGGACTGCTCCCGCTTGAGATGTTCGGCTACTACACGCTCGCCGGGATGGCGGCCAACAGCCTGCATCTGTTCATCGGCCCGGTATTCGCAGTCACGTTTCCGCGCCTCTGCGCGCTCGTCGCGTCGGCCGATCATGAAATGCTTGGAAAGGTCTACCACGACGGCACCCAGCTGATGTCCGTACTGGTATTTCCTCTCGCGCTCACCATCGGGTTCTTCGCATCGGACGTCCTGCGACTCTGGACCGGCAATGCGCTCCTCGCGCAACAAGCGGCGCCGATCCTGGTCTTTCTTATCGCAGGTACGGCCATCAATGGCGCGATGTTCCTGCCCTACGCCCTGCAGATCGCCCACGGCTGGACCAAACTCGCCTTGGCCGTTTCGGTCGGCATGTGCCTTGCCATGGTCCCGGCGGTCTACTTCATGGGTACGCACTATGGCGCGGCGGGCGCAGCGGCCGTCTGGACGGCGCTCAATGTGCTTAACCTCCTGATCGCGTTTCCGCTGACGCACCGTCGATTGCGCCATAACGACGCATGGGAATGGATTGGCAAGGACGTCGCCTTGCCCCTGATGGCAGCGGCCGCGGTGACCTTGAGCGCACGCTGCCTGCTGGTGCTGCCGTCCACGAAGTCTGCCGCCGTCACGGTCCTTGCGCTGATCCTCGCAGCGACGATGGTCGTGGCTGCCGCGAGCGCTTCGCGGGTCCGGCACTGGGTCGTCGACCTGTACAGCGGGATTCCTGCGCGTCGAGGCCACGGGCAAGCATGAACGATCGGGAACTGCCGAGAGTGCTTTTGCGAGCGCCCAGCGGCGCGGCTCGCAGCAGCCCGTTTGGGGACGCGGCCATGGCATTGGCCGGCCTCGCTCTATCGCCCGTTTACCTGGCATGGTCCGCGCTCTATGCCACACCAGGCCTGGAAATCAGACGACGATGTGGCGCACTGGGCCTTCAGCAGCTCTTCGCGGTCCGCAATCGCCTGTCCGCCGAGCAACTCGTCCAGCTCCTCGTGTTCCCAATGGACTCCGTACGATACTTCGAGTTCGATTTCGCCTGGCGCTGCGTAGCCGGCCTGCCCGCCAGCAGGTATCTGGACGTGTCGTCGCCAAGAATGCTGCCATTGCTTCTGGTTCGTGAGCGGCCGGAGCTCCATGCCACCCTGCTGAATCCTGACTGCCAGGACCTGCCGGTCACGATGCAATTTGCGCGAGCGATGGGCATTGATCGCAGGTGCGAATTCGCGAGCGACGTCGTCGATTCGGTCGGCCTTCCAGAGCGATCCGTGGATCTCGTGACCAGCATCTCCGTGCTTGAGCACATTCCCGAGGACCGGGGGGCAGTTCGCAAGGTGTGGTCGCTGATAAAGCCGGGCGGTCGCCTGATACTGACAGTTCCCTGTGCCGCGGCGACGTTCGAACAGTACGTCGATCAGGACAAGTATGGCCTGCTGCAACCGGGCGCCGACGGTTTCGTCTTCTGGCAGCGCTACTACGATGTGAGGATGTTGCGGGAGAAGATCTTCTGCACCACCGGAGCCCCGTCTCAGATGCGAGTTTATGGCGAGAAGCGCCCTGGTTCGTATGCGCGCAACGTCTCTCAGAAGATGCGCAGCGGACGACGCTACCCGTTCTGGCGCGAACCCTACATGATGGGCAGAGAGTACTGCTATTTTGATTCGATCGATGATCTGCCGGGGATGGGGGTCGTCGGGTTAGAGTTCGTGAAGGATTGATCACCACGTCCATGCAGGACGACCAACGATGTCCAGCAATTGCTTGATTCCGTGGGCGAAGCCTCAATTCTGGGGCGACGAGCAACGCTATGTCAGCGATGCGCTGAGCTCCACATGGATATCCGGCGGTCCGTATGTGGACCGTCTCGAAGCCGCGTTCGGCGCCTACGCGGATAGAGAACATGCCGTCGCGACGTCGAACGGAACGACTGCTTTGCATCTCGCCTATCTCGCGCTCGGCATTGGCGCGGGCGACGAAATCATCGTGCCAGGATTCGCATTCATGGCCGCGGCCAACACGGCGCTCCACGTGGGCGCCGTTCCGGTCTTTGCGGATGTGGACCGGGCCAGCTGGTGTGTAACTTCGGCCGACATCGAACGACAGCTTTCGCCGAGAACCCGGGCGATCGTTCCCGTCCACACATACGGCAACGTCTGCGCGATGGACGGGATCATGGAGCTGGCCGAAAGACG
>Ga0315287_10002709_pt1 | contig 16897 bp, 7 predicted proteins | sample YL17G11_0_MG_FD_205037 | JGI IMG/M metagenome (GOLD analysis project Ga0315287, IMG submission 205037) | Sediment microbial communities from Yellowstone Lake, YNP, Wyoming, USA - YL17G11_0 | ecosystem: Environmental > Aquatic > Freshwater > Lake > Sediment | place: USA: Wyoming | collected...
ATCCTCGGCGCGGATTTCGACTTCGAGTTGGAAATTCGCATGGGCTCCGGGGCGTTCGTCTGCGGTGAGGAGACGGCGCTGCTGACCTCGATCGAGGGCAACCGCGGCGAGCCGCGTCCCCGCCCGTCCTTCCCGGCGCAAAGCGGTCTATGGGGCAAGCCCACCGTGTTGAACAATGTCGAGACCTATGCCAACGTACCGGCCATCATCCTCGGCGGCGGCCCATGGTACGCCGCCCACGGCACCGAACGGAGCAAGGGCACCAAGGTACTCGCCCTGGCCGGCACCATAAAGAACTCCGGCCTGGTCGAGGTGCCGATCGGCATGCCACTGGGCGACCTGATCTACGACGTCGGCGGCGGCATCCTCGGCGGCAAGGAGTTCAAGGCGGCGCAGATCGGCGGCCCCTCCGGCGGCTGCATCCCCAAGCAGCATCTTAACGTCCCGCTGGATTACGAATCGCTCGCCGAACTGGGCGCGATCATGGGCTCCGGCGGCCTGATCGTCATGGATGTCGATAGCTGCATGGTCGACGTGGCCCGCTACTTCCTCGAATTCGTCCAGGAAGAATCGTGCGGCAAGTGCGTGCCGTGCCGCGTGGGCACGAAGCGGATGCTGGAAATCCTCAACCGCATCTGTGAAGGCCGCGGCGAGGAGGCCGATGTCGAACGGCTGATCGACCTGGCCGAGATGGTCAAGGACACGTCACTGTGCGGGCTGGGCCAAACTGCGCCCAACCCCGTGCTCTCGACCATTCGCCACTTCGGCCACGAGTATGTCGAGCACATCCGCGACAAGCACTGCCGGGCGGGCGTGTGCGCCGCGCTGGTCTACGCCCCCTGCTCCAGCGCTTGCCCGGCCAACGTGGACATCCCCGGCTATGTCTCGCTGGTGGCCGAGAAGCGTTACGCCGAGGCGTTGCGGCTGCACCGCGAGCACAACCCGTTCGCCGCCGTCTGCTCGCGCGTCTGCTTCCACACCTGCGAGGACAAATGCCGCCGCTCGACGCTCGACGCCCCGGTTTCCATCCGCGGCATCAAGCGGTTCATGGTCGATCAGGAAGTGACCATCCAATTGCCCGAGGTCCGCGAGGACCTGCAAAACGCCAAGCGGAAGATTGCCATCGTGGGGGCCGGGCCGGCGGGGCTTTCGTGCGCCTATTTCCTCGCCCGCATGGGCTACCGGCCAAAAATCTTCGAGGCGGAGCCGCGGCCCGGCGGGATGCTCGTGCAGGCGATCCCCGCCTACCGCCTGCCGCGCGAGATCGTCGCCCGCGAGGTCCGCATGATCGAGCACATGGGCATCGAGATATTCACCAACATGTTCTTGGGCACGGACTTCACGCTCAAGGCCCTGCGGGCCGAGGGCTATGACGCGGCGTTCCTCGGCGTCGGGGCGCCGCTGGGCGTGGGGCTGGGGATGCCGGGGGCCGACGCCGAAGGCATCGCCGACGCCCTGAGTTTCCTCCGCACCTATAACCTTCGCGGCTCCGCGCCGGTGGGCCGCAATGTGGTCGTCATCGGCGGCGGCAACTCGGCCATCGACGCCGCGCGGACCGCCCTGCGCCTCGGCGCCGAGAAAGTCACAGTCGTCTATCGCCGCAGCCGCGACGCCATGCCCGCCTATGAAGAAGAAATCGAAGAGGCCGAGCACGAAGGCGTGACGCTCCGGCTGTTGACCGCGCCCGTCGAGGTTGTGGTGGAGGGCAAGCGCGTGGCGGGCATCAAGTGCGTGCCCATGCGGCTGGGCGAGTTCGACCGCTCCGGCCGCCGCCGGCCCGAGGAAGGCGGCGATGCCTTCGTCATCCCCGCCGACCACGTGCTGGTGGCCATCGGCCAGACGCTCGACCTGCAAAAGCTCTGCAACAGCGTGCATCTCGAAGCGCGCAATCAGACGTTCATCGCCGTCGATCCGGTCACCGGGCAGACGTCGGAGAAATGGATTTTCTCCGGCGGCGACGCTGTGACCGGCCCCTCCTCGGTCGTCGAGGCGGTGGCGGCGGGCGAACGGGCGGCCGTGGGAATCGACCTCTACCTGACCGGCCGCAACCACGCCTTCTGGCGCGAGACCCAGGAAGTGGACACCTCGTTCGACCCCGACGCCGAGCCGTCGGATGCCCCGCGCGAAATGCTCAATCTGATCCCCGTCGAACGGCGGCGCAACAACTTTAGCGAAGTCGAGCAGCCGTGGTGCGAGTCGATGGCCGTTCGCCAGGCCGGCCGCTGCCTTCGCTGCGATTACGGAAAACGAGGTCTCACGGAAATCACCAACTTCGCCGCACACAAATAGCCACCGACCATGATTCAGCTTACCGTCAACAACGTCTCCGTCGAGGCGCCCGAGGGCACGACGATTCTCAATGCGGCCAAACAGGCCGGCGTGCGCATTCCCACGCTGTGCTTCATCGAGGGCTTGCAGGCCATTGGCGCGTGCCGCGTGTGCGTGGTCGAGGTCGAGGGGGCCAGAAACCTTGTCGCCTCATGCTCCATGCCCGTCAGCCAGGGCATGAAGGTGCTGACCAACACCCGCCGCGTCCGCGAGTCGCGCCGGGCGGTGGTCGAACTGCTGCTCTCCGAGCACAACGGCGATTGCCAGACCTGCGACCGCAACGAAGATTGCGAGCTTCAGGGTCTGGCGGCCGAGTTGGGCATCCGCGAGGTCGCGTACACGGGCGAGAAGACCCGCAAACGGATCGACGTTTCCACGCCCGCCCTGACGCGCGACAGCGGCAAGTGCATCAAGTGCCGCCGCTGCGTGAGCGTCTGCGCCGAGACGCAACACGTCGGCGCGCTGTTTCCGCAAAACCGCGGCTTCGACACGGTCATTGGCCCGGCGTTCAACCACGACCTCAGCACGGTGGCGTGCGTGCAGTGCGGGCAGTGCGCGGCCGTCTGCCCCGTCGGCGCAATTACCGAGAAGGACCAGATCGAGGAAGTCTGGAAGGCGCTCGACAAGCCCGACAACCATGTGATCGTGCAGACCGCCCCGGCCATCCGCGCGGCCCTGGGCGAGTGTTTTGGCTATCCGCCCGGCACGCTGGTGACCGGCAAGATGGTGGCCGCCTTGCGCCGGCTCGGCTTCCGCGCGGTGTTCGACACCAACTTCGCCGCTGACCTGACCATCGTCGAGGAGGGCAACGAACTGCTCAGGCGGTTGAAAACGGCAATCCTGGGAGACGAGGGGCGGGGGACGGGGGACGGGGATTCTTCACTCCCCCTGCCGATGTTCACAAGCTGCTCGCCGGGTTGGATCAAGTTCATGGAGTACTACCACCCCGACATGCTGCCGAACCTCTCCACCTGCAAGTCGCCGCAGCAGATGTTCGGGGCCTTGGCCAAGACCTACTACGCGGCCAAGCTGGGCAGGCGTCCGGAGCAAATCGTCGTGGTCTCGATCATGCCCTGCACGGCGAAAAAGTTCGAATGCCAGCGCCCGGAAATGGACATTAGCGGCACGCGCGACGTGGACATCGTGCTGACCACGCGCGAGCTGGGCAAGATGATCCGCGCCGCCGGCATCGACTTCAATAGCCTGCCCGACGAGGAAATGGACGCCCCGCTAGGCCTCAGCAGCGGCGCGGCCGACATCTTCGCCAACACCGGCGGCGTGATGGAAGCCGCCTTGCGCACGGCCTACGAAGTGGTCACCGGCCGCGAACTGCCCGCCGGCAATCTGCACGTCGTTGCCCTCGCCGGCCTCGACGGCGTGAAGGAAGCGACGCTCAAGATCGAGCGGCCGCTGCCGGCGTGGAAGTTCCTCGACGGCGTGACGCTCGCGGTGGCCGTGGCCCACGGGCTGGGCAACGCTCAGCGGCTGATCGCCTCGATCCGCTCCGGTGAGAAGCAGTATCACTTCGTCGAGGTGATGACCTGCCCCGGCGGGTGCATCGGCGGCGGCGGACAGCCGCGCTACACCAACAACCAGGTCCGCCAGGCCCGCATCGCCGCCATCTACCGCGAGGACGAAGGCAAGCGGCTGCGCAAATCGCACGACAACCCCGACATCGCCCGATTGTACGACGAGTTCCTCGGCCAGCCGCTGGGCGAAAAATCGCACCACCTGCTGCACACCCAGTACACGCCGCGCTCGCGCGTGTAGCCAATTACCCGGGCCTGGTTTCATTGCGGGCAACCGTGTGCAACGTCCCCTTCGCCACCATTCAGAACTGGGGTGGAGACCGGGGCGAAAAAACGCAGAGGCGCGCATGGAGGCCGATTACAGCTTCTTCTCTTCGTCCTTCCCGGCCGCTCTGTCGATCTTGCCCGGCAGAACGAGGATCGCGCGGCAAAGGTCGATCGAGAGGTAGTACAGCAGAAACAAGAGAAACGCGGCGAACGGCAAAATGGCGGACCAGATGAGGCTGGTGCGGGCGATGCCGGCCGTTATCTTGGCGGCCAGCAGCCCCGCCGCTCTCATGTCGGCGGCGGCGCCTGGAAACATCGCCTGGTAACAGGCGTAACCCATCATGACGATGCCGTAGATCGCCCCAGCGCCAAACGCCGCAGGCGCCGTCCGCAGCAAAGATTTCAGCAGGAACGCGAGCACGCCCAGGGCCTCGTCGCCGGCGCGGGCTGCCGGGCCGATCGTGATGTTCAGCGCCACCGGGTTCATGGCAATCACGGCCAGATAGGAGCAGACCACGAACACCGCCAGCCCGAACAGGATCGCCACGTATGCCGACGTCTGAATGGCCAGCACCACCGAGTCGAGCAATGCCGCCGCGCCGACCACCTTGCTGAGGACGGCGACGCAGTCGGGCAGCATGGTCGACGAGAGGTTGCCGCCGGTCGAGCGGTTGAGTTGTTCGATGGCGTCGCACGACTTGCCGGCCACGTATTGCAGCCCGGCCAGGACTACGATCAGGACTACGCCCGACAGAAGGCTGCTGAGGCTGTCGGTCTTGACGGCCACGATCAGCGTGAAGGCGGCGGCGACAAGCATCGCCACAAGCAATCCGTAGGAGCCGCACGCCCGAAAGACCTTGTTCGCCCTCTCGATGAAGCGGGCGTTGAACTGGGGCCGGAAGGCGTCCAGCAGCGTGTCGAACAGGTGCCGCTCGGACGATGGGACGGCGGCGGGAACAGCGGAAACGGCGACGGCAGAGGCAGCGGGCGACCCCGGTTCGGCAGCCTTGACCGCCGAATCGCCCAGCCTTGCTCCGGCGGTGGCCTTGGGCGAGGCATCGAGGGGGCTGGCCGTCACGGGCGGCTTGGCCTCCTCCTCGAACAGCCCGCGCACGTTCCGGGCCAGCGTCCATTCGGCCATCCCCTCGCGCCACACGAGGTCCTCGGGGTGAATCTCGCCGGCCGCCGCCATGCGCTTCAGATCCACCGAAGAAACCGGCCCCATCTGCTTGTTGCCGCGGGCGTAATACCATTCGATCGGGGTCATGCGAGGGTCCTTTCACGGTCTTTCCATACGGACTATCTTGACCTACATGGTAGTCTATTGCAAGAGGGCCCCCATCGCCCCGCGGTATCGCTGCCACAGGTCGTCGCCCAACTCGGGCAGCGAATCGCAAAAATGTTCCACCAGATCGTCCAGGGCGCGCCAGTCGAGCCCCTCGAAGCGGAACGTCAGCGCCGGCTCCGTCACCGAGCTTCGCACCAGCACCCAGCCGCCGGGGATGTCGATCCGCACGCCGTCGATCGCCTGTTGCGGAAATTGCGCCCACGCCGTGCGGGCTTGCTCGATGATCGCCGGCTGCGCGTCGACGGCCATCGGCACGCGCAGGTCGGGCGTCATGTAGACCGCCGGGCAACTGCGACGCAACTGGGCCAGCGTTTGCCCGGATCGGGCCAGCCAGGCGATCAGGCGGCAGGCGGTATACAGGCCGTCGTCGCCCCCGTCCAGCGCACGGTGGAAGTAGTGTCCGCTGACCTCGGCCCCAAACAGCGCGCCGCTGTGGCACATCCGGGCGCGGAGGAAGGCGTGCCCGCTCCGCTCGACCAGCGGTTCGGCGCCAAGCTGCCGGGCGGCCTCGGCGATGCGGTCCGAAAACTTCAGATCGTAAACGAATCGCTGGCCGCGCAACTCCGGCCCGAGGGTTTGCAGCAGAACCCACGCGGCTTCCTCGGCGTTCAGCACGGCGCCTTCGTTGTCCACCAGCGCGATGCGGTCGCCGTCGCCGTCGAAGGCGATGCCCAAATGCGCCCGCTCGCGGTAAACCGCGTCGCAAAGCTCGTCTAGCTCGTGCGGGCGGGAGCAGTCGGGCGCACGACCGTCGAAGTCGGGCGAGGGCGCGTCGTGAATGGTCGAGAACAAACATTGCGGAAAGATCGCGTGCAGGTAGCGCCGCGCCTTGCCCGCCCAACAACCGGCCATCGGATCAATGGCGATATGTAGCTGCGTGGCCAAGGCGTCGACGAACGTCTCTTGCAAACAGGCGACGTAATCGAACGAAATGTCGAGCGTGCGCGGCTTGGTGGACGACCGCGAAGCATCGGGGACTGTCCCCGTTTCTTCCGCCGCACGCTGCAAAGCGGCCACGTCGGACGGCGTGGGCGGACGATCTGCGACCATCCATTTCAGGCCGTTGATGGCGGCCGGATTGTGCGAGGCGGTGACGATCGCGCAGCCGGCGGCCTGGAGCCGTTGTCTGGCGTAGTAGATCATCGGCGTGGGCAGCACGCCCAGATCGACCACGTCCGCGCCCGACTGGCACAGCCCTTCGATCAGCGCGGCGAGGAACTCGCCGGTCGATGCCCGCACGTCGCCGCCGGCGACGAACTTGGCCCCGGGCTCGACCTGCCGGCCGAGCGTGCGGCCCCAGCTTCGATACAACTGCGGCGACAGTTCCGTCGCGGCCGCGCCGCGGATATCGCACGGTTTGTAGATGCTCACGTACCGCCTCGCTTTCCTTGAGATGCCCCCAGGATACCACATTTTGGCAGCCCATCAAACAGCCATTCTTGGGCACCAGCGGCGAATACCGGTCCGAGGAGGAAGTCGTCACGGCGGGATTGCAGGTTCTTCGCGAACTGAAGCGGCGGCAGGCCGGGGCCGATCTTGACGGAGTTTGGGATTATCTGGCTATTGAGAAGAACAGCCCTGCTGCTGCCCGTCGACAAATCGAGATGCTCTACAAGAGGTTTTGAATAGTTGCAGGGCCGGGCCTCGCCCGGTCACGCTGCGCGTGCCAACTATTCTTTCCGATAAATCCACATCAGCTTGAATCGCTACGCTAGTTTTCCCGCTGGAGTTTCCGTCCTGAGTTGGTCGATCATGTCGCGCGTGGCGGCGGCGACGGCCTCCTGCCAACGAGCCGATCCGTAACGCTCCGAGTATGGCTTGATGCGGTGGGCGAAGATGATGCCGCGGGAATTGTTTACAATCGCGCCGCGGCCCGCCGAATCGAAGGCGGCGGCAACGTCGCGGGCGGTGCCCCCTTGGCTGCCGAATCCCGGCACGAGGAACCACGTGTGCGGCATTTCGCCGCGAAGTTCCGCCAACTGCGCCGGATAGGTGGCCCCGACCACCGCTCCGACGGACCCGTAGCCGCACGCGGCGGCCGTCTTCGCCGCCAACCCTTCCACGTAAGCCGCCACGTGCCGATAGAGCGGCCGGCCGTCGGCCACCAGATCCTGGAGCATCTTGCCGCCGGGATTTGATGTCTTCACCAGGACGAAGACCCCGCCCGCCCGCTGCCGGGCCACGTCCACAAACGGCTGAAGGCTGTCGTCGCCCAGGTAAGGGCTGACCGTCAGGGCGTCGGCCCCCCAAGGGCTTTGTCCGCCGGGACCCAACAGCCCCTCGGCATAGGCCGTGGCGGTCGAGCCGATGTCGTTCCGCTTGCCGTCGAAAATCACCAGCAGGCCCTGCCGCTGGGCGTACTGGATGACTTCGGCCAACACGGTCATTCCGGCGGGCCCAAGTTGCTCAAAGAACGCTGCCTGCGGTTTCACGGCGGAAACCAGCGGGGCGACCACGTCGATCACCTCGCGACAGAAACGGCCATAGGCGGCGGCGATTTCCACCCAACTAGCAGTTTTTCCCCCCGAAAGCATGCCGTCTGGAAGGCTATCCGCCCGAGGGTCGAGGCCCACGAGCACGGGGTTCCGGCAGCGACGAACGGCGGCGTCCAGTCGGTCGATGAATGGCAGCACGGGGACCTCCATCCTGAGTGTGCTGCATTCTGACATTTCCGGGGCCGCGCGCCGAGCCCCCCACCAATCCAATCTCTCGTTTGTTTACACCCCCGCGGTGGCCTCGTCAATTCCGTGCATCTTCAGCCACCGGTAGCGGCGGACCCAGTAGAAGCGGACCGGGATGAAAATATCGACCACTTCATCGGCAATCAGCAGGCCGCCGAGCACCGGGGCCGCCATTGCCGAAATGACCTCATGCCCCACGCCCGTGGCCCAGAGCATGGGCGCCAGGGCGATGATGGCCACGCCCTCGGTCAGAAGTTTCGGACGGAGCCGATGCACGGCTCCTTCGATCACGGCGTCGCGGAGTTCCCGCAGCGAGCCGATCTTTTCCAACCCGCCGCGCCTTTCCACCGCGTCGCGCAGGTACACGAGCATGATGATGCCCGTTTCCGTCGCCATGCCGAAGCAGGCGATGAAACCCACCTGGACGGCCACGCTGAAATGATAATCGAACAGCCAGAGGAGAAAGATTCCGCCGACCATGGCCTCGGGCACGGCCTTCATCATCAGCAGGGCGTCGATCAGGTCGTTATAGGTGAGGAAGAGGATGATGAAGATCACCAGAATGACCGCCGGAAAGACCACGAGCATCGTTCTGCCGGCGCGGACCTGGTTCTCGAACTGGCCGCTCCACGCGAGGTACATCCCTTGCGGCAGCTTGACCTTCTGCGCGACGAGCCGCTGCGCTTCCTCCACGAATCCCACGATGTCGCGATCGCGGACGCTGAGTTGCACGTAGTTGCGCAACATGCCGTTTTCGCTCTTAATCATGGCCGGGCCTTCGACGATCTTCACGTCGGCGACCATTGCCAAGGGGACTTGCACCGGTTTGGCAGAACCTTGCGGAACCACAAGCGGCTTGGATGATTCCATCGAACTGCCATTCGTTCCGCCGGTTGCCTGTCCCATGCCGGTCGCCGCGCTGACGAGCAGGTTCTTCACCTCCTCCTCGTCCTGCCGCGAGTCCCGGTTGTAGCGGACCCGGACTGGGAATCGCTGGCGTCCTTCCACGGTCATGGTGATCGCCTTTCCGCCCAGCGCCGTTTCGATCACGTCCTGAACGTCGGCGACCTTTACTCCGTAACGCGCTGCGCGGTCGCGGTCGATCTTGATTTCCAGATACCCCTTGTCTCGGCTCTGGTCGGGAACCACGCCCACCGCGCCGGGAATCTGCCTGAGCACCTCGGCGACCCGATCGGAGACTTCTTGGATTTTGTCCAGGTCGCTGCCAAAGACCTTCACGCCGATCGGGGTCCGCACGCCGGTGGCCAGCATGTTGATGCGGTTGACGATCGGCTGGGTCCAGATGTTGGCCCAGCCGGGCATCTGCACCACGCTGCCGATTTCCTCGAGCAAATCGGTGCCTTTGTCCTTCTTACTCTGGGAATACATGGTGCTTTTCCACAGGAACAGGTTGTCCCATGGGAGCACGCGCGGGGCAGACCAGGCCGCGTCCAACTCGGCCCGCAGCGCCTTGAGTCGCTCGTGCTCGGCCGCATCATCGGTCTTTTCCGCCCAAAGGCCTTTTTCATCGGCCAACCTGTGGAGTTCTTCGATCGCGTACCAGTCGTAAGCGGCCACGCCGTACTCGAGGATTTCGCGATCGACCCGACGTACCTCGTCGCGCCAGTGTTCGTTCCGCTCGCGCTCGATGAAGGCGAACATCGCGGTGAACAGCGTCGGCTGCTCGGAGCCCAGCACGTTGGTCACTGCCGAGTAAGCAACGTACAGGGGGTGGAACTTGGCCGCGAGCAGTTCGGGATTGAGTTCCACCTTCTTCTCCGCTGCCAGCTTCTCGGCGATTTGCCGCATCAGGCGGTTGACGTCCTCCTGGCCGGGACCGGCGGTGAGGATCGGGGCGAATTCCGTTTCCAAGCCGGCGGCAACGCGCCGTTGATCGTCTTCGCCGACCGCGGCAAGCAAGCGGCCTGCCTTGTTCCAGCGTTCGACCAACTCCGCCGTGAACTCCCGCAGCAGTTTCTTTCCCAGCTCGCTCTCGAACTCCGTAAATTGTTGGAGCACCAGTTCGCGCATCGCCTGGTCGAACCGCTGTACGGCGTTCATCGTCGCCGGATCGAGCAGCTCGCGGCGTATCGACTCGTCTTCGATGGGCTCGATCAGTCCTCGCTGCTGGAGCGCCGCCAGCACCACTTCGGTTTGCTGCCGGGCGTCGGCGTAACGGAGCTTGCGCCGCGGCCAGTGCGACTTGGGACGCAGCGTGATGACGCTTTCGACCATGTCCAAGGGCGAAGGGTCGGTCGGCGTATCGGCCCGGCCTGCTTTGCCGACAATCAGTTCGACCTCGGGGAATCGCCGCAAGAGCGCGTCGCGGGCCTTGAGATCGTCTGCGACCTCAGTGACCGACGCCCGCGGCACCGTTATCGGCATGTCCAAAATGCTCCCTTCGTCCAGCGCGGGCATATAGTCCACGCCGATCTTTGGGAAGTGATACGCCCAGAGGGACAAGACCGCGAGCGTGACAAACGACACGACCTGCCACCGCGCACCCCTGGTAAAGATGACGGTGATTGCAATCGTGAACCCTACCACGGCAAGGTAACACCAGTGCCAAGGGATAGGCACGATGGCATTGATCGGGAACAGTCCGGCCCCAAGGACCAACAGCGCAGAAAACGCCCACATCGCCAGGTTCCACCTCGGCATGAGCCAGGTGAGCCAGGGCTTATAGATGCCAATCATGTTCCGCACGAGCCAGCTATCTTCCTCGCTCCGCAGCCGGCCCTTGATGAAGCTGGGGATCAGAGCAGGAACCAGCGTGATCGAGAGGATCGCCACGCCGATCATGGCAAAGCTCTTGGTGAAGGCCAAGGGATGGAACATCTTGCCCTCTTGCCCGGTCAAGGCGAACACGGGAAGGAACGACAAGAGGATGATGACGACCGAAAAGAAGATCGGCCGGCCCACCATGCGGCAGGCGGGAATGACGATCTCGCGGGTATCGCCCGTGATCTTCTTGTGGTGGCCGAAATGGGCCGTGAGGTGGTGCGTGGCGTTTTCCACCATCACGATCGCCTGGTCCACCAGGATGCCGATGGAGATGGCGATCCCCGAGAGCGACATGATGTTGGAAGCCACGTTGAAATGCCGCATGAGGATGAACGACACGAGCACCGCCAACGGAAGCGTCATGCAGATCAGAACCGCGCTGCGCACATGCCACAAGATCAGTAAAATTGCCACCGAGGCAATGAACATTTCCTCCATGAGCGTGCCGGTAATCATCTCGATAGCCCCATGAATCAACCGCGTGCGGTCGTAGAACGGCACGATGCGGATTCCCTCGGGCAGGCCCGGCTGAAGCTCTTGAATCTTGGCTTTGATCCGCTTGGTGACTTCCAATGGGTTCTCGCCGTGGCGCATCATCACAACGGCCCCCACCGCCTCGTTGCCGTTCTTCTCCAGCACGCTGCGGCGGAACTCGGCCCCCAGGCTCACCGTGGCGAGGTTCGACACATAGATCGGCGTGCCCTTTTCCGGGTCGGCCTTGATGACGATCTTCTCGATGTCCCGCGTGTTCTCGATCCAGCCGACGCCACGGACGATGTACTCGGCGTTGCCTTTCTGGATCACCTTGCCGCCGACCGCGGAGTTGGACTGGGCGACGGCCGAGAACAACTCGCCCAGGGTCACGTTGTAGGCGCGGAGGTTGTTGGGGTCCACGTCGATCTGGTATTCGATGGGGAAGCCGCCGGCCGAGGCCACCTGGGCGACGCCGGGGACCGAGTTGAGCTGGTATCGCACGTACCAATCCTGAATGGCCCGCAGGCGGCCCAAATCCTGCCCTTCGCCTTCCACCGTATACCAGAAAATCTGGCCCAACGCCGTGGCATCGGGGGCCAAATAGGGCGCCACGCCCGGCGGCAGGAAGGTGCTGGCCAAAGTCAATCGCTCCATCACTCGCTGCCGGGCGAAGTAGAAGTCGATGTCGTCCTCGAAGATAATGTTAATCATCGAGAAGTTGAACTCGCTGCTGGATCGCACGGCCTTCACGCCCGCCAGCCCCTGCAAATTGACCGAGAGCGGATAAGTGATCTGGTCCTCGATCTCCTTGGGGCTGCGGCCCATCCAGTCGGTGAAGACGATCGCCTGGTTCTCCGAGAGATCGGGAATCGCATCGACCGGCGTGTTGATGACGGCGTGGACGCCCCAGATCACCATGCCGAGGGCCGCCAGGATGACCACGAAGCGGTTGCGAATCGAGAATTCAATGATTTTTTCGATCATGGGCTTACTTTTGTTTCTTGCGCGATGCGAATTCCGCCACTTTCTTGAGCGTTTCGTCGGGGCTTCGCTTCGCCTTGCCGACGCAACCTTGGCAGCAGAGAAACACCGGCTGGCCGCGCAGGGTGATCTTCACCGGCACGCCCATCGAGCCCAACGCAGCGCCGGTGACTGGACAAGCGCCCTGCCGCAGCGCCAGTTGCCGGTCGGCTTCGGGCAGTTGCTCGATGTTCTTGAGGTCTTCGTCGTTCGGCGTGGCGACCGCGACCCTTGGCTCCGGCTCCACTTTCGACTTGCCCGAATCCGGTTTGCCTTGATCGGCGGGGGCTTGATCGCCCTGGCGCTGACTGGGAACGGGCAGGGCGTTCGGACGGCCGCTGGATTGCGGACCGCCGCTCGCGCCAAAATAGGTCGAGGCGGCAGCCGGGTTGAGCCGTGTTTCCGCGTCGATCAGGAAGCCGCCCGCAGCGGCAACCTTGTCACCGGCGTTGAGCCCCTTGATGACGGGATAGTATTCGCCTTGGCGAGGCCCAAGCTCGACTTCCACGCCTTCAAAGATCCCCGGTTCCCGCTCGACGTACACCACCTTCTTCGAGCCGGTATCAATCACGGCCCGTTGCGGCACACAGAGGAACTCATATTGAGCTGGCAAGTCGGTCCCCTCTCCCTTTGGGAGAGGGTTAGGGTGAGGGCTTTCCTTCTCAGACGCCGCCGCCCTCACCCTAGCCCTCTCCCCGAGGGAGAAGGGACGCTGTTGGGCCGCGCTCTTGTAAGGCTCGATGCTCTCCAGCGGCGTGTTGATTCGCACCGTGGCGAACATGCCGGGACGGAGTTCGTGCTGGGGGTTGTCCAGTTCAAACCGGATGCGGTTCGTGCGGGTTGCCGTTTCCAACTGGGGGTAAATCAATGCGAGCTTGCCAATAAAGGTGCGATTGGGATTAGCCTCCACCGTGGCCTCGACTTTCTGACCGACTTGGAGAAACGGGATGTCCTTCTCGTACACGTCGGCCTCGACCCAAACCGTCGAGAGGTCGGCCACCTCAAAGAGCGTCATCTTCGCTTCCACGCTTGCCCCGACCACGATCTTTTTATCCACCACGTATCCTTCTTGCGGCGATCGGATGACCAGCCGAGGCGACGGCTTGCCCGAGGCCGCAATGCCGTCGATTTCCTGCTGACCGACTCCCAAGAGCAGGAGCTTGGTCCGAGCGGCAGCGGCCAGGTCCGCCACGCCTCCGCCCCGGGTCGCCAGAATAAGTTCCTCGGCGGTGCTGAACAATTCCGGGCTGTAGATTTCGGCCAGCGGGTCGCCCTTGTGGACTATAGTAAAGGTCTCGTCCACGTAGAGCTTCTCCACATAGCCCTCCACGCGGCTGACAATCCTGCTGAGCCGGCGTTCGTCATACGCAATGTACCCAACCGTCTTGGTCTCACGGGCCACCGCCCGGTACTCGATGGGCACGGTCTTGATGCCGGCCAGTTGGATTCGCTCGGGCGAGAGTTGCACCCGGCCGGTTATGCCTTCCGGCAGCTTGGCCGCTTGCTCTTTCTTGCGATCCGACAGCGGCATTCCGCAAATGGGACATTTCGGCACGTCGCCGTTGGGCTCATAGGTCGAACGGACGACCTGCGGGTCCATCGGGCAGTAGAACTCGTGCCCCGGCTGAAGCGCATGGGAGGCGACGCTCTTGGGCTGAGTCCACTTCTCCCAATAGTTCATTACCGTGTCCCAGTAGCCGATGAACATCCCTACGGCTGCCAGGATGGCAATAAACCGGAGCCGCTTGAGGATCACCAGGCCCACCAGCCGGAATTTCTGCCGTCGGGTCAACGGTTCGTCCGACGCGGGCACTGTGGTTGGAATATCTTTAGCAGTCATACAACACCTCATCTTTCCTCGAGGGAATATGAAATACGAGCAAGCGGAAACGATAGCCGCCGCACCCGCCTACGCGCAGGTGCGAAAGCCAAGAAAGGATACGTTGCGAGCAGACGACGGGCGCGCAGCGTCCCTCCAGAGCGAGGGAATCAGAATCGCAATCTACACAGCGCGATGCAGTGTTCGGACGCCGAAGCGAATTCGGCCGGGAGATTGCCGGCCCAGCCTTTCTGATGCACCGCAGGCGCATCAGCCGTGACCACATGGGCACACAACACTGAGGTCGCTAGGTCATCATTAAGACTGCGCTGGGCAGGGACTGATTGCGGTGCTGCCGGAACGCCCGACCCGCACTTGCAGACACCGGCGCCAGACGGAGCATCATCTCGGCTCGCAGGCTGCTGGCAACATGACCGTTGTGGCTTGCCGACCATCCCACCGTCATGGGCCAAACCGCCGCAGCAACCGCATCGCTGCGCGGAAACGCAGCAACAACACCCCTTCCTCACCGGTTGCGCGCCGGAATCCGCACTGGCCCCGCCGCAACCGCACGAAAATCCCGACACTGGCTGAACGGCGATTGCCGCCGCCAGCAGCCACGAGAGCGTTTTCGGCAATCTCATTGGTGAATACATAAGCGTTGTGCTGCTCCTTACACCACATACCATTGTATCGCCGATTATCGGTTTAGGCAAGGCTGGCACAAAACCTCTTCTCCAGCCGAGACGCACGGGAACGTCATCTTGCGTCTATCGCCTCGGGCAACGAACCACCCACGGCTCGCTCCAATTCGGCTAGGCGGCGATGATACTCAGCAATCGCACGATAGTACATTTCTTGCTGCGTATAGACCTGACGCTCGGCGTCGATGAGTCGCAGAAAGTCGAGTTTCCCGCTGGTGTAATTGGATTGGGCCGATTCGACGCTTCGCTCGGTCGCCGGAAGAATCTTTTCCTCGTACAGACGAATGGCCCGTTGGCTCTGGGTCGCACGATCGAGCGCCGACTGGACCTCAAACCGCACTTGATCCAAGCCGTCCTGGTATTCGGCGCATCGCTGCTGAAGGCGCTCCGACGCCTCGCGCACCGCCGCCGATCGCCGGCCGCGTTGAAGCGGCACGTTGAGTTCCATGCCCACCTGGGGCCGCATGTCTTCGGGCATGAAGCCGTCGTACTTGGCGACGAGGTTCAAGTCGGGATAGTATTCCTTGCACGCCAACGCCACGTTGGCCTGCTCCGCGCGAATGCGAGCTTGCATGGCAAACAGATCGGGCCGTGACTCGGCGGCGGCTTGCTGGAGCGCTTCGGCTGCCGGCAGCGAATCGGGAAGCGGCGCCTTGGCGGGCGGAGGCGGCAACGGATGATCGGCGGCGCGATGCAGCAACGTATTGATCCGCGCAATCGCCACTTGCTCATCGCGCGTCAATTCCGTTCGACGGCTTTCGAGGGTGGCCAACTCGACATCGGCCTGGAGCACGTCTTGCTGCGTCGCCTGGTTCACCTGGTACTTGTTCCAGGCAATCTCTCGGAACTGCGTCACGAGGCGATGGGTCGAGGTGTTCACGTCCATCTCTCGTCTGGCCAGGTAATAGTCATAAAAAGCCATCTTCGCGGCTTCCGCCAACCGCAGCCGTGCATCTCCGATGTCGCCCTTCATGGCGTCGGCATCGGCCGAGGCCGCGCTGCCGCGCAATGCCCGCTTACCCGCCCACGGAATCTTCTGCGAGGCTTCCACCATCCAGCCGCCGCCGTTGTCCATGCCGATGTTTTGGGCACCAAGCATATACTTGAACATCGGGTCATCCAGCGAAACCGCCTGCGGGTATCGCTCCGCTGCTGCCCGCCATGCGGCCGAAGCCGCTTGGAGCGACGGATTGCGGATCTGAACCTCCGCCACCAGTTGTTCGACGGAGAGTTCGGCCTGGTTGTCGGCCACGTCGGTTTTGGCTGGGGTTTCATAGGCAACGGGCGAGACGGCTGTCGCCGCTCGAACGCCGGCCCTAGTTTCCGGCGCATTGGCGGGACGAGCCGCAACTGAAGTTACCGCCAAGGAAGTCGGCTCGGTGCGTCCGTTCGGCGATGCGCACCCAGCCAAAATGGCGGACAGCGTGAGCCCCGCCCAGAACTTGACGTTCGTAGAGCCTGACATTGGCTCATACCTCCCCAACCGGGTCACAGGCTCTTGTGGCCGCGCCGTCTTCGTTCTTTTGCATCCGGGCATCTTGCCACGAAATTCAACGGGATGCTAAGCGTGTTGCCGACCACGGCCCTTCATCCCGCCCCATCGGTCCAGCAGAACCCAAACATCGAGATTTTCCTCTACTTCCGCCAAAACCAGCCAAAACCAGTTTTTCCGATACAGATCGCCCACTTACCGTCAGTTGCCGTTGACAGCATCGACCATCTCTTTCGATCCAGTTCGTATTGAACACGCGGTTGACGCCGCCGAGTAAGGTAGCTATGCTAAACAGGTTGACCGGGTGGTCCGGCCGGTCTTTGTCCAGTAGTGTCCGGTTGAGCAAACATTACGTTGCTGCAAAGCGATGAACTTCATGGACTTACAGCACTGTTTTTCTGTACTCGACTTCAGCCTGCCCTGGCATTTAGGGCCTCTCTCGTCCACCTTG
>Ga0315287_10002710_pt1 | contig 16887 bp, 3 predicted proteins | sample YL17G11_0_MG_FD_205037 | JGI IMG/M metagenome (GOLD analysis project Ga0315287, IMG submission 205037) | Sediment microbial communities from Yellowstone Lake, YNP, Wyoming, USA - YL17G11_0 | ecosystem: Environmental > Aquatic > Freshwater > Lake > Sediment | place: USA: Wyoming | collected...
CGGACGGCGACGTCACCGAGCTTGTTCTGATAACCCCTGAAATCCTCGGCCGCCATGTTCGGGGGCGTCAGCCAGAAAAGGATGTCCACGCCCTTCGTCGCGCGAGCGACGAAATCGGCGTCCTCGAGATTTCCGACGTGGACCTTCGCGCCGCGCGCGGCAAACTCCTTGACCTTGTCGGGGTTTCTCGTCAAAAGAACGACCTCTGCTCCGGCGTCGAGCAGTTGGCCGGTAAGAACCCGCCCGATGTTGCCGGCGGGCGTGTTGATTGCGACTCTCATCGTATCCTCCTCTAAGGGTCTCGTTGTCACGGATGTTTGTGAAAGAAAGAACGCTGCCCAGTCCTTGGTTTGGCTTCAATATAATCAACGTTTGGAGGGGCGCAAGAGGCGAACCGGCTAGCTCGTCCAACGGGCCAGGGGCCGGCAGGAGTAGCGGGCACTTTCGCCTTTTGGAAGGGTTGAGACCTGGGGCTGGAAGTGCGTTTCAGCGGGAAAAGAGAACCGTGTCACCACGGGGCTTTTCCCGTCCCGATCACAACAAAGGGAGACCAGTAAAAAGGGTGAGCGCGTTCCGGGTTTTCGATGAGCGAAAGCCGCGCCGCTCTCAACGCCTCGGAAGCGGGGCGCTTGCTCCCGAGCATCTCCGCGTAGAACGTGGCCATGAGTTCCGACGTGGATTCGTCGGAAACGGCCCAAAGGCTTGCGACGACTCCCCGGGAACCCGACGCGATAAAGGCGCGGCTCAACCCCACGACCCCTTCGCCGCGGCCGACCTGCCCTTGGGCCGATTCGCACGCGGAAAGAACCACAAGCCCCGCATCGAGCGGCAGCGACATGATCTCCAGAGCGTGGAGGTAACCATCCTCGCCCGCACTGGTGTCGGGAGCGAGTACCACACTCGAAGCCTCGGGTTCGGCGCGATCGACTAGACCGTGCGTGGCGAAATGGAGGATCCGCGGGACGCGGCCGGAGCGAACGGTCGACTTGAGATGCGACTCGCTCGCATCCGCACCGAGGTAGATCCTTTTCTTTGCCTCGCCGAGAAACGACCCGATCCGCTCGACTTCCGAACGCGAATACGGCAGCTCGGCAAGCCCTACCGCGGGTCCTCGTGAGAAACGCGAGAAATCGGGATCTCCAAATGCGAGGAGTTCGACCCCGTATTTACCCTTCTTGCGGGTCTTCGACATCTTGGAAAAGATGGATGCCGACGGAGAATACACGGTCTCGAAAGACCGTGCGAGATACGGCAGATCCCTCCAATCGGTTTCCGAGGACGTCTTGTTCGTGAGCAGCGCGTCGAACGGGACTTCGAAGAGAAAACCGTCGGGGACGATGACGAGCCGTTCGGCCCTCGCGAGACGTCGCTCAGCCGGCCGCAAAAGCCAGTCGTAGAGACTCGCGGCGGTTTCGCGAAGCGCGGTATCTCCAGCGCCGGGTTTCTGTATGGCGTCGCGAAAACGCTCGACATCCACACGGAGCGTCCCCCGGTTTGGAAGAACGAACACGTCGAATCCATCCCGATCCACGACCCAGAGGAGCGAGCAGGTGTCTCCCAGCGCGTACTCGAGGAGCGCCGTCCTCCGCGAAAGTTGTTTTTGAACATCATCGAGCGTGACTACGCTGCCCCGCGGGTCGAGGCGGCCGACGGTTGCCGTTAGCCGCTCGTCTCTCATCTCGAGGTAGCGCTTCTCGATCCGGCGTTTCGTGACGTTGTCCCCCGGGGAATCGCCCGCAACCAGGTAGAGCGAATCGACGATCGCGTCCTCGCCAGCCGACGGCTCGACGGAAACGGCCCGCTCGAGGAGTTCCAGAAGCCCACGCGCTTTGGCCCTCTCGATCGTCTGGAACGCGCGGGACGACCATTTCCCGCTCTTCTTGCCGGTCTCGAGCGACGCGTAGTACCGCGCAACCTCCTCGTAGTAGAAACGCCGCGCCCCGGAAAAGAACCCGGTTCGCATTTCGGCACCGCCGATCTGCGCGCGCGATTCCTCGATGAGCGAAAGCGCTTTCTCATAATGAAACGCCGCGCTATCGGGATTCTCTTTTTCGTACGTATGGCCGATACCGAAATGCACCGCCTCTTCGAGGTCCTGGGCGTTCAACTCGCGAACTTGCGGAAGCGTCTTGTAGAACAGCTCGCGCGCCTCCTCTTCTTGCCCCAGCATGGCACGGAACGAGGCGATCGCGACATCGTCGTAGAGAACGGCGGTCTCCGCTCCTTGTTTCTCGTTCTTCTCGCGGGAGCGCTCTCTGTATTGGAGCGCCGCCGCGGGGTGTCCCAACGACTGCTCCATGTTCGCTGCGAGGACATACGCATCCACCAGAAGCGGGTCACTCCCGATCCTGCCTGCAAGGGTATCCGCTTGCATCGCCATCTCGAGTCCTCGATCGTATGCGCCGAGATCGGCGTAGAGATTGCCGAGCGTCGTGAGCGCTTCGATCTGGAAATACGGAGCGTCGAGTTTTTTCGCCTGCTCGAGACAGACGAGAAGATCATCCCGTGCCTGGTCGAGCTCACCCATTTCACGGTACGTTTGCCCGCGTTCACGGAAAAAGAGCACCCTCGTTTCGGGTTCCGGCTGGCGGTCGAGCAGCGCGGAAACGTGATCGAGCTCGTCGAGCGCCTCACGGTACCGCCCCTGAGCCCGGAGATTGCCCGCGAGGTTGACCCGGCACGTGGCCTCATCTTTCGGCCGGTCGACAGTAGAGGCAATGTCGATCGCCCGGCGGTAGGTGTCTGTCGCGCTGCTGAGTCGTCCCATCGCGGTATGGATGTTCGCGATGCCGTTGAGCACTTCGATCATTTGTGCGGGAGTCCCGTACCGCTCGAGAACTGCGTACGCTTCTTCGTAGCTTTTCCTCGCGTCGACGAGACGTCCGATTTGGTAGTACGCGTGCCCCTTGTATGTCAACGAGGTGCCGAGCCCGGCCAGATCACCCGTCTCGCGGCGGCGTTTCGCCGCCTCGCTGTACCACTGAACGGCCTGCTCGTACTTGCCCAGACGCAACGCGACGGAGCCAAGGCCGTTGAGCGTTTTTCCCTCGAGGATGCGGTCTTCGATCGCCCGACGCGCCGCAAGGGCCTTTTCATAGTTTTCCTGAACGGCCGCCATGTCGTTCCGGTACCAGTTCACGACACCGAGACTTCCCCAAGTGACGGCAACCATCCGGCGATCATCGATCGATTGCGATAGCTCGATCACCTGCCGGTAGAGCTCGGTCGCGCCGTCGTAATCACCGTCGTTCTGACGGGTCAACGCTTCGGCTTCGAGCGTCTTCACCTTGGCGTGTAGGGCTTTTTGTTCGCTCGTCCATCGCCGGTAGATTTCGACGATTTCGAGAGGGATGGCCGATCCGGTTTTTTCCAAGTGGAGAGTGGCGATGCGTCCGGCCAAGTCGACGTTTTCAGACTCGGCGGTAGCGTCGCCGGTCTGACCGGCTTCGAATGCGGCATCGAGAAGTTGGCCGACCGCAGCTCCGACGAGCACCGGATGAGCGGCAACGCACGCGCCGAGAAACGCGTCGCCGCCTGTCTTGGCCAGAGAATCGGCTTCGAAGATGAATTTTGTGACGGGATCGGAGGAAGTAGCCGCCGCTCCCGGAAGGCAGAGTAACGCAATGACCCAGAGGAGACAAAGCTTCCGGCAATTGCACACCGCTCCAGCCCCCGCGTCTTTTGAAGACCCCGGAAAAAAGGCGGGAAGACGCCGGCTCTCACCTCAAAGCGCAATGCCAGTCGAGTTCGAGCTCGCCCCACCTCTCTCCCGGGGTTGTTGGATACCTATTTGAGAAGAATCATTTTCTTTGTAAGCGTTTTCTCCCCTACTTGCAACCGACAAAAATACACCCCCGTGCTGACGGGACCGCCCCTCGAGGTTCTCCCGTCCCACGTCACACTCTTCCGGCCTTCCGTCATCACCCGATCGACGAGAGTCGCCACCCGTTGGCCGGCGACGTTGTATACGGAAAGGGTCACGTGTTGTTTCTCAGGCAGCGTGAACCCGATCGTCGTCGTCGGGTTGAACGGGTTGGGGTAGTTCTGATCGAGCGCGAGAACGAGCGTCTTGGTCTTGACCTTTGCGGGCTGCGACAGCACTTCACCGCCATCCGAGAGAACCACGCCCAAGGTGTATTCGTACTCCCGGTTTGGCCGCGCGCCGTCGTCCACCCATTCCTTCTCCCCGACCGGAACAAGCCCCTCGGCGTTCACGAGCTCGGCCGCCCCGGAGCCAGTTTCGGCGCGGTAGATCTTGAATCCCGTGATGTCTTCGTCCGACGTCACCTCCCATGAGAGCCGGACTCCCTCGTCGAGCGCCTCCGCGTAAAAGCCGTTTACGAACACCGCTACCGGTGGAGAGATGATTACGAGACGACTCGCTTCTTTTCTCAAGCTCGGATTCCCGACGATGGAAATCCTGTACACGATCGACTGTTCCACATGCTCCCGTATCGCCGGTATCGTCAGGACCGCATGTGGCGGCGCAAACGAATCGCCCGGTGCGAGGACCGGCGTCACGCCAACGATCTCCGTATACGCGCTTGCGAGAACTGCGGCTGGTGAAGCGCCAAGAACTCCCATCACGCCTCCGGAGGTCTGCGACACCGTCCCGCTGCTCGATAGAGTGCCGCCGGAGAGCGTCGCCGGCCCCGTGGTCGATATCATGTACGCGTAGGAGTGACTCGCGTCGGTGATATTCTTCATTCGGAAGCCCGCGAGCTCCACAAACGGCACCGTCGTGTACGCCGGGATCGTGAGCGGATCGGCGGGAAGCGTGATGGCCACGAACGACGTGTTCAGGAACGTCACCGTCTGCGGCCCCGAGTTGGTGACCAGCGCAAGACCCGACCCCGTCGGGTCGAACACGATCGCCTCAGGATCCTCACCCGCGAAGAACGATCCAAGCAACGTCGTCACCACTTGGAACGGCGGAACCGTTCCGCCCGACTCGATGACACCGATTGCCCCTTGTATGTCGATCCCGACGACCTCGATGACGTCGTTCTCCTCCTGGATGAGGTAGAGAATCGTTCCGTCGGGGTTGAGCGTGATGCCCTTCGTTGCGGAGCTCCCCTGGACGGTGGCGACGACATCGTTCTCTCCCGGACTATTCGGGACGATGTTGTATATCTTGACATTCCCTTCCGTCGTGAGAATAAAGAGCAGCGATCCGTCGGGGTTGATGGTGATTCCCTTCGTGGCCGCGCCGGTCGGAACCGTTGCCACGACGCTGTAGCTCAGATCGCCCGAGTTGAGAATGACGTACCCCGTGTTGGTGCCCACGTAGAGCCGGCTGCCGTCCGGGTTGATCGTGACGCCCTTCGACGCCTGCGCGGTACCTACGGTAGCGACCACCGTATGGTGATTCACACTCTGATCATCGCTGTCGATGATATCGAGATTCTTCGAGAAATTGGATCCCGCGTTGACGACGTAGACCCAACTTCCGTCGGGGCTCACGACCACGTCCGTCGGGAAAGTGCCGGTGAGGAGCGTCTTGACCACCTTGTGGTACTCACCCGGCACGTTCTCGTCGGTGCCGATGATCGACAAAGTCCCGGAGTTGTAGTTCGGTACGTACGCGTAGGTCCCATCGGGGTGCACGTCGATCGAGATCGGGTAGTCTCCCACGGAAATGGGTTGGAGCGATGTCTTCGTCGCCACATCGATCGGAACGATCACGTCATTCTCGGGACTCACCGCGTACGCCATCGACCCGTCGGGGTTTATCGTGACGCCCTTTGTCGCCGTCGCAATCCCCACCGTCGCGACCACTTCATCCGCCGCCGTGTTGGTCGGCACGAGTACGTTGAACACCAGCGCGTTCGACGTATCCGCCCCGTTGTACACGCGAATCGTCCCCGACTTCGCGCCGATGGGCACATTTACTTTGAGGTAGTCGAATGCACCCCCGAACGGTATCGCCTGCTGGGTGTTGAAAAACACCTCGTTCTGCGACGCGGTCGAATTGAAGCCCACACCCCCGAGCACGAGGGTGACGTCCGCCGTGGCGGCCGGCGGGCTCACCGACTTCAGCGCAAGGGGCGGCGCGGCAGCCGTCGTGAACGTCGCAATCGCCGGGTTGTCGAGCGCGCCCCCGTTGGCGTCCTCGATGCCGCTGGTTATTTCCAACGTGTATGACGTGCTGAACCCCAACGGCGCGGACGTCGCAACCGATATCTTTCTCAACTGATCGGTGAACCCGAATTTACCCGGGACCGGCGGCGTGCTGCCGGTCTCGTGGAGATAGAAACTCGCCGTTGTGATGGTCGCGGGGTCAACAGCCCGGCTGAACGTCGCCAGGATCGTCGTCGTCACGGCCACATCGATCGCCCCGTCGGCCGGCATGAGATCCACGAGCTCGAGAGCTAGCGAGTTGGGATCCGTCACGGCCTCGGCCGTGAACGTGAGCGGAGACCCCGTCACTCCCAGAACACTCGCCGTCACGGTCTGTGTGCCGAGAGTCGACCCGAGTTTCCAGTTCACTTCGGCGTAGCCTCCCGCGCTCGTTTGGACCACCTGAGTCGCACTGTTGTTCGCCGGAAAAACGCCCCCGGATGCGACCTTGAATGTCACCGGGACACCGGGTGTGCCGACGCCATCGCTTCTGACCTGGACACGGAGAGCCGCCGGAAGGGTCTCACTCGACACACCGGTCTGCGCGTCCCCGGACACCTTGAACAGGCTGTCGGCGGTTGCAAAACTGTCATAATCGTAGACCTGCAGACTGTCGCCGTCGGTTCCCACCGCATACAGCGTCGAGCCGTCAATCGAGAAGTCGTGATCCATCCAGCTCTGTCGTGTAAACGCCGTGCCGATATGCCGACTCGTGCCGACTCCAAGCTCCTCCGCATCGAAGCTGAAAAGACCCGATTGGTTCTGATGGAACACCGCCCGGTCACCCCGCGGCGAAACGTCGATCCGCTCCCAATTCGATGCCGGATACGGGACGCCCGGCGTGTGCCCGTACGCCACACTCGTCATATACACGATCGTATCCGGATATGTTGTATCGAAGAGGTACACATAGTGTTCGGGGTACGCGTCGTCGTCGACGGCGAGCGCCACAAACTGGTTCCCGCTCGGGAAGAACGAGAGCGATAGCGGCGTCATGTGGTGATCCGCCATCTGCAGCGGAAGCTCGAGCGTCGTCACGCGCGTCCAGAACGTCGTGCTCGTCGTGTCCATGTCGACCGCCGTGACGGCGCGCTCCGGCCCCAGTGCCAGAAGCGCGCGCATTCCGGATGGGCTGAACACGATCTCGTTCGCGCTCACGATGGGCATGGTGAGCACCACCTGGTTCTCACTCGGCCGCCCGGGAACGAGGTCCACGTAGTAAAGAAGGTTGGTGGCGATGTCCTGGACCAACAGGACTTCCCCGTTGGGGCTCACAGCCAGCTCTAGCGGCGAGTCCATAGGCGGGAACACGCCGAGCGAGATGCTTCCCAGGGTGGTCGGATAGCCTGGAGCTGCGCGGTCGATATTGACGATGTCGACCGTCTGGTCGTCGGGAACGCTCACGTACGCCCGCTTGCCGTCGGGCGAGACCACGATATCGTGGATAGCGGAGAGGCCCACACTTGTCTCGCCGATCTCTTTGTTGAACGTGGCGCTGCTCGGGTCGGTGTCGATGCACACGACCCTCCCATCCTCCGTACCGTAAAGCAACTGATCCCCGAGTGGCGACATCGCAGCCGCGGCCACAACGCCCAGACCGGCGTTCTGAAGCTTGGCCTGCGACACCAGCCGCAGCTGCTTTCCCCCGTCGGTCCCGGACAACAGCTCGAAGTAAACCGTGTTCGACGTCTCGCTCCCCCCGGTTGGAGTCATGCGCGAGACGCTGATCGAACCGCTCACGATCCCCGTCGGAACCGCCACCACGAGCGATCGTTCTTTGGCGTCGTCCGGGGTCACACCGATTGTCGAGCCCGATGCGCGCGGGAAGTTCACGGACAGCGAATCCGGATACGTGCCAAACCCGGCACCAGCGACCACCAGTGTGGTTCCGGCCGGTCCTGCCCGTCGTGAGAGGCTCTTGATGACCGGGCCGGCCCCGATACCCAGAACCGTCAGCTTCGAATCCTGTTCGGTGATCGAGTACGCGTATAGTCCGTCGGAGGAGATCTCGACATCGACGGGATTTATCCCCTGCGGGATCGTCGCTCCCACGCTCCTGTACGTTTGGCTCCCTTCGACGAGATCGACCACGTCGAGGAAGTTGAGCTCGCGGTTGGCCGCATAGATGTACGACCCCGCCGGGGTCATCGCCGCACCCCGAAGCGACCCGCTTGTCTTGACGTCCATCACCTTGAAAAACCCATTGAGCGAGACGATCGTCACCAGACCCGATCCATCGGTCACGTACGCCCGCTGTCCCATGGGATCGACGATGACGTCTCTCGGGTCGGACCCCACCGACACGCTCGTGAGGAGCGTATCGGGTCCGAGATCGAACGCCAGGAGCTTGCCTGTCCCGGAGAGGGCCAGTAAATGTTCCCCTTTCGGATCGATCGCCAGCTTGCCTCTGAGGTTCGCACCTGATGAGGTCATGGCGCCGACCTGTTTCTTGTAGTCGAGGCTCCCCTCCTGCGCGTTCCAGATCTGTATGGTACCCGAGGTCGTCGGGACATACGCATACGTGCCGGACGGTCCGATGGTAATTCCGCGCGGCTCGTCCATCGCGTCGATCACATCCGCGACCAGATGCGTGACGCCATTGATCAGATAGATCGCACTGTCGGACTGGCTCACCGCCCAGATCCAATGGCCATCGGGCGTCACGTCCAGTTCGTTCAGACCCCCCGCAACCGCTATGGGTGTCGTCTGCAGGAATGACTCGGATCCCGGGTCCACGTCGACGGCGACAGCTCCCGTTTGGGTCGCAACGAATGCAAAACTCCCATCCGGAAGCACCGCGATCGAGCGGGGCACCGCGCCGAGATCGACCCCGTCGATACGGTACCCGCGTGGCACTTCTGTCGAGGAGAGGAGCGTGTAGCTCTCGTCGTTGCTCGCAAACCCGTCGACGATCACGTCGACACTCCCGGTACCCGCACCCGCGGGGACCTCAACAACGAGCTGAAGCGGAGACGCGTTCAACACGGGGGCGACCACGGTGCCCGTGCCGGCCGCATTGGTGAAACGCACCGTGTTTCCCGCCGGAGCCGTATCGAACCCTGCGCCGTTCAAAACGACGATCGATCCCACGACGCCTTTGTTGGGGACCAGGCTGCTGAGGGCGACGGGCGGCTGCGTCTCGGTCGTAAACTGGAACACATAAGGCGCGCCCAGATGATTCGCGTAGAGGTCCGTAATCCCCGTCCTCAGAGTGCACTGGTATGACGTTTCGTATTCGAGAGGCTTCGTCGACTTGAATGCGAGGATATGATCGTCGGATGTGATGATCGCATTGCCGCCGGTGCCGGTTCCCGCCGCTTGGTTCCACAGACGGAAGTTCCCCTTGACCGTCTTGTAATCGATCGCCTCGGAGAACTCGACCACCACGGCCGCGTCGACCCCCACGTCGCTCGCGGCGTGCGCGGGGCTATGGCTCAACACCGTGGGCCCCGCAACATCCTGGTTGGTCATGATCTCGTATGGACCGTAAACCCCTGCCACAGGGATGTTGATTATCGTCTTCAAAGCAGCATCTTCATCGAACGAGTCTCCCAGATTGAAGTACTCCGCGGGAAACTTCGTGATGGCCGTCGAATCGACCAGCGCATTGACGTAATCCGTTTCGAGGTATCCGATCGGGGATGTCCCGTTGCACGGATAAATGGACAGATACACCGAAATCACGGGGGGCATCGTAACAAAACGGAAACTCCCGTCGGGCAGGGTGAAATCACACCCGAGGGTGTCGCCATTCGTGGCACTCGTGAGAAACACGATTGCCCCGGGAACGGGATCGCCGTTGAGATCCACGACATGCCCGAGGATCTGACGCGCCGTGGCAAGCCACGCCGGATCGGGATACGCCTTCTGAGAGATCGTAACATCCTCGATTTTGTGAAGCCGGCCCGCGGTCCCCTGCTGGAGCGCGTAGAACATCACCGAGCCCTTGGCGGCCGAGTGGGAGATCCCGTAGAGATGACCCGCCTCGTGCGTGGTGACGCTCTGAAGGTCTACCCCGGACCCTCCTGTCGTCGTGAACGTCTTCGCCGGATTGAACATCATGTCGGCATCGACGATTTGTCCCGGCCGGTAGAACTTGCCGTCGAGCCATGTGGGTTCTGTAAACGACGTCGCCACGCCAACCGCCAGCGTGTGGGTGCCAAAATCGTAATCGAAGTCGCGGAAGGTGACGAGATTGATCCCATCGCCGGCAACCGCGGTCTCCATAGCCGTCGTCCCTACGTAGAGCGAATTCATATCGACCCCGACGATCGCCGTCCACGAGTCGATGGCTTGCTCAATCGCTGTGAAATCGCTCCCGTCGCTGATATTCGGAGCCCCGTCCTGCTGTATACGGTATGCGAGGGTCTCTCCCTCGCCCTTGTACTCGATGTGACGGGCGCCAGCAGGCTCATCGACGCAGCCGTCGCCGTCGCGGTCGAAGAACGAGGCGTTCTGTGCAGGACAGCCGTCCGCAGTCCAGTAAACCCCGTCGCCGTCGGCGTCGGGCTCCTCGAGGAAGAGACCCCACACGGCACCCGCATCGAAACCTCCGTCGCTGTCCGTGATCGCGCTGACGGCGACGACGGTGGTGCGGGAGGGATCTCCCAGAGGGGCAATACTCGCACCAAACAAGACTCCGTCGGCCAGCGGCCCGGGGAAATTGCCTTCGGTTGCGCTGATCTTCCCGTGGGTCTTGACGGTGCCTGCCGGACTGATACAGAGAACCCACACAGCACCGCGATCCGTGCCGCCGTCATCGTCATAAGGCGCTCCGACGAAGAGGTCTTTGATACCATCGCCGTCCCTGTCGCCAGCGGACGCCACTGAGTGGCCGAAGCGATCACCGTCGTCCAACACTCCGGCGAAAGTTCCTTCCGTCGAACTGATCTTGGTCTGTCCCCGCACCGTACGGTCGGCTTTCATGTAGAGAATCCACACCGCACCGCGGTCCGTGCCGCCATCGTCGTCCGACACGGCACCCACCGCGATCTCGCCGACACCGTTTCCGTCGATATCGCCGAGACCGGTCACCGAGTATCCGAAGTGGTCCTGATTGTCCAACACCCCGGTGAAACCACCATGGGCGTCGTTGATCTTCGGGGCGGAATCGACCGTACCGTCCGACAATAGGGACAAGACCCACACGGCGCCTCTCTCGATGCCGAGTTCACTGTCGTACGGAGCCCCAACGGCGAGTTCATATAGTCCGTCGCCGTTGACGTCGCCGAGGCCGGTCAGCGAGACGCCGAATTGACCAAACTCGGTCAGCGTGCCTTCGAAACCGCCCACGTGGTCGGCGATTTTCTGGTGTCCCTTCACTGTCCCGTCCGCGTTGAGAAACAGAATCCATACCGCACCGCGGTCGGTCCCGCCGTCGTCATCCAGCGGTGCCCCCACGGCGATATCCTCGACCCCGTCGTTATCCAGATCACCAAGACCGGCGGCGCCGTGACCAAACTCATCCATCTCGTCCAGGACACCCGTGAAACCACCCGCTTTCCACCCGATCTTCTGATGCGCCTTGACCGTGCCGTCGTCGTTGAGAAACAGGATCCACACCGCCCCGCGGAAGCTGTCGTCGTTATCCATGTCACCGGCAACCATGTCGATGACACCGTCGTCATTGAGGTCGCCGATCGGAGCGAGCGAGATTCCAAAACGGACCCAGTCGTCGATCAATTGACTGAAAAGGCCCTCGGTCTGGCTGACTTTCTGTGTGTACGTCACGGCTCCAAGCGCCGTCAGGGAGACAACCCACGCTGCGCCAGAGTCGGTTTGACTGTCGTCATCGTTTGGGGCACCCACCACAACGAGCTCGTGCGGAGTCTCCCCCATCCAATAACGCATCCGCGTGAGCGCGGCGCCGAAGTTGTCGTTGTCATCGAGAGTGCCCGGGAAATCCCCCGCCGTGTCGCTGACCTTGTAGTTCTCGAGCACGGCGCCGCCGTCGCCCAACAAGAGGAGCCAGGCCGCACCGCGACCCGATCCCCCATCGTCGTCACCGGGAGATCCCACCATGATGTCTTCGTTCCCGTCGCCGTCTTTGTCTCCCATGTACGCGACGGCCGTACCGAATTCGTCTCCCGAATCCAAGGTTCCCGTGAAGTTGCCCTGTGTCGCGCTGATCTTCTGGTAGGACAGCACAGCCCCTGAGTTGTCGAGGAACAAAACCCAGACGGCTCCCGCACGGCTCGCCCCGTCGTCGTCACCCGGCGCACCGATCACGATATCGATGGCGCCGTTCCCGTCCAGGTCGCCCACGGGTGCCGCTGACGATCCGAAATAATCCTCGCTGGAGAGCAGGGCGTCCGGCGCCAAATCGATTATTCCGTAGGACTTCACGGAACCGTTTGAGTTGAGGAACATGACGTAGGCCACGCCCGTGTTCGTAAGAAGCGGCGATGCGTCATCACCGGATGCGCCGACAACAATATCCGGCACTGTGTCGCCATCCAAGTCTCCGAGCCCGCAGACCGACGACCCGAAGTGATCCCCGTCCTTGAGGATCCCAAGGAAACCAACCTTCTTGTCGCTGATCTTTGTGAAATCGCGGACAGTGCCGTCGCTGTTGAGAAAGAGAATCCAAACGGCGCCGCGATCGAAACCCATTCCCGTTTGCGCGTCGTCATCGAAGGGCACACCCACAAGAAGATCCTCTACACCATCCCCGTCCACGTCACCGATCCCCGCGACGGACGATCCAAATCCGTCCCCGTCGTCGAGGAAATCGCGGAACCCTCCGAGACGTGCCGCGATCTTCTGACGAGCCCTGACAGCGCCGTTCGTGTTGAGAAATGTGATCCACACGGCGCCCCGGTCGGTTCCGCCGTAGTCGTCGCCCGGCACTCCGACGGCCACTTCGTCGACGCCATTGCCGTCAATGTCGCCGATAGTGCCCGTCGCCCTTCCAAAAGAGTCACTCGCACGGAGAAGTTGTGTAAGCCCTCCCTGTGACTGGCTGATCTTCTGTTCGGAGAACACCTGAGCGAATGCGCCGCCCGAGAGCAGTCCGACGATGAGGACAACCGCAAGCGCACACGTAGCACTCAAGGCACCGCGCGAAACGCAACCTGGCGATTTATTTCCACTTCGATTCGTCTTCGCGAACATGGTCCTCACCTCCTCACTTTTGTCCCAGTGTGTATTTGACAAACTCCCCGAGCGGCACGCGCGCGCTCGCCGGCGGCGGCCCCTCATCTCGTCCCGGCGCCGCGCCGACAACCTCCGCCCCTTCCTCCGCCGGCCGCCTGATGAACGGCTCACCGGTCGCCGGGTCGCGTTCTATATGGAACTTCCCCTGCGAGAAACCCGCAACACGGTAATGATCCACGTCCAATCGATCGAGACAGAGCAACACTTCCTCCCCCGGATGCCAGCTCAGCGCTCCGTACACGTGCATCTGCATGTTGTCGACCACACCCCCCATCTGGACCACACGCACCTCTCCCGCCCCTTGCCCCTTGTAGGTTTCGTCCACCTGTATCACCGTCTCGGTGAAAATCTTCGTGTGAGCGTCGTTCCAGAACGAACGGACGCTCGCCACTTTCCCGCGGACGACCAAAGCCGACTCGTCCCCCATCTGCCGCGGGCTCACGTACTCGATCTCCGTGGCCCACACGATGGATACCGCCGCAGTCATGAGGAGAACGATTACACAAGAAACCCCCAATATCCTTGTCATCGAAAAGCCTCCTTAGCACCGATCAAACCGGAACGCATGGATGACCGTTCTGACATCATGGTCGCTATGCTCGAATTCAATTCTGTTTTCGTGACCAGACATGGCCCACGTCTGAGCAGGTAGGTCGTCGAACGCCGGAAGAGAAAAAACCGGTCAGCCCCCCGGGCGTGCCCCCCGCTCAAGGCGATGGCGCGCCCAATCGCTGCAAAACGGACAACTTATTGTACCTCAAAAAGCAAGATGTGTAAAGTGGAAACGTGACGCGCGTGGCGCGCGAGCGCCCCGTCGTAGCGGCCGACGGCTCGATCGCACTTTCCCGCATCGATGGCCACGGAGGGGCGCAAGAGGCGAACCGGCTAGCTCGTCCAAAACTAGCTCGTCCAACGGGCCAGGGTCTCGCGGGCTTCGCGCGCGGGTTTGAAAACAGGGTCCGCGTTTTCCCACACGGAAAGCGCCTTCTGGAGAGACTCCAGAGCCTCGGTCCTCTTCCCCTGGTCCGCTCGAAGCAGGGCCAGCTCGTACAGCACATCGGGGTCGTTCGGGAGGACCTTGAGCGTCTTCGTCAAGGACGTGCTGGCTTTTTCGTATTCGCCGAGTTTGCGCTGGCACCGACCGATATACAGATGAACCGCAGGATCGGTCGGGGTGGCCGCGGCCTCTTTTTCGAAGCGTTCGATCGCCTTTCGATAATCCCCGCGGATTTCCGCGATGCGCCCTTCGGCGAAGTATACGTTTCCGCGAAGCTGCTCGACTCGATACGCATCGATGAAGGGCATCAGCCGCTTGAGAGCGGCCTCGGCGCTGTCGGCTTCTTCAAGCTCGAGATACGCGTACACATAACCCAACGGCACGAGCTCATCGTACGGATGCTGCATCTCTTTTCGAACGGACTCGATGATCGCGAACGCTTCGTCCGGGCGTTTGGCTTTGATCAAGAGCCTCGCGTCCAGGGACTTTCTGATCATCAGCTGGACAGGCGTGTACACACTCTTGTACTCATCCCACTTGAGACGCATCTGTTCGAACGACTTTTCCAGTTCGCCGCGATTCAAATAGAATTCCTGCAGTCCGGAGTAGATCTCGATCCGATCGCGAGCGGATCTCGCCATACGGAGAGCATCGTTGTATTTCTTCAGGGCAATGTCGCTCCGACCCAGCTTCGCGTCGATATCCGCGATAGCCCGGAGGACCGACACGTTTTCGGGGTCGAGAAGGAGCGCTTTCTCGTAGTACGTTGCGGCCTGGTCGTATTCGCCGAGAACATCGTAGACCCCGCCGATTTCGGTGAACGATTTCGTGTTTTCCGGGTTGGCTTTCGCGTACCTTTCGAAGTACACGAGGGCTTGACTGAAATCCCCTTTCTCCCGGTAGAACAGACCGATCCGCCGCAAGAACTCGGTACGATTGGGGTCGATCCTGAGTATCTCGTTGTATTCCGCTATGGCCTTGTCCATCTCGTTTCGCGCGGCGAGATTCTCCGCCAGCGTTTGCCGCGCTGTGACATCCGCCGGGTAGAGTTCCGTCGCCATCTTGAGCACCGCGATGCTTTTCTCGGGATCCTTGTTCAAGACGTAGTACGCTGCTTTTGCTTCGAACTGTATTCGCTCGGGCAGCTTGTACACATGCCGCATGAGGCGCTCGAGCGCCCAGCCCATTTTTTCGCCCTGGTTCCCGTTGACGTAGAGATCGAGGAGCTGCAAGTACGCCGCTGCCATCGTCGAATCGATGGCTGTCGCCCCCTCGACCAGTTCGATCGAGCCAGGCCAATCGTGTTCGAACCACGCCTTCTTCGTCCCGATGCTGAAGGTCTTGAGCGCTTCGAGCGACGAAGTCGTCATCTCGGCGACCGGAAGGTCTTTGACGCCGCCGGGGCGCGTGTCGGGGACATTGACATCCCGTTTGGTGTCCACGGACATTTCGTCGACGAGCGAGAAGAGGTTGGGTCCCTTGTACGTTTGGGTGGCTGCAAGCCTTCCGGTGGAGGCGTCATGAAGCGTTCTCGTGACGACATACCCGCCGTCTTCGACGGAAAACGACCCCGTTACCAGGTAGTCCAGATTCGATTCGTTCGCCAGCCGCTGCTTGAAACTCCACGGCGCCTGCTCCCAGCTCTTGAAACCGGCCCTCTGGAGCCGATCGATCGCGAAGGGATCGAAAGAGGAGCGCACGGTGAGGAACTGATCCTGCAGGAGGTCCTCCTCGAGGAGCAGGGGGATTGCTACCCCAAGCCAGTCATTCGCGGCATCACCGGTTTTGTTGTCGAAGAAGGAGAGCGCGAAGCTCCTGCGGTACTCGCTCTTCGGGATGACCCGCTCGAGCGTCCGGCCTTGCTCGTCGACGACCGCTACGGTCTCCGTCACGCCGCCCTTAGGGCCGCCGGAGAACATCACGAGCGCGACAACGGCGGCGGCGACCGCGAGCGCCGCGGGGAGAACGACGCGCGGCGTCACGAACCGCGCGACGCCTGTTTTCCGTCTTGCCGGTCCGATACGCGTCCGCGTGGCGGAACGCGACTTCGACGATCCGATCTCTATTTCATCGAGCGCCGCTTCGAGATCGGCAAGCATTTCTCCGGCCGTTTGGTAGCGGTCCGCCGGGGACTTCGCGATTGCTTTTTGGATGATGTAAACGAGGTTCGGATCCGCGTCTTTCCGGAGCTCATCGACGGATACGGGAGACTGGTTGAGGATCGAATAGATGACCGCCTCGTCGTAATCGCCGCGGAACGGGCGCCGGCCGGTGGTCATCTCGTAGAGCACCACGCCGAGCGACCAGATGTCGGTGCGTTGATCGACCTCGTCCCCGCGGGTTTGTTCGGGCGACATGTAGGCGATCGTCCCCATGGTCGTCCCTAGTCTTGTCGCGTGGGTCTGGTGCTTCGATTTCGCCAGCCCAAAATCCACTACCGTGGCGGCGCCGCTTTCCGAGAACATGATGTTCGTCGGCTTGATGTCGCGGTGAACGATCTGTTTGTCGTGCGCCGCCTGGAGCCCCCTGGCGATCTGTACGGCGATCTTGAGCGTGTCTTCGGCGCTCGCCGGACCCTTCTCGATTCTCTCTTTGAGATTTCCGCCCGGGAGATA